>JGI24751J29686_10000259_pt1 | contig 20570 bp, 14 predicted proteins | sample KBSSwiS6_FD_29686 | JGI IMG/M metagenome (IMG submission 29686)
GGCTTGTCCTTGCGCTGGTACGCGCCGAGATCCAGGTTCTCCGAGACGGTCATGTTCGCGAAGAGCCGGCGGTTCTCCGGGACCATGGAGATCCCTTTCGAGACGACCTCGGACGTCGGGATCCCCGTCACCACCTCGCCGTCGAGCACCACGTCGCCCTCGGTCGGCTTGACGTACCCGAGGATCGTCTTGAGGGTCGTGGTCTTCCCGCTGGCGTTCCCGCCGAGCAAGCAGACCATCTCGCCGGGGTAGATCTCGACGTTCACGTTGCGGAGCACGGCGACCAGACCGTAGTGGGTGCTCACGTCGCGGAGCTCCAGGACGGGACGACGCTCCCCCTCCACCGCGCGGGTCGGTTCGGCGTGGGTCGGGAGCGCGGCGGTGTCGACCGGCTGGACGTCGACCCCGGTCTCGGCGGGATCGACGCCCGGGGTCTCGGTCGTCGGTGCGTCGCCGCTCATCCGACCGCCTTGGTCCCGAGGTACGCCTCGATCACCTGGGGGTCGTTCGCGACTTCGTCGTAGGTCCCCTCCGCGATCTTGCGTCCGTAGTCCAGGGCCACTACCCGGTCGGAGACGCCCTTGACCACCCGCATGTCGTGCTCGATCACCAGGACCGTGAGCCCGAGCTCGTCGCGCATCCGCACGATGTGGTCACGGAGCTCGAGCGTCTCGCGCGGGTTCATCCCCGCCGTGGGCTCGTCCAGCATCACGAGCGCCGGATCCGTCGCGAGCGCTCTCGCCATCTCGAGCCGCCGCCGGTTCGCGTACGAGAGCGCGGAGGCGGGCTGCTCCTCGCGGTAGCCGGCCAGACGCGAGCCGAAGAACCCCAGGCTCTCGCGCGCCCGGGCGCGGATGCGCTCCTCCTCGCGCCGGGTGCCGGGCAGGCGGAACACGGAGCCGACCACACCGGACTTGGTCCGGCAGTGCTGGCCGACCATCGCGTTCTCCAGGATCGTCATGTTGGGGAACAGGTGCACCGTCTGGAACGTGCGGGCGATGCCGAGCTTGGTGATCTGGTTCGGGGCCAGGCCCACGACGTTGGCGCCCCGGAACCGGATGCCGCCGTCGTCGGGTTCGTACAGGCCGGTGACGACGTTGAACATCGTGCTCTTGCCGGCGCCGTTGGGGCCGATGACCGAGACGATCTCGCCCGGGTCCACATGGAAGGTGAGCCCCGACAGCGCGTACAGACCGCCGAAGTGCTTCGCGACGTCCGTGAGCTCGAGCAGGTGCTCGGGGTCGCTCACTCGAGATCCTCCCTCTCGACACCGAGGCTCCCGCCCGGCAGCACCGCCGCCACGGCCTCGGACTCCCCCGCCTTCGTCGCCCAGGCGTCCTGGGTGACCTCCTCCTCCGCCAGCTCCCGGCTGCGCCGGACGTTCGGGATCAGGCCCTGTGGCCGCAAGATCATGATCGCNACCAAGGCGCCCCCGTAGATCAGAGCCCGATACTCCTCGAACTCACGTAGGAGCCCCGGGAGCCCGAGCAGCACCAGTGCTCCAACCACCACGCCGGGGATGCTCCCCAGCCCGCCGATGATCACGACGGCGAGGGCCGTGATCGACACGGTGATCTCGAAGCTCGCCGGCGTGAGCGACCCGATGCTCACCGCGAACAGCGCGCCGCCGAGCGATCCGATCGCGCCCCCGAGCGCGAACGCGAGCAGCTTGAACTTCGTCGTGCTGATCCCCATCGCATCGGCGACCTGTTCGTCCTCCCGCATCGCGTTCCACGCCCGACCGATCCGCGACCTCGATAACCGCCACGAGACGAACGCCGCAAGCAACACGAACGCGAGCGCCAGGTAATAGAAATGTTGGGGGTTGTCCTGGAAGTTCAGGCCGAAGACCTCGGCCTTGGTGACGCCCCGCATCCCCTGCGGCCCGCCGATCAGCGGCTGGGCCCACTTCGACGCCGTGATCACGCTCACGATCTCGCCGAGCCCGAGCGTCACGATCGCGAGGTAGTCCCCGCGCAGGCGGAGCACCGGGGCACCGATCAACAGACCGACGCCCGCGGCCAGCAGCGCGACGATCCACACCGCCACGAAGAAATTCAGGTCGGCGGACAGCGCCGGCGTCGCCGCGCCGGTCGTCGTGTTGAGGAAGGCGCCGGTGAGCACGCCGGTGGTGTAGGCGCCGAACGCGAAGAAGGCCACGTAGCCGAGGTCGAGCAGGCCGGCGTACCCGACCACGATGTTCAGACCGAGACCGAGCAGAACGTAGATCATCACCTGCCCGAGCACCTCGGAGATCACGGTGCCCAGCAGGAGCGGCAGGATCGCCAGGATCGCCAGGATCGCCACCAGCAGCCCGAGCCTGGCGGCCGGCGCCTGCTGCATGCTCTTGCGGACGCGTTCGCGCGAGCGGCCCTCGTCGCGGTTCCAAGCTGCGTTCGCCCCGGCCGCGATCACGAACACGACGAGGCCGCCGAGGAACGTGAGGCCGCTCCCGCGCGCGTACAGCCAGTCGGCCTCGAACCCGAGCTCGACGAACACGATCGGGACGATCCGCTGGAGGAGACCGAACAGGATCACGGCGAGGAGCCCCGCCGTCGCGGGCCTGCGGATCGCCACGGGTGCGGTGCGGGCGAAGCCGCCCACGACGCCGCCCACGACGCAAAGGCCGATCAGGATGGGCAGGCCAGCCGGCACGCCCTTGTCGAACGTCAGGAAGTCGATCAGCGGCTCGGTGACGGCGACGAAGACCTCGCGGATCCGGTCGACGCCGAACCAATCGGCGAACCAGATCGCCACGGAGAAGAACGCCCCGCCCACGAGCGCGGACACCGCCCCCACGGCGAGCCCGCTGCGCAGCTCGACCGACCGGCGTACCCCGGCGACGACCCTCGGACGGGTCACGGCGAACGCGGCGACGAACGCCGGGGCGACGATCAGCACCCGGCCGAGCGTGATCTGCTCCCCCACCAGCTCGAGGTCGGCGAACTTCGTGTACAGCCCGACGAGCGCGACGTAGATGGCACCGGCGCCGCCGAGCAGACCGGCTCGGACGATCGAGCGCGTCGGGACCTCGCCCATCACACCTTCTCCGCCTCGCTCGATCCGAGCAGACCGCCCGGCCGGAAGATCAGGACGAGGACGAGGACGAGGAACGTGAACGCGTCCTTCAGCTGGAACGAGGAGGGGATCCCGTAGCCGGTGAGGATCAGCGCCGGACCGACCGACTGCAGGAGCCCGAGCATGACGCCGCCGAGCGCCGCTCCCGAGATGCTGCCGATCCCACCGAGCACGGCCGCGGTGAACGCCGCGATCCCGACCCGGAACCCCATCGTGAAGCTCACCGATTCGAACGTGATCGAGAACAGCACCGCGGCGACACCCGCCAGCAGGCCGCCGATCGCGAACGTCGTCACGATCACACGGTCGACGCGGATCCCCATCAGGCTCGCGATCTCGCTGTCGGCCGCGACCGCTCGCATCGACTTCCCGGTCTTGGTCTTGGCGACGAACAGCGACAGCACCGTGACCGCCACGATCACGGTGACGAGCACGACGACCTGGATCCGGTCGACCTCGACGCCGAAGATCGTCCAGGTGCCATCCAGCGCCTCCGGCACGCCGAACCCACGGCTCTGCGACCCGAAGAAGCCTCGAGCGGTGTTCGCCAGGAACAGCGACGCGCCGATCGCTGTGATGAGGGGGACCAGCCGGGGAGCGTTCCGGAGCGGGCGGTAGGCGATCCGTTCGAGCAGGACCGCCACGCACATCGAGGTCAGCATCGCGATGATCAGCAGCAGCGCCAGCGACAGCACCGGGTTGCTGTTCAGGAACCCGCTCTGCTCCCAGGCGTCGGAGAAGAAGAACGCCCCGAACGCGCCGAACATGAAGACCTCGCCGTGCGCGAAGTTGATCATCCGCAGGATGCCGTAGACCAGCGTGTAGCCGAGCGCGATCAGCCCGATGATCGCCCCCTGGGCCAGGCCCAGGATGATGAAGTTCTTCCACGTGGTCGTGGAGTACCGCTCGTCGGCCGGGAGGGTGAGTGTCTTGTAGGCGCCGATGGCGACCACGGCCAGGATCACGACCGAGAGCAGGATGAGGATGAGCCGGCGCCAGGGCAGGCGTTCGAGCCAACCGAGTTCCGCGGCGCGAACCTGGTCGTCGGTGGCGGTGGCCATCCGCGGGAGCCTAGTCCATCCTCAGAGGCACCGCTTCGCCCCCAGAGGCACCGCTGCGGGCGGGCCCGGAGGCCCGCCCGCAGCGTGTGGTGCCGTTCGAACTAGATGACGTCGGCCAGCGTCTTGGTCTCCGAGAAGACCGGGTCGGTCGGGTCCACTCCACCCTCAACCGGCCAGTGGTCGTACTGGAAGACACCGATGGTGACGTCGGTCGCGCAGTCCCCGAGCGGGGTGCACGTGATCGTGCCCGTGACGCCCTCGTAGCCGCTCGTCGCGAACAGTGCGTCCTTCAGAGCGGTGCGCGAGATCGTCAGGTTCCCGCTGCCGTCGTCCACCGCCGTGGCCTCGATCGCGTCGAACAGGATGTTCGTCGCGTCGAACGCGTGGGCGTTGAACACCGACGTGGGCTCGCCGAACTGGTCCGTGTAGGCGGGGAGGTAATCGTTCTTGTAGAAGTCCCCACCCTGGAACGCGGTCACGTCCGGCGACGACGCGTAGTAGTCGTAGTCCTTGATCGGAGCTCCGACGGTGTCCAGGAACGAACTCTCGAGGCAACCGTCCGAACCGATCTGGACGGTTCCCTTCGCCAGGATATCCGAGCCCTGCGTGTAGCTCAGGGCGCAGACCGGGTTGAAGTTCGGTCCGTAGACGACGCCCGGGTTGGTCTGAGCGATGTTAGTGAACACCGGACCGAGGTCCGTGTCACCGCTGTTGACCTGCTCCGTGTCGGTGATCGTACCGCCGAGCGCCTCGAAGTTGTCGCGGAAGGCCGCGGCCAGTCCGTCGGCGTAGGGGCTCTCGTCGTTGATCGTCGCGGCGCTGTCGATGCCGAGCTTCGTGAAGACGAAGTCGGCCACGATCGCGCCCTGGATCTTGTCGTTGTGCGCCGTGCGCAGGTAGAAGGGCTGGTGCGCCTCCTCCGACGTCAGGCCCGGGTTCGTATTCGAGGGCGAGATCAGGATGATGCCCTTGTCACTGAGGATCGTGTCGGCGACGCCGAGCGCCGCGCTCGAGCACGAGGTCCCGATAACGGCGACGATGTCCGGGTTGGCGGCGAGTGCGGTCGCACCGGCCTGCCCACCCTCCGCCGAGCACCCGTCGTCCTCCTGCTGGAGGGTCACGTCGTGCCCGAGCAGCTGACCCGGCGTGGCGTCGAACTTCTGGTCGAGNTAGTCGATCGCGAGCGAGANGCCGTTGTTGCTGTCCGTCCCTAGGAACGCGGTGTCCCCGGTGATCGAGAGCAACGACGCCAGCTGGATCGGATCGCCGGCGGCGATCTCCACGCACCCGAACTCATCGGATGCACAGTCCACTGCCCCGCCCGTGGCGGACGTGGCGCCGCTGCCACCGGTCGTGGTACCCCCGTCGTCGCTGCAGGCAGCGGCGATGAGGGACAGCGCTCCGAGGAGCGCCAGCATCGCGAAATACCTACGGTTCTTCATCCAACCCCCTTCCGAAGGTGTCCTACGATCGTGGTCGTACGCGAACGCATGTGAGGAACGGCGGTTCGCCCCCTTTCTCCCCTTCCGTCGGGGTGGTAACTACCACATTCCGCAGGTCGCGGGCCACCCTGGCCGTTCCGACGGTTCCTGAAGATGTACGGAACCTGGAGCACGCCCGGACTGCGTGAGGGAACGCTATCCGGCCCGCGCCGCCGTTCGGAACGCGCGGGCGACCCCCAGGGCGGACGCCGTGTCGCCGTCGAGCAACGGACGGACGAGCGCGCTCCCCACCACCACGCCGTCGGCGAACGAGCACGCCTCGGCGGCGTGCGAGGGCTCGGCGATCCCCACCCCGACCAGGAGCGGGCGCGACGTGAGCGGTCGCAGGCGGCCCACGAGCTCGGCCGCCGTCTCCGCCAGCCGGTCCCGCGCGCCCGTCACTCCATAGGTCGCCACGCAGTACACGAACCCTCGCGAGGTCTCACCGATCGAGCGCAGCCGGTCGTCCGGGCTGCCGGGGGCCGCGAGGAAGACGGGCGCGACCGAGGCTCGCGCGCAGGCATCGGTCCAGTCGCCGGCCTCGTCCACCGGCAGGTCGGGGACGATCACGCCGCTCACGCCGGCGTCCACGCAGGCCCCAAGGAACGCGTCGTGGCCGGCATGCCAGACCGGGTTCGCGTAGGTCATGACCGCGATCGGCACCTCGAGCCCGGCCTCTTTGATCGTGCCGAGCACGCTCGACGGCGTGGCGCCGTCCTCGAGCGCACGCCGCGACGCCTCCTGGATCACCGGTCCGTCCATCACCGGATCGGAGAAGGGGATCCCTACCTCGATCGCGTCGGCCCCGGCCTCCTCGAGCCCGCGCAGCAGGTCCGCATCGACGCCGGCCAGTCCGCCGGTCACGTACGGGACGAAGGTGCGACCGCCGGCGTCCAACCGCGCTCGCAGGGCCGTCTCGAGATCACGCATGCGACGCCCCCGGGACCGAGCCCAGCGCGGCCAGCACGGTTTCGAGGTCCTTGTCACCCCGGCCCGACAGGTTGACGAGCACGAGCGAGCCCTCGGCGAGCGGGCGACGCAGGAGCCAGCCGATCGCGTGGGCTGGTTCGAGGGCCGGCAGGATGCCCTCGAGCGTCGCGAGGGCGCGGAAGCCATCGAGCGCCTCGGAGTCGGTGACCGAGTCGTACGTGGCACGGCCGCTGTCCTTGAGGAACGCGTGCTCGGGACCCACGCCCGGGTAGTCCAGCCCGGCTGAGATCGAATGCGTCGGCACCACCTGTCCCTGTTCGTCCTGCAAGAGGTAGGAGTACGAGCCGTGGAGCACTCCCGGCCCGCCGAGCGTGAGCGACCGGCAGTGCTCGCCGAGCCCGTCCCCCCGACCGCCCGCCTCCACCCCGACCAGGCCCACGTTCGGGTCCGACACGAAGGCCTCGAAGATCCCGATCGCGTTGCTCCCTCCGCCGACGCAGGCGACCACGACGTCGGGATCGCGGCCCTCGCGTTCGCGGATCTGGATCTTCGCCTCGTCGCCGATCACCCGCTGGAGGTCGCGCACGAGTTCCGGGAACGGGTGCGGTCCCGCGACCGACCCGAGGACGTAGTGCGTGTCCAGCACGCTCGCCGCCCAGTCCCGCAGCGCGTCGTTCAGCGCGTCCTTGAGCGTCCGGCTCCCGGAGGTGACCGTAACGACCTCGGCGCCGAGCAGCTGCATCCGGGCGACGTTCGGAGCCTGCCGAACGGTGTCCTCCTCGCCCATGTAGACCACGCACGGCAGACCGAACAGCGCACAGGCCGTCGCGGTCGCGACCCCGTGCATCCCGGCCCCGGTCTCGGCGATGATCCTGCTCTTGCCCAGGCGACGGGCGAGCAGCACCTGACCGAGCGTGTTGTTGATCTTGTGCGCGCCCGTGTGGTTCAGGTCCTCGCGCTTGAGGTAGATGCGATAGCCGGTCGCCTCCGACAACCGCGGCGCGAACGTCATCGCGGACGGGCGGCCGACGAAGTCCCGTAGCAGCGCGTCGAGCTCGCCGCGGAAGCCGGGGTCGTCCCGGAGGCTCGACCAGGCGGCGGCGAGCTCGTCCAGCGCCGGGATCAGGACCTCGGGCACGTACCGGCCGCCGTACGCGCCGAAGCGTCCTCGCTCGTCGGGAAGGGTCTCGAGCGTGCTCACGTCGCGCCCAGGAGCGATCGGATCGCGGCCGCGGGGTCGGGGGACCGCATCAGCGCCTCGCCCACCAGCACGGCCCGGGCGCCGGCGTCGATCGCTCGCTCGACGTGCTGGCGGGTCGACACCCCACTCTCGAGGACCGCCACGCGTTCGGAGGGGACCTTCGACAGCAGCGCCAGGGCGCGTTCGACGTCGACCTCGAGGGTCTCCAGATCGCGGGCGTTCACGCCCACGACCGGTGCCTCCGTCGCGAGCGCCTTGGCGAGGTCCTCCTCGGAATGGGTCTCGACCAGCGTGCCGAGCCCGAGGTCTTCGGCCGCGGCCAGCATCCCCTTGAGCTCTAGCTCCGACAGCGCCGCGGCGATCAAAAGGACGGCGTCGGCGGCCACGGCCCGGGACTCGATCACCTGAGCGGGGTGGACCAGGAAGTCCTTGCGAAGCACCGGCAGGTCCACCGCGAGCCGCGCCGCGCGGACGTCCGCGAGCGACCCGTTGAACCGCGTCGGCTCGGTCAGCACCGAGATCGCGGCTGCGCCACCGTCCTCGTAGGCCCGCGCCTGGCTCGCGAGGTCCGGCTCGGCGATCACCCCGGCCGACGGGGACGACCGCTTGTACTCGGCGATCACGGCCGGCACCGTGATGCCCCGCAACGCGTCCTCGAACGGCCGGGGCGGCGGGAGGTGCATCGCGAGCGCCATCAACCTCGACTCGTCGAGCGGCTCGCGTTCGAATCGGCGCCGGAGCTCGTCGACCAGGTCGGTGAGGAAACCCATGGGCCGCAAGTCTACGCAGGCGACGCGCCGCGCCCGCCACGGCACGGATCGCGACGTCAGGCGACCGCGGCGATCGCGGCCGCGAGATCGAGCCCCTCGTACAGGGCCCGCCCGATCACGGCGCCCTCGATCCGGCCGCCCAGCGCCGCGACTGCCCGAAGGTCCTCCTCACCACGGATCCCGCCGGCCACCACGACCGGCACCGGCGAGTACCCGGCGAACGCCCAGATCCCGTCGAGGTCCGGACCCTTCAGCCCGCCGACACGCCCGACCTCGGTGAACAGGTAGCGCCGGACCTCGAGACCGGCCAGCCACACGAGCAGGTCCCACAGTGGGAGCTCGAGGTCGGTGCCCCGCGGACGCACGGTGTGCTCGTCCGCCTCGATCCCCACGACGAGCCGGTCGCCGAACCGCCGGACGAGCTCCTCGGCCCCNCCGCGATCGTGCAGGGCGGCCGATCCGAGCACGACCCTCTCGGCGCCCCGGGCGAGCAGCGCGTCGACCTGCTCCGCCGTGCGGACGCCGCCGCTCGCCTGAACGGGCACCCCCAGCTCGCTCACGGCGCGCAGTACGTCGCCGTTCCCGAGATCGCCCGAGCGCGCGAGATCGANGTCGACCACGTGGAGGTGCGTGGCCCCCGCATCGACGAAGGCCCTCGCGGCCGCCGATGGATCGGCGCCGAACGCCGACGCCGCGACCTGACCGGATCCCGTGACATGCACGAGCTTGCCGCCGGCGATGTCGAGCGCCGGGATCACCTCGAGGGGCATGGGTCCGAACGCTACCCGGCGGGCGTGGGCACGCCGACCGGGTTCGCGATGACGATGACGTCGTCGGGTTCGAGCGGCGCCAGACGCACGGCCTCGGGGCCGAGCAGCACCCGGAGCTCGGAGAGCAGGCCGGCGCCCGGTTCGACCCGGAANGTGCCGACGTCGAAGGGGCGCACACCCTGCGACGAATGGAACCGCACCTGCACCGGTGACGAGCCCTTGTGCGCCGCGAGCAGCTCCTTGAGGGTGGCGATCACCGTCCCGGTGCAGCTCTGCGCTGTGAGGTCGACCACCAGCCGGCCTGCAGGAGGGCTCGGACGGCCGCCGTCGCCGAGGTCGGGCTCGGTGATCTCGACGGCGCGGAGCTGGAGCTCCTCGCCGCGGCCCCGCCGGTCGGCGCGACCCTTCACGAGCAGGATCGAGTCGTGCTCGAGCAGGTGCTGCAGGCTCTCGTACTGGCCGGGGAACACGACCACCATCACCCCCCCGGCCAGGTCCTCCAGGCGGAACTGCGCGTAGGGCTCGCCCTTCTTCGTGTAGCGGCGCGAGATCGAGGCAACGATCCCCGCGACCGTGACGAGGTCCCCGTCGCCCAGGCCTTCGGTCTCGGCGATCTCCATGTCCGCCAGCGCCGCCAGCCGCTCCTTCACCCCGAGCAGCGGGTGGTCGGTCACGAACTGCCCGAGCACCTCCTTCTCCAGGCGCAGGAGCGTCCGCTTGTCGAACTCGTCGGACGTGATCACGCCCTCGTCGATCTCGTTGGCCGCCTGCTCGCCGCCACCGAACAGCGAGAACTGCCCTGCGGCCTCGGCCTTGCGTTCGGCCGAGATCGGGACCGAGATCTTGTCCTGGTTCTCGACGAGCCCACGCCGCCGGTACCCGAACGAGTCGAACGCCCCGGCGTAGATCAGGCTCTCGAGCACCTTCTTGGTCAGGACCGAGGGATCCACCTTGCGGCAGTAGTCCGCGTACCCGGTGAACGAACCCTTCGCGCGCCGCGCCTCGATGATCTGCTGCACCGCGCCCGAACCCACGTTCCGCACCGCGGACAGGCCGTACCGGATCCTCGGCTCGCCGCTNGTCACCGGCGCGAAGTCCTGTTCGGACTCGTTGACGTCGGGGGGGAGTACCTCGAGCCCCATCAGCCGACAGGCGTTCAGGTAGAAGGGTTTGCGGTCCTTGTCGTCGCGGACGCTCGTCAGGATCGCCGACATGTACTCGACCGGGTGATTCGCCTTCAGGTACGCGGTCTGGTACGCGATGTAGCCGTACGCGCACGCGTGCGAGGCGTTGAACCCGTAGTCGGCGAACGGCTCCATCAGCTCGAACAGGTCCTGGCCCAACCGCTCCGGGTACCCGTTATCGACGCAGCCTTGGATGAACTTCTCGCGATGCACCATCAGCTTGGCGCGGATCTTCTTGCCCATCGCCTGGCGGAGCATGTCGGCCTCGGCCATCGAGTACCCGGCCATCCGCACCGCGATCTGCATCACCTGCTCCTGATAGACCATGATCCCGTACGTCGGGGAAAGGATCTCCTCCAGGTCCTGATGCGGGTACGACACCGGGCGACGCTGGTGCTTGCGTTCGGCGTACTCGACGTGCATCCCCGCGCTGAGCGGCCCCGGACGATAGAGCGCGACGAGCGCCATCAGGTCCTCGAACCGGTCGGGCGCGAGCTGCTTGATCAACGAGCGCATGCCGCCGCCCTCGAGCTGGAAGACCCCGGTGGTGTCGGCCCGGCAGAGCATCGCGTAGGTGTCGGCGTCGTCGAGCGCCACGTGGTCGATGTCGAGCTCGACGTCCCTGCGCCGCAGGTGAGAGAGCGTGTCCTCGATCACCGAGAGCGTCCGGAGGCCGAGGAAGTCCATCTTGAGCAGGCCGAGGTCCTCGACGCCGTGCATGTCGAACTGGGTGACGATCCGGCGCGAGTCGTCACGTGAGTCCTTCGAGAGCTTGAGGGGCAGGTACGTCACGAGCGGCGCGTCGCCGATCACGACACCGGCCGCGTGCACCGAGTCCTCTCGGCGGAGCCCCTCGAGCGCGCGAGCGGTGTCAACGATCTCGCGAGCCTCCGGCTCGCGCTCGTACGCGTCGCGGAGCTCGTGCGACAGCTGCAGGGCTTTCTCGATCGGCTCGTCGCGGCCCATGATCGCCGCCGGGTACATCTTGCAGAGCCGGTCGCCCACGCTCGCCGGGAACCCGAGCACGCGCGCGGCGTCGCGGATCCCCTGCTTCCCTTTGATCGTCTGGAACGTGATGATCTGCGCCACGCGGTCGCTGCCGTACTTCGAGGCCACGTACCGGATCACCTCGTCGCGCCGGCGCTCGTCGAAGTCCATGTCGATGTCGGGCATCTGGATCCGCCCGGGGTTGAGGAACCGTTCGAAGATCAGGTCGTACCGGAGAGGATCGAGGTCGGTGATCCGCAGCGAGTACGACACGACCGAACCTGCGGCCGAGCCCCGCCCCGGCCCGACGCGGATGCCGTTCTCGCGCGCGAACCGGATCAGGTCCCACACGATCAGGAAGTAGCCCGAGAAGCCCATCGATGTGATGACGCCGAGCTCCTGCTCGATGCGTTCGAGGATCGGTGGGGTGAGGGTGCCGTACCGCGCCCGCGCCCCCTCCATCACGAGCTCGTGCAGGTAGGCGTCGCGGTCCTTGCCCTGCGGCGGCTCGAACCTCGGGACGTGGAACCGCTCCTCCGGCGGCGCCGCGCTCCCGTACACGAGCTCGAGCTCGCACATCTCGGCGATCTGCAGCGTCGCGTCGCAGGCCTCGGGGAACTCTCGGAAGACCTCGCGCATCTCATCGGCGGTCTTCAGGTAAAACTCGTCCGAGTCGAACCGCAGCCGGTTCGTGTCCGACTGCAGCTTCTGCTGCTGGATGCAGAGCAGGACGTCGTGGGGCTTCGCGTCCTCACGGTGCGTGTAGTGGAGGTCGTTCGTCGCCACCAGCGGCAGGCCGGTCCGGCCGGCGAGCTCGACCAGCTTGGGCAGGATCTCCCGCTGCTCGGACAGGCCGTGGTCCTGCAGCTCGATGAAGAAGTTCCCCGCGCCGAAGATGTCCGCGTACGTCGCCGCCACCTCGTCCGCCTTGGCGGGCTGACCCCCCAGCAGCAGCTGCGAGACCTCGGACGCGAGGCACCCGGAGAGCCCGATCAGCCCCTCGCCGTGCTCGGCCAGGAGCTCCTTGTCGACCCGGGGCCGGTGGTAGAAGCCCTCGAGGTGCGCGTCGGTCACCAGCTTCAGGAGGTTGCGGTAGCCGGTCTCGTTCCGGGCCAGGACCGTGAGGTGGCGGTACTTCTCCTCGCTCTCGCCGGGGGCCCGCTCGAACCGAGAGCTGGGCGCCACGTAGGTCTCGACGCCGATGATGGGCTTGACCCCCGCCGCGATCCCGGCCTCGTAGAACTGCAGCGCCCCGAACATCGCGCCGTGGTCGGTGATCGCGAGCGCCGGCATCTGGTACTCGGCCGCCTTGCGGAACAGCGCCTCGATCCTGGCGGCCCCATCCAGCAGGGAGAACTCCGAATGCACATGGAGGTGGACGAAGTTCTTCACCGCCGAACGAACGCCTCCTCCGCGCCTCCCCCGCCGTAGGTCGGCCGCGCTGCCGGCCTGGCCCGTCGACGCGGGGGAAAACCTGTGGATTACTTACACGCTTGTGATTCCCGGGGCTCGAAGGATAGACTCCTGCGACCGAGCAAGCAACCGACCTGTTCGCGCGAACAGGTCGAGCGAGCACTTCGAGGGGTACCGGCCAGGGAGACAGGATGCGGCTCTCGTACTCGAGCATCAACACCTACGAAACCTGCCCCGCGAAGTTCAAGTTCCAGTACGAGGATCGCGTGCCGCAGGCGCGCTCGGCGGCGCTCTCGTTCGGCGACTCGCTCCACCGGGCGCTGTACCTGTTCCACAACCGGCCGGTGCCGGTCCCGCCGTCCGTGGGCGAGCTCCACGACATGCTCGAGGCGTCCTGGGTCTCCGAGGGGTTCGGCGATGCGTCCGAGGAGCAGACCTACCGTGACCACGGCCGGCAGGTCCTGTCGCTGTACCACCGCGAGAACATCGACGCGTACCGGATCCCGGCCGCCCTCGAGTTCCGCTTCACGATCGAGGTCGAAGGCGTGGCGCTCTCCGGCGTGATCGACCGCATGGACCGGATCCCCGGGGGCGGCTACGAGATCGTCGACTACAAGACCAACCGGCGGCTGCCGCCGCAGTCGCGCATCGACCAGGACCTCCAGCTCTCGATCTACCACATGGCCGCCCGCGAGATCTGGGGCATCGAACCCGAACGCCTCACGCTCTATTACCTGCTCCCCGGCCAGCGGATGACGACGGTCCGAACGCCCGCCGACGTCGACGAGCTCCGTCGTCGGATCGCCGTCGTGGCCGAACGGATCGAGGCCGGGAAGTTCGAGGCTCGGCAGAACCCGCTCTGCGACTGGTGCGAATACCAGGCCCTGTGCCCGCTGTTCCGTCACCGCTACGAGAAGGAGCAGGGCGACCCCACACCACGCGTGACCGAGATGGTGGACGAGTGGATCAGGCTCAAGCGCGAGACCCGCGCCGCGTACCGTCGGTTCGACGAGCTCGTGCCGCTGATCAACGCATTCGCCGACGAACACGGGTACCGGCGCCTGTTCGGCTCGGACGGCGCCGCGATCGACCGCCGCGCGCAGCACGTGACCGCACCGATCGAGGAGAGGGTGCGCCAGATCCTCGAGCCGCTCGGCCTGTGGGAGCAGGTGCTCGCCGTCGACCCGGGCAAGCTCAACGCCCTGATCGAGTCGCGGTCGCTCTCCCCCGACGTCGAGGATGCGCTGCTCGCCTCCCGCGAGGAGGTCCGGACCCAGCACGCGCTCTACCTCCGCGAGGCCGAGCGCGCGCGCCGCTAGACCGCGCCGCTCCTGGCCCGCTCGAGCGCGCGCACCAGGTCGGCCGGCAGCGGGTCCTCCAGGTCGATGCGCTCCCCCGTGACCGGGTGCTCGAACCCGATCCGCCACGCGTGCAGGAACGGGCGCTCGAGCCCGAGCTCGCGGGCGTCGTCCCCTCCCCCGCCGTAGCTCCGGTCCCCGATGATCGGATGCCCGACCGAGGACAGATGGACCCGGATCTGGTGCGTTCGGCCGGTCCGGGGCTCGGCCTCCAGTAGCGTCGCCCGCTCGAACCGCTCGCGCACCTCGAACGCGGTCGACGCCTCGCGTCCGCCGGTCGCGTCCACCCGGATCTTCGCCCCGGCTCGGCCGAGCGGCGCGTCGACCTCGAACCGGTCGTGGGCAACGGCGCCGCGCACCAGGGCCAGGTACGCGCGCCCTGCCTCATGGCGCTTGAAGATCGCGAGGAGCGCCTCGAAAGTCGCGTCGTCGCTCGCCACGACGAGCAGCCCGCTCGTCCCCGCGTCGAGCCGGTGGACGATCCCCGGACGCAGCGGCCCGCCGCGGGGCGCGAGCGGGATCCCCATCCCGAGCAGGCGGTTGACGACGGTCCCGCCCCGCCGGTTCTCGGTCGGGTGGGTCGGCAGCCCCGCCGGCTTGCGGACGACGACCAGGTGCTCGTCCCGCCAGGCGAGCTCGAGCGGCGGCCCTTCGGCGGGCAGCTCTGCCGCCGGCACCAGGTCGACCTGGATCCGCTCGCCGCCCGCGAGACGATGCGACTTGGCTCGGACCGTCCCGTCGACCAGGACGCACCCGGCCACGATCGCGCGCTGCACCTCCGCCCGCGTGACACCGAGATGGGCCGACACTACGGCGTCCAGGCGGCCGGGCTCGGCGTCGAACGTCTCGGTCACGGCTCGGAGCCGGAGCCGGTGGCCGCCGGGTCAGAGGCCCCCGACGGTTCGGCGTGATCGTCGGCCCCTTCGAAGCTCGCGACGGCCAAGATCACCGCCCCGACCACGATCGCGGTGTCGGCGAGGTTGAAGATCGGCCAGACCTGGAGGTCGATGAAGTCGGTCACCCGCCCGCTGACCCCCGATCCGTTCGCGACGCGGTCCGCGAGGTTGCCCAGGGCGCCGCCGAGGATCAGGCCGAGCGACACCGCGATCCACGTGCGCATCGGCCGCGTCGAGACCACGACGATCACCGCCGAGACCACGATCGTCGCGCCGGCGAACAACCAAGGCGCGCTCTCACCGAACCCGAAGGCACCCCCGGAGTTCGTGGTGTACGTGAGCGAGAGGACGCCGGGGATCACCTTGATCGCGGGTCTGCCGGACAGGGTGTTCTGGACCCACGCCTTGCTGAGCTGGTCAAGGAGCACCGCCCCCGCCGCGACCGCGTACAGCACGATCGCCGAACGCCGCGCGGCGCTCACCCCTTACCGCCGGGACTGGGCTTGCGCGTCCTTGATGCAGAGATCCGCGTACGGCAGTGCCTTCAGCCGAGCCTTCTCGATCGGGTTGCCGCAGCGCGAACAGATCCCGTAGGTGCCGGCCTCCATCCGGGACAGGGCACGGTCGATCTTGCCCATCAGATCCCGGACGTTGTTCTCGATCGAGAGGTCCCGCTCGCGCTCGAACGTGAAGGTCCCGGCGTCGGCGTTCTCCTCGTCGAACGAGACCTCGCCGGAGATGTCGGACTGGGACGTGGCGAACGAGGTCTCCTCGATCGTCGTCAGTTGCACCTGCAGCTCGGCGCGCTCCGCCTCCAGGCGCTGCCGCAGCTCGTCCAGTTCCTTCTTGCTGTGGGTGATCTTCCCGGCCATGGTCGGTGGAACCTAGCATCGGCGGGTCAGAGCGGCAATGAGTCCGTTTCCGTTGCGCGGAGGCGAATCTCCGCCCGCTCCTGCCCGAGCCCGGCGACCTCGAACACCTTGGTCCGCGAGCACGCCCCTCGGTGCAGTTGGACCCCCGATCCGGGCACGCCGAGGCTCTCGGCGAGCGCCCGCCGAGCCTCCTCGGTCGCCCGGTCGCCCCCAGGGCGGCCCGTACCCGGACCACGACCCCCCGGTCGTCAAGCCCGACCGAGGTCCGGCCGGCCTTCGGGACCATGCGCACGGTGACCAGGCCCATCCCGCCGTGTAGCATCGCTGCTCGAAGGCGATGACGGGAACGAGTACGAGGGATCCCGAGCCCGAGCGAGCCGGGGACGGTGTGAGCCCGGCGGCGAGGCCCCTCCGAACATCCTTCTCGAGCCGCCGCCCGAACCGGACGCGCGCCACGCGCCCGCAGTAGACGCGGCCGGGTCCGCCCGTGACAGCGGTGGCTGTGGATGCAGCCGATGAGCGGCCGGGCTCGCCCGGCAACGCGGGGTGGTACCGCGGGGCTCGCGCCTCGTCCCTGCACGGTGGGGACGGGGCGTTCGGCGTTTTCGGAGGTGGCGATGTTCGAGCCGGTCGATCAGAAGGCAAACTTCCCCGAGCTCGAACGCGCGGTGCTCGCGTTCTGGCGCGAGGCCGACGTGTTCCACCGCCAGCTCGAGCAGCGCCGCGGCGGGCCGCTGTGGATCTTCTACGAGGGGCCGCCGACCGCGAACGGGCAGCCCGCGATCCACCACACGGAGTCGCGCACCTTCAAGGACGTCTACCCGCGCTTCCGAGCGATGACGGGCCACTTCGTCCCGCGCAAGGCGGGGTGGGACTGCCACGGTCTCCCGGTCGAGCTCGAGGTCGAGAAGGAGATCGGCACCAAGAGCAAACGGGACATCGAGGCGTTCGGCGTCGCGGAGTTCAACCGGTTGTGCCGCGAGTCCGTCCAGCGCTACGTCGGCGAGTTCGAACGCCAGACCGAGCGCCTGGGCTTCTGGATCGACACCGACGACGCCTACTGGACGATGGACCCGGACTACATCGAAAGCGTGTGGTGGTCGCTCAAGCAACTCCACGGCAGGGGCCTGCTGTTCCAGGACGACCGGATCACCACGTACTGCCCACGATGCGGGACGCCGCTGTCCGACGCGGAGGTGGCGATGGGGTACGCCGACGTCGAGGACCCGAGTGTCTTCGTGAAGTTCACGGTCGTCGAGTCACCGGATCCCGAGCTCGTGGGCGCTCATCTCCTCGGGTGGACGACGACGCCCTGGACGTTGATCTCCAACACCGGCGTCGCGGTTGCTCCGCAAGCGATGTACGTCACGGTCGAACAGGATGGAGAGCGCTACGTCCTCGCGGAGGAACGGCTCGCCGACGTATCGCCGGATGCTCGGCCCGTGGGTCGGCCGTTCGAGGGGGCTACGCTCGTGGGAGCCCGGTACGAGCCGCTGTACCCGAACGTCGAGGGCGCCCACGGCGTGGTGGCAGCCGACTTCGTCTCGCTCGAGGACGGCACCGGCGTGGTCCACCTGGCGCCGGCGTTCGGTCCCGAGGACCTCGAGATCGGCAGGCGCGAGGGATGGGCGACGTTCAAGCCGCTCGACGGCGAGGGCCGGTTCACGGACCAGGCCCCGGCGTTCGTCCGCGGCGAGTTCTTCAAGGAGGCCGACGAGGCCATCATCGCCGACCTGCGTTCGCGCGGGCTGCTGCTTCGGGCCGGAACGCTCATCCACGCGTACCCGCTGTGCTGGCGGTGCGACACGCCGCTGATCTACATCGCGAGGAGCTCGTGGTACGTCAGGACGACCGCGGCCAAGGAGCGGCTGCTCGAGGTCAACGATGAGGTCGACTGGTATCCGGACCACATCAAGCACGGCCGCTACGGGGACTGGCTCCGCAACAACGTCGACTGGGCGCTCTCGCGCGAACGCTATTGGGGTACCCCGTTGCCGATCTGGCGGTGCGAGCAGGGACACGACACGGCGATCGGATCATTGAACGAGCTCTCCGAGCTCGGGGGCCGCGACGTCACCGAGCTCGACCCGCACCGGCCGGGTATCGACGACGTGACCTTCCCGTGCCCGGCTTGCGGTGGCGTCGCGACGAGGGTCCCGGAGGTGATCGACACCTGGTACGACTCCGGTGCGATGCCCTACGCCCAGTGGGGGTATCACCCCGAGCTCGGGCGCGGGCTCGAACGCTTCGAGGAGTACTTCCCCGCCGACTTCATCTCCGAGGCGATCGACCAGACGCGCGGATGGTTCTACACGCTGATGGCCGAGGGCGTGCTGCTCTTCGACTCCACTGCCTACCGGACCGTGGTGTGCCTGGGTCACCTCGTCGACCGGGACGGGCGCAAGATGTCGAAGTCGCTCGGCAACACCGTCGACGCGTTCGAGGTGATGGATCGGCAGGGCGCCGACGCGCTCCGCTGGTTCCTGCTCACCGGCGGCTCGCCGTGGTCACCGCGCCGGGTGAGCATGGAGATGTTCGACGACGTCGTCCGCCAGTTCCTGTTGCCGCTGTGGAACGTGTACGCGTTCTTCGTCACGTACGCGAACGCGAGCGGGTTCGACCCGTCCGACGGCGACGTCGTCGTCGAGCGGCGGCCCCTGCTCGACCGATGGGTGCTCTCGCAGCTCTCGCGCACCGAGGCGATCGCTCGCGACGGCCTGCAGGCGTACGACGCCACCGGTGCGGGCCGGCGGATCGCCGCTTTCGTCGAGGACCTGTCGAACTGGTACGTGCGCCGGGCCCGCCGTCGGTTCTGGGACCCGGCCGGCGATGGGGGCGACGACGTGCGCGCGGCGTTCCACACGCTGCACACGTGCCTCGTCAGCCTGGCCCAGCTGCTCGCCCCGTTCACCCCGTTCGTCGCGGAGACCCTGTGGCGCAACCTAGCCGCAGGTCGAGAGGGCGCGCTGGACTCCGTGCACCTGTCCGACTACCCGATGTCAGACGAGCGTCTGGTGGACCCGACGCTCGACGACGCGATGGCCGCGGTCCGCCAGATCGTCGAGCTCGGCCGCCGGGTCCGCACCGAAACCAAGATGCGCGTCCGCCAGCCGTTGCTGGAGGCCGTCGTCCACTACGCCGGGGACCACGCCGCCCTCGAGCCGCTCCTGGACCTGGTCGCCGAGGAGCTGAACGTGAAACAGGTGCTGTTCGCCGAGTCCGCCGACCAGCTCGGGCGCTGGCGCGCCAAGCCGAACTTCAAGGTCCTCGGCCCACGGCTCGGACCCAGGGTCAAGGACACGGCGACCGCGCTCGAAGGCGACGACGGGTCGCTCGCCGCCGCGCTCGCCCGTGGCGAGACCGTTCGCCTCGACGTCGGGGGCGCCCCAAGGGACGAACAGGTGGAGCTCGCGCCCGGCGATGTCGACCTCGTCCAGGAGACGATCGAGGGCTGGGGGATCGCGAGCGACGGCGGCATCACGGTCGCGCTCGAGCTCGAGCTCACGCCCGAGCTCCGTGCCGAGGGTCTCGCCCGCGAGCTGGTGCGCGCCGTCCAGGACGCGCGCAAGGCCGCCGGCCTCGACGTCGGCGACCGCATCGTGCTCGGTCTGCGTATCGAGGGCCCCGCCGAGGAGGCGCTCGGGGCGCACCGCGGATGGATCGCCGCCGAGACACTGGCGGTGGACGTGGTGGACGGGGCTGCACCGGGTGCGACGTTCGAGCAGACCTTCGAGATCGACGGCGCCGTGGTCGGCGTCAGCCTCCGGGGGGCCTGACCGGAACCGGCGGGACCGGCTCCGACGACCGGTTCGCCTAGTCCTCGCCCCAGAAGAGCTCGCGCAGGGAGCGTTCGCGCCGTTCGCTCGCGGGTGCTCCCTCGGTCGAGAAGACCGGCTCGGTCCCGGACTCGACCACGATCGGCGGGGACGCCTCGGGAGCGAGGTCCTCGTCCTCCGGGGATCCGATCTCGACCGGCGGCTCGCCCGCCTGGAGCCGCTCGCGGATCTCGGCGGCCGAGGCCGGCTCGAGGTCCGCAGGTTGCACGACCGCGGGCATCGGGGCCGTGCCTCGCTCGCCAGTCCGCTCGGGTTCGGCCTCGGAACGAGCCTCCGGGACGGACGAGACCGGCGCGGCGGGCCGCGGCGCCTCGGACGAGGCCGATGCCTCCGCGCGCTCCCGGATCGCCATCACCATCTGCCTGATCTCTTCGGCGTGCGTCTGCACCAGCCCACCGAGGCTCTGCAGGAACTCACGCTCCTTGTTCAGGAACGGGGCCACCGCGCCACGGGCGTCGCCCGAGCCTGCACCGGCGGCCCGGATCCCCGCCGCCTGCTCCTGGGCCCGCCGGACGATCTCGTCGGCCTCCGCGCGGGCGCGGGCCACGATGGCGTCCGCGTCACCCGTGGAGGCTGCGGCGGCCGCCGGGGGCAACCCTGAGCCCGACCTCGCGGCCTCGAGCTCCTCGCGGTACGAGGACAGGCCCTCGGTGATCCGGTCCAGGAACGCGTCGACGTCGCGCTCGTTGTACCCCCGGAACGCCAGGCGGAACTCCACCTGCTGCACCTCTTC
>JGI24751J29686_10000261_pt1 | contig 20511 bp, 13 predicted proteins | sample KBSSwiS6_FD_29686 | JGI IMG/M metagenome (IMG submission 29686)
GCGGCGGACCAGCGCGCTGGTATCCTGCCGGCCTCCGCCGATGGCCTGGACCTCGGCATAGAACTGGTTGACCAGGGCAGTGATCGGCAGCGAGACGCCGAGGCCCCGGCCTTCGTCCATGGCGAGGCCCAGGTCCTTGCGCATCCAGTCCACCGCAAAGCCGAAATCAAATTCACCCTCGCCCATCGATTTCCAGCGGTTGTCCATCTGCCACGATTGCGCGGCGCCCCCGGATATCGCTTCGTAGACCTTGTCGAGGTCGAGGTGGCTGGCCTGGGCGAAGCGCACGGCTTCTGACAGCCCCGCGACCGTCCCGGCGATGCAGATCTGGTTGCACATCTTGGCGAGCTGGCCGTAGCCCGGCTTGCCGATGTGGACCACACGGCGGGTATAGGCGGCGAGGATCGGCTCTGCCGCGGCGACGGCATCGGGCCGGCCGCCGCACATGACCGTGAGCGTGCCGTTCTCAGCGCCGATCTGGCTGCCGGTCATCGGCGCGTCGACGCAGAGGATCTCCTTGTCGCGCGCCTCGACGTAGATCTGCCGGGCAATCCTGGCCGAGGCCGTGGTGTGATCGATGAACAGACCGCCGCGCCTGAGGCTGGTGAACACGCCGGACGGGCCCAGCACCACATCCGCCAGGTCATCGTCGTTGCCGACGCAGGTGAGCACCACATCGGCCCCTTCGGCGGCTTCCGCGGGGCTCCTGGCGATCCGCACCTCCAGTTCCTGGTTGGCCTCAAGCCAGGAGTTGAGGCGCCCGGGGGTGCGGTTGTAAACCGTCAGGTGGTGGCCGGCGCGGCCGAGGTGGCGGGCAATCGGTCCACCCATCACGCCGAGGCCGAGGAAGCTGATATTGCGGGGCTGGGTCATAACCTTGCTGTTTAGCCGCTCCGGCGGGGAAGGCCATAGCGGATAGGGGTTGAAGCGCGCGGTATCGCAGCTCGCTTGCCTAGGCGGGCGGGCGGCGGGGCGCTATCCAGCGGGGCATGATCATGGCCCGATTCGAACAAGTTGCCCGCCTGTTGTTCTGGCTTTCCCTGGTGGGAGCGGTGGTCCTGGCGCTGATGCCGCAGCCGCCGCACCTGCCGACCGACCGGTTCGGCGACAAGTTCAACCACATGCTCGCTTTCGCCACGCTGGCGGCGCTGGCCGCGCTCGGCTGGCCCCGCGCCGAGCGGCTGCGGGTGGTGGAGCGGCTGTCGTTCCTCGGCGCGCTGATCGAAGTGGCCCAGGCCATGCCCATGCTCCACCGCGATTGCGACATCCGCGACTGGGCGGCCGATACCGTGGCGATCGTGGTGGTGACGGTGGTGGTTGCGGCGCTGACGCGTAGGCGCGGCGTTGCGGCTTCGGGTGCCTGAGCGGCCAGTTCGAACTCAGGGCAGACGGGTTTGGGGGCGGCGGATGCGCAACGCCCTTGCGTAACGCGGCTGCGCGATACGGATTTCAGCCGACAATCGACAAGGAAGCCGCTTTCCTTTAGGGCGCGCGCCATGTCCAGCCTTGTCCAGCCGGCCCCTGCGGCCTCTTCGCTCTTGACGCTCGCCGATGTTCGCGCGGCGGCGGGGCGAATTGCGGGCATGGTCGTCCACACGCCGACACTGCACAGCAAGACGCTGAGCCGGATTGCCGGGTGCGAGATCTGGCTCAAGTTCGAGAACCACCAATTCACCGCCGCCTACAAGGAGCGCGGCGCGCTCAATTGCCTGATGCTGATGACCGAGGAACAGCGCGCCCTGGGCGTGATCGCCGCCTCGGCCGGCAACCATGCCCAGGGCCTGTCGTACCACGGCACCCGACTCGGCGTGCCGGTGACCATCGTCATGCCGCGCACGACGCCCATGGTGAAGGTGATGCAGACCGAGCAGGTCGGCGGCACGGTGGTCCTCGAGGGCGAAACCTTCGACGAGGCCTATGCCCACGCCCGCCGGCTGGAGCAGGAACTGGGGCTGACCTTCATCCATCCGTTCGATACGCCCGAAGTGGCGGCCGGGCAGGGCACGGTCGCGCTGGAAATGCTCGAGGATGCCCCCGAGCTCGATACGCTGGTGATCCCGGTCGGCGGCGGCGGGCTGGCGAGCGGGATGGGCACGGCGGCGCGCGGACTGAAGCCTGACATCCGGCTGGTGGGCGTCGAGGCGGAACTCTTCCCTTCGATGTTCAACCTGCTGCGCGGCACGCAGTATCCGATCGGCGGCGATACTCTCGCGGAGGGCATCGCCGTCTTCCAGCCCGGCGGCTTCACCAGCACGGTGCTGGGCGAACTGCTCGACGATTTCCTGCTGGTCAGCGAGAGCGAGATGGAAAGCGCACTCGCCCTGCTGCTGCAGATCGAGAAGACCGTGGTGGAAGGGGCCGGGGCCACCGGCCTCGCCGCGGTTCTCGCCAATCCGGAGAAGTTCGCCGGGCGCAAGGTCGGCATCGTCCTGTCGGGCGGCAATATCGATACGCGCCTGCTGGCCAACGTGCTGCTGCGCGATCTCGCCCGCTCGGGCCGCCTCGCGCGCTTGCGCCTGACCCTGCAGGATCGCCCCGGCGCCCTGTTCAAGGTGATGGAAGAGTTCAACACTCATAACATCAACATCATCGAGATCTGGCACCAGCGGATCTTCACCCACCTGCCGGCCAAGGGCCTGATCACCGACATCGAGTGCGAGGCGCGCGACCGTGAGCAGCTCGAGGCGCTGGTGGCGGCGCTCAGGGCCAAGGGCTACGATGTCAGCCAGGTGGATGTGAACTGAGGCCGGCCGGGCTCACCCCCGTGGCGCGCCCCCAACCACATCATCATCGCGGGCGCAGCGGGCCGGGGGCGGACGCAGCCCAAACAATCCAGGACGGTCGTGCGCAGCCGCTCTGGTTTGCCGCACCTTGCGGGCTCGAAACAACGAGTTGAGAGGCCAGCAGCGCGGAGAGGCCACCTCCACCGTTTACCATCGCGCTCCGCCCCGACTGCCGCCTTGCCCTGTCCCCGCGCCATTCCGGAGCCAAACCATCTCCGTACTCGCTGATAAAATGATGGTTAAGCCTCTTTCATACTCGACGGTCAGACGGCATATTGGTGACCAACGGCGCGAGCGGGTCGCGCAGGGCACAACGGGGCAAAGGACGCCGGATCAGTGACAGCACCTGTCCGCTTCCCCCGGTTCTTCGTCACCGCGCCAGCCCCATGCCCCTATCTGTCCGGGAAGATGGAGCGGAAGGTTTTTACCGAGCTCAAGGGCCCACATGCCGATGCGCTGAACGATGCGCTGAGCCGGATCGGCTTCCGTCGCAGCCAGACGGTCGCCTATCGGCCCTCCTGCCTCGAATGCACGGCCTGCCAGTCGGTCCGCGTCATCGCCGGGGAGTTCCGCCCGTCGCCCACCCAGCGCCGCAATCTGAAGCGCAACGCCGATCTGGTGGTCAGCGAATGCCAGCCCTGGTCCACCGCGGAACAGTTCGAACTGCTGCAAGCCTACCTCGGCGCGCGCCATCCCGGCGGCGGGATGACCCAGATGGACGAGGTCGATTTCGCCGACATGGTGGAACATACCCCCGTCACAAGTTTTGTGACTGAATATCGGGAACCGGGTGACGGGATCACGCCGGGCCGCCTTGTCGGTGCCTGCCTGACGGACCGGCAAGGGGATGGCCTGTCGATGGTCTACAGCTTCTTCGACCCCGCTCATGAGGCGCGCGCAGGGCTTGGCAATTTCATCATTCTCGACCACATCCAGCGCGCGGTCCAGATGGGACTGCCCTACGTGTACCTCGGCTACTGGGTGGAACAGTCCGAGCGCATGCAGTACAAGATCCGTTACCGGCCGCTCGAACGCCTCGGCCGCGAAGGCTGGGAACGCATTGACGATGCCGAGCATGACCGTCTGGTCGCCGCAATCGCCGGAAAGTCCCGCACCGCTACCGCGCCCGAGCCCGGCACCAAGGACAACCTGCCTGTGGGCGATGCGGATCACGCCTTCGCCTGATCGCGCTGCTTACCGGTTACCGCTCCTGCTGGCCGCCGTGGCCCTGCTGCTGACGCCGGTCCCCGCTCTCGCGCAACCGGCCGCCGAACAGGAGCTGAAGGATCTAGTCCCCGATTCCGCGGTGGCCGATCCCGAAGGCTGGGCCAAGGCCGCTCCGACGACGGAGCCGGCTACCACACCGGGCGAGCCCACCGCGCCCGATCCGACCGGGCCGATCGCCGAGCTACCCGGCCTCACCGTGCCCTGGCCCGACAGCCTGCCCCAGCCGCCCGCGCTCACCTCGCTCCCGCCCGAGCCCGACGCCGCGCAGGCTCTCGCGCAGGAACAGCAGCTGCCCAGGCCCGATGCCGCACTCACCGGCGAGGAGGTCAAGGTCGGCGACCATCTCACCTTGGTTTTCCCCCAGGCGTTCAAGGCCTTGCCCGAGCAGGGCGCCTTCGTCGACCGGTTCCGCGCGCTATCGGTCCTGCGCAAGTACGATACCGATGAGGACACCATTGCCCAGGTCGCCGCCCGCGCCCGCGCCGATAAGGACCTCCTCGAACGCCTGCTGCGGATCCACGGCTACTACGACGCGCTCGTCACCCAGACCGTCGGCAACCCGCGCGTGCCCGGCGCGGCCGCGGGGGAGACCAGCGCCGATGTCGCGGTGCGCTTCTACATCGCGCCCGGCGAACGTTACCGTTTCGGCGCGATCGATCTCGGCAACCTGTCGCTCACCGGGCCGGACTATCCGCGACTGCGCGGCGCCTTCCCGATCCTCACCGGCGATCCGCTCGACAACGACCGCATCGTCGCCGGGCGCAACAAACTCGACACCGACCTCGGCGAGAACGGCTATGCCTTTGCCAAGGTGGGCGATCCGGACCTGCTGGTCGATCACAAGCGCGCCGAGGGCGACCTGACGATCCCGACCGAGCCGGGCGGCAAGTACCGGTTCGGCCACGTCATCAGCCAGAACCCTCGCTTCCTCTCTTCGCACCACCTGGCAGACATCGCCCGGTTCGAGCCCGGCGATCTCTACAAGCGAACCGACGAAGAAGACCTCAAGCGCGCAATCCTCGCCACCGGCCTCGTCTCCAGCGTCACCGTCACCCCGCGCGAGGTCACTCCGCCGCCCGCCCCGGGCCAAACCGGCGAAGTCGCCCTAGACGTCGGCATGGTCCCGGGCCCGCTGCGCACCATCGCCGGCCTCGCCGGCTACGACACGGCCGAGGGTCTGCGGCTGGAGGCGAGCTGGGAGCACCGCAACTTCTTCCCGCCCGAGGGCATGCTCCGCGTCCGCGGCATCGCCGGCACCAAGGAGCAGCTGGTGGGGACGACCGTGCGCTGGAACAATTTCCACGGCCGCGACCAGGTGCTGACGCTCGATCTCTACGGCAACACCGTCAAGCGCGACGCCTATACCGCCCGCACGGTGGCCTTCGCTGCCACCTTCGAGAAGCTGACGACGCTGTTGTTCCAGAAGCCGTGGGCCTGGTCGGTCGGCCTCGAAGTGTTGGCGACGCAGGAGAAGGAAAGCGCGGTGTCCGGCCAGTTCGTGCCGCGCAATACCTATTTCGTCGCCGCCCTGCCGCTGCGCGGGGCCTTCGACAGTTCGGACGACCTGCTTGACCCGACCAAGGGCTGGCGCGCCGCCCTGCGGGTCTCGCCGGAAATTTCCAAGCAGAAGGGTGGCCCCAAGGTCACCTATGCCCGGATCCAGGCCGACGCCTCGGCCTATCACCCGGTGAGCGACCGCATCGTCATTGCCGGTCGAACCCGGCTCGGCTCCATTCCGGGAACGGAGATCGAGAACATCGCCCCGTCGCGGCGGTTCTACGCCGGCGGCGGCGGCTCGGTGCGGGGCTACGGCTACCAGCAGATCGGCCCGCGCGACACGGCCAACGCCCCCTCCGGCGGGCGCTCGCTGGTGGAATTCAGCCTCGAGGCGCGGGTCGGAACTGGCCTGCTGGGCGGCGCGCTGCAGGTGGTGCCGTTCATTGACGCCGGCTCGGTCTCCGCCTCGGTCACACCCACCTTCAAGGACATGCGCTACGGCGCGGGGCTGGGCCTCAGGTACAAGACCGGCTTCGGCCCGATCCGCCTCGACATCGGCACCCCGCTCAACCCGCGACCGGGTGACAGCCGCATCTCCGTCAGCGTGGCGCTGGGGCAGGCTTTCTGATGGCGGAGGACGCGCTCCCGGGCGAGGATCAACCGGAGGAGGTCGTGATCGTGCGCCGCCGCCGGGTGCCTGGCTGGCTGCGCTGGATCGCGGGCGGCCTGATCGCCCTGCTCTCGCTGATGGGCTTGGCGCTGGTCGTGCTGGAAAGCCCGATCGGCCACCGCTTCGTGGTCGACCGGATCGCCCGCTATGCCCCGGCCTCGGGCTTGCGCGTCGAAATAGGCCGGATCGACGGCTCGCTGATGGGCGCGGCCAAGCTGCGCGACGTCAAGTTCTCCGATCCCGACGGCCTGTTCCTGCGGGTTCCCGTGGTCGAGCTCGACTGGCGTCCGCTGCACTGGTTCACCGCCGGCCTCGACGTGCGTAAGCTGATCCTCCATCGGGGCACGCTCTTTCGCGGGCCCCACCTCAAGCCCGGCGATCCCGACGCGCCCTTGCTGCCCGATTTCGATATCCGGGTCGACCAGTTCCAACTCGACCGGCTCACGGTATCCAGAGGGATCTTCGGAGAACAGCGCCGGATCGATCTCGTCGCCCGCGCCGATATCCGCAAGGGGCGTGTCCTGTTGACGACCGATGGCCGGCTCGGCGGCCAGGACCGGCTCTACGGCTACCTCGACAGCGAACCCAAGCGCGACCGCTTTGCGCTGAAGGTGGATATCGCCGCGCCCAAGGGCGGATTCCTCGCCGCGCTGGCCGGGGCAAAGGACAGCCTCGCGATCAAGGTGAACGGGCGCGGGCGCTACACCGACTGGAAGGGCCGCGCGCTAGTCACTCAGCCCGGCAAAACGCTGGCGGACCTCGCCATCGGCAACCGCGCCGGGCGCTACACTTTCAGCGGCCCGATTCATCCCGACGGCTTCCTCACCGGCGTGCCCGCCCGAGCCGCCGGGCCGCAAGTCGCCGTCGCGGGCGCGGGGACGCTGGTCAACTCGGTTCTTTCCGGCCAGTTCTCGGCCCGGGGGAGCGGCGTGCTGCTGGGCGGCAACGGCACCGTGGACCTCGCGAAAAACGCCTTCCGCCAGCTGCGCGTGGACGCCACGCTGCGTGATCCCGAACTGTTTGGCCCTGGCCTGTGGCTGGAAAACGCGCGCCTCTCCGCCACGCTTGATGGCGCCTTCCGGCGTGTCGTCATCGATCACCGTCTGACCGCCGACCGCCTCATCGTCGGCGGCGTTCGCGCCGAACGCCTCGTCCAGGAAGGCCCGCTCACTCGCACGGAAAACGCCTGGACCTTCCCGCTTAACCTCACCGCCGCCCGCGTCGTAACCGGCAATGCCATGTTCGATGCCGACAGAAACGGGGGGCGGCTGATGGGCGGCCACGCCAAGGGCACGATCCGCCTCGTCGGCACGCGCCTGTTCTCCGACCAGCTCGAGATCGGCATGCCCGGACTCGGCGCGGCCCTCGCGCTCACCGGCGATACCCGCATTGGCGACTACCGCCTGACCGGCCCCGTCGCCGCGCGCGACCTCGCGCTTGCCAATCTCGGAACGGCCAATGCCGACCTCAGGCTCGATGCCCGGTTCGGTTCGGTGCCGTGGCTGGTCAACGCCGACGTGCGCGGGCGCATGGCGCGGGTAACCAACGGTACGCTGACCACGCTGGCGGGCACCAACGTGCGCTTTGCGGGCCACCTCGCCATCGGCCAGAACCAGCCGCTGCTGCTCCAGCGCTTCACCGTCGACGGCAGCAAGCTCGCGCTCAGGATCGATGGCCGCGTGCTCCCCGATGGCGCGACCTCCATCGTCGGCACTGGCCGCCATGCCGACTATGGCCGCTTCACCGTGCAGGCGCGGATGGCGAATGACGGTCCTCGCGCAGTGCTCGTCTTCGCGCATCCGCTGCCGGCCGCCGGCCTCAAGGACGTGCGCGTCGCCCTGGCGCCGATCCCGGAGGGCTTTCGCATCGAGACTGCGGGGCAATCGCGCTTAGGCCCGTTCACCGGCACGCTCGGCCTGTTCTCGCCGCCGGGCGGCGCCACGCGGATCGTGATCGACAAGCTCGACGTGTGGAAGACTTCGGTGACCGGAACCCTCGTCCTCGCTGGCGGCGCGGCGCAGGGCACGCTGGCGATGACTGGCGGCGGGGTCGACGGTACGATCGGCCTGATCCCGCGCGGCGGCGGGCAGGGCTTCGACGTGGCGCTCAACGTCAAGGATGCGCGGTTCGGCGGCGAAACCCCGCTCGCCATCGGCATGGCCCGGATAAACGCTGCCGGCACGCTGGCCAATGGCCACACCACGGTGAACGGCAATGCCTATGCCGAGGGCCTGCAGAGCGGCAACCTGTTCATTGGCCGCCTCGCCGTCAACGCCGCGCTGACCGACGGCGCGGGCCGGGTCACCGCCAGCCTCACCGGTCGACGCGGCAGCCGCTTCGCCCTGCAGCTGCTGGCCGATATAGCGCCCAATGAATACCGCCTGCTCGCCGGCGGGACCTATGCCGGTGAGCGCATCTCGATGCCCCGCCGTGCAGCCCTCACCCATACGGAGGAGGGCTGGGTTCTCGCGCCAACGCAGGTCGATTTCGCCGGGGGCCGGGTGATCGCCTCGGGCCAGTTCGGCAATTCCACCAGCCTCGACCTCGCCCTCTCCGACATGCCGCTGGCGCTGGTCGACATCTTCACCGCCGATCTCGGCCTCGCCGGCAAGGCCTCGGGCACGGTGGCCTGGCGCCAGCGCGATGGAATAGTGCCCACGGCCGACGCGCGTCTGGAGATCAAGGGCCTCTCGCGCTCCGGCCTCGTCCTGACGTCCCGTCCGGTCGACGTCTCCCTCGTCGCCCGCCTGACCGAGCGCGATCTCGGAACCCGCGCGGTGATCCGCGAGGGCGGGGCGGTGCGCGGCCGCCTGCAGGGCCGCATCGCCAACCTGCCCGCCGCCGGCGCGCTGGGCGAGCGGCTCTCCGCCGGCGCGCTCCAGGCCCAGCTGCGCTATGGCGGCCCGGCGGACGCCCTGTGGCGGCTGATCGCGCTCGAAACCTTCGATCTCACCGGCGGCCTCGAAGTCGCCGCTGATGTCACCGGCACGCTTGCCGATCCGCGCATCGCCGGCACCCTTGCCAGCAGCGACCTGCGCCTCCAGTCCTCGCTCACCGGAACGGACCTGCGGGGGATTACCGCGCGGGGTTCCTTCGCCGGCTCGCGTCTTGAGCTCACCAGCTTCGCCGGGCGCGCGCGCAATGGCGGCGCGGTCAGCGGCAGCGGTTCGGTCGACCTTTCAGGCATGGGCAAGGGGGTAGGCCCCAAGCTCGACCTGCGCATGGCCGCGCGCGGGGCCGAGATCATCTCGCGCGACGACATGGCGGCGACCGTCACCGGCCCGATCCGGGTGGTCTCCGATGGGGCGAGCGGTACCATCGCCGGGCGCCTGTCGATCGACAGCGCCCGCTGGAACCTCGGCCGCGCCGCCGCCGCCGCCGAGCTGCCAGTGGTCAAGACCCGCGAAATCAACCTGCCCTACGACATCGCCCCGGTCCGCGCGCAGGCCGCCCCGTGGCGCTACCTGATCGACGCGCGCGGCCCCAGCCGCATCCAGGTCCGCGGCCTCGGGCTCGACAGCGAGTGGGGCGCCGACATCCGCCTGCGCGGCACCACCGCCGCCCCGGCCATCACCGGTCGGGCCGACCTAGTGCGCGGCGGCTACGAATTCGCCGGCAAGCGGTTCGAACTCACCCGCGGGATCATCCACTTCGACGGCGACAGCCCGCCCGACCCGCGGCTCGACATCGCCGCCACGGCGGAGCTTACCGGCCTCACGGCCACCGTCACCGTCACCGGCACGTCGAATAGGCCGGAAATCCGCTTCTCCTCGGTTCCGGCCCTGCCGGAAGATGAACTGCTCTCGCGCCTCCTGTTCGGATCCTCGATCACCCAGCTGTCCGCACCCGAGGCCGTGCAGATCGGCGCGGCGCTCGCGAGCCTGCGCGGAGGCGGGGGCATGGACCCGATCAACAAGCTGCGCAGCGCCATCGGCCTCGACCGCCTGCGTGTTGTCGGCGCCGATGCCGCGCTCGGCCGGGGCACTTCGATCGCGGTGGGCAAGAACATCGGCCGGCGGATCTACGTCGAGATCGTCTCCGACGGGCGCGGCTACAACGCAACCCAGCTGGAATACCGGGTTACCCGCTGGCTGTCCCTGCTCGGCACCGTGTCCTCGATCGGGCGCCAGGGCGTCGATGCGAAAATTTCCAAGGATTACTGACGCCATCCGGACATGCGCGGTGTAAACATTAACCCAATCTTCGCCGATTTGCCGCAAACGGGCCTCCATGGCTTTCGCAAGCAGGCTCCCGGCTCTGATCCGGAGCCGGAACCCTGCTGGAGCCGGCGTGGGCCGGTTGGTGCTGGTGACCTTCGTCGCCTTGCTGAGCTTTTCCGCCTTGCTCGTCGCCGGGTTCCTCCAGGCGACCGCTGCTGCCGATGAAGCAACCCAGGCGGGCGAGCGCCAGCTGGTCGAGAACCATCTCGGCAATGTCGTACGCGCCCTGTTGCAGACCGAGACCGTGCAGCTCACCTGGGACGATGCTGCCCGAAAGGCCGGTGGCCAGGGCGCGGGGCCACAGCCCGATCGTCCCGATCTCGCCTGGGCCGACACCAATCTCGGCCAGTTCCTCGCCCACGTGGTCAAGGCCGACGCGATTTACCTGGTCACGCCCCAGGGCTCCCTGCTGCGCGGCTGGAGCAACGGGCAGGTGACCGCGCCCGCCGCCTTCACCCCGATTGCCGCGCCCGTAGGGCAGGTGCTGAAGGACCTCGCCCGCAATGCCTCGACCAACGAGCCCCCCGCCGAGCTGCGCCAGCTGGCCGATGCCCGCTGGCCCTATGCTGCCGGAGGCAGGCCGCTGACCCGCTGGACGGGCGGCTTCGTCTGGCACCGGGGCCGCCCGGCGATGATGACGGTGGTCGCGATCACCCCAGACGTGAACTACGGCCTGCTGCGCCGCACGCCGAACCACGTTGTCATCCTGCGCCACGTCGACGCGGCCATGCTGCGCGAGATTGGCGGGGCCGTGCTGCTGAACGACATGCGCTTCACCTCCATGCCCCCGGCCGAGGCGGCCGGGCGCAATGCCCTGGTGCTGCGCGGGATCGACGGGGCCCCGCTCGGCTGGCTGGGCTGGAAGCCGCACCAGGTCGGCGCGCTCGTGCTGACTCGCACCGCGCCGCTGCTCGCGGTTTACGTCCTCTTCTGCCTCGGCGTGGTCGTGGTCGGCGCAGTGATGATCCGCAGGACCCTGCGCGTGGCGCGCGAATTTGCGGCGAGCGAGGCCCAGGCCCACCACCACGCCCTGCACGATCCGATGCTCGGCCTGCCAAACCGTGCACACGTAATGCAGCGCCTGCGCGCCCTTCTCCAGCCGGACGAGGGCGAGGGCGACGCGGCCCCAACGGAAGCCGGCGAAGTCCTGCTCGCCTATTTCGACCTCGATCACTTCAAGTCGATCAATGAATCGATCGGTCACCACGTCGGCGATGACCTGCTGGTCCAGATCATCGCCCGGGTCCGCGAACGGATGGGCCCGCACGACGTGCTCGGCCGTCTGGCCTCCGACGAATTCGTTCTGCTGCGCCCGGGCCAATCGGGGCGCGATGCAGCAGACCGGCTGGGCGCCGAACTCATGGGGGTCTTCACCGACCCGTTCGTCGTGTTCGGCCATTCGGTCCCGGTCACCGCGTCCTGCGGCATCGCCTGGTCGCCCGATCATGGCGGAGATCCCAAGGCCCTGTTGCGTAGCGCCGACATCGCCCTGTTCCGCGCGAAGCAGCGCGGCCGCGCCCGCTATCGCCGCTTCACCCAGGACATGGACGCGTCGGTCCGCTGGCGCACGGACATGGAAGTCGAACTGCGCCGCGCCATCGCGCTCGACCACCTGACCATGGTCTACCAGCCCATCGTCAACGTGGCGGATGGCTCGATCGCCAGCTTTGAGGCGCTGCTGCGCTGGAAGCACCGTGAGCGCGGCGAGATCGGCCCGGGCATCTTCGTCCCCGTCGCCGAACAGGCCGGGCTGATGCCGCAGCTGGGCGACTGGGTGCTGCGCCGGGTCTTCGCCGACAGCCACGATTTCGGCAATGCCGAGATTTCGGTGAACCTCTCGCCCCTCCAGCTTGTCGCCCGCGATTTCCTGCCCGGTCTCAAGGCGATGATCCTCGACGAGAAGGTCGATCCGGCGCGCTTCACCTTCGAGATCACCGAGGGCGTCCTGCTCGATCGCTCGGAACGGGTGATGGACCTCATCACCGAACTGCAGGACATGGGCTTCCGCATCGCGCTCGACGATTTCGGCACCGGCTATTCCAGCCTCGCTTACCTGCGCGCCTTCCCCTTCGACCGGATCAAGATCGACCGCTCCTTCGTCCAGGGGATCGAGACCGACATCGACGCGCAGTCGATCCTGCGCGCCATCGTCGCGCTCGGCCGCACGCTGCGGATGAAGGTGGTGGCCGAGGGTGTGGAGACGCTGCTCCAGCAGCAGCTGGTCCACGCCGCCGGCTGCCAGCTGATCCAGGGTCACCTCTACTGGCGCGCGCTCAACCCGGAACAGGTCCTCGCGCTCCTCGCGACCGACCGCGTGCAGGACCTGAGGATCGCCGTCTAGCGTCTGATTATGTTACACTGAAACAGGGCAGGTGCAGATTCCACGTAAGTGGAACAGACTCTAGGCGGGATTCAGCTCGGGCGAAGTCCGCTCCGCCTGGTCGAACGCCTTCATCAGCAGGGCATGGCGCGCCAGGACCTCATCGCGGCCCTTGCGGTGCGGGAAGATGTGCAGCCGCCCCTCGCGCACGCCATGGACCACCTCGGCAGCCACCTGGTCAGCCGAAAGCAGGTTGTCGGCATAGAAGGCCGCGCTCGCCATCGGCCATTGCCGGCCGCGCATGGCTTCCGGATCGGCCACGCTCATCCCCGGGCACAGCACCGAGATCCCCATGCCCGCCTCGGCGAGCGGCGGACCCAGGACTTCGACGAGGCCGGCCACGGCAAACTTGGCCGTGACATAGGGCGCGTTGAGCGAACGCCAGTCCGCCCGGCCAACGCCCGACATCGACGAGGTGATCACGATGTGCCGCTCGGCACCTTGCGCGGCCATGCGCTTCATGAACGAGTGAATCCCGTTCATCACCCCGTGGAATTGCGCGCCGAGCACCGTGTCCCAGTCCTCCCGCGTCAGTTCGAGCACCGGCTTCAGCAGGGCCCGCCCGGCATTGAGGCACAGCAGGTTGACCTTGCCGAAACGGTCCCAGGCGGCATCGGCCAGGGCATCCACTTCTCCGGCCTGCGACACGTCCGTCTTCACGGCGATCGCGCTGCGGCCCAGCGCCTCCACCGCGGCGACTGTCCGCGCCATCGCCTCCTCGTTCACGTCGGCCACAACCACGTCCATGCCCTCGCGGGCGAAGGCTTCGGCCATGGCATGACCGAGCAGCCCGCTGCCCCCGGTGATTACGGCACATCCGCCATCGAATTGCTGCATTGCTGGTTCTCCCTCAGGGTCAGCCGTCGAGGCCGAGCAGCCGCGCGGGATTGCGCGCGGCCATCGTGGTGAGATCTTCTTCGCTGATCCCGTGTTGCCACAATTGTTCGAGGAACGATACCAGGCCAACGGCAGGATTGGGGAGATCGGAGGTCCAGCCGTAGTCGGTCGAGAGCACGCAGTGATCGCAGCCGATATGGCGCAGCTGCTCCACCATCTGTTCCGGGGTCTTGGGCTCCATGCCCCACAGCGGCTGGCAGCACTGTGCGGTCAGCTCGACATAGGCGCCCATCTCGGCCAGCTCCCGGGCCTGCTCGGCGGTGAGGTGCGGACCGGCCATCCGCTCGCCGGCGTGCGTCACCAGCACCTTGCCCTCGCGCGCGAAGGCTTTCACCACTGCGTGGTGCTCCTCCAGCGTGATGTGCCCGGTGGCCAGCACCGCGTCATACTGCCGGCACAGGTCGGCAATCGCGCGGACCGCTTCCACCAGGCGGCCGTCCGCGTCGATGCACCTGATCCCTTCGCCGATCATGCCCATGTGCTCGGCCTTGCCGTTGAGCCATTCCTGATGGCTGTGGACCGTGGGCAGCCAGACGATCCGCGCGCCGATGGCGAGCGCCGTTGCCACGCCTTCCACGTTCAGCCCGCCGCTCGGCTGGTCGGTGCAGATGCCGCCGAACACCTCGAGCCCGTCGACCTCGGACGCGAGGTTGGCGGCCAGCTGCGGTGAGGCGAAGCTGTGCGACTTGAGCACCAGCCCGCGATGGCCGGTATCCCGCGCCTCCCGCGCCGCCTGCACGGCGGTTACCCCGTGGTGCCCCATGGCCGCACCCTTGATAGCGTCGGGGCCGAAGTGGCAGTGCATATCGATCGCGTTCTCGATGCGTGGTCCGGTCATGGCGCGAGGCTCTCCTGTGCGGTGTCGTCACCTTCTTGTGTTGATGCGGGGCCAGTTCCCGTCAGCCCGTGGCTGTGGCGAACAGCCCCAGCAATTCGCGCCAGTGGCGTTCGGCGGCCGGTTCATCGTAGACGGGAAAATCCAGCATGGTCCAGCCGTGGAGCGCGCCAGGATAGATCTCGCAGCGGTGATCCACTCCTGCCGCGTCCAGCGCCGCTTCCAGCCGTTCAGCCTGCTCGGGGGGATAGCTCGCGTCGTCGACAGCGCCGGCGACGTAGACCCGGGCCTTGATCCGCGGCGCGCCCAGATGCGGGCTGTCGGGCTCGTCGGTGGCCAGGCCGCCGCCGTGGAAGCTCGCCGCCGCGCCGATCCGGTCGGGGTAGGCCGCCGCGACCGCGAGGGCGATGCCGCCGCCCATGCAGTAGCCGGTCACGCCCAGCTTGCCGCCGGCAAAATCGCTTCGGCTGTCGAACCAGTCAAGAAAGGCGGCGGTATCGCGGGAGGCAGGTCCCTTGCCAGTGGTGGCCATCAGCGGCCCGAGCACTTCGCGCACCGAGCCCGAGGCGAAGATCGGCGCAGGGTCGAGCTGCTCGTAGGGGCCATGGCGATAGAAGAGGTCGGGCAGGAGCACGAGATAGCCGGCATTCGCCAGCCGCCCCGCCATGTCGAGCAGGGCCGGGCGGATCGCCAGCGCGTCCATGTAGAAGATCGCGCCGGGCCAGGGTCCGTTGCCGCTCTCCGGCGTGAACACGTGGGCCGGGCAGACACCGTCGGCGGTGCGGATCTCGACAGTCTCGTGCATTCCGGTCTCCCAGACTTCGTTTTCGCAAGCTTAGGAGACGGGCCTGCAGACGCAAGTCAAAGCAGAGTGACCTCGGCCAGGCCTTCCCGGGGCGGCACAAGCTGTTACAGCGCCGTCGATGGAGACCACCCATGACGCGATCGTGCTCGGCGCAGGAGCCGCCGGCCTGTTCTGCGCCGCCACCGCCGGCGCGCGCGGGCGGCGCGTGGCCTTGCTTGACCATGCCGATGCCCCGGGCAAGAAGATCCTGATCTCGGGGGGAGGGCGCTGCAACTTCACCAACCTCCACGCCGCGCCCGAGCGCTACCTCTCGGCCAACCCCCACTTTGCCCGTTCGGCGCTGAGTCGCTATACGCCGGAAGACTTCCTCGCCCTGGTCGAGCGCCACGGCATCGCCTGGCACGAGAAAACCCTCGGTCAGCTGTTCTGTGACGGTTCCGCCCGCCAGATCGTCGACCTGCTGCTGGCTGAATGCCAGGCGGGCCGGGTGGACCTGTGCTGCGGCGCGGTGATCCGCGAGGTGAGCCATGCCGCCAGCGGAGAGAGCGGGGGCCGCTTCACCGTCCGCACCGATGCCGCCACGGTCACCGCACCCGCGCTGGTGATCGCCACCGGCGGGCCCTCGATCCCCAAGCTCGGCGCCACCGGCTTCGCCTATGATCTTGCGCGCCAGTTCGGCCTCAAGGTGGTCGAACCGCGCCCGGCGCTGGTGCCGCTGACGCTGGCGGGGGAAGACGTGCTGTTTCGCGAACTGTCCGGCGTCGCCACGGAAGTGGTCGCCCGGCTTGGCCAGGCGGCTTTCCGCGAGGCGGCCCTGTTCACCCACCGCGGTCTTTCCGGCCCGGCGATCCTCCAGATCTCCTCCTACTGGCGGCGCGGTGACGAGCTGGCGATCGACTTCCTGCCCGAGGCGATGGCCGGCTGGCTGGTCGCCGCCAAGCAGGACAAGCCCCGCGCCACTGTTCCCGCCGCACTGCGCGCCCACTTGCCGACGCGCCTCGCCGAGGCCCTGTCGGACAGGATGGGCCTCGCCGGCCCGCTCGCCGGCCTTACCGACAAGGCCCTGCGCGCGGCGGAAACCCGCCTTGCCGGCTGGACCTTCCGCCCCAACGGCTCGGAAGGCTTCGCCAAGGCCGAAGTCACCATCGGCGGGATCAGCACCGCCGAACTCTCGTCCAAGACCATGGAAGCGCGCCGGCTGCCCGGCCTCTACGCCATCGGCGAGGCGGTCGACGTCACCGGCTGGCTCGGCGGCTACAATTTCCAGTGGGCCTGGGCCAGCGCCCGCGCGGCGGGGCAGGCGGTCTGAGCCGACACCCCCTCGGCCGCCACATATTCGTGATTGCGAGGAGCGCGGCGACGCGCAATCCAGGGCGGTCCTGCGCATTGCCCTGGATTGCTTCGCTGCGCGCGCAAGGGCGAAAGTTGGTGAAGGCACACTCGCTTGCCGCCACTGCCAAACCGATGCATTCTTCCCATCATGCCCCGCCGCTTCCTCACCCCTCTCGCCGCGCTTGCAGCGCTTGTCGCCACCCCCGCCATCGCTGCGCTCCCGGTCGGGGCCAAGGCCCCCGATTTCGCCACCCAAGGCGCGCTTGACGGCAAGCCCTTTGCCTTCGCGCTCAAGGACGCGCTGAAGAAGGGGCCGGTCGTGCTCTACTTCTATCCCAAGGCCTTCACCCAAGGCTGCACCCTCGAAGCCCACGCTTTTTCCGAGGCGTCCGACGATTTTCTCAAGGCCGGGGCCACCATCATCGGCATGTCGGCCGACGAGCTGCCCACCTTGCAGAAGTTCTCGACCGAGGCCTGCCGCGGCAAGTTCGCCGTCGCCGCCGCCGCACCCGACGTGATCATGGCCTACGACGTCGCCCTCGTCCGCCCCGGAATGCCCACCGGTCTCGCCAATCGCACCTCCTACGTCATCGCCCGCAACGGCCGCATCACCATGGTCCATTCCGACCTTGACTACCGCGACCACGTGAAGCTGACGCTGCAGGCCGTGCGCAAGCTGAAGCGCTGAGCAGTGCTTCCGGCCTAGCCTTCACTCCTCCTCAGCATGGGCCGGCCGATCTGATTTTTCCGTTCGTCCTGAGGAGGCGCCGACGCCGCAGGCTGAGGTGCCGTCTCGAAGGGCCGCCTTTACAAACCAGCCTCTCCCGCTAAGCGGGCGCGTCGCTATCACGGAGTAAGATTGTCATGCGTGCCGAAGGGCAGGCCCATATCGACCGGATCGAGGCCGCGCTGGCGCTCGTGCGCAAGTTCCTCGACTGGGACCGCGCGCTGCGCCGGCTCGACGAGTTGAACGCGCGCGTCGAGGACCCCAAGCTCTGGGACAGTCCCAAGGAAGCCGAAGCCGTGATGAAGGAGCGGCGGCGGCTCGATGCGGCCATCGGCACGGTCAGGTCGATCTCCGGCGAGATGGCCGATGCGGTCGAATTCGTCGAACTCGGCGAGATGGAGGGCGACGAGGCCACCGTCGAGGAAGGCCTCGCCACCCTCGCCGCGCTGGCTGATCGCGCGGATGCCGACAAGGTCCAGGCGCTGCTGGCGGGTGAGGCCGACGGGCAGGACACCTATCTCGAAATCCACGCCGGCGCGGGCGGGACCGAGAGCCAGGACTGGGCCGAGATGCTCCTGCGGATGTACACCCGCTGGGCCGAGAAGCGCGGCTTCAAGGTCGACATGATCGAGTATCAGGGCGGCGAGCAAGCCGGCATCAAGAGCGCCACGATCCTGATCAAGGGCGAAAACGCCTACGGCTATGCCAAGACGGAGAGCGGGGTCCACCGCCTCGTCCGGATCAGCCCCTATGACAGCTCGGCCCGTCGCCACACCAGCTTCAGCTCGGTCTGGGTCTATCCAGTGATCGACGACAACTTCTCGGTCGAGGTCAATCCGGCCGACCTCAAGATCGACACCTACCGCGCCTCGGGCGCGGGCGGCCAGCACGTCAACACCACCGATTCGGCGGTGCGCATCACCCACGTGCCCTCCGGCATCATCGTCGCCTCGCAGATTGACCGCTCGCAGCACAAGAACCGCGAGATCGCGCTGAACATGCTCAAGGCCCGCCTCTACGAAGCCGAAATGCAGCGGCGCGAGGAAGCGGCCAGCGCCGAGCACGCCAGCAAGAGCGACATCGGCTGGGGCCACCAGATCCGCTCCTACGTCCTGCAGCCCTACCAGATGGTCAAGGACCTGCGCACCGGGGTGACGAGCCCGACCCCGTCGGACGTTCTCGACGGCGCGCTCGACCCGTTCATGGCGGCGGCCCTCGCCCAGAAGGTGACCGGCGAGAAGGTCGCCGTGGAGGATGTCGACTGATGCACCCGCCCCGCCGCCTTGCATGTGCGATGCTGGCGGTTGCAGTGGCCTTGCAGGGCGGTTGCAAGCCGAAGGCCGATCCCGACGCGGGCCGGTCTCCCGCCGCGCGTGGCTTTCCGCGCGCCGATCGCCCGGTTTCCGGCGTCATTTCAACGCAGTTTTCGACCGAGGACCAGCGCGACCGGAGGGGCGAGGCCCGGCTCGTGATGGAGTGGGCGCAAATTTCTCCGGGGATGACACTCGCCGATATCGGCGCGGGCGAGGGCTACTATACGGTGCGTCTGGCCGAGAAGGTCGGGCCTCGGGGCCGGGTCCTGGCCGAGGATATCGACCCCGGCGCGATTGAGCGGCTCGGTCGGCGGATCGAGAAGGAGCGGCTCGACAACGTTGCGATCAAGCTCGGCACGCCCGACGATCCGAAGTTGCCACCGGCCTCGTTTGACCGCGTGTTCATGGTCCACATGTACCATGAAGTTGCTGAACCCTATGCATTCTTGTGGTATCTGCGGCCCTCGGTGAAACCGGGCGGCTCGGTCGTTGTGGTCGATGCGGACCGGCCGACCGATCAGCACGGCACGCCGCCCGACCTGCTGTTCTGCGAGTTCGCCGCGGTGGGTTTTCGTCTCGCCGGCTTTGGCCGCAATCCCGGCCTCGCCGGGTACTATGCGCGGTTCGAGCCGGTCGGTCCGCGGCCGGCGCCTGCCACCATCAGGCCTTGCCGGTTGGGCGCGAATGCTGCAGGGGCGCACGCTGAAGGGGCTGGATCGTCATGACACTGACGGGCGGGTCCGGTGGAAAGTAGGATTGGAATGGCTTTCAAGGGACTTCAACCGATTCTCTACGGCGGGCGCGAGGTCTGGCCGCTGGTGGAAGGGGGCAAGGGCGTTGCCGCCACCAACCACATGAGCTCGGGCGCCTGGGCCGCGGCGGGCGGGATTGGCACGGTCAGCGCGGTCAATGCCGACAGCTACGATGCCGAGGGCAAGATCGTCCGCCAGGTTTATGAACAGCTCACCCGCAAGGAGCGTCACGAGCAGCTGATCCGCTACGCCATCGACGGCGCGGTGGAGCAGGTGCGCCGCGCCTACGACATCGCTTCCGGCAAGGGTGCGATCAATATCAATGTGCTGTGGGAAATGGGCGGTGCCCAGCAGGTCCTTGAAGGCGTTCTGGAAAAGACCCGCGGCTTGGTCACAGGCGTGACCTGCGGAGCGGGCATGCCCTACAAGCTGTCGGAAATCGCCGCGCGGTTCAATGTCAACTACCTGCCGATCGTCAGCTCCGGCCGCGCCTTCCGCGCGCTGTGGAAGCGGGCCTATCACAAGGTCGCCCATCTCATGGCCGCCGTGGTCTATGAAGACCCGTGGCTCGCCGGCGGTCACAACGGCCTGTCCAATGCGGAAGACCCGCGCAAGCCGGAAGATCCCTATCCCCGCGTCAAGGCCCTGCGCGACACCATGCGTGCCGAAGGTGTGCCGGATTCGGTGCCGATCGTCATGGCCGGCGGGGTCTGGTTCCTGCGCGAGTGGGACGACTGGATCGACAATCCCGAGCTCGGAGCCATCGCCTTCCAGTTCGGCACCCGGCCCCTGCTCACCGCGGAAAGCCCGATCCCGCAGGGCTGGAAGGACCACCTGCGCACGCTCGAGCCGGGCGATGTCCTGCTTCACCGCTTCTCGCCCACCGGCTTCTATTCCTCGGCCGTGCGCAATCCCTTCCTGCGCAGCCTTGAAGCGCGTTCGGAGCGGCAGATTCCCTATTCCAAGGTTGCCGCGGGCGAGCACACGGTGCAGCTCGACGTCGGCGTCAAGGGCAAGAACTTCTGGGTCGTACCGGCCGATCTCGAACGCGCGCGCGGCTGGGTCGCGGCGGG
>JGI24751J29686_10000262_pt1 | contig 20429 bp, 17 predicted proteins | sample KBSSwiS6_FD_29686 | JGI IMG/M metagenome (IMG submission 29686)
CCCGCCCGACCCCCGCGCCATCACCGAAGCCGCCCGCCACGGCCTCGACATCACCCCCTACCGCGCCCGCCAGGTCACCCCGGCCGACTTCACGCGCTTCACCCACATCCTCGCCCTCGACGCCCAGAACCTCGCCGACCTCCAGTCCCTCGCCCCACCAGACTCCACCGCCCGCCTCGCCCTGCTGCTGGACGTCGTCCCCGGCATGACCGGCCAACCCGTCGCCGACCCCTACTGGGGCGACGCGGCGGATTTCATGCGGACGTGGGATGAGGTTGACGCAGCGGCGCGGGCGCTGGTGGGGGTGCTTGGGGGGTAGGAGGAAGAGGGATGACGCAGGGGCCATCGCCCCTGCACCCCGGGTGTTGGGTTGGCGCTAACGAGAAGTGTACGTCACCATACCCGAACTACGCCTTCTTAATACTCGGCAGCCAACGCTGCTCGCTCGTTGAGCAACTGACCATAACGCCGTCGAAACTTCGCCTCCTCGTCCCCGAGGAGCGGCGTATGATCCAACGAGAACGATCGCCCCCTAATGACATCAAGAATTCGAAATCCCTGGGGGTTTGTATCAGGGAATGCCTGAATAAGCAGCCACAAGCCCAATCGGGCAGCTTCATCAGAAAGCTCGGGAAAAGGTGCGAAGTAGGGGTAAACCACCCTCTGCTGACTGAGCCCGTCCACAACTGACAGCAGATTATCGATTTTCACTGTTGCTGCCAAACCAGGGAATGGGAAACTCCCCTTCAAAACCGGCCCTGGAACAAAAGGCGCGTTTGTCCAGCGGCGTCGCTGGTTCCACCACAGCAAGAAACCATCTCGCAGTTGAGGGTACAGATTGTCCCGCCGACCGTTGACCGCGATCCGGACATCAACCGCGTCGTGTAGGTCTACCATGCCAAACACGTGGCTCTTTGCGTCTGACCAGAAGGGAACATAAAAATCACCCCCTGCACCGGTCCCGCCGGCCAGCTTGGCAATTTCCTCGCGGATATCTTTCCTTAGTTCAGCCCTGCGCTCCCGCACCGGCAAAAACATTATCTTGAGCAGTTTACGCAGCTGAATTCGGTCTATCGACATACAACGCTCCTAGCGCGCTGGCTGCGAATGCGAGGCTGTGGATAAATCTGTAATCAGCCGTGTGTGCAACCAGAGCAGACAGTGAGCGGCCGTTGACGGGCTGCGGACCGCGCGACCATAGACGCGAAGTCCCTTGAAGGAGACAGCCTTCCACCCGACCGCTCTGGGAAGGGTGGTTGAAAGGGGGCCGGGTTGCCGCCCGGCTCCCAATTCATGTCAGTTGATCAGGTTCGTCTTGGCACCCGACGAAGGCAAGTGCCAAGCAATCGAAATCCACAGCTTCCGTTATGTTCGCAGGTGTGGTCACAAGCCGCGCCTACCCCTTGATGGTATCCGGCATTGGGAATGCCGACCCATATCATTCCGGCAGAAGCGCCAACTCTCCGGGTGTAACCACACTATCAAGCCCGATCGCCTTTCGGACTGCGTTCACGGCCCCCTTCACCGGTGTCTGCTGAGTCATAAGGCGTCCACCCTGCTGAATGATGTTCCCATCCCACAGCTTGTTGGCTTTACGCCAATCAATGGTCCCTAGTCGATCCGTGAACGTAGGCCAATCGGCGACTTCGTTCTTGAAGAGCTCGTAGCCGATCCGGCCGATGACTACCAAACCAGTCGCCTGCAGGCACACCCAACCTTGCGCGCGGAGGTCTGAAATCCGGTTACTCGCTACGCCGGAAGCAGGGACCACTGCAATTTCCCGAAGGATCGGGATCGCGTCAGTGACACGGTTGATGAACGCGACGAACTTCTCAAGCTCTGCAGCGTAATCGGGCGTGTCGCTGCTTCCGAGCAGTTCCTTGGCCTTGGCCTCAAACTGCTCATCAGCCATTGCGTAGCTTCCGACGAGCAGCTCTTTCACCATCTGACGCACTTGGTTGGTGAGGAAGAGCTTGTTGGAGTTCTTCGAAAGCGTCTGGCTCGTGCTATCGATCCGTCCACGGAAGAGAGGGCACCGCTCGATGAGATCGAGCACAATACCGTTGGCCGGATTTCTGCGATCGTAAGCTGCCAATTGGCTCTTCGGCAGTGCCTTGGTCTTCGAAGCATCTGCGAAATCCTGATGAATTTGCGCGAGATCGTCCTCGATGGTAATCATGACCGAAACCGCATCTCCGTAGAATTGGTCAAGGAGATCGTCAGGCAGTTCGTCCGCAGCCAAATCAAGTGCGTTCTTCCTATGGCCGCCGTCTGTGATTTCCAGCCGAACATTAGCGGGAATGACGATGGTCACCGACATTACCGTGGAGCCATAATCTGCCACGTAAACGCTGATAGGCTGACGAGCGTTCAGCGTGAGCGGCGGAAGGATGTACTTTTTTCCGACGTTCGCCTTGAGGTAGTTCTTCACGCTTTCAACGTGATCCGGCATGACCGGGCGATTGGTCGCTGCGCGAACCTCTTCCACACTGCCCTTCTTGGCGGCATGGTTAGTCTGAAGGCGCGTCCGGATCAGGGGGATCAGGAACGCAGTAGTAAGCATCCAGCGCTGCCCCTGACGGAACATGATCGCCGGGAGCATTGTGCCACCAGTAGCTGCCGCTTCCTGACTTGCCCCCTTCTGGGCTTCGTCGACGGTTGGAAACTTCTTGATGGTCACATTTCCAGATTCGGTGGTAACATTGAGCATTGTAGGAACTCCTAGTCGGGGTTTTTGCACGTGGCCGGGTGTTTTCAAAGGGCGCCCGGCCACGGTTTTTCTGACCCATAGTGGTCGCCATGTCAACGGCGCCTCAATGGATTACGTGCACTATTGCACGTAAAGAAACCGTTGTATGCACGTAATACGTTGCCTTGGCGCGATTTTTCTGCGCGAAAAAATTTTCTCGGGTCGGCCCATTGGAGTGCAGATGAGGCGCCAAATCGCCTGCGAATCGGCGCCGCCCCACATTGGTTTCAGGCCTTCACCGCCGCAAACCTCGCGCTATGGCCTCCACCGGCGCAGCCCGGCTCCGCATCATCCTGCTGCTGATGCTCCGAAGGCCTGCGCCGTCGGTCCTTGCGGCAAGCAGCGAGGCCGGCCGGGCCGGGTGATGCGCCGTAGGCGCACGAGCTTCTAAGCTCCAGTTTGCTTACGCAAATCCTCGCTTAGGCGCCTTCACTCCTCCCCCATCCGCAGCGCCGCAATAAACGCCTCCTGCGGAATGCTCACGCTCCCATACTCCCGCATCCTGGCTTTCCCCTTCTTCTGCTTTTCCAGCAGCTTTTTCTTCCGGGTGATATCCCCGCCATAGCACTTGGCGGTGACGTCCTTGCGCAGGGCGGCGATGGTTTCGCGGGCGATGACCCTGCCGCCGATGGCGGCCCAGGAGGTCAGCGGCTGGCTTCGCGCAATTCCCCGGCGGAAATGTGCAAACGCTTTCCGTCACGCACCACCACGATTCCCGTCTCGGTCTGGATTGCAGTCCGCCGGGCAAGATCCGCTGCGCGGGAGATAGCTGCCAGCGATGCCCGCAGCTTGGGGTTTTTCGCCTGCGAGAGTTCCGATCGCTTCATCACCTCTGTCCCCATTCCAGCATAACCGGGGCCAAGCCGCTGTTATCATATAGCACCCAATCGTCCGCCGCCATCTTGTAATGCCGGTGGAAGTTGGCCAGCCCGCTGACGAACCGGCGACGGATCACGGCGGCCGGGATATCATGTCCTCCCTGTGCAACGCGCAAGGCCACCCGCTCGATCGCCATTTCCGCGTCGGGCAGGCTCAGGAAATAGATGCTGACGTGATATCCCTTTTCACGCCATTGCCTGATCTGGCGCATATAACCCAAGCCGGACAGCGTCGTTTCGAAGGCGAAGCTCTCCCCTCGCGCAACGCATGACCCGATCTCGCCGAGCATCAGGCGCGCAGCCCTGACGGCTGCCAGCTCTGGCGCGAAGGGCTCCAGGCCGGCGGCTATCAGATCGGCGTTGATGAACCGAGGCAGTTGGCCTTCGGCCGGAAGAAAGGAGCGGGCAAATGTCGTCTTACCCGCGCCGTTGGGTCCGGCGACAATGATGACCTCAGGCCCGCCCGGCACCGGTCCCTACTCCTCCCCCATCCGCAGCGCCGCGATGAACGCCTCCTGCGGGATCGACACGCTCCCATACTCCCGCATCCGCGCTTTCCCCTTCTTCTGCTTTTCCAGCAGCTTCTTCTTCCGGGTAATGTCCCCGCCATAGCACTTGGCGGTGACGTCCTTGCGCAGCGCGGCGATGGTTTCGCGGGCGATGACCTTGCCGCCGATCGCGGCCTGGATCGGGATCTTGAACAGGTGGCGCGGGATCAGGTCCTTGAGGCGTTCGCACATGCCGCGGCCGCGTTCTTCCGCCACGGCGCGGTGGACGATCATGGAGAGCGCGTCGACCGGTTCGCTGTTCACCAGGATCTGCATCTTGACGAGGTCGCCCTCGCGCAGGCCGATCTGCTCGTAGTCGAAGCTGGCATAGCCGCGGCTGATCGACTTCAGGCGGTCGTAGAAGTCGAACACCACTTCGTTGAGCGGCAGCTCGTAGGTCACCTGGGCACGGCCGCCGACGTAGGTGAGGCCGGTCTGGATCCCGCGGCGGTCCTGGCACAGCTTGAGGATGGAGCCCAGGTATTCGTCCGGCGTGTAGATCGTCGCCTTGATCCACGGCTCGTCGATCTGCTCGATCCGGCTCGGATCGGGATAGTCGGCCGGGTTGTGGAGCATGATCTCGCGCGCGTCGTCGGTCTTGCTGGCGCGCAGCTGGATGCGATAGACCACGCTGGGCGCCGTGGTGATGAGGTCGAGGTCGTATTCGCGGCTGAGGCGTTCCTGGATGATTTCCAGGTGGAGCAGGCCCAGGAAGCCGCAGCGGAAGCCGAAGCCCAGCGCCGCGCTGCTTTCCATCTCGAAGCTGAAGCTGGCATCGTTCAGCCGCAGCTTGGCGATGCTCTCGCGCAGCTTCTCGAAGTCGGCCGCGTCGACCGGGAACAGGCCGCAGAACACCACCGGCTGGACTTCCTTGAAGCCTTCGCACGGCACGCTCGCCCCGTTCTTCACCGTGGTGATCGTGTCGCCGACCTTGGCCTGGGCCACTTCCTTGATCTGGGCGGTGATGAAGCCGATCTCGCCGGGGCCGAGTTCGGCCAGGTCCACCCGCTTGGGGGTGAAGCAGCCGACCCGGTCGATCAGGTGTTCGGTGCCGCCGGCCATGAACTTGACCGAGAGGCCCTTCCTGATCACGCCGTCGATCACGCGAACGAGGATGACGACGCCGAGGTAGGGGTCGTACCAGCTGTCCACCAGCATGGCCTTGAGCGGCGCGGCGGCGTCGCCCTTGGGCGGGGGGATGCGGGTGACCACGGCTTCGAGCACCTCGGCGATGCCGATCCCGCTCTTGGCGCTGGTGAGCACGGCCTGGCTCGCGTCGAGCCCGATGATCTCCTCGATCTCGGCCTTGACCTTTTCGGGCTCGGCGGCCGGGAGGTCGATCTTGTTGATGACCGGGACGATCTCGTGGTCGTGCTCGATCGACTGGTAGACGTTGGCCAGCGTCTGGGCTTCCACCCCCTGCGCGGCGTCGACAACGAGGAGCGCGCCCTCGCAGGCGGCGAGGCTGCGGCTGACCTCGTAGGCGAAGTCGACGTGGCCGGGGGTGTCCATGAGGTTGAGCTCATAGGTGAGCCCGTCGTTCGCGGTATAGGCGAGGCGCACGGTCTGCGCCTTGATGGTGATCCCGCGCTCGCGCTCGATATCCATGTTATCAAGCACTTGCGCGCTCATTTCGCGCTCGGTCAGGCCGCCGGTGAACTGGATCAGCCGGTCGGCCAGGGTGCTCTTCCCATGGTCGATATGGGCGATGATCGAGAAGTTGCGAATGCGGGCCAAATCAGTCATCCGCGCGCCCTAGCAGCGCGCAAAAGCCCTGTCATCCGCCGCTTGCGCGCACCGGATCAGGCCGCGCGGATGGACTTGACGAGGTCGGCCGTGCCGAAGCGTGGCAGGTTGATCTGGGTGCCCTTGTTGAGCGCGACCACCGGACCGCCACCCGAACCCGGTGCGGGCATGCCCATGGCGGCGAGAACATAGGGGGCGACGCGGTGACGGGTACACAGACCGCCGGCGCCGTCGTCGACCAGCGGGATCTCGAACTCGAGACCCTGAAGGGTTTCCTCGGAGCGTTTGACCGTGGCGACGACCAGCTGGCCGTCGCCGAAGTCGACCACGAACTGGGTGCCCACGGGGACATTGATCAGCCCCTCGACCGCCGCGCCGGTGCGCGAGACGTTGCGCATCATCACCTCGTAGCGGTGATCCTCGTGGACGATACCGATCTTGCGCAGCACGGTGCGCCGTTCGGCGCGCTGGCGGGCGGGGCCTTCCGGATCGATCACCCAGTCGCCCGAGGCGAGGGCTTCGGCCACTTCCGCGTCGGAACGGGCCTTCGAATAGATCCAGCCCTGGATCTGGTCGACGCCCAGCTTGCGCATCAGCGCCAGTTCGTCGCGAGTCTCGATGCCTTCGGCGGTGGTGACCATGTCGAGCGCGCGGGCCAGGCTGACGATCGCGGTGATGATCGCCGGGTTGCGGCTGCCCGGGACCGTGACCTCATGGATGAAGCCCTTGTCTATCTTGATCTTGTCGAAGGGCGCGTGCTTCAGGTAGCCGAGCGAGGAATAGCCGGTGCCGAAATCGTCGAGCGCCAGCCGCACGCCAAGCCGCTTGATCGCGGCGAAGGTGCGTTCATTGCTCTCGGTGTCGTTGACGAAGATGGACTCGGTCAGCTCGATCTCGAGCCGGTCGGGCTGGATGCCGGACTGGGCCAGCGACTGGGTGACGTTGGCGATGAAGTTGGGATGGGCGAATTGGGCCGGGCTGACGTTGACCGCGACGCGGATGTTTCCGGTCCAGCTCGTCGCATCGGCGCAGGCCTGGCGCATGGCCCATTCGCCCAGCGCGATGACGAGGTCGCTTTCTTCCGCAATCGGAATGAACACCGCCGGAGAGATTGAACCGAACTCAGGATGCTTCCAGCGCATCAGCGCCTCGACCCCGATCACCGTGTCCGTCTTGGCCGAGACCAGCGGCTGATAGTACATCGAAATCTGGTCCTTCGCGAGGGCGTCGCGCAGGTCTTCCTCGAGGCGGCGGCGCTGTTCGGCGGTCTCATGCAGTTCGCTCGAATAGAACCGGAACTGGCCGCGCCCGCCGCCCTTCGCGGCATAGAGCGCAAGGTCGGCGCCGCGAATCAGTTCATCGCTGGTAAGCCCGTCGTAAGGCGCGACGGCGATGCCGACCGAGGCGCCGATGACACAGCGGCTGCCTTCGATCTGGTAAGGCTGCGAAACCACCGCAATGATCCGCTTGGCCAATTCGCCAAGCCTGCCGCGGTCTTCCAGGTCAGGCAGCAAGACCTGGAACTCGTCGCCGCCAAGGCGGCCGATCTCGACCCCCTTCTCGCAGACGCTCTGGAGGCGCTGGGCGACCTGCTTGAGCAGTTCGTCGCCGGCCGGGTGACCGAGGGTGTCGTTGACCTGCTTGAAGCGGTCGAGGTCGATCATCATGATCGCGCAGGGCCGCTGCGAGGCCGCATAGGCGGTAAGCGTGGCGACGAGGCGCTGCCCCATGCGGTGGCGGTTGGCGAGGCCGGTGAGCGAATCGTACATCGCCAAACGGCTCGCGTCGCGCTGGCTACGCAAACGCTCGGTCGCCTCCACCCCGTTGCCGCGGTAGCCAAGGAACCGGCGCGGGCTGTCGAATTGCGGGCGCCCGGTGATCGTCCACGCGATCTCGGCGCCGCCCCTGGTGGCGCGGACCGGAAGGTCGGAGAAAGTCTTGTTGGCGCTGAAGATCAGCGGCAGCGTACGGGCGCTGTCCTCGCCCTCGTCGCGATCGAGAGCGAACAGGGTGTGGAACGGATTGCCGAGCAAGTCGTCGCGCTCGCGGCCCATGGCCTGGGCGACGCTCGCCGAAATGTAGGTGACCACGCCGGAGGAGTCGGTCGACCAGAACCAGCCCTGACCAGATTCCTCGAAGTCCCGCAGGAGCAGCAGGGCCTGGTGATCTTCGCCGGGCGCGCCGGCACGCAATGGCGACATGCCGCCCGCTTGCCCTCGCAACATGTTGCCCAGCCGCTTGACCACTGCCCTGCTTGCCTCGTCGCTGCCTCAGTCCCGGGGCCAACCCGCCCTCTGAGTGGTGACCCTACATCGTTTGCAGTGAAGGAAATGATAATGCCGCGGGGGCTTGTGAGGCTACCCGAAGCGGCGGCGCTGGGTGGAATCGATGAGCGCGGTGCGGCCCGGAACGCCAGTCCCGTGGGCAGCTTCCTCGAGGTTGACGCGTTCGGCGAATTCTATGCCCACCCGGTCGTCCTCGCACCAGCGCGCCGTCGCCCGGACGGCAACGCACTCGGCGAGATGCACCGTGAAGACGGTGCCCTCGGGCACGTTCCATAGGCCTTCGATCAGCGCGCCGGTTGACGACATGTTGCGCACCGTGGCCTCGTAGCTGTGGCCGTCGTGATCGAGCCGGACGCGGCGCAGCACGGTCCGGCGCGTCGGCCGCGAGGAGCGCGGTCCGCGTGCGGAAACGCCGACGCCATCGGCCATCCGGTCCTGCGCCTCGGCGGCACTCAGCGGCTTGTCATAGATGTAGCCCTGGACGTGGCTGCAGCCGAGCGAGCGGACGAGATCGAGCTCGTCGAGCGTTTCGACGCCCTCGGCCGTTGTCTCCATGCCGAGCGCCTCGGCGAGGCGGACGATGGCGGCGATAATGGCGCCGTTGCAGCTGCCCTTCTCGCAGGCCCCGCGCACGAAGGACTGGTCGATCTTGATCTTGTCGAACGGCGCCTTCTTCAGATAGCCGAGCGAGGAATAGCCGGTTCCGAAATCGTCGAGCGCCAGGCGCACCCCAAGCCGCTTGAGCGCGGCGAACATCGCATCGGTACCCTCGTCGTCGTTGAGGAAGACGCTCTCGGTGATCTCCAGCTCCAGCCGCTCGGGCGCAATCCCGGTCGAGGCCAGGGCTGAAGTGACGATCGCCGGCAGGGCCGGGTTTGCGAACTGCAGCGGCGAGACGTTGACCGCCACCCGCACGCTCTCCGGCCACCGGGCCAGGTCCGCGCAGGCGGTGCGCAGGGCCCATTCGCCGATCTGGGCGATGATCCCGGCATCCTCGGCGATGGGCACGAACTTGGCGGGGCTGAGCCAGCCGCGCGTCGGGTGCTTCCAGCGCAACAAGGCCTCGAACCCGGAGATCTTCTCCGAAGCTGTGTGGACCACCGGCTGGTAGGACAGCTGCAGCCCGCCGGCGGCGAGCGCATCGCGCAGGTCCTGCTCGAGCTGTCGGCGTTCCTCGGCGTCGGTGTGGAGATCGGGCGCGTAGAAGTGGTGCCGGCCGCGGCCACCGTCCTTGGCTGCATAGAGCGCGAGATCGGCGTTGCGGATGATCGCCTCGCTGGTCACCCCGTCGTCCGGTGCGATGGCAATGCCGACCGAGCCGCCGATCACCACCCGCTGGCCGTCGATCAGGTAAGGCTCGGACAGGGCCATGATGATCCGCTCGGCCATCGAGGCGAGCGCGAGGCGGGTGGAGCGGCCCGGCACGATCACCTGGAACTCGTCGCCGCCGAGCCGGCCGACCCGGCCGGGGCTTTCGACCACCCGTTCCAGCCGCTGGGCGACCTGACGCAGGAGAGCGTCGCCGGCAGGATGGCCGAGGGTATCGTTGACCTGCTTGAACCGGTCCAGATCCAGCAGCAAGACGGCGCAGGCGCGGTGCTCGACCGCGCGGGCGTTGAGGATCTTCTCGAGCGACTTCGACATCTGCAGACGGTTGGCGAGGCCGGTGAGCGAATCGTAATGGGCGAGACGCGTCGCGTGCTCCTCGTGGCGCTTGCGCTCGGTGAGGTCGCTGCCCGAGCCGCGGAAGCCCTGGAAATTGTCGAAGTCGTCGTAGACCGGCAGGCCGTTGACCGACCACCAGCGCTCCTCGCCATCGGCCGCCGCGGCCCTCAGCCGCAGGTCCTGGAACGAGGAACGGGCATTCAGGTGGAAGTGCAACGTGCGCTCGCTCTCGCTGGTCTGGCCTTCGTCGACGAACAGCTCGGTGAACGGCCGGCCGACCAGTTCGTCCTCCCTGGCCCCGACGACCTCGCCGATAGTGCGCGAGACATAGGTGATGAAGCCGCGCCGGTCGGTTTCCCAGAACCAGCCCTGGCGGGTGGATTCGTAGTCGGAGAGGATCAGCTCGGCGCGCTGCTGCGCGCGCTCGACCTGCTCCAGCCGGTCCTGCGCCTTGCGGTTGATCTCGATCTGGCGGAACGAGATGTACACCCCCGCGCCGGTGCCGATCACCACGGCGAGCATCGCCCCCGGCTCCAGCGTTACCAGCACGTGGGCGAACCACAGCGAGAGCAGGGCGGCGACCATGGTCGGCAGCCGGCCCGAGCAGAGCACGCTGACGAGCATGCTGATCATTACCAGGGCAGCCGGCCCGGTCTGCCAGCCCCGGGCGGGCGTACTGGCGTTCCAGTCGGACAAGGCCAAGCCGAACAGGAACATCGGCACGATCACCACGGCGAAGATCGCCAGCCAGCGGTTGAGCGGGCCCTCCCCCCTGCCGCGCTCGTAGCGCACCGCCAGCGGCGAGGCGAAGGCTAGCAGGGCCGCGGTCATGGCCGCGATGCCGCTGGGCGCTGGAGGCAGCGACCAGCTAGCCCACGCGTGGATCACCACGGCGGCGAGCATGATCGGAGCCATCATCCACCACTCGAGCGGAATCGCGTAGCGGGCGATGAACCGGCGCGCCCGCACCCGCGCGGTCGAGGCCCTGCCGCCCGCCCGTCCGGCGACCAGAACCGGGGCTGGAGGCCGGTCCGGCTCGGGCGCTTCGGGGAATGGCAATTCCCGGGATGTCTGGGCCAGTTTGCGGGGCATCGGTTCATCTGCCCCGGCCGGGCTTGCCAAACGGTTAAATCGCCCGTGCGCCGACATCGGAAAAGCCACGATTTCCCCTTGCGCACCCGGGCATTTGCCTATTGCCTGCGCGAACAGGCCCGCAATGGGCAGAATCAGGAGAAATGCACAGTGCGGCACCTGGCGATCATCGGCTCGGGCCCAGCTGGGTACTACACCGCCGAAGCCGCGCTCAAGCGCTGGGGCGATGACGTCCAGGTCGACGTGTTCGATCGCTTGCCGGTACCATACGGCCTCATTCGCACCGGGGTGGCGCCCGATCACCAGTCGATCAAGGCGGTGAGCCGGCGCTACGAAGGCGTGGCCCTGGCCGAAAACGTGCGGTTCATCGGCAATGTCAGCGTGGGCGCGGACATTTCCGTGGCCGAACTGCAGAACCTCTACGACGCGGTGATCCTCGCCACCGGCGCCCCGAACGACCGCCCGCTGGACCTGCCGGGGGAGAACCTCGGCAACGTCTTCGGCAGCGCGGCCTTCGTCGGGTGGTACAACGGCCATCCGCAGTTCGCCGGCCTGGACCTCGATTTGTCCGGCCGCACGGCCGTGGTCATCGGGATGGGCAACGTGGCGCTCGACGTGGCGCGGATCCTCGCCAAGACTCGCGCCGAATTCGCGGGCAGCGACATCGTCGGCCATGCGCTCGATCAGCTTGACGCCTCGCGGCTGAATCAGGTCGTCGTCCTCGGCCGCCGCGGGCCGCACCAGATCGCCATGACCCCGAAAGAGCTGGGCGAGCTCGGCCAGCTCGAGCGGGCATGCCCGCGCGTCGACCCGGGGGACCTGCCCGACATGGCGGACGACGTGCTGCTCGAACCGGGCCTGCGCAAGTCGGTCACCCTGCTGCGCAGCTTCGCCGCGATCCCGGAAAGCTTCCGCGAGGACAAGCCCGTCGAGATCGATTTCGACTTTTTCGCCAGCCCCCGGGCGCTGCTCGGCGCGGACGGCAAGGTCACCGGCGTGGAAGTGGAGCGCACCGTGGTCGAAAAAGGCCGCGCGGTGGGCACGGGCGAGAACTACGTGGTGCCGGCCAGCCTCGTCGTCTGCTGCATCGGCTACCAGACCTCGCCGATCCCCGATGTCCCCTTCGACGAGCGCGCCGGCCGCTTCGCCAACGACGAGGGCCGCATCCTGCCCGGCCTCTACTGCGTCGGCTGGGCGCGGCGCGGCCCCTCCGGCACGATCGGCACCAACCGGCCGGACGGCTACGGCGTGGTCGACCTCATCGCCAAGGACCAGCCCCACGCCGGTGGCAGGAGCGGCGGCGCGGGCTTCGACCTGCTCGCCGGGGAGCGCGGCCTGAAGGTCGTCCGGTTCCGCGACTGGAAGAAGATCGAGGCCGCCGAAATGGAACGCGCGCGGGAAGGTGCGCCGCGGGAGAAGTTCGTGGACGTGGCAACGATGATCGCGGCGGCGGGGAAGGGTTGAGCGCCCGAACGCAGGCACCGGTCCCGGATCAAGTCCGGGACGACAGTATCACACCCGCATCGGCATCAGCACGTAGAGCGCGGCGGCGGCATCGCTCTGGCGGATGAGCGTCGGCGCGCCGGCGTCGGCGAGGTGGAGTTCCACGTTGTCGCCGTCGATCTGGCTGAGGATGTCCTTGAGGTAATTGGCGTTGAAGCCGATCTCGAAGCCGGCGGACTTGTAGTCAGCCGGGAGTTCTTCGGCGGCGGTGCCGTTGTCCGGGCTGGTGACCGAGAGGGTCACGCGGTCCGGCTCCAGCGCGATCTTGACGGCGCGGGTCTTTTCCGTGGCAATGGTCGCCACGCGGTCGACACCTTCGTAGAACGAGCGCGGATCGAGGCGCAAGAGCTTGTCGTTCCCGGTCGGGATGACGCGGTTGTAGTCCGGGAAGGTGCCGTCGATCAGCTTGGAGGTGAGGACCACGCCGTTCTCGCCCCCCAGCGTGAAGCGGACCTTGGAGGCCGAGAGATCGACCTCGACGTTGGTATCCAGCGCTTCTTCGAGCAGCTTGCGCAGTTCGGCGACGCACTTCCTCGGCACGATCACGTCGGGCATGCCTTCGGCGCCATCGGGCCGGGGGATGGTGTAGCGGGCGAGGCGGTGGCCGTCGGTGGCGGCGGCCTTCAGCTCGTCGTCCGACACATGGAAGAAGATGCCGTTCAGGTAATACCGGGTTTCCTCGGTGCTGATCGCGAAGCGGGTGCGGTCGATCAGTTCGGCCAGGACCCGGGCCGGGATCTCGAACGAGGTGGGAAGATCGCCTTCCACGATCACCGGGAAATCGTCGCGCGGGAGGGTCGGCAGCGAAAAGCGGCTGCGGCCGGCCTTGACGGCCATCCGGTTGTCCGCAGTCTCGAGGCTGACCTGCGAGCCGTCCGGCAGCTTGCGGGCGATGTCGAACAGGAGGTGGGCCGAAACGGTGATCGCGCCGGGCACATCGACCGTGACGGCCGCCATGGTTTCCACCACCTGCAAATCGAGGTCGGTCGCCATCAGGCGGACCGCGCCGGCGCCCGACGCCTCGATCAGCACGTTGGAGAGGATCGGGATCGTGTTGCGGCGCTCCACGACGGACTGGACGTGCGACAGGCACTTGAGCAGCGTCGCGCGTTCGATGGTGGCCTTCATGTCGCTCTCATGTCCCCCTGGGCCGCACACCGCGTGGAATCGGCCCGTCGTCAAGAATTCGGACTGCCTGTCTTAACGCGGACGTGGGGGGCGGCAAGCGCCAAGCGCGGTTAACGCGCGCGAACTGGGGATAAATGGCAGGAAACCGCCGTTTAGCGCCGCGACTTGCCAGCCGGCGGTCAAATCATCGCCATGCCGCCGTTAACGTGGAGCGTCTGACCGGTGACGTAGCCGGCCTCTTGGCTGGCGAGATAGGCAACCGCCGCGCCGATATCCTCGCCCTCGCCCATCCGGCCCATCGGGATGCGAGCGTTGAGCGCGTCCTTCTGGGCGTCGGGCAGGACGTCGGTCATGGCCGTGCGGATGAACCCGGGGGCGACGCAGTTGACCGTGACGTTGCGGCTGGCCAGCTCCTGGCCGAGGCTCTTCGACATGGCGACGAGCCCGCCCTTGGCCGCGGCATAATTGGCCTGGCCGGGATTTCCGGTCGCGCCGACGACCGAGGTGATGGTGATGATCCGGCCGAAGCGGGCCTTCATCATCGGCTTTGAGGCAGCCCGCATCAGGCGGAAGGCGGCCTCGAGGTTGACCTTGAGGACGGCATCCCAGTCCTCGTCCTTCATCCGCATGATCAGGTTGTCGCGGGTGATGCCTGCGTTGTTGACGAGGATATCCAGCTTGCCGAGCGAATCCACCGCGGCCGGGATCAACTTTTCAACCTGCTCGGGGTCCGACAGGTCGCAGGCGATGGCGACATGGTCGACCACCTGCAGGTGCTGCGGGGTATGCTCGTCAAGCTCGTCGCGGAAGGCGCGCAGCTTGGCCGCGTTGGACCCGGAAATCGCCAGCCGCGCGCCCTGCAAGGCGAGGGCCCGGGCAATGGCGGAACCGATGCCGCCCGAGGCGCCGGTGACGAGGGCGGTCATGCCGTGAAGATCGAACATCTGCCTATACTCCTCAGAGGCTCTTCGCCAGTTCCTCGATCTCGGCCATGGTCACCACGCTGGTGACCTGAACGTCGGGCCCGGCGCTGCGGGTGATCATGGGGCCGAGCACCTTGCCGCCCAGTTCGACGAACTGTTCCACGCCAGCATCACGCATGGCGATCGCGCTTTCGCGCCAGCGGACCCGGCCGGTGACCTGTTCGACCAGCAGGCGCTGGACCTCAGCGGGCTCGCTGGCGGCGGCGGCGATGACGTTGGCGAACACCGGCACGCGCAGCGCGCCCGGCGGGGTCTTGCCGAGCGCCTCGGCCATGGCATCGGCGGCGGGCTGCATCAGCGGGCAGTGGAACGGTGCGGAGACCGGCAGCAGCATGCCGCGCTTGATCCCGTGGTCCTTGACGAGGGCAACGGCCCGCTCGATCGCCTCGCGGTGGCCTGAGATGACGACCTGGGTAGGGTCGTTGTCGTTGGCGACGGTGCAGACCTGACCCTCGGCGGCGGCCTCGGCAAGCGCCGTGGCCTTTTCGATATCGGCGCCGAGCAGGGCCGCCATGGCGCCGACACCGACCGGCACGGCCGCCTGCATCGCTTGCCCCCGCAGCTTGAGCAGCCGGGCGGTCTCAGCCAGCGAGAAGGCTCCGGCGGCGCAGAGCGCGGTATATTCACCGAGGCTGTGGCCGGCGACGTAGTCCGCCTTGTCAGCGAGGGCGAGGCCGCCTTCCTTCTCCAGCACGCGCAGGACGGCAATGGCATTGGCCATGATTGCCGGCTGGGCGTTTTCGGTAAGGGTCAGGGCATCGTCCGGCCCATCGCGCATGATCTGGAACAGCTTCTGGCCGAGCGCGTCGTCGACCTGCTCGAACACCTCGCGGGCGGCGGCGCTGGCTTCGGCCAGTTCCACGCCCATGCCGACCTTCTGGCTACCCTGCCCCGGAAACACGAAAGCGCGCATCGATAGACTCCTTCAGTCCGCATTCTCCCCTCCCGTTCACGGGGAGCTGGGGGAGGGCCAGTCGCGCGAGGCGCGATAACAGGCCCTCCCGTGGCCCCTCCCGCCGGCGGGAAGGGAGTTCGGTGGGCCGCCCCTTACGGGCGGTGAGCTTCATCCCGCAACCCCGAACGGTACGATCCTGTTGGCAGCATCATGCCCGATGTCGGCCGCGCCGAGGAACGCGAGCCCATGCCGGTCGCACCAGAACCGGGCGATCTGTTCGGGTTCGGCACCGAACGGGCGGTCGTTCTCCGGCACTTCACCAATTCGCCCCAACCTAAGCCCGGCAATCCCGCCGAGGTGCGCGGTGGCATGGAAGAACAGCCGGTCCACGGCATAGAGATATTCCGAAACTTCCTCGACCATGACCACGTGGTCAGCCAGACCCGGCATCAGCGGCGTGCCGCCGAGCATGGCGAGCGTGGTCAGGTTGAAGGCCACGGCTGGGTGACGATCATCGAGCGACGGCTCCTCGCCCGAGCGGTCTCCCGCCACCCAGGCCAAGGTGCGACGTACCGCCGCCTCGCCGCCTTCGCGGCGAATGTCGGTTGGCATGGGGGCGTGGATGGGGCGTCCGATCCGCGCGCGATAGAGCGCGGCGAGCAGATAACCGCCGTCGGAATAGCCGAGAAAGGCCTTCTGACCGGCGGCATGATCCAGCCGGGCCATTGCCTCCTGCGCGATCCGGTTCGCGCCGTAGCCGCCGCGCACGAACCATACCGCATCGAACGCCGGATCATTGGCGCATTCGAGGAAAGCGCCGAGACGCGTGGCATCGCTGCCGGCGAAATGGCCGTCAACCGCGAAGCACTGCTCGTGGAAGTGCAGTTCGATTCCGGGGTGGTCTTCCGCCAGCCGGGTAACACGCGCGGCATCGTCGCGGGTGAACGGGGTGGACGGTGCGCAGATGGCGACGCGGATCATGCACGCCTTCTAACCACCAGTTGCCTCGCGGGCAAAGGACGCATACCGACTGCGCGATGACCGACCCCGCCGATCTCACCGCCCACCCCTGGTTCTTCTGCGGCATCGGCGGTTCGGGCATGCTGCCGCTGGCGCTGATCCTGCGCGGCCAGGGGGCCGAGGTCGCCGGCTCCGACCGCAGCCGCGACCAGGGTCGCACGCCGGAAAAGTTCGCCTGGCTGGAAAGCCTCGGCTTCACCCTGTTCCCGCAGGACGGCAGCGGGATCGCCAGCGCCGAACAGGCGCTGGTCGCCTCCGCCGCGGTGGAAGACACCGTTCCAGAGGTGGTTCGTGCCAGAGAACTGGGCTGCCCGCGCATGAGCCGGGCCGAGTTGCTGGCAACGCTGTTCAACCAGGCACCGGTCTCGATCGGCGTGGCGGGGACCAGCGGCAAGTCCACCGTCACCGGCATGATCGGCTGGATCCTGACCCAGGCCGGGCGCGACCCCACGATCATGAACGGCGCTGTCATGAAGAACTTCGTCGCCCCCGATGCGCCCTTCGCCTCGGCGCGGGTGGGAGCAGGCGGCGTGTTCGTCTCGGAGGTGGACGAGAGCGACGGCTCGATCGCGCTCTATCATCCGACGGTTGCGGTACTCGGCAACGTCAGCCTCGATCACAAGAGCCTCGAGGAGCTGCGCCAGCTGTTCGGCGACTTTCTCGGGCGGGCGCAGTTCGCCGCTGTGAACCTCGACGATGCGGATGTCGCCGCCCTCGCCCCACGCGCACCGCGCACGGTGAGCTTCGCTTTGGCCTCCGGGGCGGATCTCACCGTCTCAGGCGTGGCTGAACAGCCGACCAGCATTGCTGCAACCCTGCACGACAACCGCGACGGCACGGCCCATGTGCTGACGCTGAAGGTGCCCGGCCGCCACAACCTTGCCAATGCCCTTGCCGCCGTGGCCGCCGCCAGTGCCGCCGGGGTGCCAGTGAGCGAGGCCGTCGCGGCGCTCGCCACCTTCACGGGGCTGGCCCGCCGGTTCGACATCGTCGGCACGAGCCCCTCGGGCGTGACCGTGATCGACGATTTCGGCCACAACCCCGACAAGGTGAGCGCCACCCTTGCCACGCTGAAGGCGCACCCCGGCCGGGTGATCGCCTTCTTCCAGCCCCACGGCTACGGCCCCCTGCGCCAGATGGGCGACGAACTGGCCGGAGTCTTCGCGCGGGCGCTCGGGCCCGAAGACAGGGTCGTACTGTGCGATCCGGTCTACTTCGGCGGAACGGTGGATCGCTCGGTCGGCAGCGAACGGCTAGTGGATCTGGTTAACGCGTTGGGCGGAAAGGCGGAATATGTCCCCACTCGGGCGGGCTGCGCAACGCGCATCGCCGCCCTCGCCCAGCCCGGCGACCGCGTGGTAATCATGGGCGCGCGCGACGATACGCTGACCCTATTCGCCCGGGAGCTGCTCACCGCCCTTTAAAGGTTCATGCCCCAGTCGTCTTACCGCTAGTGGTTAACCCACCGGAGGACCGAGCATGTACACCGCACCCGCCACGATGATCGCCAACGGGGAAGCGCGCGCCCGCTGGGCCCGCCGCGCCGAGCGCCACGCGGTGGACCTGCTCGCCCGCTATGCCTGGAAAGGCCTGCGCGGCACGGTCCTGCTCAAGGACCTGACCTGCGACGGGGCCCGGATCGAGGGCCTCGAAGCCCTGCGCCAGGGTGACGGACTGACCCTGCTGCTTCCCGACGCTCCGCCGGTGGAGGCCACTGTCGCATGGGCAATCGGCCGCGCCGCCGGCCTGCGCTTCGACGAGCCGATCGCGCCTGAAGAACTGGTGCGGATCGTGCGCGACTTCGCCCCCGCCGCCTTCGCCCCGTTCACGCCGGACACCCTCTCCCGCCAGGCGCCGTCTCGCCGGCTCTGCGCATGACGTGAGGCGTCTTGCGCCCCGTGCTGCCGGCGTGGGGCCGCGCCAGCCTTGCATTTCCCCGCCCATGCGCTAAGGGCCGCGACTTCCGCGCAAACCCATCGGGGATTCGCGGGAACACGAAGAAAGCCGGAGGGGCCCCGCAATCCCGCGGATCAGCCAGCGATCGGTTAGACAGATGAAGGAAATGGCCGTGGCTCTCTACGAGCACGTGTTCCTGGCACGCCAGGATCTCAGCCAGGCGCAGGTTGATGCGCTGGCTGCCACCGCGACGGAAATCGTCGAATCGAACGGCGGCAAGGTCACCAAGACCGAAACCTGGGGCCTCAAGGGCCTCGCCTACAAGATCAAGCGGAACCGCAAGGCGCACTTCGTGCTGCTGAACGTGGAAGCCCCCGCCGGCGTCGTCGCCGAGCTGGAGCGCCAGACCCAGATCAACGAAGACGTGCTGCGCTACATGACCGTGCGTGTCGACGAGCATGAGGGCGGCCCGTCCGTCCAGATGCGCAAGAACGACCGCGAGCGCCCCCGTCGCCGCGACCGCGAGGAGGCATAAGCCATGGCCCGTGCATTCTTCCGCCGCCGCAAGTCCTGCCCGTTCTCGGGCAAGAACGCGCCCAAGATCGACTACAAGGACGTGCGCCTGCTCCAGGGCTTCATGTCCGAGCGTGGCAAGATCGTCCCGAGCCGCATCACTGCGGTCTCGGCCAAGAAGCAGCGTGAGCTGGGCCAGGCGATCAAGCGCGCCCGGCACATCGGCCTCCTGCCCTACCTCGTGAAGTAAGGAGGGCCAGTCCCATGCAGATCATCCTCCTCGAACGCATCGAGAAGCTCGGCACCATCGGCGACGTGGTGAACGTCAAAGACGGCTACGCCCGCAACTTCCTGCTGCCCAACAAGAAAGCCCTGCGCGCCAACGAAGCGAACCGGAAGGTTTTCGAAGCCAACCGCGCCCGCATCGAGGCCGACAACGCCGAGCGCAAGGCCCACGCGGAGGTCAGCTCGAAGGATGTCGAAGGCCAGCAGGTCGTCCTCATCCGCGCCGCCTCGAACGCCGGCCAGCTCTACGGCTCGGTCTCGGTCCGCGACATCGTCGATGCGCTGAACGAAACCGGCGCCAAGGTGTCCAAGGCCATGATCGTACTTGAGCGCCCGATCAAGACCATCGGCGTTTTCGACGTGCGCGTCGCGCTGCACCCGGAAGTATCCGTGGGCGTCAAGGTGAACGTCGCCCGTTCGCCCGATGAGGCCGAGCTCCAGTCGCAGGGTGTCAACGTCATCGACGCGATGTTCGAGACCGAAACCTCGGGCTTCACCGAGGCCTACGATCCGAATGCCGAACCCGGCGAGATCCCGGCCGAGCTGCTCGACGAGGGCGCTGCCGAAGGCACCGAAGCCTAACCGGTTTTCCCGCAAGGGAATCGGAAAACCCCTCGTTCCGACGGGAGCGAGGGGTTTTTCGTTTGTGTACTGTACTGACTACATGGGCCGCGATCGAGACACCTTGCGCCTCGCCGGTTTGCCGGATGCCTTGCGCCATCCGCCCGCCTGCCATTGATTTGCAACGGGTCGCCGCTACCTTGAATGGTAATGCAGGACCCGCAGGCCATCCTCGCCCAGCTCGCCCGCCTCTACGACGAGGCCGTCGCCACCCTCAGGGCCGATATTGCCGCCTTCGTCGACCGCGGCACGCCGCCGCCGCCCGAGCGCCGCACCACCGGGGCCTGGTGCTATCCGGAACTGCGGTTGCACTATGCCGGCGATGAAACCCGGCCCGACCTCGCCCGCGCCTTCGGCCGCCTGTCGCATGCCGGCACCTATGCCTGCACGATCACCCGCCCCGCGCTCTTCGCCGATTACCTGGCCGAACAACTCGCCCTCCTGATGCACGACTATGCGATCCGCCTGGAGGTCGCCCGCTCCACCCAGGCGATCCCTTTCCCCTACGTGATCGACGCCAGCGGCGGCCTGGGAGCGGTCACCCCGCTCGACCTCGCCCGCCATTTCCCGTCGACCGAACTGGCCATGATCGGCGACGAGCTGGCGGACGGGATCGAGCCTC
>JGI24751J29686_10000263_pt1 | contig 20410 bp, 18 predicted proteins | sample KBSSwiS6_FD_29686 | JGI IMG/M metagenome (IMG submission 29686)
CCCGCGCCTGATCGTCACGAACTCCCGCCGGCGGATCTGCTCGGCGGAGATCAGGACGGGGACGTCGAGGTTCGTCGCGGACATGGGGAAGCCTCCTCGAACGCTCGCTGGGTCCCGGAGGCTACACCCGTGAACACGCGATGCAAGTATCTGGGCACCGATCGCGGCGGAGACGCCCTTCGGAGCCGCTCAGGTGCCCGGCGTCAGCTCCGACTCGCGACGCAGGACCTCGTTGAACGAGGCGATCGCGACCTCGATCTGGGCACGATCGGGGGGCTTGGTGGTGATCTTCTGCAGCCACAGCCCCGGGACCATCAGCGCATGGATCACCCTCGAACGCGGGAACCGGGCCCCGAGCCGCAGCAGCTCGAACGCGATCCCCGCGATGATCGGGATCGCAACGATCCGCGACCCGATGCGCCACCACAGGCCGGGGTTGCCGAACAACGCGAACACGAAGATCGTGATCACCATCACGAGCAGGAGGAAGTTCGTCCCGCATCGCACGTGCAGCGTCGAGTAGCCGTCGACGCGCTCGGGGACCAGCGTCTCCTCGTGCTCGTAGGCGGCGATCGTCTTGTGCTCGGCTCCGTGGTACTGGAAGACGCGGCGGATGTCCTTGGTGCGGCCGATCAGCAACAGGTAGCCGAGGAACAGCGCGACGCGGAACACGCCCTCGAGCGCGTTCACCAGGATGCTCGAGTCCACGCTCCGCCCGACCCATCGGAACGCGACGGCCGGCAGGACGACGAACAGCCCGATGAAGATCACCGCGGCGATCGCCATCGACAAACCCATCTGGCGCGACGAGAGACGCTCGTCCTCGGGCACGGACTCCCGCGCCGAGACCGACAGCGCGCGGAACCCGATCGCCAGGGCCTGCCCCAGCGCGATCACACCGCGGATGAACGGCTTCGCCAGCGCAGGATGACGCTTTGCCACCGAGTCGATGTCGTGCGACTCGATGTGCAGATCGCCTGCCGGCCTGCGGACGGCGACGGCCCAGACATCGCGGCCACGCATCATCACGCCTTCGACGACGGCCTGACCGCCGTAGAAGTGGGCCGGTGGGGTGGTGGCTTCCTCGGCCATCCGGGCCGGGTCAGCCCTGCTCGGCGGGCGGGGGCTCGGCGGGCTGCTCGGGAACGGAGACAGCAGGCCTGCGCGAAACCTCTCGCTCCTTCACCGCCGCGGCCTGCTCGGCCTGCTGCTTCGCGTAGCGGCGCTGGAACCGCTCGACCCGCCCGCCCGTGTCGACCAGCTTCTGCTTGCCCGTGTAGAACGGGTGGCAGTTCGAGCAGATCTCCACGCGCAGCTCGGACCGGGTGCTCCGGGTCGTGAACGTGTTCCCGCAGGAACAGTGCACGGTCGCGACCACGTACTCGGGATGGATGCCCTGCTTCATGTTCGGTGCCTCTCCTTCGTCGTTCCGATGCTCCGACGGCCCCTCGTCCGCCGGGGACACGCGCCCCCAGCTTACGAGGCCGGCGCCTTCGCGATCTCCCGCAGGAACTGCTCGTTGGACTTGGTGGCCCGGATCTTGTCGGTGAGCAGCTCGAGCGCGGCACCCGGCTCGAGTGCATGGAGCACCCGGCGGAGGCGCCAGACCAGCGCGAGCTCCTCGGTCGGCATCAGCAGCTCCTCCTTGCGGGTGCTGCTCGCCTCGACGTTGATCGCGGGGAACAGCCGCTTCTCGGCGAGCTGGCGATCGAGTCGGAGCTCCATGTTGCCGGTGCCCTTGAACTCCTCGAAGATCCCCTCGTCCATCCGCGATCCGGTCTCGACGAGGGCGCTCGCGATGATGGTAACGCTGCCCCCCTCCTCGATGTTCCGAGCCGCCCCGAAGAACCGCCGGGGCGGGTACAGGGCGGTCGAGTCGATCCCGCCCGACAGGATCTTGCCCGAGGCCGGCGCGGCGAGGTTGTACGCGCGCGCGAGCCGGGTGATCGAGTCGAGGATGATCGCGACGTCCTGCCCCATCTCGGCCAGGCGCTTGGCCCGCTCGAGCACGAGCTCGGTCACCTGGATGTGCTGGTCCGGCGGCTTGTCGAAGGTCGAGTAGACGACCTCGGCCGCCTGCACCGTCCGCTGCCAGTCCGTGACCTCCTCGGGACGCTCGTCCACGAGCAGCACCATCACGTGGGTGTCGGGGCTGGATTGGTTGATGCCGCTCGCGATGTTCTTCAGGACGGTCGTCTTCCCGGCCTTCGGCGGCGAGACCACCATGCCGCGCTGCCCCTTCCCGATCGGCGCAACCATGTCCATGATCCGTCCGGTCACGTCGGTCGGGCCCGTCTCCAGGTGGAACCGCTCGTTGGGGAACAGCGGCGTGAGCTTGTCGAAGTTCGGCCGCTGCTTCGCCTCCTCGGGGTCCATGCCGTTGACCGAGTCGATCTGCAGCAGCGCGAAGTACTTCTCGCTGTCCTTGGGCTGCCGCACCTTGCCGGTGACGGTATCGCCCTTGCGCAGCATGAACCGCCGGACCTGCGAGAGCGAGACATAGATGTCCTGCTGCCCCGGCAGGTAGCCGGAGGTCCGCAGGAACCCGTAACCCTCGGGCAGGACGTCGAGCAGCCCGGTCGCCGTCGGGGCGGTGGCGAGTTCCTCCTTCTGCAGCTCGATATCGCGCTGGCGGCGATCCTCGCGCTGGCGACGGCGCTCCTCGCGGGACGGACGCCGGCGGGGGCCGCCCTCGCGGTCCCGCTGCTGCCCGCCCTCCGAACGTCCGCCGTCCGAACGCCCGCCGTCCGAACGCCCGCCATCGGGTCGTCCGCCCTGTCGTTCGCCTTGTCGGTCACCTTGTCGTTCGCCTTCAGGGCGACCGCCGGCGCCGTCGCGATCGTCGCGGCGTTCGACCCGCTCGGACCGCGCCGGACGGGTGTCCGTCGTCGTCGTCGCGTTCGCGCCCTCGCCTGACGAGCCGTTGCCCTCGACCGCGTCCGCGGCCGATGAGCGCTCGGGCGCCTGGAATGCGGGCGGCGCCCCGGCGGCCGTCCCGCCGTTCGTGTGCGCCACGATCGCATCGACCAGCTCGGCCTTCTTCAATCCTTTGTGCCCTTCGATACCGAGGTCGGTCGCGATCTGATGGAGCTCAGCCGCGACCTTTCCCTCCAGGGCGGTCTTATCCGTGGTGGCCACTCATGCTCCTTTCTCGAGTTCCTGCTTGAGGGCCTTCCAGTCCCCGAGGAACTTCTCCAAACCTGCGTCGGTGAGCGGGTGCTTCACCAGTTGCTTGAACACNGCGAACGGCATCGTCGCGATGTCGGCGCCCGCGAGCGCCGACTCGACGATGTGCATCGGGTGCCGCAGCGAGGCGGCGAGCACCAGCGTGTCGTACCCCTGGATCTCGTAGATGTCGCAGATCTTGCGAAGCGCGTCCATCCCGTCGGACGCGACGTCGTCCAGTCGCCCCAGGAACGGCGAGACGATGTACGCCCCGATCTCGGCGGCCAGGATCGCCTGGGCCGGCGAGAACACGAGCGTGACGTTGATCTTGATCCCCTCGTCGGTCAGGCGCTTGCCGACGCCGAGCCCCTCGGGCGTCATCGGGACCTTCACAACGGCGTTCGGCGCCATCTGCGCCAGGTCCAGACCCTGCTGGTACATCGCCTCGGGCTCGAGCTCCGTCGTCTCGAGGGAGATCGGGCCCTCGACCTCCGTCAGGATCTCCTTCCAGACCCGTTCGGGGTCGTCGGCCTCCTTGGCCACCAACGAGGGGTTGGTGGTCACGCCCCCGAGGACGCCCCAGCGGTTGATCTCGCGGATCTCCTCGATGTTGGCCGTGTCCAGGAACAGCTTCACGTTCTGCCTCCTTCGTTCGNCGCCGGAGCGGGGGCGCGACCGCTCGCGGCGCCCATCGGGACCCGGGCTGACGCGGTGCGTTCGGTCGCTCGCTCCATGACGAGATCGATGATCGCGGCCAGGGCACGGTCGAAGCTGTAGTTGGCGATCACGGGGACGCCGTGCGACAGCGCCTGGCTCTTGATGTACCGCTGCACCCGCCGGATGTCGTCGAACCGGTCGAGNTAGCGCTCCGCGGGTCGGCCCGTGTGTTCGGACGCCCGGGCCGCGAAGTGGCTGCGGTGCACCTCNTCCTCCTCGATCGTGACCACGACCGGGACGGCCAGGATGCGTTCGCGCCANGGCTCGAGGTCCAGGAAGCCCGGCACCACGTGTGCGCCCTCGATGATCAGGTGCGTCCCCTCCATCGCGGCGCGCTCGACGAGCGCCTGCACGCCGACCGCGACCGCCGCCGTCTGCTCGCGGAACCCGACGACCACCTCGTCCTTCGACGGGGGCTCGCGCAGGACCGAGCCCGCCTCGAACGACGACGCATGCAGCGTCGGCATGAGCTCGTGGGAGAACAGCGCGCGCATCACCTCTCGGATCGCGTCGGTCGCGACAACCCGGACGATCCCGAGCCGCGTCGCGAGCTGGGTCGCGAGCGTGGACTTGCCCACACCCGTCGCCCCGCCGATCAGCACCACGAGCGGGACCTGCAACGCCTCGATCTCGCGCCAGCGCTGGAAGTTCCTCGCGTACCGCTCGCCGGCCAGGTCCTCGAGCNCGGCGAGGGCGAGCTCCCCGAGCTCCTCGTTCGAGATCGACGGCACACCGCGCTCGCGAAGGCGCTCCTCGATCGCCTCGGCGACCTGATAGGCGCGAACGGGCGACAGCCCGGTCACCATGACCTGGGACGCCATCAGGCCCTTCGAATACGGCAGGCCCGAGTCGCGATCCGAGATCAGNATCTGAGGGTTCTTGGGGTCGTTCGTCATCTCTCTTCGCTTCGTTGGTCGCTTGGTTGGTCGTTTCTGTGGTCGTCCCGTTGGGTGCTTCGTTCTCTGGCGAGGCCGATCGTCTCCCTCAACGCGGTCGGAAGGTCCATGTCGCCCTCCAACGCGACGGCGCGGTTGTCCATGAAGACCACCTCGGCGCCCCGAGCCATCGCTCGGTCGCACGCGACGTCGACCGCCGCGGCTTTGAGCTCCGACAGGAGCACCTCGTAGGCCTCCGCACCGTCCAGGTCCTGCGCCAGACCGGCCCGATCGGCGAGCCTGGCGCTCCACCCGACCACTCGGCATCCGTGGGTCCGCTCGAGGGCTTCCGCTTGTCGTGCGGCCACCGCCCCCGGCGCCGTGGTGGTGAAGAACACGTCCCTGCCCTGCACATCGCCGAGTGGCTGTGGTTCGAAGTCCGTCACGATGAGCCGGGCATCAGCGTTCAGCCGTTCGACGTGGGACCTGAGGGTAGGGATGTTCTGCAGCCCGGCTGGNCTACGCGCCATGGTAACAACGACAAGATCCGATAGCAACAGCCGCAGCGGGCCGAGGTAGCCCCCCAGGTACTCGGGTGGGGCGGTGGCCGAGACCACCAGGATCCCCGCGTCCCACGGGAACGGGGGCATCGACGCCCCGCTGCCGTCGACGATCACGGTCCCCGCACCGAGCCCCACCGCGACCTCGGCGGCCGCGCGCACATTCGTCGACGAGGAGCGGCCAGCGAGACCTCCGCCCGCCCGGCGGGCGCCCACCGTCGTGACCCCGCTCGTCGCCGCGATCTCCAGGTAGTCGGAGGCGGCGTGCCGACCTCGGCGGGCGAGCCCGAGCAACGCGTCGAGCGTCACCGTCCCAGTCTCGGCGATCTCGGGTTCGGGGGGACCCCCGCGGCCCATCGCGACGACGACCGGATCGAAGCCGTGCGCCGCGGCCACCCGCGCGGTCTCGCCCGCGACGGCGGTCTTGCCGGTCCGCTTGCCGATGCCCAGCACCGCGACCGTCGCGACGGGGAGCGGGTCCTGGTCGACCGGGGGGTCGAGCCGGAAGTCGGGGCCGAGGTAGGCGGTGCCTCTGGCCAGCGCCACGGCGGCGACCTCCATCCGCTCGCGGTAGCCGAGGACGGGCTCGTCCGACAGGTCGTAGATCGCGTCGGGGGCGAGCTCGTCGATCGCGGCGCCGAGCGCCGACGCCACCGAACGCTCCGGCACCGAACCTCGCAGGGGGATCCCGGGGTCGAGCACAGCGGACGGGTCGAGCTTCTCTCCGCCGCCGACGAACAGCGCGGCGATCGGCTCCAACCCGCGCCTGCGCAGCTCGTCGATCGCCCAGCGGGTGACGGACGGGTAGTGCTCACCGTCGACGAGGACGACGACCTTCATCCGATGGGCTCCTTCGAGATGGTGCGGTTCGGAGCTAGGACTCCCCCTGATGAGCCGCGGGGAGGCGGCGCTGCTGCACCGGCGGCTCGAGCTCGCGATGGTACTGCTCCCCCGTCGAGAGCCGGAAGTGCGCGATCACGCTGCCCCCGCCGAACGGGTACTTGCGCGTGATCTTCACCTCGCCGTCCTCGAACTCGAGGACGTTGTAGCAGGGCTTGGTGTACCCGCGGAGGCGGAGCGAGGCGACCGTGCCGGCGTTGGCGACGTACAGGTCCTCGAGGCGCCACACGTACGGGACGTGCTTGTGGCCGGAGAGCACGATGTTCACGCCGGATTGGATCAGCTCCTCCAGCAGGTCGCCCGCGTCCATCACGGTGCTCCGCTCGCGTCCGGTGCCCGGGATCGGCAGGAGGTGATGGTGCAGGACGAAGACCTTCAGGTCGGCCGGGACCTCGAACCGCTCGTGGATCCACGAGTAGCGCTCGCGCCCGACCTGGCCCTCGTTGATGTCGGGCTCGCTGGAGTCCACGCCGACGAGGCGTACGCCTTTGACGTCGGCGGTCCAATGGGTCGGGCCAACGAGCTCCTCGAAATGGAGGTACCCGACGTTGCGGGCGTCGTGGTTGCCGGGGACGGTGTACATCGGCGCGCGGATCCGCTCGGCGTAGGCGGCCCAGTTCTTGAACTCCTGCCGGTACCCCTCGTTGGTGAGGTCGCCGCTGCAGATCACGACGTCGGGCTCGAGCTCGTTCAGCTCGACGATCACCCGGTTCATCAGGTTCGGAACGAAGTAGGGCGAGCCGACGTGTGGATCGGAGATGTGCGCGATCGTGACCACGTTCGTTGCAGTGTAGCGGTGCCACCCCGGCCGGGGACCACCCACGCACCGTGGGACGATACGGCTGCGTGAACACCCTCGACCTGCTCCTGCTCGTGCTCGTCGCGATGTCCGGCATCGCCGGCTACCGACGTGGCTTCACGCTGCAGGCCTTCGGGTTCGGCGGGTTGCTCGTCGGTCTGGTCGCGGGCGCCCTGCTCGCGCCGCTGATCGGCGGCGTGGTCGACGGCCCGACAGCCCGAGCGGGGATCGCGGTGCTGGTCCTGCTCGTGGTCGGCGCGCTCGGCAACGCGGCCGGGTGGTTCGTCGGCGTCCGCGCGCGCGACCGGGCGTCGTCGAAGTTCGGGAAGGCCGACTCGGTCGCGGGGTCGGCGGTCGCCGTCGTCGCGTCGCTGCTGGCGATCTGGTTCCTCGCCCTGAACCTCGTGAACGGCCCGTTCCCGGCGGTCGCGAGCGAGATCCGGGGCTCGGCGGTCGTGCGGACGCTCGACGCCGCGCTGCCGCAGCCGCCGTCGCTCCTCGCGCAGGTCCGCCGCCTGTTCAACCGGTTCGGGTTCCCCGACGTCTTCTCCGGGATCCCGCCCCTGCCGGCCGAACCCGTGTCGCCGCCCACCCAGGAGGAGGCCCGCGCCGCGGCGGAGGCGGCCGCCTCGAGCACGGTCCAGGTGATCGGCCCCGCGTGCGACGTGATCCAGGAGGGTTCGGGCTTCGTCGCCGCNNNCGGCTACGTCGTGACGAACGCGCACGTCGTCGCCGGCGTGGACNACCCCGAGGTGCGTTCGGCGGTCGGGGGCTCGACGGATGCGACGACGGTGCTGTTCGATCCCGACCTGGATCTGGCGATCCTGTCGGTCCCCGACGCGCCCGGACCCCCGCTCCCGCTCCTCACCGAGACGCCGGACCGCGGCGCACCGGGCGCCGTCCTCGGGTACCCGCAGGGCGGCCCGCTCGACGTCCGCCGCGCCGCCGTCCGGCGCACGATCGACGCGATCGGGCGAGACATCTACGGGCACGGCCAGGTCGAGCGTCTCGTGCTCGAGCTGCAGACGCTGGTCCGGCCGGGCAACTCAGGCGGGCCGTTCGTGCTGCCCGACGGTCGGGTCGCCGGGATCGTGTTCGCCGCGTCGTCCGGCGACGAAGACGTCGGCTACGCGATCGCCGCCACCGAGGTGGACGACCCCCTGCGGTCCGCGATCGGACGGACGACGCCGGTCGACACCGGGCCCTGCATCGACTGACCGCGACCGGCGCGGGTGGACGACGGCTCGCCTATTCCTCCATCACGACGCGTAGGTCGCCCTCACGCGACAGGAGCGAGAACGACGTGATCTCGCCCTCGCGACGGAACACCATGCTCACCGTGCTCTCGCCGACCCGCAGGTTGCGCACCTCGACGGTGTTCAGCCACGTCGGCAGCTGCGGGAGGTTGATCGTGAGCAGGTTCTCGTGGGCCCGGGCCGACAGCCCGAGCATCGCCTGCAGCATCAGGTACGGCGAGCCGGCCGCCCACGCCTGGGGCGAGCACGCGATCGGGTAGCTCACGGGGCGGTTCGGGGACCGGCGCGTGAACCCACAGAACAGCTCGGGCAGCCGGAGGTAGTCGGCCGAAACCGCCGCGTCGAACAGTGCCGTCGCGACGCGGTTGGTCGCCCGGGCGAACCGGTACCGCTTCAGTCCGGCCGCGATCAACGCGTTGTCGTGCGGCCAGACCGAACCGTTGTGATAGCTCATCGGGTTGTAGGAGGCGGCGGCCCGGCTCATCGTCCGGACACCCCAACCCGAGAACATGTCCGGGGCCAGCAGCCGCTTCGCGAGCGGCAGCGCCTTGTCCTCGTCCACGATCCCGGTGTAGAGGCAGTGGCCGGGGTTGGACATCAGCGTTCGGAGTTGCTGCTTGTCGGCGTCGAGCGCGGCCGCGAAGTACCGCTCGTCCTCCATCCAGAACGCCTCGTTGAAGCGCACCTTCAGGCGTTCCGCCTCGTCCTCCAGGCGCGTCGCGTCCTCGGGCTGGCCGAGCGCGCGGTACACGTCGGCCATCCGCATCTTCGCGAGGTAGACGTACCCCTGGACCTCGGAGAGCGCGATCGGGGGGTCGGCGACCCGCCCGTCGGCGTGGACCATCGAATCGTGCGAGTCCTTCCACCCCTGGTTGCGGATCCCGCGGGGCGAGCGGCACAGGTACTCCACGAACCCGTCGCCGTCCAGATCGCCGTACCGGTCGATCCAGGCGAGCGCGGCCTCAGCGTTGGGCAGGAGCTTGCGGGCGAACCCGACGTCGCCGGTCCACCGCAGGTGCTGGGCGTACACGATCAGGAACCACGGCGTCGAGTCCACCGACCCGTAGTAGGGCGAATGCGGCATGATCCCTGCGCGCGCGAGCTCGCCGTCGCGCACCTCGTGCAGGATCTTGCCCGGCTGCTCGTCGCGCCAGTCGTTCTCCTCCGTGCCCTGGCGCGCCGCCAGGAGCTCGAGGGCATCGCGCGCCGGCCTGGTGTTCACCATCAGGAGCTGGTGCGAAGCGATCAGCGAGTCGCGGCCGAAGATCGTCACGTACCACGGGATCCCTGCGGCGAGGATCGCGCCGTCCCCCACCCGCGTATACAGGGCGCGCAGGTCGCGCAGGCTGCGGTCCAGGAGTTGGTTGAACACCTCGTTGTCGGTGACGATCCGCGTCGACTCCCGCTCCCACTCCTCGTACGAGCGACGGAGTTCGTGGACCGCGTGGTCGAAGTCCGGGGCCGCGTTGGTGGTTTCGGTCCCCAGGATCGGTTCGACCGCCACCGCGACGAGCCGCGTCTGGTACGGGTCGAGGTGGAGACGGAAGACCGCCGTGGCGAGGGTCCCGTCGACGTCGATGCGCTCCGGCTCGACGCCGAAGCGGATCCTCGTGACCCGCCGGACGTGATCGCGCCCCTCGTGCACGAACTCGATCGTCGAGTCCTTCGCCGAGGGCGGGTGGGACCCGCCAGAGTGGCGGTTCGTCATCCCACGAACGTCGAAGATGTCGGCGAAGTCCGCGCCGAACGTCAGCCGGACCTCCAGGGTGACGTCGAACGGGTTGTAGTTCTTGATCCGGATGCGCTCGAACAGGTCGCCGGAGATCGCTCGGACACGGCGGACGTTGATCGTCTGCTGGGGCGCGCACAGCACGTCGCCCTCGAACAGGTCGGGGTTCGTCAGGTCGATGTGGGACAGGTAGCCACGTTCGGCCGAGGACGAGAGCAGCACGAGATCACGCTCGTTCACACTCAGACGGAAGTGCGACAGGAACCGCGTGTCATGCGAGTACAGCCCGAGACCGTCCTGACCGCCGTGGTCGAGGTTCCCCTCGAGATCCGAGTACAGGAAGGTCTGCCCCTCCTTGACGGCCAGCGTCTTGCTCGCGAGATCGGTGACCAGGACCGGGGTCGCTCCCTGCTCGGACGCGGAGGCGGGTGCNACAACGCTGAGCGACGGGTTCGTCGCCGGGTCGGGCGGGGGCCCCGGGTCGGGCCGGGCTTCGGGTTCGGTCATCGCTCCACCATCGTCGCAGGTGATACGCGCCTTCAGTCTTCGCGGATGTCGACCCCGGCCGCACGCACCGGCACGCGCACGACCCGCCACCCGTCGCCGGGCTCCGGCGTGATGACGTCGTGCCGCTCGAACGCGAGCAGCGTGGGGCCCGAACCCGAGACGCACACCGCCAGCCCGCCGCCGCGCACACGTTCGAAGACCTCGCGCGCCTCGGGGACGAGCCCGAGCCGGTCGTCCTCGTGCACGCGGTCGCGCATCGCCGCGGGGAGCAGGTCGGGTTCGTGCAGGAGGGCGATCGCCACGAGCGCCGCGTGTCCCGCGTTCGCGACGGCGTCCGCACGAGGGACGACGTCCGGGAGGACGCGACGCGCCGCCTCGGTCGAGATCGCGAGGTCCGAGGGCACGAACAGCGCCGGCCGGAGCTCCGGGTCGGGGTCGAACCGGGCCACGACGCCCTCGTCCACCACGATCGTGAACCCTCCGAACACGGCGGCGGCCGCGTTGTCCGGATGACCCTCCAGGCCGGCGGCGACCTCGAGCATCGCGGTCCGGTCCAGACCGAGACCGAGCACCGCGTCGGCGAGGGCGACGCCGGCGACGACCGCGGCGGCCGAGGACCCCAGCCCGCGTTCGAGCGGGATGCGGTTATGGCCGTGGATGGCCGCCGGCGGCGGGGTGCGTTCGAAGCGCGCGGCGGTCTCGGCGACGGCGCGGGACACCAGGTCGGTGCCGTCCGTCGGCAGCTCCGCCGCGCCCTCGCCCTCCCACGTGACGCCGGGCTCCGCGCCGGTGTCGAGCGTCACCTCGTTGCACAGGTCGAGCGCGAGCCCGAAGCAGTCGAACCCCGGCCCCAGGTTCGCCGACGTGGCCGGGACGGTCGCGGTGAGGCGCACGTCTACAACCCGAGCTCGGCCGCGACGGCGTCGGCCTCGGCCGGAACCGCGATCGGGGCAGCTCCCCCGCTGGTCGCCCACTCAGGGTCCTTGAGCCCGTGACCGGTGAGCACGCAGACCACCGTTCCCCCGCTCGGGAGCGTGCCGTCCTTCGAGAGCTGGAGCAGCCCGGCGACGCTCGCGGCCGACGCGGGTTCCGCGAACAGACCCTCGCGCGCGACCCGCCGGTACGCGTCGAGGATGTCGTCGTCGGTCACCGCCAAGATCGCGCCCTCGGACTCCGACGCGGCAGCGATCGCCAGGTCCCATGACGCCGGGTTCCCGATCCGGATCGCGCTCGCGATCGTCTGCGGATCCTCCACCCGATGACCCACGACGAGCGGCGCGGCCCCGCTCGCCTGGAACCCGAACAGGCGTGGCGGCTCGTGGATCGTGCCGTCCGCCAGGTACTCGGTGTAGCCCATCCAGTGGCTCGAGATGTTCCCGGCGTTGCCGACCGGCACGCAATGGACGTCCGGCGCGCGACCGAGCGCGTCGGCGATCTCGAACGCGCACGTCTTCTGCCCCTGCAGGCGATACGGGTTGACCGAGTTCACGAGGGTGACCGGGTAGCGCTCGGCGAGCCCGCGCGCGAGCTCGAACGACGCATCGAAGTTGCCCTCCACCTCCAACACGCGCGCACCGTGCACGAGCGTCGCGGCCATCTTGCCGGGCGCGATCTTGCCTTTGGGGACGAGCACGGCGCACGTGAGGCCGGCCTTGCCCGCGTAGGCGGCGGCGCTCGCGCTCGTGTTGCCGGTGGAGGCGCACACGACCGCCTTCGCGCCCTCCTCGACCGCCCTGCTGATCGCGAGCGTCATCCCGCGGTCCTTGAACGACCCGGTGGGGTTCGCGCCCTCGAACTTGAGGAAGACCTCGCACCCGGTCTCGGCGGACAGCCCCTCCGAACGCACGAGCGGCGTGCCACCCTCCTCGAGCGTCACGACCGGTGTCGCCGAGCCGACCGGCAGCCGGTCGCGGTACTCCTCGATCACGCCGCGCCAGGTCCGCGCCATCGTCACTCCTCGGCCTCGACGCGAAGGACGCTGCGGATCTCCTCGACGCCGGGGAGGTCGCGGAGGACGCCGATCGCCTCCTGGAACGCGCCCTCGCGGGCACGGTGCGTGATGAACACCAGCTGGGCGTCGTCCCCGAACCCCTCCTGCCACACGCTCTTGATCGAGACCTCGCTGCGCCCGAACACGCTCGCGATCTCGGCGAGGACGCCGGGACGATCCTCGACGCGGAGCAGGATGTAGTACTGGCCGGTCATCTCGTCCATCGGGCGGATGGTCCGCTCGTAGAAGCAGGTGCAGCCCAGGCCTCGGGCACCCGCGAGCTGGTTGCGCGCGACGCTGACGAGGTCGCCCACGACGGCGGTCGCGGTGGCCTCCCCGCCGGCCCCGCGGCCGTAGAACATCAGCTCGCCGACGTTGGGACCCTCGACGAAGACCGCGTTGTAGGCGTCGCGCACCGAAGCGAGCGGGTGCGACGCGGGGATCATCGCGGCGTGCACCCGGACGGCGATCCTCTCGTCCTCTCCGATCTCCGCGATCGCGAGCAGCTTCACCACGTACCCGAGGCGCCGAGCGAACTCGATGTCCTCGGGGGTCACGTTCGCGATGCCCTCGCGGTACACGTCACTCGCGACGACCCGTGCGTTGAACGCGATCGACGCGAGGATCGCGCACTTGGCCGCCGCATCGTGCCCGTCGACGTCCGCGCTCGGGTCCGCTTCTGCGTAGCCGAGCCGCTTCGCGTCCGCGAGCACGTCGGCGAACCCCCGACCCTCCTCGGACATCTTCGTCAGGATGAAGTTGGTCGTGCCGTTGACGATCCCCATCACCCGGCGGAGCCGCTCGCCGGTCAGCGACTCCTTGAGCGGCCGGATCAGGGGGATCCCTCCGCCCACCGCCGCCTCGAAGTACAGGTCGAGCCCCTTGGCGTCGGACGCATCGAAGAGCTCGCGCCCGCGCGTCGCGAGCAGTTCCTTGTTGGCCGTGACGACGGGCTTGTCGCGTTCGAACGCGGACAGGACCAGGGGCCCTGCGGGTTCGAGCCCACCGATCAGCTCGCAGACGATGTCGACGTCGGGATCGTCGACCACGGCCATCGGGTCCTCGACGAACGCCGTCGGCGGGAGCCCGACGTCCCGGGCCTTCGAGGCGTCGCGGACGGCCACCCTGCGCACCTCGAGCCGGCATCCCGCGCGGCGCTCGATGTCGTCGCGGTGGCGTTCGAGCAGCCGGATGACCGCGGCGCCGACGGTGCCGCAGCCCAGCATCCCGACCCGCAGGACCCGCTCGCTCATGTCACCCCTGCCTCGCTCGCCTCAGTATGTCGCCCCGCACGGTCCGAACCTCACATGACATCGGTGCGCTCCATGGACTCGGGCGCGGATACGCCGAGGAGCTCGAGCAGGTTCGCGATCGTCCGCTTGGTGCCGCGGCAGAGCCATAGACGCGCCTGGGTCAGCTCGGCGTCGTCCGAAAGGACCGGGCACTCCGTGTAGAAGCGGTGGAAGCGCGCCGCGAGGTCCTGNGCGGCATGCGTGAGCCGGTGCGGCGCCCGAAGCTCGGCGGCGGTCGCGATCTGGGAGGGGGCGTCGGCGAGGGCGCGCAACACGTCGAACTCCGCCTCGTGTTCGAGCCGGTCCAGGTCGGTCGCTTCGATCGGCCGGGTCTCGATCCCACGTTCGGTCGCCTTGCGCAGGATCGACGCGATGCGGGCGTGCCCGTACTGNACGTAGTAGACGGGGTTCTCCAGCGTCTGCCGNTTCACCGCCTCGATGTCGAACTTCATCGTCACGTCGTTGCTGAACATCAGCAGGTGGAACCGCGCCGCGTCCGTGCCAACCTCGTCGATCAGCTCGTCGAGGCTGACGAACGCGCCGGCGCGCTTGCTCATCGGGACCGGCACCCCGTCGCGCAGGAACGAGACCCATTGGTAGATCACGATCTCGAGCCGGTCGGCGTCGTACCCGAGCGCCTGCGCGGCCCCGCGCACCCGCGCGACGTCGCCGTGATGATCGGCGCCCCACACGTACACGAGGTGCTCGAACCCACGCTCGAACTTGTCGATCACGTACGCGCAGTCGGCGCCGAAGTACGTGTGCGTCCCGTTCGATCGCACGAGCGGCCGATCCTTGTCGTCGCCGAACGCGGTCGAGCGGAACCAGACCGCCCCTTCCGCGTCGTACGCGTACCCGGCGTTCCTCAGGCGCTGGACGGCCGCGTCGATCAGACCCTTGTCCGCCAGCACGCGTTCGTGCATGAAGCTGTCGAAGCGCACCCCGAACCGCTCGAGCGTCCCGTCGATCTGCTCGAGCACCAGGCGGGCGGCCTCGTGCTGGAGACGCGCGACGCGCTCGTCGGGTGGCAGGTCGGCCGGGCCCGCACCTTCCGTCTCGAGGATCCGGCGGGCGAGGTCGACCACGTAGTCGCCGTGGTAGCCGTCCTCGGGCACCTCGGCCTCGTGGCCGAGGAGCTGGAGGTACCTCGCCTCGACCGACGCGCCGAACCGATCCATCTGCCCGCCCGTGTCGTTGAAGTAGTACTCGCGTTCGACCGACCACCCGGCCGCCTCGAGCACCCGGGCGAGCGCGTCCCCGAGCGCGGCGTTGCGCGCGTGGCCGATGTGGAGCGGCCCGGTCGGGTTGGCGCTCACGAACTCGATCTGCGCGCGCCGGCCGCTCGGGTCGGCGCGGCCGTACGCCTCCCCCCTCGCCGCGACATCCCGGAGCGCTCCGGTGAGCCAGTCGGTCGTGAGCCGGAAGTTGACGAAACCCGGGCTGGCCACCTCGGCGGTGCGCACGAACGAGGCTTCCGGCAGGTGCCGAAGGAGGAGCTCGGCGACCTCGCGGGGCGAGCGACCGACCCGCGGGGCGAGGACCAGGGCCACGTTCGTCGCGAAGTCGCCGTGCTCCTTCTGGCGGGGCTTGGTGAGGTCGATCTCGGGCAGATCGCCATCGAGCCCGAGCTCGCGCGCGACCTCGGCCAGCCCCTCGGCGATCAGCGCGATCAGACGTTCCTCGATCATCGGGGTCGAAGCGTAGCCGACCGAGCCGTGGGCACGGCCTCGCCTCGGCTTGGGCGAACCATCGCGTTGCTAGACTCGGAGTGCCGAGCCCTCGTAGCTCAGCGGATAGAGCACCGGCCTCCGGAGCCGGGGGCGCAGGTTCGAGTCCTGCCGAGGGCACCGAACCCCGCGACTACCTGTCCGCCTGACGGAAACCCTCGGGGAGAGCCTGACCGATCGCAGGAGCGTGCTCGACGACCTCGTTGATGCACGCGTAGGCCTGCACCCACCACGCCTCCGTCTCCTCGTCGATCTCGCCCTCGCCGACGATGAAGGTCGTGTTCAGCCACCGGTAACGTTCGTCGTCGCTGAGGAGCTCGACCCGGGTGAGGATGGCCCTGAGCCCGCCGCCCGTGGTGGCTTCCTGGACGCTCTGCCCGCGAAGGGAGGTGAGGATCTCGGCGCGGTCTTCGGTCGTGATCACGCCCCGTAGGTTCGGTGTCCACACGCCGTCCTCGCGCCGGCGCGGGGCGTTGGCCCATCGCAAGGTCCCGCGGAGCACGGGCCCCGAAACCTCCCCCTCGCCCGACCCGAAGCCGGCGCCCTCGACCGTGCCGAACGGACGGATCCAGGCTCCCTCCGTGTAGCGCATCGAGAGACGGCACAGTGGCTCGAGTCGCATCGTCCGCGTGGAGTCTAGGTCAGGCGACCGTTACGCTCGATCGATGCACCGCCTCCTGCTGCTCCGGCACGCCAAATCGAGCTGGGACGACCCGTCGCTCGCGGATCGCGACCGCCCGCTCGCGCCGAGGGGGCAGCGCGCCGCCGAGCGGATGGCCGACCATCTGCGCTCGGACGTCCCGCACCCGGATCTGGTCTTGTGCTCCCCGGCGCTGCGGACCCGGGAGACGCTCGACCGGATGTCGAAGGCGTTCGTCGACGCCGAGGTGATCGTGGACGACGAGCTGTACGGCGCGGGTGAGGACGTGCTCCTCGAACTGCTCCGCACCGTGGACGACCGGTTCGAGACGGTGGCGGTGATCGGCCACAACCCCGGCATCCACGACCTGGCGATCGCCCTTGCCGAGAGCGGCGCCGAGCTGGGCCGTATGGGGGCGAAGTTCCCGACCGGCGCGCTCGCGGTCCTCGCGTTCGACGGGCCCTGGCGGGACGTCTCGNCGGGAGGCGGCCTGCTCGAGGCGTTCGTGACGCCGAAGGACCTCGGGTGACCGACGCCNCGTCGCACGGCGGGACGGGTCTCGCGGCAGGGTCGCCGACACCGTCTCCACGACCGTTCCGCTTCACGCGCGAAGCGAACACCTGGCGNATCGAACGGCTCCGGCCGTAGCGNNTCCGCCGANCGCCCACGGTCGGCCGCTTCGNGCACGCGGTATCGTTCGCCCCCATGAACGCCGACGAACTCCGAGCCGCGATCGCCGTTGGCCACGCACGCTCTATCGAGGAGCTGTCGAGCCTCGTCCGCATCCCGTCGATCGCGTTCCCCGGGTACGACGACAAGCCCGTGCGCGAGTCCGCCGAGGCGACCGCCGAGACGCTCGAGGCCGCGGGGTACGGTGGCGTCCGGCTGATCGAGCTCCCCGACGTCGACCACCCGGCCGTGTTCGGCGAGGTCGCGGGTCCCGCCGGCGCACCGACGGTGCTGCTGTACGCGCACCACGACGTGCAGCCCGAGGGACCGCACGAGCAATGGACCAGCCCGCCGTTCGAACCCGAGGTTCGCGACGGCCGCCTCTACGGGCGGGGCACCTCCGACGACAAGTGCGGCATCGTTATGCACGCTGCCGCGATGCGGGCATGGGAGGGCGAGCCGCCGGTCACCGTCAAGGTCCTGGTCGAGGGCGAGGAGGAGGCCAGCGCCGAGCACCTCCCCTTCCTGATCGGCGGGCACCGGGAGCTCCTCGTTGCCGACGTGATCGGCGTGGCCGACGGTGGGAACTGGCGAGCCGGGATCCCCACGCTCGAGACGAGCATCCGCGGCGTCGTCGACTGCATCGTCACGGTGCGGGCGCTCGACCTGGCGGTGCACAGCGGGGCCTACGGCGGACCCGCGATCGACGCGATCTCGGCGCTCGCNCGGATCCTGTCCACCCTGCACGACGACGACGGGCAGGTCGCGATCGAGGGCCTGACCCACGGTCCCTGGGAGGGCCTGCAACTGACCGAGGAGGAGTACCGGGAGGACACCCCGCTGCGACCCAGCGTCACCCTGGTCGGCTCGGGGTCGATCTCGGAGCGGCTGTGGTCCAAGCCTGCCGTCGCCGTGCTCGGCCTGGACGCCCCTCGTGTGGTCGAGGCCTCGAACCAGCTCGTCCCGGTCGCCTCGGCCAAGGTGAGCCTGCGGCTCGCACCGGAGGAGGACGCCGGGCGAGCGATGGATCTGCTTACCGGACATCTCGCCAAGGTCGCCCCCTGGGGCGTCGAGGTGGATGTCGCGCCCGGGACATCGGGCCAGGGCATGCGCGTCAAGACCGACGGCCCCGGGTTCGCCGCCATGGATCGGGCGTTGCAGGCCGCGTTCGGGCGTCCGGTCGTGCAGAGCGGGAGCGGGGGCTCCGTACCCCTGGTGCCGGAGCTCTCGGCGGCGCTCCCCAACGCCGAGATCCTGCTCTACGGCGCCTCGGACGAGAAGAGCCAGTACCACTCGATCGACGAGAGCGTGGACCTCGGCGAGCTCGAACGCTCCTGTCTGGCCGAGGCCCTTCTGTTCGGCGAGCTCGCGCGGGGCTGAGCCGGGGCGTCTTCCGCCCGGCGTTGTTAGTCTCGACCCGATGGANGCCGCCCCGACCCCCGACCCGCCTCAGGCGCCGGCGACACCGGTGGTCCCGACGAGCGAGCACGTGGGCGCCGGGGAGCCCGAGCACGAAGCGATCACGCAACCCGCCAAGCTCCTTCGGATCGCGACGATGGTCCGAGAGCTGCTGGAGGACACGCGCCAGGCGTCGCTCGACGAGCCCGGCCGCATCCGGCTCCGTCAGATCTACGAGCGCGCGATCGGCGAGCTCGAGGACGTGCTGTCGCCCGATCTGCAGGAGGAGCTCTCCTCGCTGGCGCCGCCGATGCAGGGCGTGCCCACGGACGCCGAGATCCGCGTCGCCCAGGCTCAGCTGGTCGGATGGCTCGAGGGCCTGTTCCACGGGATCCAGGCCGCGCTGTTCTCGCAGCAGATGGCCGCGCGCGCGCAGTTCGAGGAGCTCCGTCGTCGCGGGCTCCCCGGGAGCACCGACGACCAGCAGGGGCCCGGGACCGACCAGTCCAGAGGTCAATACCTCTAGCGGCCCGTCAGACCTCCGCCCCCTGGTTGGCCTGCGCCGTCGCGGCCGCCGCGGTCACGTCCGGCCCGCCGGCCATCCGCTGGGCGACGTAGACGGGGATGAACATCACGAGGATCACCCCGACCGCGACCACGTTCACGATCGGGCGGTTGTGCGGGAGCCGGAGGTTCCGGTAGATGAACCTGGGGATCGTGTCGGTGGCGCCCGCCGTGAAGTTCGTCACAACGATCTCGTCGAACGACAGCGCGAACGCCAGCAGCGCCCCGGCCACGATCGCCGTGCGGATCGTCGGGAACGTGACGTAGCGGAACGTCTGCCAGCCGTCGGCCCCCAGGTCCATCGACGCCTCCATGAGCGAGGTCGGGGTGCGACGGAGCCGTGCAACCACGTTGTTGTAGACCACCACGATGCAGAAGGTCGCGTGGCCGATCACGATCGTGAGGATCCCGAACGGGATCTTGAAGTTGTTGATCGTCGTGTTGAGGGCGATCGCCGTCACGATCCCCGGCAGCGCGATGGGCAGGACCAGCAGGAACGACACGCTGTTGCGCCCGAAGAAGCGGAACCGGTGGACGGCGAACGCAGCGGCGCTGCCCAGGGCGAGGGCGAACAGGGTCGCGATCGTCGCCACCTCGAGCGAGTTCGCGAGCGCCTCGCGCACCTGGGGGCTCCTCCACGCGATCCCGAACCACTTCGTCGTGAACTCCTGGATCGGCCACGCCTGCGCGACGCTGTCGTTGAACGCGTACAGGACGATGATCGCGAGCGGCACATATAGGAACACGAGCAGCATCGCGGAGAGCACCCTCATCAGGTTCTTGAACCCGCGGGTCTCCATCAGCTACAGGGCCTCGAACGCGCCGGCGCGCTTGGCACCGAGCAGGTAGACGGCCATGATCGCGATCGGCACGAGCGCGAACGCCGCGGCGAGCGGCGTGTTCCCGGCCACGCCGACGTTGTCGTAGATCACGTTCCCGATGAACTGCGTGTTCCCCACCAGCTCCGGCGTGATGTAGTCGCCGAGCGTGAGCGAGAAGGCGAAGATCGAGCCCGCGGCGATCCCGGGCAGGATCAGCGGGAACATCACGCTGCGGAAGGTTGTCCAGCCCTTGGCGCCCAGGTCCGACGAGGCCTCCAGGAACGAGCCCGGCACGCGCTCGAGGGCCGCGTAGATCGGCAGGAGCGTGAACGGGAGCCACAGGTAGACGAACGTGAGCCACACCGCCCAGTTCGAGTTCCCGAGCTGGAGGTGGCCGAGCCCCGTGAGTTCGACGAGCCAGTTCACGAACCCGTTCGGCGTGAGCATGATCTTCCAGGCGAACACGCGGACCAGGTAGTTGGCCCACAGTGGGATCACAACCGCGACCAGCAGCGCGTTCCGCGCGCGCGGGGTTGCCAGGCGGGCGGCGTAGTACGCGAGCGGGAACGAGAGCACGATGTCGGTGATCGTCACCGCGGCGGCGATCCCCACCGTCCGGATGGTGATCGTCCGGTAGACGCCGTTCTCCCACAGGGTCTGGAAGTTGTCGAACGAGAAGCCGCGCACGATCTGCGACGTCAGGACGTCCAGACTCCAGAATGCGTTCGCGAGCAGGAACAGCAGCGAGCCGATGTAGACGACGAGGAGCCAGGTCAACGGTGCGCCGAGCGACAGCCCGAG
>JGI24751J29686_10000267_pt1 | contig 20291 bp, 16 predicted proteins | sample KBSSwiS6_FD_29686 | JGI IMG/M metagenome (IMG submission 29686)
CGACCGAGCCGGTCGAACTCGGCGCGCTGGTGCGGCAGGTGGCGGGCGAAGCCGCCGCTTTGGCCGGCAAGGACCGGGTGGCGGTGACCGTCCCCGCCGAGCAGCTGACCATCCCGGGGGACCGGGCGCAGCTTGAACAACTGGTGCGCAACCTGATCGACAACGCGCTGAAATATGGTGGCCCGGGACAACCGGTGGTCGTTTCGCTCGCGGCCGATGCGCAAGCCGGATTTGCCCTCAAGGTCACAGACCATGGCCCGGGCATCGCGCCCGAACACCTGCCCCACCTCACCCGCCGATTTTACCGCGCCGATCCGGGCCGCAGCCGCGCCTCGGGCGGAACGGGCCTGGGCCTGGCCATCGTCAAGCACATCGTCGAACGCCACCGCGGCAGACTCGACATCGCCAGCACCCTCGGCCAAGGCACCACCGTCACCGCGGTTTTCCGCCATGTCGGTAACGTGTCATGAAAGTGTCATCGAACTCCAACAGAGGCAGGCCAACGCATTTCTCAAGGAGCCTGTCGTGATGACCCGCAGATTGCCCAAGCTTGTCGCTGCCACTGCGCTGTGCGCTGTTCTCGCCGCGTGTGGCGGGAGCCAGAATTCCACCCGGGACCAGATCCGGGTGGTCGGCTCGTCGACAGTCTATCCTTTCGCCAAGGCCGTGGCGAATTCGCTTGCCGCCGGCAACGCCGGGTTCAAGTCGCCTATCATCGAATCGACCGGCACCGGCGCGGGGATGAAGCTGTTCTGCAAGGGCATCGGCGCGCAGCATCCCGACGTGGCCACGGCCTCGCGCCGGATGAAGAAGTCCGAATTCGATGACTGCGCCGCCAACAAGGTCGGCGACGTGGTAGAGATCCAGGTGGGTCTCGATGGGATCGCCTTCGCCGAATCCAAGACCGGACCCTCGCAGTTCGCGCTCACTCTGGTTGACGTCTACAAGGCGATCGCCGCCAATCCGTTCGGGAAGCCGAACACGGCCAAGCTGTGGTCCGACGTGAACCCCGCGCTCCCCAAGGAACCGATCCTGGTCTACGGCCCGCCGTCGACCTCGGGCACTCGCGACGCACTTAAGGAACTGATCCTCATCAAGGGCTGCGAATTCGATCCCGCGATGAAGGCCCTGAAGGACAGCGACAAGGAACAGCACGAAAAACTGTGCACCGAAGTCCGTTCCGACGGCGCCTATGTCGATGCTGGCGAGAACGACAACCTGATCGTGCAGAAGCTGGAAGCCAATCCTGCTGCTGTCGGGGTGTTCGGGTTCAGCTACCTCGAAGAAAATGCCGACAAGCTGCGCGGACTGACCATGAACGGCGTGGAGCCGACCTACGATTCCATCGCCAGCTTCAAGTACCCTGGCGCCCGCCCGCTCTACATCTACGTGAAGGCCGCGCATCTCGATGCGATCAAGGGCCTTCGGGAGTTTGTGGGCGAATGGGCCAAGTCGTGGAGCCGCGGCGGATTGCTGGCCAAGCAGGGCATGGTCGTAGCACCGGATGACGTCCAGGCCGCCAATGCCAAGGTGGCCAGCGCCTTCACTCCGCTGGATCCGTCAGGTCTGAAGTAACGTAACCAGGAAGCTGCCCCGCGTGTCACCCGTTGCCCCTTTCATTGCCCTGCTGGCGCTTGCTCTCGTGGCCTGGCTGGTGGCACGCGGCAAGGCCCAGGCGCTACAGCGCGGCAGCGGTACGCGGGGCATGCATTCGCTGCCGTCCTATCACGCCTGGTTTGTCGCGCTGGCCACAGCGGTTCCGGCCGGGCTGTTCGCACTCGTCTGGTCCGCCGTTTCGCCGGGGCTGGTTCTTGGCAGGGTGCTGCAAGCCCCCGCCGCCGGCGCGTTGCCCGCCTTCGGGATGCAGCGCGACACCATCCTCTCCGAAGCGCACGCGATCGCCGCCGGTCAGGCCGAGGCGGCGTTCACCCCCTTGTCTCGCGCGCTGGTTCCGGCCTTCGAGCAGGCTCTGCAGCATTATGGCACGATCGGAATAGTGATCACGCTGGTGCTCGGCTTTGCCGGGGGCGCGGCCGCGTTCCTGCGCCTGCGCCCGGGTTTCACCGCCCGGACCCAGGTCGAGCGGACCGTCATGGCGCTTCTGCTGGTGGCTTCGCTGGTGGCGATCCTAACCACCTTTGGCATCGTGGGCTCGCTGGTATTCGAGACTTTCCGGTTCTTCCAGATCGTCTCTCCGCTGGACTTCCTGCTCGGCACCCACTGGTCGCCCGACCCGATGGGCACCGTCGGCCTGGCCACGGGCGAGACTTATGGCGCGCTCCCACTGTTCTGGGGGACCATCTTCATCGGCGCAATCATCGCCATGCTGGTGGCCATACCGCTGGGAATGATGAGCGCAATCTACCTCACGCAGTATGCGTCGGCTTCCCTGCGCAAATGGGTCAAGCCGATGCTCGAGATCCTCGCGGGCATACCTACCGTGGTCTATGGCTATTTCGCCGCGCTCACAATCGCGCCTGCCGTGAGGGACTTCGGCAGGGCCATCGGAATCGCCAGCGCTTCCTCGGAAAGCGCGCTCGCCGCCGGACTTGTCATGGGAATCATGATCATTCCGTTCGTCTCTTCCATGGCTGACGATTCTATTGCGGCCGTACCAAGTGCCATGCGGGACGGTAGCCTGGCCATGGGCGCAACCCGCTACGAAACTATCCGTCACGTCCTAGTGCCCGCCGCCCTGCCGGGCATCGTTGCCGGCATCATGCTGGCCGTCAGCCGCGCCATCGGCGAGACGATGATCGTAGTCATGGCCGCCGGAGCCACGGCCCGGCTAACGGCCAATCCCTTTGAATCGATGACCACTGTCACCTTCCAGATCGTCGCGATGCTCACCGGCGAAGGCAGTTTCGATCACCCCGCCACGCTTTCGGCCTTCGCGCTCGGCATGGTGCTGTTCCTGGTGACCCTTGCCCTCAACGTCATCGCCCTTCGCGTCGTGAAGCGCTTCCGGGAGGCTTATGAATAGTCCAGCCCAAGCCAGCCCGCGCGACGCAACGCCGGCGATGTCCGCGCTGGGCCCCGACCATGCCGACCGGCGGCTCAGGCGGCGTTATGCGGCGGAGCGGCGTTTCCGCGCGCTCGGCCTGGCGGCAATCCTCTTTTCCGGGGCCATGCTCTGCTTCCTGCTGTTCGACATGGCCGCCAACGGCATCAACGGCTTCAAGCGGGCGGAACTTACCGTCGAAATGGATTTCACGACCGGGGTGCTCCAGGTCGACCCCGCGCAACTCGAAGGCCCCGAATCAGAGGGTCTGCTCGAAGGCGCAGGCCTTAAGGACATGGTTTCTCTTGCCGCTGTGCGGACGGCCGGGGAAATTGCCGGAGCCGAGCTTGCCGATACCGCCTGGCGCGAGGTGGGGCGCAAGATCGCTGCCGATCCAGGCATGCTCAACCGCAAGGTCGCTCTCTCCGTTCCGGTCTCCGATGATCTTGCCGCGGCCGTGCGCGGCGATGGTGACCCCGTGCTGCGCAAGGAAGCCGCGCGGCTTGCGGCAGAGGGCAAGCTGCACCGCGCCTGGGACTGGGGATTCCTTGCCCGCGGCGATGCCACCAGCCCGCAGGAGGTGGGCATCTGGGGGGCGCTCAAGGGCTCGATCCTGACCATGCTGGTCACGCTTGCCCTCGCCTTTCCGATCGGCGTGCTCTCGGCCGTCTACCTTGAGGAATATGCCCCGCGGAACCGGTGGACCGACATGATCGAGGTGTCGATCAACAATCTGGCCGCCGTGCCCTCGATCATCTTCGGCCTGCTCGGCCTCGCGGTGTTCCTCTGGCTCTTCCCCAACTGGCGCTCGGCCCCGCTGATCGGCGGCATGACGCTGGCGCTGATGACCATGCCGGTTATCGTCATTTCCGGCCGCAACGCGATCAAGGCCGTGCCGCCGTCGATCCGCGATGCCGCGCTGGGCATCGGGGCAAGCCGGATCCAGGTAGTGTTTCACCACGTCCTGCCGTTGGCGCTGCCCGGAATCCTCACCGGCACGATCATCGGCATGGCGCGCGCCCTGGGCGAAACCGCGCCGCTCCTCATGATCGGCATGCGCGCCTTCGTCGCCTCGCCGCCCGACGGGCTTACCTCGCCCTCCTCGGTCCTCCCGGTCCAGATCTTCCTCTGGTCCGACGAGATCGACCGCGGCTTCGTCGAGCGTACAAGCGCCGCGATCATCGTCCTCCTGCTGTTCCTTCTCGCGATGAACAGCCTCGCCATCTACCTCCGCAACCGTTTCGAGAACCGCTGGTGACCACCTACCACGAACTTGACCCTGTCGAGGCGAAGATCTCGGCCCGCGACGTTTCCGTCTTTTATGGCGAGAAGCAGGCGCTCGATTCGGTGTCGATCGACATCGCCACCCAATATGTCACGGCCTTCATCGGCCCCTCGGGCTGCGGCAAGAGCACCTTCCTGCGCACCCTCAACCGCATGAACGACACAATCGCCAGTGCCCGCTTCGAAGGCGAGATCAAGCTCGATGGCGAGGACATCTACCGCTCCGGCATGGACGTGGTGCAACTGCGCGCCCGGGTCGGCATGGTCTTCCAGAAGCCAAACCCCTTCCCCAAGTCGATCTACGAGAACGTCGCCTACGGCCCCCGCATCCATGGCCTTGCCGCCGGCAGGTCCGAACTCGACGCCATCGTCGAACGCTCGCTCAAGCGCGCCGGCCTGTGGGAGGAAGTGAAGGACCGCCTTTCCGACAGCGGCACCGCGCTTTCCGGCGGCCAGCAGCAGCGCCTGTGCATCGCGCGGGCCATCGCGGTCGACCCCGAGGTCATCCTGATGGACGAACCCTGCTCGGCGCTCGACCCGATCGCCACTGCCAAGATCGAGGAGCTGATCAGCGAGCTGAAGGGCAACTACGCCATCGTCATCGTCACCCACTCGATGCAGCAGGCCGCCCGCGTGTCGCAGCGCACGGCCTTCTTCCACCTCGGCAAGATGGTCGAATACGGCAAGACCAGCGACATCTTCACGACGCCGCGCGAAGAGCGGACCAAGGACTACATCACCGGCCGCTACGGCTGACGCGAAAAGGACGGCCCATGGCCCAGGAACATACCGTCAAGGCCTTCGACGAGGACATCACCCGCCTGCGCGGCCTGATCGCCGAGATGGGCGGCCTTGCCGAAGTGGCTCTGAACGAGGCCATCGAGGCCCTGATCAAGGGCAACGAGGCGCTCGCCAATGGCGTCATCGCCCGCGACAAGAAGATCGATGCCATCGAGGCCGAGGTCGACAAGCTCGCCGTGCGGGTCATTGCCCTGCGCGCGCCCATGGCCGACGACCTGCGCGAGGTGATCGCCGCGTTGAAGATCGCCGGCGTGCTCGAACGCATCGGCGACTATGGCAAGAACATCGCCAAGAGCGCGATGAAGGTCGAAAAGCGCAAGAAGTTCGAACCGCTCACCCTCATCCCGGCCATGGCCGAGATCGCCGGCGAGATGGTCCATGACGTCATGACCGCTTTCGCCGCCCGCGATCCGGGCCTCGCCCGCGAGGTCGTCTCGCGCGACGAGAAGGTCGATGCCTTCTACGATTCGATCTTCCGCAACCTAGTCAGCCACATGATGGAAAACCCCGCCTCGATCACGAGCGCGGCCGAACTCCTGTTCGTCGCCCGCAACATCGAGCGGATCGGCGATCATGCCACCAATGTCGCCGAGATGGTCTTCTACGCCGCCACCGGCACCACCCTGACCGACCGCGACACGCGCGAGGCGGAGTAAGCACCGCCATGGGGGCCAAGCTGCTGCTGGTCGAAGACGATGCGGCGCTCGCCGAACTCGTCGAGTTCCGCTTCCGCGCCGAAGGCTACGAGGTGGAGACCACCGACGATGGCGACGAGGCACTGCTCCTCGCCGCGGAGTCCGCGCCCGATGTGGTCATCCTCGACTGGATGATCGAGGGCACCAGCGGCATCGAGGTCTGTCGCCGCCTGCGCCGCGACAAGGCCACCGCTCACGTCCCCATCATCATGCTCACGGCCCGGGGCGCGGAGGACGACCGCATTCGCGGCCTCGAAACCGGGGCGGACGACTATGTCACCAAGCCCTTTTCCCCGCGCGAACTGGTCGCCCGGGTCAACGCGATCATGCGCCGCATCCGCCCGGCGCTGGCCGGCGAGGTTCTCGAAGCGGGCGACATCACCCTCGACGCCACCGCCCACCGCGCGACCCGCCAGGGCAAGGCCCTCGCCCTCGGCCCCACCGAATTCCGCCTGCTGCGCCACTTCATGGAGCACCCGGGCCGGGTCTTCTCGCGCGGGCAACTGCTGGATGCCGTCTGGGGCAACGACAGCGACATCGAGCTGCGCACGGTCGACGTCCACATCCGCCGCCTGCGCAAGGGCATCGAACTGCCCGGCACCCCGGACCCCATCCGCACGGTGCGCTCCGCCGGCTATGCACTGGAACCGGTTTAACCGGGGATTGCGAGCCGTCCCGCAATCGGGCGGATTGTGCAATCGGCTGAAAGCAAGCTAGACCTCCGGGCGAGGAGGACGATCGGGCGTGAAACTGTCCAGAACCGCGCTGCTGATCCTTGCCCTCGTCGCGGTTGCCGGCGTGGCCACATGGCAGTGGCGCTCCGGCGCTACCACGGTCACCCTCGTCAAGCCGCACTATGGCCCCGCCGCCGAACTGGTTTACGGCACGGGCTTCGTCGAGGCGCAGCAGCCGGTAGCGGTGCAGGCCCGGATCACCGCCCCGATCGAGCGCGTGCTGGTCGAGGAAGGCCAGCGCGTCACCCGCGGCCAGCCCCTGTTCCTGCTGGCGGACGCCGAACAGCGCGCCCTCTCCGCCCAGGCGGCCGCCCAGCGCCGCGCGGCCGAGCAAACCGAGGCTCGTACGCTCACGCTGTTCCGCCAGGGCTGGGTGACGAAAGCCGCCCGCGACCAGGCCGTTGCCAATGCCGATGTGGCCCGCGCGGCGGAAGCCACCGCCGGGGCCCGGCAGGACCAGCTGATCGTCCGCGCGGAGATCGACGGCGTCGTCACCAAGCGCGATGCCGAACCGGGCGAACTGGCCAGCCCCACCCGGGTCCTCGCCCAATTGGGCGACCCGGCACGCGTACGCATCACCGCCACGATCGACGAGCGCGATATCGCCCGCGTCCTCGTCGGCCAGCAGGCGCTGATGAGCACCGACGCCTTGCCCGGCAAGGCGATCCCCGCCCGTGTGGCCGAGATCACCCCCGGCGGCGATCCCAACCAGCGCGCCTTCCGCGTCCGCCTGCTTCCCACCTCGGCGGCCAACCTCCCGCTCGGCCTCAGCCTCGAGATCAACATCGTGACCCGCCGCAAGGACCGCGCCGTGCTCGTCCCGGCCAGCGCGGTGACCGGCGGCAAGGTCTGGGTGGTTCGCGCAGGCAAGGCCCACGCGCGGGAGATCCGCACCGGAATCGTCGGCACGGAGCAGGTCGAGGTCCTCTCCGGCGCAACCGCGGCGGACATCCTCATCGACAAGCCGCCGGAAAGGATCAGGGAAGGCCAGCGCGTCAAAGGGGTCAGGTAGATGACCGGGGCCGCAATCAGCCGCTCCCTCGGCCGCATCGGCCTGCTGGTCCACATCGCCGCCAAGCACCTGCTGATGCGGCGGCGGCAGACCCTGGTGGCGGTCAGCGGCGTGGCGGTCGGCGTAGGCTTCTTCCTCGCCGTCTCGGCGCTCATGGTCGGCAGCCAGGCGGACTTCGTGAAGACCCTGATCGACACGGCCCCCCACATCATCATCTCCGATGAGCGCCGCAGCCCCCCGCCCCAACCCGGCGTGGCAGCCTACGGATCGGGCGCGGTCGAACTCCACGGTTACAAGGTCCGCAGCGAGGTCCGCGGGATCAAGGACTGGCAGGCGATCCTGCGCGAGGTGAACGACATTTCCGGCGCCATCGGCAGCCCCAGCCTCTCTGGCGCGGTCACCCTTAGAGTCGGCGGGCGCGAGGAAGGGCTGGCGGTCGTCGGCATCGACCCCTCGATCGAGAGCAAGGTCAGCACCATTTCCGACAAGCTCCGCGTCGGCCGCCTCGTCGATCTCGAACGCGTCCAGGGCGGCGTGATCATCGGCGAGGACCAGGCCCAGCGCCTCGCCCTCGGCATGGGCGACATCGTCGCCGCCACCTCGGCCCGCGGTGGCACGCGCAACCTCAAGATCGTCGGCCTGTTCAAGCGCGGCCAGATGCAGCTCGGCGCGGGCACCGGCTATATGCTTCTGCGCGAGGCCCAGTCGCTGCTCGGCCGCCCGTTCATCATCAACCGCATCGGCGTGAAGCTTACCGACCCCTACGCCGCGCAGGACGTCGCCGCCCAGCTCGAGCGCCGCCACGCCTACAAGGCCGAATCCTGGCAGGAACGCTCAGCCGATTTCCTCGGCCTGCTGCTGACCCGCAACGTGATCATGTATACCGTCGTCTCGGCGATCCTGCTGGTGGCAAGCTTCGGAATCTACACCGCCGTTTCGAACAGCGTGGCCAACAAGCGCCGTGACATCGCCATCCTGCGTTCCATCGGCTTCTCGCAGGGCGACCTCCAGCTGGTCTTCGTGCTGGAAGGCATGGTCCTCGCCGTGATCGGCGTCGTCCTCGGGTGGGGCCTCGGCTATGTGCTGATGGAAATCCTCGGCGGGCTCGAGTTCCCGATCTCCGGCGATGTCCAGCGCATCCCGCTCGATCGCTCCAGCCGGCAATACCTGATAGCCGCCGGAGCCTCGCTCGCCGCCGGCATCGTGGCCGCCTGGCTACCCGCCCGCAAGACCGCCATGGTCGACCCGGTCGACATCCTGCGCGGCGCGGTATGACGGACCCGGTCCTCGTCGCCCGCCAGCTGGGGCGCAGCCTGCCGGGCGAACCGCCAGTCACGCTGGTCACCGAGGTCGAACTCGCCATCGAGCCGGGCAAGTTCACCGCGATCGTTGGCCCCTCGGGCTGCGGCAAGAGCTCGCTGCTCTACCTCCTCGGCCTGATCGACCGCCCGACCACCGGCCAGCTCCTGCTCGATGGCCGCGACGTCACCCCGCTCTCCGGCGACGAGCGCGCCCGGATCCGGCTGGAGCGGTTCGGCTTCGTTTTCCAGTTCCATTTCCTGCTGCCGGAATTCAACGCTCTGGAAAACGTCATGCTGCCGATCCGCCGCCTCGGCCGCCTCAGCCTCGAACAGGCCGAAGCCCGCGCCCGCGACCTGCTCGGCCAGATGGGCCTGGCCGACAAGGTGCTGAAGTCGCCCGACAAGCTCTCCGGCGGCGAACGCCAACGCGTCGCCATCGCCCGCGCTCTGGCCAACGATCCGGTCCTCGTCCTCGGCGACGAGCCGACCGGCAACCTCGACAGCGTGAACTCGGCCCGGGTGGTGGAATTGTTCCGGCAACTGGCGCACGAGCAAGGCCGCGCCGTCGTCTGCGTGACTCACGATCTGGCCATTGCTGACCTGGCTGACATCCGCGTCTCGATGCTCGACGGCCGCGTCAGCGAGGTGCGGCAGCAGGCGAATTCCTAGAGCGTGACCAGCTCCGCCACTGCCGCAAGGTCCGCCGCAAACGGAGCCTTCTCCCTCTCCCTCCGGTTGCTCGCCAACGATCATCAGCCGCGCCCCGGCCGGCCCTTCCCCGGCTGCCGCGCGCGTCCCGCTGCAAGCTCGATGCGACAAACTGATGCGCTGGCCCGGGCACGCGGCGCTGTCGTGACCCTTGGGACAGGCCCGGCGGCGGAACCGTCACGCGGCCGCGCCCGTTCACCTGTCACAACGGGAGCGGCCGACAGGAAAGGATTTCACCATGCGTTACGATCAGGGCGACCCGGCTGAGCTTCGCCACAGGTTCTGGGAAGCCATGGAAGATTCCCCCTTCGTCATGCTCCAGCTCGACTCGTCATCGGATAGCGCAGCTCCGATGACCGCCCAGCTCGACAAGGACGCCAACCACGCGATCTGGTTCTTCACCTCGCGCGACAATCACTTCGCCGCCGCCGGCGCGGCAACTGCAACCTTCGCCTCCAAGGGCCACGATGTGTTCGCCCGGTTCACCGGCACCCTTACCGAGGAGACTGACCGCGCCCGCCTCGACAAGGAATGGAACAACTATGTCGAGGCCTGGTTCGATGGCGGCAAGGACGACCCCAACCTGCTGATGCTGCGCATGGACCTTGGCCCGGCGGCGATCTGGTCCGGCGAGGTCGGCGCTCTCAACGCCATGAAAATGGCGCTTGGCATGAACGTGACCGATTCCATCAAGGGCGGTTACGCCGAAACGCGGATCTAGGGTCAGGCTTGCGGCCCGCCCGGCGTGGGAACGCCGGGCAGCGGCGGCACCGGCTGGGGCGGCGCATCGGCATCGTCCTCGTGAACCTCGATCAGGCCGCGGCCAACATGGCTGTGGTGGCGACTGTAGGCGAAGTAGACGATGAGCCCGACGATCGCCCATCCCCCGAAGAGCTGCAACGTATAGCCAGAGAGGCTGAAAAACAGGTAGACGCACCCCGCGATTGCCAGAGGCGCAACAACAGCGATCGCGGGCGTGCGGAAGGGGCGATGGCGCTTGGGATCCGTTCTGCGCAGCACCATCACCGCAATCGCCACCATGGCAAAGGCGAACAGCGTGCCGGAGTTGGAGATGTCGGCAAGGGCGCCCACGGGGAACAGCGCAGCGAAGATGGCAACGACAACGCCAGTGATCATCGTGACGACGTGGGGGGTGTGGTACTTGGGGTGAACCCGGCTGAGGCGCTCCGGCAGCAGCCCGTCGCGGCTCATCACGAAAAAGATGCGGGTCTGGCCATACATCATCATCAGGATTACCGACGGCAGCGCGAAGCCGGCGGCGAGGCCGACGAGATTGCCGATCTGCTTCCAGCCGATCTCGCGCAGGGTCCATGCGAGAGCCTCCTTCGAGCAGACGACAACTTCCTTCGCCTGGGCGGCGCAAGCCGCGGCGAGTTCGGTGCTCCCTGGCGAAATGCCTTTGCCAGAGGCATCGACCAGCGGTTCCGCACCAACAGAGCCGATCACGCCCGAGGCAACCAGCAGGTAGAACAGGGTGCAGATGGCGAGGCTGCCGATCAGCCCGATCGGCATGTTGCGCTGGGGATTCTTGGTTTCCTCCGCCGCAGTGGAGACCGCGTCGAAGCCGACGTAAGCGAAGAAGATCGAGGCCGCCGCGGCCGAGATCCCGCCGAATCCAAGCGGTGCGAAGGGGCGGAAATTCTCGGTGTTCATCACCGGCAGGGCAAGCACGCAGAACAAGGTCAGGGCCGCGACCTTCACCGCCACCAGCACTGCGTTGAAGGCCGCGCTCTCCCGCGTGCCAAGCACCAGCAGCCAGGTCACCAGCAGCGAGATGATGAAGGCGGGCAGGTTGATCAGGCCGCCAGTGGCGATGGCCGCCTGGATCGCAGCGCTGTCCCCCGCGCCGGAGGCGAGCTTGATCTGGGCAATCAACGCATCGGCGTTGGTGAGGACGTGCGGGATTTCTATCCCCGCATAGCCGCGCAAAAGCCCGACGAAGTATCCCGACCAGCCTACCGCGACCGCCCCCGCCGCCACGGCATATTCCAGCACCAGCGCCCAGCCGACCATCCAGGCCATCAGTTCGCCCATGACGGCGTAGGAATAGGTGTAGGCCGAGCCCGAGACCGGAACCATGGCCGCCATTTCGGAGTAGCACAGCGCGGCAACGGCGCAGACCAAACCGGCGATGATGAAGCTGAGCAGCATGCCGGGGCCCGCCTTCTGCGCGGCTTCGGCGGTAAGCACGAAGATGCCGGTGCCAATCACGGCACCGACGCCCAGCATGGTCAGTTGAAATGCCCCGAGCGAACGGTGCAGCGATTTCTTCTCGGCCGTCGCCAGGATCGCATCCAGCGGTTTCACGCGTCCGAACATCGGCAGACCACCCTCGTCATCAAAATTGGGGTGAGGCTAGCGGGCGCAAGGGCACACGCAAGAGGCGCCGGCGATTCGTCCCCAGTCTGGTCCCGATTGCCCGAAGCACCTGTCAGGCTTCCCCACCCGCCCGGCAGCGTCTAGAAGCACCGGATGTCCACGACGTTCCAGCTCGAGACGAGCACCAGCCGGGCCAATCCCACTCCCGCGCCGATGAAGCGGCTGACCGTGCCGGCGATCCGTCGGCGCAAGCAGGGCGGGCAAACCGCCGAGCCGGTGGTGATGCTTACCGCCTATACCGCGCGGCAGGCCCAGCTGCTCGACCCGCACTGCGACATCCTGCTGGTCGGGGATTCGCTCGGCCAGGTAATCTATGGCTTGCCGTCGAGCGTGCCCGTCACCCTCGAGATGATGATTGCCCACGGCGCGGCGGTGGTGCGCGGCTCTTATCACGCGGTGGTGATCGTCGACATGCCTTTCGGCTCCTACGAGGCCTCGCCCGAACAGGCCTTCGCCAGCGCGTCGCAGGTGCTGAAGGAAACCGGCGCGGCGGGGATCAAGCTCGAAGGCGGCGAAGCCATGGCGCCCACGGTCGAGTTCCTCGTTAAGCGCGGCATCCCGGTAATCGGCCATGTCGGCCTCACGCCCCAGGCGGTCAATGTCCTGGGCGGCTACAATGCCCGCGGTCGCAGCGAGGCCGAGGCCGCCAAGATCGTCGCCGACGCCAGGGCGCTGGATGCGGCGGGCGCCTTTGCCGTCGTCGCCGAGGGCGTGGTCGAACCGATCGCGATCGCCGTTACCGAGGCGATCGACGCGATCTGCATCGGCATCGGCGGCTCGGCCCGGTGCGACGGGCAGGTGCTTGTCACCGAGGACATGCTCGGCATGTTCGAGCGCGTCCCCCGCTTCGTGAAGCGATATGCCGACGTGGCGGCCACGATTTCCGGCGCGGCCGAGCAATATGCCGCCGAAGTGCGAGCGCGCACCTTCCCCGGCGCCGAGCAGACCTACCAGCCGCGCTGAGCCGATCCGCGCGCAACACAATCAGGAGTATTTCGCTTGCTGTCGTTCTATCGTGGATCGATCCTGTTCACGCTCGCCTGCTTCGGGCTCGGTGGCTGGTATGCCTGGGTTCAGACCGAATCCCTTTCGGGCACGCTCCAGGTCTTGTGGATCATAACCGTTCTCTCCGTGCTCGAAATCTCGCTGTCGTTCGACAACGCGGTGGTCAACGCCACGGTGCTTGAAGACATGGACCATGTCTGGCGCCGGCGATTCCTGACGTGGGGCATGCTGATCGCCGTGTTCGGCATGCGAATCGTGTTTCCGCTGGCCATCGTGGCGATTGCAGCAGGACTTGGCCCGGTCGAAACGGTGCAGCTCTCGCTCCGCGATCCCCGGCGGTACGAGGAGATCGTCAGCAGCGCCCACGTCGGAATCGCAGGATTTGGCGGGGCCTTCCTGGCCATGGTCGGGCTCACCTTCTTTTTCGACAGCGACAAGGAGGTGCACTGGATCCGCTGGATCGAGCAACGCCTGAGCACCTTTTCCAACGTCAAGGCAGCCGAGATCGGATTGCTCCTGCTCGTCCTCTACGGAGTGTCGTTGCTACTCTCGCCAGACGAGGCGCTGACGTTCCTGATCGCCGGGATGCTCGGGATCGTGGCTTTCATCGCAGTCGAGGCGATTGGCACCTTGTTGGAGATGCGCGATGAAGCCCAGCGCGCCGCGGGGGTGGTGGTCCGCTCCGGTCTGGCCGGTTTCCTCTATCTGAACGTGCTCGACGCCTCGTTCAGCTTTGACGGCGTCATTGGTGCCTTCGCCTTGTCGAACAACATGGTGATCATCGCTCTCGGGCTTTCTGTGGGCGCCATGTTCGTCCGGTCGATGACGATCATGCTGGTCGAGAAAGGAACGCTGGCGCAATACCGCTATCTTGAGCATGGCGCGTTCTGGGCCATCATCGCACTGGGGGGAATCATGCTCATGTCGGCAAGGTTCCACATCCCGGAAACCATCACGGGCCTTATTGGCGCCGTTCTCATCGCCGCTTCGCTGTACTGGTCGGTCCGCTACCGCCGGCGGCATCCGCAACAAGCCTGGTCCGAGAAAGGGGTGTGACATTGCTGCGACAGTCACCTGTCAACCGTCCGAGTGGCAGGTCAGTACCGCTTGTCGTTGCAGATGTGACCGGATAAAGTTGCAGCTGGGAGTTCTCGGAGAGGAACGAGAAAGGGTGTCGACCATGTCGGCGCCCTTTCTTATTATCAGAGCCGGTTGGGCCCGGCATCGGCCCGGGCGCGGAGGGCCGCCGCGCGGTCTCCATCACCCTGCACGTCGGCCACAGCCCTTATTGCAGTGGGCGCCGCGCGTTGCAGGCGAAAGGCCTGCTGTGCCGCCCGTGCAGCATTGCCGCGCCCGCTTCGTACGCGCGCCAGCGCCAGATCGGCCATCACCCGCGCATCGCGAGATTCTCCCGTGGCCGCCAGCCACGCGAGGGCGTCGGCGGCCACGGCCCAGTTGCCGTCCGCCGCGGCGAACCCTGCGGCAAGGCGCATTGCGGTCCGGTTGCGGGGACTGGTCGCCAGGACACCGCTGACCAGCCGGCGTGCCGCCGCCCCATCGCCGGAGCGGACATAGACTTCGACCAGCCGCAACAGGAGATCGTCGGACAGGCGCACCGCGGCGGCCCGGCGATAGCCTTCCACGGCACCAGCCAGATCCCCGCGCAGCAGCCGAACATCCCCCGCCAGCGCCTGGGCCGCGGCTGAAGCCGGAGAGGCTGCGACGATCCGCTCGGCCACCGGCGCCGCCGCCGCGCTATCCCCTGACGCCAACAGCTTGCGTACATAGGGGATGACCGCGGAAGCATCGCCCGGCGCGTCGCCATAGCGCAGCGACAGGACTCCGATCGGGCTGGGCTCGGGGACCACCTGGGCCGGCCCGGCGGCGGCAGTGGCGGCGCGGTCCAGCAGGGGCGCGGCAAGGTCCCTCCGGCCGCTCTCCTCGTAGGCGCGGCCCACCAGGGTCAGGAGGTAGGCCGAAGCGCCGGGTGCGCGGGCCTCGTCGCCGAGGCGCGCGATCAGGAGCTCGGGATTGCCGCCGTTGGCCAGGGCGCGGGCCAGCAGGTCACGGACCACCGCGTTGTGCGGCTGCCGGCGGGCCAGCAAGTCGAGCCGCTCGACCGCAAGATTGGCATTGCCCGCCTCCAGCTCCAGCAGGCCTGACAGCAGCAGCACGGCCGGCGTGGTCAGCGCCCGCGGCCCGGCCCGGGCCAGCGACTGGCGGGCCACCTGATACTGCCCGCTCCGGGCGGCCAGCACGGCCTGAAGAAACCACGCCCGTGAATTGCGGGGGGCCTGCTTCACCATCTGCCGGGTGATCACCAGCATCTCCTGCGCGCGGCCGAGTTCACCCAGCGTGGCGGCATATTCCCCCAGCACCGAGAGGTCGTCGCTCCGCCGCTTGAGCCCTTCCTCGAGCCACGGGAGCGATGCTGTAAGGCCAAACTGGTCGCGCACCAGCAGGCCCCGCAATTCCAGCGCGCGGACATCGTCGGGGTTCAAGCGGACCGCCTCGCTGGCCGCGTCCTGCGCGGCGAGTTCCTGGCCGGAGGCATAGCGAAGGCGCGCGATATCCACCCACAGGCCACTGTCCTTGGGCGCCAGCCGGAGCGCACGTGCCAAGGCCTGGTCGCTCGCGGCAAGATTGCGCTGCGCCAGTTCCAACCGGCCGAGCACCCGCCAGCCATGCGCCGCCTCGGCCTTGGTGAAGCGACCGGGCGCAAGCCAGTCGCGCGCCTCCTTGTAGTCGCCCTGGTCGAGCAGGGCCTCGCCCATCCGCGCGGCAACCGCCTCGCGCGGCAGGCCTGCCGCCATAGCCTTGCGCAACGCGGCTTCAGCGGCAATCCCGTCGCCCTGGGCCAGCGCCGCGCGCGCCTCGCGCATGAGCCCCTCCCCCGCGCCCTCGCCCGCCGCTCCGGGCGTGGCGGCCAGCAGCGCAAGCGCCGCTCCGGCCAGCCATTTGCGCCGGTCAGGCGTGGAGGTCATACTGCTTGAGCAGGTCGTAAAGCGTCGGGCGGCTGATCCCGAGCAGCTTGGCCGTGCTGGAGATGTTGCCTTCGCTGCGGGCGAGCGCATGGCGGATCGCCTTGCGGTCGGCCTGTTCGCGGGCGGACTTGAGGTTCAGCCCGACCGTTTCCTCGGCCTTGGGGCCAAGGTCGAGATCGGCAGCGCTGACCAGCTTGCCATCGGCCATGATCACCGCGCGCTTCACCCGGTTCTCCAGTTCGCGCACGTTGCCCGGCCACGACCAGCTGTCGATCGCGGCCAGAGCATCGGCGCCAAATCCCTTGACCTGCGGGTTCATCTCGCGGGCGAAACGGGCGAGGAAGGCCTTGGCCAGCAGGATCGCGTCGCCCGGGCGCTCGGCGAGACTGGGGATGCGGATCACGATCTCGGCCAGGCGGTAGAACAGGTCTTCGCGGAAGCGGCTGTCGGCGATCATCTGCTCGAGGTTCTGGTGCGTGGCGCAAACGATGCGGGTATCGACATCGATCGAGCGGCGCGCGCCGATGCGTTCGATGACGCGCTCCTGAAGGAAGCGCAGCAACTTGACCTGGAGTTGCAGCGGGATGTCACCCACTTCGTCGAGGAACAGCGTGCCGCCGTTAGCCTGCTCGATCTTGCCCTCGGTGGTCTTGACTGCGCCGGTAAACGCGCCCTTCTCGTGCCCGAACAGCTCACTTTCGAGCAGATTTTCCGGGATCGCCGCGCAGTTGATGGCGATGAACGCTCCGCTCGCGCGGTCACTCGCTTCGTGCAGGCCACGGGCGAGCAGTTCCTTGCCGGTTCCGCTCGCCCCGAGCAGCATGACGGAGACGTTCGTGTTGGCCACGCGCTCGATCGTGCGGGCAACCTTGACCATTTCCGGGGCGGCGGTCAGCAGGCGGCCGAGGACGCGGTTGTCGTCCCCCGCCCGCACCGCCAGCTGGCGATTCTCACGCTCGATGCGGTGCAGTTGCAGCGCCCGGCGAACGATCAGCCCCAGCGCGTCGATGTCGACCGGCTTCTGGTAGAAATCATAGGCGCCGTGCGAGATCGCGGTAAGCGCGCTCTCCCGAGCGCCGTGGCCGGTGGCGACGATGACCTTGGTATCGGGCTTCAGCGCCATGATCTCGTCGAGCAGGGCAAAGCCTTCGCTGGTGCCGTCCGGGTCCGGCGGCAGGCCAAGGTCGAGCGTGACGACCGGCGGCTCCTCGCTGCGCAGCAGGACCAGCGCCTCGGCTCGGTCACCGGCGACGAAGACCTCGAAATCGGGATAGGCCCACTTCAGCTGGGCCTGGAGGCCGGCGTCGTCCTCGACGATCAGCAGCTTGGGTTTGATATCAGGCATCTCAGGCGACCTTCCTGCTTTCCCGGCCTTTTTCCCGGGCAGTTGCGGCGCCGCTGGTTCCCGCCAGCGGCAGCCGGATGATGAAGCGCGAGCCGAAACCCTCGCGGCTTTCGACGTCGAGCCGCCCGCCCATCGAACGGACCAGTTCACGCGCCTCGAAGGCGCCGATGCCAAACCCGCCCTGCTTGGAGGAGACGAACGGCTTGAACAGGCGGCTGCGGATGAATTCGGCGCTCATCCCGCTGCCGTTGTCGATCACCTCGATCCGGGCGGTCAGGCCCTCGCGGGCGAGCGACAGGGTCACCGGCGCATCGGCGGCGCTGGCGTCGATCGCGTTCTGGACGAGATGGACCAGCGACTGCTCCAGCGCCTCGTGGTTGGCGGTCACGGCGCTGTCCTGCACCTCGCCGACGGTAACCGGGTGGCGTCCGGCGAACTGCCCCGCGACGGCGCGCACCAGGGCGGCGGCGTCGAATGTCTCCAGCTGGTCGCTGTTGCCTTTGCCGTAGCGCGAAAGGCGGGCGATCAACGCGTTCAGCTTTTCCGCCGAATTGCGCAGGGTGACGATCATGTCGGCACGGAAAGCCGGATTCTCGGCATGGTGCTCGGCATTGCGGGCGAGCAGGCTGAACTGGCTGGCGAGGTTCTTGATGTCGTGCATCACGAAGGCAATGCGGCGGTTGAACTCGTCGAACCGCGCGGCTTCGGCCAGCGCGTCCTGCCCGGCATGTTCGGCGAGGTAGGACGCCAGCTGCTGGCCGACCACGCGCAGCACGTCGAAGTCTTCCCAGTCCAGCGTGCGCGCCACCGGCGGGCGGGCGAGGACAACCGCGCCGTGCAGTCGCTCGTAGTGCAGCAGGGGGACGACGGCCCAGGCGCGGGTCTCGTTCACCAGCCAGTCGGGCACCGCGTCCTGCTCGCCTTGGCGGTCAATGCCGGAGCGGATCTGTTCTAGATCGACGATATGGCCTTCGCGCTCGAAGAACGCGGCAGCCGCCTTGCCGAACGCCGGCGAGGGCACTTCGGCAGTCGGCCATTCCCACCGCGCGGCAAGAACCAGATCGCCGTGCTCGTCAGGGGTCAGCAGCAGGCCGGCCGGCGCATCGGTGATGTCGCAAAGCGACTGGATCGCCCGCTGGGCCAGCGGCACGGCCGAACCGCCCCCGCCAATGGTGCGATTGAAGCGGAGCCATTCGGCGCGGTAGTCGTAGCGGTGCTGGAACAGGTGCTTGACCAGCGTGACCTTGAGCCAGCCGCGCAGCCGCCGCGAGGGCAGGATCAGCAGCGCGGCAGCGGTGCCGGCGATCAGGAAGCCGAACTGGAACAGCCGCGCGAACTCGCCGCCGACATAGGACAGCCACTGACCCAGCAGGATCATGCCGACGAGGTAGAGTCCAATCCCCAGCAAGGAGGCGAACTCGAAGGCCATGGCGCGCGACGGGTTGAAGCGCAGCTCCGCCCGGCGCAGGGTCATGCCCGGGGTCAGTGTCGCCACGGTCAGGGCGAGGATCAGGCCGCGCAGACTGGCGAGTTCGTCGGGCCAGGCCTTGGTCAGGTAGGCGACAGTGTAGAGGTTGAGGTCGAACAGCCACAGCAAGGCGATGGCCGCGGTCGGCCAGCGCAGCACGGCGCGGGCCTGCTGCGAGGCGCCCCCGTAGAGGTTGTGCAGCAGGACCAGTCCGCCGATAGTCAGCATTAGGCGGAAGGTCACGGTCATGTGGAACAGGGTGTTGGCCACCGACCCGGTCAGCGCCAGTTCCGGCACCAGCATGATCTGGAGGATCTGGAACAGCTCGATCGCCGCCAGCGAGATCAGCACTGGACGGACCGGGCGGACCAGCTGGTGGCGACCGTCGCCGCGGAACAGCCGGTAGATCACGTAGAGCCAGCCTAGGTTACGCACCGATTCGGCGATGTAGGCCGCCGGGCCATCGACTCCGGTCGCCGCCACGGCAAGTGCCCAGGCGGCGCTGACCACCAACGCGCCGACGAGCGCCAGTCCCGCCGGGCCGACCTGGCTGCGCCGTCCCGCGAGCCAGGCTGCCAAGGTCGCTGCGGCGCAGGCGCCGAGCAAGTGCGAGGCACCGCTGAACAGGTCCCAGCCCGCCGTCATCACCGGGCGCCCTCCCGCCACAGGACCACGCGCAGGGTCTGGAGGATGATCAGGAGGTCGAGGAAGGGCGTGTAGTTCTTGGCGTAGTAGAGGTCGTATTCGAGCTTGTGGCGTGAATCCTCGATCGAGGCGCCGTAGGGGTAGTTGATCTGCGCCCAGCCGGTAATGCCCGGCTTCACCATGTGGCGCTCGGCATAGTAGGGCAGCTTGTCCTCGAGGTCGGCCACGAACTCGGGCCGCTCGGGCCGCGGGCCGACGAAGCTCATCTCGCCCTTGAGGACCGACCAGGTCTGCGGCAGCTCGTCGATCCGCAGCTTGCGGATGAACCGGCCGATGCGGGTGACGCGGGGATCGTCCATGATGGCCCACTGGGCGCCCGCAGCCTCGGCGTCCGTTTGCATCGAGCGCAACTTGATGACGTGGAACGGCTGCCCGTAGAGCCCGACGCGCAGCTGGCGGAAGAAGGCTGGTCCCTTGCTGTCAAGCTTCACCAGGGCGGCGAACAGCACGATCAGCGGCAGGGTCAGTACCAGTAGCAGCAATGAGGCGGCGACGTCGAACAGCCGCTTGGCCACGCTCGATACGGCGCGGCCAGAGGAAAACCCGTCGGAAAAGATCAGCCACGAGGGGTTGACCGTATCGAGATCGACCCGGCCCGTCTCGCGCTCGATGAAGCTGGAAAAATCGTTCACGTGGACCCCGGCGGTCTTGATCCGCAGCAGGTCCGGCAGCGGGAGCGAATTGCGCCGCTCCTCCAGCGCCAGCACCACCTCGCTCACGCCAAGGTTCTCGACGAAGCGCTTGAGGTTGTGGATCGCGCTGCGGTTGATCGCCTCCTCGATCACCGGCTTGGCGTCGCTCATGCCAATGTAGCCGACTATGGCGAAGCCCGCCTCTGGCCGTTCCCC
>JGI24751J29686_10000268_pt1 | contig 20232 bp, 22 predicted proteins | sample KBSSwiS6_FD_29686 | JGI IMG/M metagenome (IMG submission 29686)
CGCACTGGTCCGCAATATTCTCGACACTCTCCAGCATCGGGCCGCGGAAACCGGCACTACCTTCTGCGTGGGCGATCTGCCGCCGGTGGAGACCGACCGGCTGGCAATCGAGCAGATTCTCTCCAATCTGCTGGAAAATGCGCTCAAGTACCTGCGCCCCGGCGTGCCCGGCGAGATCCAGGTAAGTGGCAGGGAAGAGGCCGGCCGCACGGTGATATCCGTCAGCGACAATGGCCGGGGGATCGACCCCAAGGACCACCAGCGCGTGTTCGAGCTGTTCCGCCGCGCCGGCTCGCAGGACCAGCCGGGCGAAGGGATCGGCCTCGCGCACGTCCGCGCACTCGCCCACCGCCTCGGCGGCACGATCGACATCGAATCCCGGCTCGGCGCCGGCTCCACCTTCACCCTCAGCCTGCCGCACGCGTGGCAGCCCGGAGACAGTCATGCCTGACCCCCATTCCGCCACCCCCGTGAACATCGTGATGATCGAGGACGACCAGGGCCACGCCCGACTGATCGAGAAGAACATCCGCCGGGCCGGGATCTCCAACCCGGTGCACCATTTTCTCGACGGCACCACCGGCCTCGAATTCCTCGAGAACGACCTGCGCGGCCCCTCGCGCAATGGCCCGGCGCTGGTCCTGCTCGACCTCAACCTGCCGGACATGAGCGGGATCGACATCCTTGCCCGGATCAAGAGCACCGAGCAACTCAAGCGGACTCCGGTCGTCGTCCTCACCACGACCGACGACAAGGTGGAAATCCAGCGCTGCTATGACCTGGGCTGCAACGTTTACATCACCAAGCCGGTCAACTACGAGAATTTCGCCGAGGCGGTGCGCCAGCTCGGCCTGTTCCTCTCGGTCATCCAGGTACCCGACATCGGAGAAGCGGGATGAGCGAACCGCAACCGCGCGTTCTCTATATCGACGATGACGAGGCGCTGCGGCGGCTGGTCGCGCGTGCGCTCGGGCGCGAGGGCTTCGCGGTCGAGACCGCGGGCAGCGGCGCCGAGGGCGTCGAGCGAGTGCGGGCCGAGGCCTTCGACCTCGTGGCCGTGGACCACTACATGCCGGGGCAGGACGGCCTCGCGACCCTGGCCGAACTCACGGCCCTGCCTTCCTGCCCCCCGGTGGTCTACGTGACGGGCTCCGACGAGGGCAAGATCGCCGTCGCCGCACTGAAGAGCGGGGCGATGGACTATATCGTGAAGTCCGCCGACGAGGACTTCGTCGACCTCTTGGCCAGCACCTTCGCCCAGGTGCTCGAACAGGCTGCCCTGCGCCGCGCGCGCGATTCCGCCGAAGCCATCCTCAGGTCCACCAACCAGCGGCTCGAGGCCCTGCTGCGCGAGGTCAATCACCGCGTGGCCAACAATCTGCAGATGGTCATGTCGTTCGTCGGGATGCAGGCGGGCGTGCTCGACGACCAGGGCGCCAAGGAGGCCCTGCGCAAGACGCAGCAGCGCATCGCCACGATCGCCCAGATCAACCGCCGGCTCTATTCCACCGGCGAAGTCCAGCACGTCGCCATGGCCGACTACCTGCCTGCCCTCGTCGAGGACATCGCCCTCGGCTGGTCGACCAAGGGGGCCGAGTGCCACGTCGTCGCCCACGTTGCGCCGGTGACGCTCGACACGGACAGCGCGGTGACTATCGGCATGGTCGCCAACGAACTGGTCAGCAACGCCTGCAAGTATGCCTATCCGGGCAGCGACAAGGGCGAGATCCGGGTGACGCTCCAGCCGGTCGACGCGGGAGCCGTGGAACTGGTGGTGGCCGATGACGGCGTGGGCATCGCCGCGGGCGATCCGGCCAAGGGCACGGGCCTCGGTACGCGCCTGATCAAGGTGCTTGCGCAAAGCCACGGCGCCTCGATCGAATTTCGCGACTGTGCGCCCGGACTGACGGTGCGGTTCGTCCTGCCGGTCAAGGCTGCGGGCGCGGCGGCCTAGGGCCGGGCCTTTCTAGACCCTATTTCACCCAGGTGGACGCGTCGGCACGGAGCCCAACTTTCCCAGCGCGAAGAGAGAGGAGGGAGCTATGCTCTCGCATAGTGACCGACGATTGACGCTGCGATAGGCCAAACTTGGCCGGCCCGTGCGGGGTCAACTGGGTGAAATAGGGTCTAGCCGCCCGCGCGCGGCAGGCGCAGGCGCACCATCAGTCCGCCGAGGTCTTCGCTCTCGCCCAATTCCACCGAGCCGCCGTAGATTTCCGCCACGTCGCGGACGATGGCGAGGCCGAGGCCCGTCCCCGGCTTGCCCGTATCCAGCCTCGCCCCGCGGTCGAAAATGCGCGGGCGCTCCTCGGCGGGGATCCCCGCACCGTCGTCCTCTACCCAGATCTCGCACCACGTGGCCTCGTCCGGCTGCGCATCGACGGTGACGAAGACCGAGCCGCCGCCATACTTGGCCGCATTCTCGATCAGGTTGCCGAGGATCTCGTCAAGATCCTGGCGCTCGATGGCGACTTCCGCCGCGCGGTTGCCGCCAAGGTCGAAGCGGGTCTGGTCATAGAGCCGGGTCACGGCCCTGAGCACCGCCTCGACGCTCTCCCACACCCCCGAGCGCGACATGCCCACGGCGCGGCGGCCGACCGCCCGCGCCCGCGCCAGGTGATGGTCCACCTGCCGGCGCATCACCGCCGCCTCGCGGATCACCGTGTCGGCGAGATCGGGCGCATGGGCGGTAGCCGCGTTCATCACCACCGTGAGCGGCGTCTTCAGCGCATGGGCGAGGTTGCCGGCGTGAGTCCGGGCCTCCTCGGCCTGGCGCTCGGTATGGGCAAGCAACCCGTTGAGCTCATCGACCAGCGGCTGCACTTCCAGCGGGAGCGGATCGACGACGCGATTGGTGCCGGTGGTGCGCATCTTCTGGATCGCGAGGCGCACCCGGCGCAGCGGGCCCAGGCCATACCAGGTCTGCAGCCCGCCCATCAGGAACAGGCCGAGACCGAGTACGATGAACGACCAGACCAGGATCAGCCGGATCCGCTTGATCTGGTCGTCCAGCGCGGTGCGGCTCTGCGCGACGACAAACCACCACTTGGTGTCGCTGCCGGGCAGGATGATCGAACGCTCCATGATGCGCAGCGCCTCGCCCTGAAACTGGGCGCTGTCATAGACGTGCGGCGCGGCGTCGAAGTGGTTGGTATCGACCTTGAGCGTGCGGTCCCACAGCGAGCGCGAGGGGAAATCGTCATGCCCCTTGCCGGAGATCTGCCAGTAAAGCCCGGAGTTCGGCTCGAGGAACCGCTGGTCACCGAGCGGGCGGTTGAAGAACACCTCGCCGTCCGGCCCGATCTCCGCCGAGCCGACCATGGCGGTGAGCATGTAGCCCAGCTGGTCGTCGAAATTGCGAGTGACCAGGCCGGCGAGCGTGCGATCGAGCCCCAGCCCGCCGAGCAGCAGGAGGATCGAGATCCAGCCCGCCGCGATCAGCATCATGCGCCGGGCGAGCGAGCCCGTGTGCGGCCGCGCGGGGACGGCGGACGGACTTCCTTCCGTCAAGATCCCGCTCGCGGGTCTCAGCCTCGCCGGGCCTCGGCCGGATCGTCGAGGCTGTAGCCCAGCCCGCGGATCGTGGTGATCACGTCAGCGCCCAGCTTCTTGCGGATGCGGGTGACGAAGACTTCGATCGTGTTGGAATCCCGGTCGAAGTCCTGGTCGTAGATATGCTCGATCAGCTCGGTGCGCGAGACGACCTTGCCCTTGTGGTGGAGCAAATAGGAGAGCAGCTTGTATTCCTGCGCGGTGAGCTTCACCGGCTCGCCCTTCAGCGTGACCCGGCCTGAACGCGTGTCCAGCCGCACGTCGCCGGCGATCAGTTCGCTCGACGAATTGCCCGAGGCGCGGCGGATGAGCGCGCGCAGGCGGGCGATCAGTTCCTCGGTCTGGAAAGGCTTCGCGAGGTAATCGTCCGCGCCGGCATCGAGCCCGGCGACCTTGTCGGACCAGGAATCGCGGGCGGTGAGCACCAGCACCGGGAAAGTGCGGCCTTCCTTGCGCCACATGCCGAGCACGGTCAGCCCGTCGATCTCCGGCAGGCCGAGGTCGAGCACGACCGCGTCGTAGTCCTCGGTCGAACCCATGTAGTGCCCGTCCTCGCCATCGGTGGAGAGGTCGACCGCATAGCCGGTCTGCTCAAGCGTGGTCTTGAGCTGGCGGCCCAGGGTGGGCTCGTCCTCGACGATCAGGATGCGCATCGCAATGTCCCCTGTAGTGGCGCGGTACTTGACCTGGCCGATTGTGGCCGGGTCTTGCTGTCAAAGCTGGGGAGCGTCAAGCGATCCGCCAAGTGGGCCTGCCCTTCAGTGCCTGGTCAGTGTCGCGAGATTATATGGCCCGAACGGGCATCGACATCGACGAAGACCACGCGCCCGTCATGGATGAACTTGAGCCGATAGGCCATGGCGATCGGATCATACTCCGGCCCGAGGTACTGCATGCCGGGCATGGCGGGCAGCACCATCTGTTCGATCTGGCGCAAGGGCAGAACGTTGCCCGCCCGGATGTCGCGGCGCACCTGGCCCTGGGCATCGCCGGGAGCGGCATCGGCAGCGACGGCGAGGGAGGCCAGGACTGCCGCGGCCATGGCGGAAAGGAAGAGCGGGCGCTTCATGACTGGTCCGTGCTATACCCAGGGCGTTGAACGGATGGTGAATGCGACCGGTGGATAGGGCGACGGGCCACGACGGCGCAATACGCAAGCGTGTCCCCCCGCTTGTAAAGACCTGAACCCTCCCCTAGGTGCCGCCGATGGCCGCCGCACCGATCCTTTCGTGGGAAGGCCTGAGCCTGCAACAGGGCTCGGGCTGGCTCTTCCGCGACCTCGACATCAATATCGCTCCGCGCGACCGGCTGGCGCTGATCGGCCGCAACGGCGCGGGCAAGACCACGCTGCTGCGCCTGATCGCCGGAACAGTGGATGCCGACAAGGGCAAGCGCTCGATCCAGCCCGGGACGAAGATCGTCACCCTGGAGCAGGACCCGTTCTTCACCGGCTTCGCCACCCTGATGGACTTCGCCCTGCACGGGCCCGACGCGCCGCCGCGCCACGAAGTGGAATCCATCGCCGGACAGCTCGGCATCGACATGACCCACGAGGCCGACAGCGCCAGCGGGGGCGAGCGTCGCCGCGCGGCGCTGGCCCGCGCCCTCGCCTCCGAACCCGACCTGCTGCTACTCGACGAGCCGACCAACCACCTTGACCTTGCCGCGATCGACTGGCTGGAAGGCTGGCTCCAGCGCTACTCCGGCGCCTTCGTGGTCATCAGCCATGACCGCACTTTTCTCGAACGGCTGACCCGGGCTACGCTGTGGCTGGACCGCGGCTCGCTGCGCCGCAAGGAGATCGGCTTCGGCGGCTACGAGGCGTGGATGGAGCAGGTCTACGCCGAGGAAGCGCGGGCGGCGGACAAGCTCGACGCCAAGCTCAAGATCGAGGCGCACTGGCTCGAACGCGGCGTGACCGCGCGGCGCAAGCGGAACCAGGGACGGCTGGAAAAGCTCTGGGAAATGCGCGCGCAGCGCGCAGCGATGCTCTCGCCCCAGGGCGCGGCCAAGCTGGCGCTTGGCACCGACGACGCCAAAAGCAAGGCCGTGATCGTTGCCGACCACATTTCCAAGAAGTTTGGCGACCGGCCGATCATCAAGGACTTCAGCCTGCGGATCACCCGCAAGGACCGCATCGGCCTCGTCGGTGCGAACGGCGCGGGTAAGACCACGCTGCTCAAGCTGCTGACTGGCGAACTGGCGCCGGATACGGGGACGGTGACGCTGGCCAAGACGCTGACCGGCGTGATGATCGACCAGCAACGCTCGCTGATGGCCCCCGACAAGCGCGTGCGCGACGTGCTCGCCGAAGGGGGCGACTGGGTCGACGTGCGCGGCGTGCGCAAGCATGTGCAGGGATACCTGAAGGACTTCCTGTTCGATCCGGCGCTGGTCGATGCCAAGGTCGGCACGCTTTCCGGCGGGGAGCGTTCGCGGCTGCTGCTGGCGCGGGAGTTCGCGCGGCTGTCCAACCTGCTGGTGCTGGATGAGCCGACCAACGACCTCGATCTCGAAACGCTTGATCTGCTTCAGGAAGTCATCGCCGACTACGATGGCACGGTCCTCATCGTCAGCCACGACCGCGACTTTCTCGACAAGACAGTGACCGTAACCTTGGGGCTCGACGGCTCAGGCAAGGTCGACGTGGTGGCGGGCGGCTATGCCGACTGGGAGAAGCAGCGCAAGAGCCGCGCAACGGCGGTGCAAGCGGCGCGCAAGCCTGTTGCCAGCGAAGCCGCCGCGCCCCCTCCCCCGCCACCGGCGAAAAAGGGCAAGCTCTCCTACAAGGATCAGCGTGACTACGACACCTTGCCCGAGCGCATCGCCGAATACGATGCCGCGATCGCACGGGGCGAGGCGCAGCTGGCCGACCCCGATCTCTACGCCCGCGACCCGGCCAGGTTCGCCGCGATCATGACTGCGCTCGACAAGGTCCGGGCCGACAAGGAGGCTGCGGAAGAGCGCTGGCTGGAGCTTGCGGAGCAGGTGGAGGGGTAAGGCCTGGCTGCTCCCCTCTCGCAAGCGGGAGAGAGCATCACGGCACCCGGTAGAACCCCGCCACCCGGTCCAGCGCAAACCGGAGTACCAGCTTGCCGCTGCGGGCCGGCCAGGCCAGCGCGCGTTCGGCGACGGCGAGGCTTTCGCCCGAGCAGACCACCCGCCACAGAATGTCGGCCAGGCCCGAACCGGCGGCGGCGATGGCGCCGTCGAAGCGATCCTTGGCGGCGAGCTGGCGCTCGGTGGCGTTCATCCGCATGCCCCCGCCGGACAAGCGCACCGGCTCCCAGCGCATGGTAACCGAGGGCCCGAGCTGGGCCGCCTCGAAATCGCGGCGCAGGCATTCGCCGGCGGCGAGCTGGCGGTCGGAGATGTGGCCGTGGGCGTGAAGCCAGGTCACCGGGCTTTCGGCAAGGTTCACGGTAACGCTTCGCCGCCCCTTGCGCGGCACGCCGGGGCCGGGCCCGGTGACGGTGAGTTCGCGTTCGACCAGTTCCTGCCGCATGATTCGTCCCCTTCTGCGATATGCGCGAGGAGTGCCAAGTTCTCCTGCTTGTAGGAAAGTGGAAAAACCAATATGGTTAGCGGCCAGGAGGAGCCCCGCATGATCAACCGCATCCGCGACATCCGCAAGGAGAAGGGGCTGACCTTGGCCGACGTGGCCGAACGCTGCTCGCCGCCGACCACCGCGCAGACCATCGGCCGCCTGGAAACCGGCATGCGCCAACTCTCGCTGACCTGGATGAACCGGATCGCGGCGGCGCTGGGCGTGGAACCTCAGGTCCTGGTCCGCTCGGGCGGGTCCGACCAGCCCAAAGTAGTGGCCCGGCTGACGGAGAGTGGCCCCGACGCCCTCACCGCCCCGCGTGACGCAATCCTGCCGACCCAGCTGGCCGAGGAAGGATCGATGGTCGCCCTGCAGATAGAGGTCGGCGGCGGCGAATACCAGGCCGGCGATCAGCTGTGGCTGCGCCAGGTGAGCGATGAGAAGACCTGGCACCGCCTGATCAACCGCGATGTGCTCGCCCCCCGCCCCGGCGGCCGCTTCGCCTTTGGCCGGCTGATCGACCGCGACGGGCGGCGCGTTGCGATCCTGCCGACCGGGCGCGGGCAGCGGCAAGTGATCATCGACAACCCGGCCTGGCTGGGCGTGGCGGAAATGCTGGTTCGCCGCCTGTGACCGCATCAGCCCGGCTGCGCGTCCTGTCGCTGGCCACGCTCTACCCCAATGATGCTGCGCCGAATTTTGGCGTCTTCGTGGCGCGGCAGATGGAAGCCGTCGCCCGCCGTGGCGATGTCGACCTGACGGTGGTCAGCCCGGCAGGATTGCCACCCTTCCCGCTCTCGCTGCACGTCCGCTACCGGGCGCTCGCTCGCCTGCCGCACCAGGAGCAGCGCGGCGGGGTGCGCGTGCTCCGGCCGCGGTTCCGGTTGATCCCCGGCATCGGGGGGCGATTCAATGCAGGGGCGGTTGCCCGCGCGGTGCTGCCGCTGGCTCGACGGCTCCACGCCGAGCAGGCGTTCGACGTGATCGACGCGCAGTTCTTCTATCCGGACGGCCCCGCGGCGGTGCGGATCGGGCAGGCGCTGAGCCTCCCGGTCTCGATCAAGGCGCGCGGGGCGGACATTCACCTTTGGGGTTCGCGTCCGGACACCGGGCCGCAGGTAGTCGCTGCGGGTCAGACGGCGCAGGGTTTGCTGGCGGTTTCGCAGGGCATCGCCGACGACATGGTTGCGATGGGCATGCCGCGCGAGCGGATCTCCCTCCATCGCACCGGGCTGGACCGCTCGGTGTTTCGTCCGCTGGACCGGAGCGATTGCCGGGCGCGGCTGGGGCTGCCTTCGGGCGTGCCGGTGCTGGCCAGCGTTGGCGCGCTGATTGCGCGCAAGGGTCAGGGGTTTGCGATGGATGCCCTGGCACAGTTGCCCGAGGCGGTGCTGGTGCTGGCCGGCGCAGGGGCCGACGAGGCGGCGCTGCGCGCGCGCGCCGAACGCCTGGGCGTGGCCGGGCGGGTCCGCTTTCTCGGCGCCGTGCCGCATGGCGAACTGCCCGTGGTGCTATCGGCGTCAGACGTGTTCGTCCTGCCCAGCGCGAGCGAGGGGCTGGCCAATGCCTGGGTGGAAGCCTTGGCCTGCGGGACGCCGGTCGTGACGACGCCGATCCCGGGCGCGCGGGAATTGCTGATCGATCCCGCCTATGGCCGGTTTGCCGGGCGCGATGGCGCGGAGATTGCGGCGGCGGTGCGGGAATTGCTGGCCGATCCCCCGGCGCGCGAGGCCGTGCTGCGCGGGGCGGAAGGGTTCAGCTGGGAAGCCAATGCCGCGGCACTGGTTGCGCATTGGGGGGACTTGGCTCTGCCCGCTTGATGGCACGCATCGCCGCGGGCTCGATCCGGGACCGGCGACCGGCGCGAAGCTGTGGCCTGGCCTGTTCGCCAAGCCCCTCCTGCTGGTCCGCCAGCGGTCCTGGGTCAAGCCCGGGATGTGCCTCGGTACTGGCCCGGGGCTACGCCCTCACCCCCGCTCGCGCGCGAGGCGTTCCTGGCGGTCCACATCGCTTTCCGTGGGCACGAAGCTCTTCGGGTTGACCTTGAGCCAGATCAGGATCGGCGCGGCCATGTATACCGACGAGTAGGTGCCGACGAAGATGCCGAAGGTGATCGCCGCGGTGAAGCCAAAGATCACGTCCGGCCCGAGCAGCAGGAGGGCGACCAGGGTGATCAGCATCGACAGCGAGGTGACGATTGTGCGCGCGAGGGTCTCGTTGACCGAGAGATCGAGCAACTCGGGCATCGGCATCTTGCGGAACTTCTTGAGATTCTCGCGGATGCGGTCGTAGACCACGATGGTATCGTTGAGCGAGTAGCCGATCAGAGTCAGCAGCGCGGCGACGATGTTCAGGTCGAACTCCATCCCTGTCATCGCGAACAGACCGAGGGTCAGCGTCACATCGTGGACGAGGGAGAACAGGGCCCCGACGCCGAACTGCCATTCGAACCGCACCCAGATGTAGATCGAGATCGCGATCATCGCCAGGCCAAGCGCGAGAGCCCCGGTTCGGAACAGTTCGCCCGAAACCTTGCCCGATACCGAGTCTACCCCGTCGATCCGGGCATCGGCGTGGCTGGCCTTGAGCCTGGCCGTGATCTTGCGCGCCATCGCATCGGACAGGCCCGGGTCGTTCTCCGCGCCCGCGGGCAGCTTCATCCGGATCGAGACCTCGTTGGGCTTGCCGAACTGCTGGACGATCGGTTCGCCGTAGCCGAGCTTGCCTACCTGCTCGCGGAGTTCGGCCACTGGCGCCGCCGGGGAATCGACGTAAGTGACCCGGATCATCTGACCGCCGACGAAGTCGACGCCCATGTTCAGGCCCTTGGTGGCGACCAGGGCGATCGAAGCGACCATCAGCAGGACGCTGACCACGTAAAACGGCACCCGCCAGCGCAGGAAATGGATGTTGGTGTGATCGGGGACGAGCTTGAGGAGTTTCATCGGCTGCTCTCCCTTATAACACGATATCGGCAGGGCGCGTGCGGCGCAGCCAGTTCGCCACCCACATTCGCGTCAGGGTGACGGCGGTGAAGACCGAGGTGCAGATGCCGATCACCAGCACGACCGCGAAACCCTTGACGGGGCCGGAGCCGAAAATGAACATCAGCGCGGCGGCGATGACATTGGTGATGTTGGCATCGAAGATCGCCCTGCTGGCTTCCTTGTAGCCCATCTCGACCGCCTGGAACACGCGGCGCCCGCGGTGACGCTCCTCGCGGATTCGCTCGTTGATCAGCACGTTGGCGTCAACTGCCGCGCCGATCGTCAGCACGAAGCCGGCGATGCCCGGAAGGGTCAGCGTGGTGTTGGCGATGGCCATGATGCCGAGGATCATCAGCACGTTCACCACCAGGGCGAGATTGGCGTAGATACCGAACCGGCCATAGGTGACCAGGATAAAGGTCATCAGCGCGACCGTGCCGACCAGCATGGCAATGCCGCCTTTGCGGATCGAGTCCGCGCCAAGGTCCGGCCCTACCGTGCGCTCCTCGACGACCTTGAGATCCACCGGCAGCGCGCCCGAGCGCAGCGAGATCGCCAGCTGGTTGGCGCTTTCGGTGGTGAAGGAGCCGGAGATCTGGGCGCTGCCGCCGAGGATCGGCTCGTTGATCCGCGGCGCGGAGATCACCTTGTTGTCGAGGATGATCGCGAAGGGCTTGCCGGTGTTCTCGGTCGTCAGCCGCGCGAACTTGGCGCCACCTTCGGAGTTGAAGGTGATGTTGACGATCGGCTCGTTGTTCTGGCTGTTGTTCGACTGGCGCGCATCGGTCAGCTGGTCGCCCTTGATGCCGCCGAGGCGGCGCACGGCGATTGCCGGTACGCCGCCGCAAGCGCCCGCATCCATGCAAGGCACGATCTCGCTGCCGGGGGGTGCAATCCCCTGGGCGACGTCGGTAGGGCTGGCCGAACTGTCGACCAGCTTGAATTCCAGCTTGGCGGTCTGCCCGAGCAGGCTCTTGAGCGCGGCCGGGTCCTTGAGGCCGGGAACCTGGACGACGATCCGCTGGGCGCCCTGGCGGATAATGGTCGGCTCGCGGGTGCCCAAAGCGTCGATGCGCTTGCGGACGACCTCGGTGGCCGTGTCCATGGCGCGGCTGATGTCGGCATCGATCCCGGCCCGGGTGGGGGTGAGCACCACCCGATTGCCGTCGAGTACGCCGATGTCCCAGTCACGCTGGCCGCTCAGACCGACGCCCCGGGTCAGCGGGAGGACGGCTTCGCGGGCCTTGTCGATCTGGGCCGGGTTCTCGACCATGAAGCTGACCACGCCATTGCGCGTGGAGATATCGCCAATGGCGACATCGGGCGCCTCGCTCTTCAGCTTCTGACGGACATTTTCGTCCATCGCCTCCAGCCTCTGGCGCTTGACCTGTTCGGGATTGGCTTCAAGCAGGATGTGGCTGCCGCCGGCAAGGTCGAGCCCGAGGTTGACCTCGGGACGTGGCAGGGCCGACGGCCAGCGCAGGTTGGAGAAGGTGAAGAGCGAGGGCAACGCTGCCAGCATGGCGATGGCCGCGATGGCCCAGTAGAACGCCTGCTTCCAGCGGGGGAAATCCAGCATGTTGGGTCGATCCTCGGCTTAATTCGTCAGTTGCCGGCTCAGTCGTTCGCTGGCTTGCCGCCCGGCTGGAGCACGTCGGCAATGGTCGAGCGGACAGCGCGGACCTTCACGTTCGGCCCCAGTTCCAGTTCGACATGAGCATCGTCGACCTTGAGCACGCGGCCGATGAGACCACCCCCGGTTACCACCTGGTCGCCCTTCTTGATCCCGTCGATCTTCGCGCGGTGGGCCTTTTGCTGCTTCATCTGCGGACGCAGCAGGAAGAACCAGAAGACCAGGCCCATGCCGATGAAGGGTATGAAAGAGGTCCAGGCCGGCGGGGCCCCGGCGGCGGCGGCGGAAAGGATGACAAGGGAGGCGTTGCTCATGGGCGAAATCGGCCTTTCGTCGGCGGTTTGCGCCCGGACGGGCGGCTGCTGCGGGGCGGTTAGCAGCAATGCCCGCCAGTGGCAACGCGCCCAGCCCCGTCCCCGGCGGCGCCTGCTGCACACGGCACAGCAGAGCCCTTGCATCGCCGCCCCGCCCTGCCTATAGGCCGCGCTCCGGTCGGGACGTAGCGCAGCCTGGTAGCGCATCACACTGGGGGTGTGGGGGTCGGAGGTTCGAATCCTCTCGTCCCGACCAAATTGGCTCCGCTGCTATGGCAGCGAAGTTCGCGGCATCGATCCGGCCGCGTCCATCACCAGTGGGCCGCATTGCCCGTGAATGTCGATGGCCAGATCCGTGATCGTGGCAACTGTATCGTACATCTCGATGCTGCCGAGCAGCAACGGGCCGCCAGCCCCGAAAATTCCTCCGGCAATTGCCCCGGGCACGGTTCCCGCCGGACCGGCAACAACAGTGCCGCCAATGCCGCCGGCGACGAGTCCCCCGTTCGCTCCGGCTACGGCTCCGGTGTAAGTCGCGGCGGCAATACCGGCGAGCTTGGCCGACTGCAGGGCAAGTTCGGACTTCAGGGCGGCACAGTAGACCTGCTGGCTGGGAGTGAGATTAGCCAGATTGATGCCGTTGGTGACCAGGTGGACGCAGGCCTGGGTGGCCGAAGCCTCACGGGTGACGACGAGTTCGGCGACGAATGTCATCGATTCGCACATCAATCCTTCCACGCCCTTTTTCTCGTTTTCGGTCATCTTGGTATTCTGGCCCATCTTGTCAGATGCGCTCTTGCAGGCGGCATCGACCATCTTGGTGAAGCCGATCTTGACCGCTTCCCTGACGAAACTTCCCATTGATTGTCCCCTCTCGATTGAATGCTGGAAGCGCCGAGGATCAGCCGGCCGGCGCCGGCCCCGCCGCGGGCGAATTCGGGCAGCTGACCTTCACGAACGGGTCGACCACGAACGGGTTGGCCCCGGCGAAGGTGCGGATGCGGAAGTCGAAGCGGGCGCCGGCTTGCGTGAGGCTGCCCTCACCGATCACCGAACTGGCCCCGGCCCGGATTGCGGCCATCTTGGCCATGCGGAATATGGCCCAGGCGCCGGGCCAGGTGCGGGTTAGCGGGGCGCCGCCGGCGGCGGGCATGAAGCTGACGGAGGCACCGCCGGAACCGGGCCAGTTGAAGGTGGCGGGGATGGCGGACTTGCCGTCGTAGCTGAGCTTCTGGCCATCGACCTCGAGCGTGACCGAGGCCGCGCCGGTGAGAGCGACCGGCTCGATCTGGTAGGTCAGCCGCGCGGAATTGGGATCGCTCGCAAAGAAGGTGTGGGTGATCGAATCGGCGGCCTGGAGCGCGCGGACATTGCCTTCGGTCAGCGCCATGCGCGCGCTCGACGACCACCAGCGCGCCGCCCTCGGCGCCATGCAGCGCACATTCTCCGCCGCGCTGGACCAGTTCGCACCCACGGCCATTCGCCAGCGCAGCTCGGGCGAGGCGGCGGCATGGAAGGCCTATGAACGCGCATTCTCCGACAAGGACGGCTTCATCGAAGTCTTCGCCCGCGAACTGGCGCGCAGCTACGGGGCTCTTGCAGGCAACTAAGTCCGCTTATCCGGCCGTGTCGTCGACGAACTTGTACCAGGCGATGCTGGCCTTCCAGCCGTTAGCCTGCGCGGCCCGCTCGAAGGCCGCCTGACCCGCCGGCGTACCGAGCCCGCTCAGCAGCTCGGCCGAGAACCCGCCCCGCCCGGTGATCAGCACCATGCCCGACCAGCCGGGCTGGACCTCTCCGTCGATCGCCAGGCGATAGCGGTCCTTGCCGATCTGGGTGATCGCCGGATTGTTCTGGGCCACGGCCATGAATTCCGCGCGCGAGCCGACGATCTTGGAGACGACGTTCGACTTCTCGATCGAAAACAGCGCGAACTCGCCCTCGATCCCCTCCAGCGAGAGGTCGCTGATCACCCGCGCGCCGAGCTTCCCGGCATAGTCGCCCTCGGTCATGGTCGCGAGCTCGTAGCGCGGCTGCGAGGCGATTACCCGGGCCGGGCCGGGATCACGAATCTTGCGCAGCTCGTCGAGCATGCCGCTGTAGGAAGGATCCAGCGGAGCCACCTTGGCGAAGTCCGAGGCAGTAATCGTCGCCCCGAGCTTGCGCACCGCATCGAACACCCCGCTCTCGACCTTGTCCGGCGCGCTGGAGACGCCCTGTCCTGTGAGGGTGAACCGCTGCCCGCCTGTCCGACGCCGACATCGACCCACGAGCAGGCGATCGCCGGAAGGCTGGCCTGCACGGCCTGCTGGAGATCGGCTGCGGAAACGACCTTGGTCCCCGCAGCAGTCGCATTCGCCGCCTCGGGCGCCTTGTCGTCCCCGCCGAAGGCCAGCAGCGCGCCAAGGCCCAAAAGGAGCACGCCCGCGCCCACCGCGCCGCCGATCAGCACCTTGCGGTTGCCGAGCAAGGCCTGCAACCCGGCCCCACCAGCCGCGCCCCCCCCCAGCCTTGCCGCCCCGCTTCCAGCGCGCCGCTGAGGCCTTGGTCCGGTCCAGCGCCTCGAGCACCTCGTCCATCGAGCGCAGGCGCCTGGCCGGATCGGCCTCCAGCATCCGGTCGATCACCCCGCGCAAGGGAGCGGGCACAGCGCTGGTATCGACCCCCGCGCGCCGCTTCTTCATCGCCTCGCCGGGGAGCCCGCCAAGGTCCGCCGGCTTGCCCGCCGCCAAGGCCACGATCACGAGGGCGAGGCTGTAGACGTCGGACCAGTTGCCGACCTGCGCATCGAAATCGCCCAGCTGTTCGGGCGCGACGAAACGCATCTTGCCGGCAAAGCCGTCGTCGATGATCGTGTGGGCCTCGGGATTGGTGTCCTTGACGATCCCGAAGTCGATCACCTTCGCGCGTTCCAGCCGGGATCTCTCCAGAATGATGTTGTCGGGCGAAATGTCGCGGTGGACGACCCCGAGGTCATGGGCGACCTTGAGGCCCGAGGCGATCCGCCGGGTCAGCACGGTCAGCTCGTCCACGCCCGGAGTGATCTTGCCAAGCAGGTCGGCCAAGTTCGCCCCGTCGATGAAGCCGGTGACGATGTACTCGCACAGGAGCTGCGGCTCCTGCGCCTGCACCACGTAGCGCACCAGCGCCTCGTGCTGGAGGCGCAGCAGGGCCTGGGCTTCCTTGCGGAACATGGCGACAACCTTGGGGTCGGCCGCCAGCGCGGGCAGGATCACCTTGATGGCGACCTTCTCGCCGCTCATGATGTTCTTGCCCTCGAACACCTCACCCATGCCGCCGCGGGCGATGAAGCGGGTGACCTCGAACATGTGGTTGAGCTTGTCGCCCACCTCGATCCGCCCCGCCTTGCGCACCGGAGCGGACTCGGCCGAGGCCATGGGGGGCGGCGCACCGGCAGGGGGCGACGCCGCGAGGCCGGGATCGAATACCGTGGCATGATCGTCGACTGCCCCGGTCACAAGCGTCTCGGCCACGGGCGGCGGCACGGCAGTCGGCCCCGAGGCCGGACGCGCCAGTTCCGAGGGGCGGAAGACCGTCTCCTCGCTCTCGCCCTGTTCCTCGATGTCGTCGCTCACTCGGCCAGATCCTTCCTCATTGCGCCGCCGCGCCTTCGCCGAACTGGACGAGGGTAACCTCCTCCGCCGCCACGGTGACCAGCGTCACGTTGTCCGGCGCCCCCAGCGCATGGCACCGCTCGATCAGCGCCGCGCCGGCCCGGGCCATCGGCGAGTGAAGCAGGATGTCGCAGATCTCGCGCTCGCCGATCACGCCATGCAGGCCGTCGCTGCACAGCAGGAACAGGTCTTCCGGCTCCACCGTGTCCACTATCGAATCCACCGCCAGATCGGGCTGCACCCCGATCGCGCGGGTGAGCACGTTGCGCGAGGGATGGCGCGCCATCTCCTCGGCGGTGATGACCCCGTGGTCGACCATGTCCTGGACCTGGCTGTGGTCCTTGGTCAGCTTGTGCAATTGCCGCCCGCGCAGCAGGTAGGCGCGGCTGTCGCCCACCCAGCACACGCCGAAGCGGTTGTCGCGGATGACGAGGACCACCGCCGTTGTCCCCATCCGCGTGCCCTGCGTCTCGGATTCGGCGAGGATCGCGTCATTGGCCTGGCGCAGCGCCCCGGCAGTTTCGTGGAGCATGCCTTCAAGATCGCCGCGATGGACAGCGCGGCCCACCGCCTCCACCGCCTGGGTCGATGCCCAGTCTCCGCGCGACATGCCCCCCATGCCGTCTGCCACCGCCCACAGGCCGAGCGGCTCCGAGGCGAAGAAGCGGTCTTCGTTGATCTTGCGCACGGCGCCCACGTCGGTCGCCGCATGCCATTCCAACCGCATGGGTCCCACGCCACAGCCCTCTTGATAACCGCCCCCATTAATAGCGCCGTATTTTGCAGTACTGCAACCTTTCCTCTTGGGTCCTCCAAATAACCGATGCCATTCCCGATCACGGAAACTATGCCGATCTTGTGGAGCAAATCCGTTGCGCGCCAATAACTTGCGTGGAGAGATCAGCGATTCCTACGATCCCCGCGTCTGGGCGCGCGAATGGGAGCGCCGCAGGTCGGCCGGGGGAAATGCCGCCGCCTCACGCGGGCGGGACCGCCCGCCCTTGCGCGCCGCCCTCGCCCTCGGCCTCGTCCTTGCCATCCTTGCCGCGGGTGGGTTGACCGCCTGGCTCCAGCGGCCCGAACCGGGCGCTCCCGCCGCCGCCGAGGGGCCACAGGCAACCGCCGCCGCACCCGCCGGCCCGGGCGAACTGCGCCGCACCCTGATCCTGCCTTCCGCCACCGACCTGCCGCGTATGCTGGCAGCCCAAGGCATCGCGCCCGATCTCGCCCGCCAGATCACCGACCTTGCCCTGCCCTCGCTGCGCCTCACCGGCGAAGTCCGCGCCGTCCTCGTGCTCGATGCCACTACCGCCACGCCGAAATTCATCCGCCTCGAGGCCTCCAACGGCGATTCCTCCGGTGTCGTGGTGCGCATGGCGGAGAACGGCGAACTCGCCGTCTCGCAGGTCGCCGCGCAGGTCGAGAGCAAGATCCTCGTCCAGCATGGCACCATGGACCGCGACAGCTTCTACTCCTCGGCCGTCGCGGTCGGCATTCCCAACAGTCTGATCCCGGTCTTCGCCAAGGCCCTCTCGTTCGATTTCGACTTTCAGCGCGAAGTCACCGCCGGCGATGCCTTCGAGGCCGCCTGGTCCCAGCCGGTCAATTCCGCGGGCGAGGAAGCCGGCGCCCCCATCCTGCTCTATGCCTCGCTGACCACCTCGGCGAAGAGCGCTTCGGTCTACCGCTCGGTCGGGGCCGATGGCACGGAGGAATGGTACGATGCCTCGGGCCGCTCCACGGTGCGCTCGTTCATGCGCACTCCGGTCGACGGCGCGCGCGTCACCTCCAGGTTCGGGATGCGCTTCCACCCGGTGCTGCACTACAACCGGCTCCATGCGGGCGTGGACTTCGCCGTGCCGGTTGGCACCCCTGTCTATGCCTCGGCCGCAGGGGTCGTCACCGGCGCCTCGCCCACCGGCTGCGGCGGCAACATGGCCGTGGTGCGGCACGACAATGGCTGGGTGACGCGCTATTTCCATCTTAGCCGCTACGCCGAAGGGCTGACCGAAGGACAGCGCATCCCGCAGGGATTAACCCTCGGCCTGAGCGGCACCTCCGGCACCTGCACCACTGGCCCCCACCTCCACTACGAGGTGCGGATCAACGACGAGCCGGTCGACCCCCTCTCGATCCAGACCGAAGGTTCCGGAAAGACCCTCGCCGGTCCCGGACTGGTCGCCTTCGAAGCCATGCGCGACCGGATCGACGTCGCCCGCGCGCAGCAGTCGGACTGACCTCAGGACTTCGCGCGCAGCGGCCAGTGCCCCGGCCACAGCGCGGCGGCTACCACCGCCCCCGCCAGCACGAAGGTCGTGGCCAGGCTGGCGTTGAGCGCCTCGCCGCCGCCGCCCCACAGCGCGCTGCCGGCCAGGGCCAGCCCGCCCGATCGCTCCGCCAGCAAGCCCAGCCACAGGCCCGCCAGAGTAGGGTTGAGCAGGGCCAGCGGCTCCCCCGCGGCGCTGACGAAGTGGACCACCGCAAAGCCCAGCTCGGACGCCGCCAGCCCGGGCCAGCGGCCGCTCGCCCCACGCGGCGCACTGCCCGGATAGCCGCAGGGCGATCAGCCCGACCAGCACCAGCAGGCCGAACACACAAGTCACGAACAGGCCTTGCAGCCGGGCCGCGTCGACGGCGGAGATGCCGGGAACGGCCAGCAGGCGGCTGAACAGCGCCGGGGCCGGCAGCACCACGCTGGCGGCCAGCGCCAGCCCGGCGGCGAGCACCGCTCCCGCCCGCAGCGCCGGTGGTAACCCGGCCGCCGGGGGATTGGTCCCGTCTGCGCGCATTGCCCCCGCTGCCGCCGTGTTCACCTCGTCCAAGCCAAGCCCCGGCAACGCCGCCATGGCGCCCGAACGCTCTACAGTATTCGCTCTGATTGCGACAGTATTGCCGCTCACAGGTTGTCTAGCCCACGCCTCCCTGCGCGGCCCCGGACATCTCCCGATATCATTGGCACGATAAATCATCCGAATGGGCCCGCCCCTCCGCAGGGCCCGGTTGCACACGGCGCCAAGCAGTGCCACGGGGAGATTCACAAGGGGCGCCGCAGGCGGACTTCAAGGGAGCATTTCGGACATGCAGATCGATAATACCACCGCAGCCATCGTCACCGGCGGCGCTTCTGGACTGGGCCGCGCCGCGGCCCTCGCGCTGGGCAAGGCCGGCATCAAGGTCGCAGTCTTCGACATCAACGAGGAAGGCGGCCAGGCTGTCGCCGCCGAAATTGGCGGCGTGTTCTGCAACGTGAACATCATGAGCGAGGAAAGCGTCCTCGCCGGCTTCGAAAAGGCCCGCGCCGCCCACGGGCAGGAGCGGATCCTCGTGCACTGCGCTGTCGTCACCAGCAGCGGTAAGACCATCTCGCGCAATCGCGAGACCGGCGAATTCACCCGCATGGCGACCGAGACCTACCAGCGCGCGGCTGACGGCACCCTCGTCGCCAGCTACCGCATGGCCTCGATCGCCGCCCTCGGCATGGCCGGCCTCGAACCGCTGGAAGACGGCGAGCGCGGGGTGATCACCCTCACGGCCAGCGTCGCCGCGCAGGATGGCCAGGTCGGTCAGGTCGGCTATGGCTCCACCAAGGCCGGCGTCAACGGCCTGGTCCTGCCCATGGCGCGCGACCTGATGGACCTCGGCATCCGCGTGAACTCGATCATGCCCGGCATTTTCGCCACGCCGCCGATGCTCGGCGTTCCCGAAAAGGTCCTGCAGACGCTCAGCGCCTCGGTCCCCTTCCCCAAGCGCCTCGGCAAGCCGGAGGAATTCGGCAGCCTGGTCATGGAACTGGTCCGCAATTCCTACTTCAACGGGCAGAACATCCGCCTCGACGGCGCGATCCGCATGCCCCCGCGCTGACGGTTTCGGAGGGGCCCGGCCACGGCGCCGGGCCCTTCGCTTCCGCCCACATTTTCCTACATTCACCAATCTGGTTACTTGTTCCAGGCCTCAACCCGCCACGGAGCATATGCCATGGGCCTTTTCGAAGCCATTCTCGGTCCCGTCACGTCAATCATCGACAAGGTGATCCCCGATCCCAAGGCGCGCGACGCCGCCAAGCTCGAACTGCTGCGCTTGCAGGCCAGCCAGGAGCTCTCGCTCCTCCAGACCCAGCTCTCCGCCATCGTCGCCGAAGCCGGCTCCGCCGATCCCTGGACCAGCCGCGCCCGCCCGTCTTTCCTTTACGTGATGTACGCGCTGATCCTGTTTGCCGTGCCGATGGGCATGGTCGCCGCCTTCAACCCGCAGGTCGCGCTGGCCATCGGCCAGGGCATGACCGCCTACCTCTCGGCCCTGCCCGAGCCGCTCTACGCGCTCTTCGGCACCGGCTACCTCGGCTACACCGCCGCCCGGCAATGGGGCAAGGTCAAGGGTTCGGACAGATAGACGTCGTCCCGGGCTCGACCCGGGACCGCTGACCGATGCGAAGTTGTAACTTCCCCCAGCAGGTAAGCTCGCAGCTACGCCCCTCGCACCGGTCCCGGATCAAGCCCGGGACGACCTGCAGGCCCCCGCTGGCATCTCGCCACAAGCCACTCTATGAGAGGCGGCAAATGCCAGC
>JGI24751J29686_10000270_pt1 | contig 20156 bp, 17 predicted proteins | sample KBSSwiS6_FD_29686 | JGI IMG/M metagenome (IMG submission 29686)
CCCGCGCCGCCCCGCCTGTGCCGATCACCCGGGCCATGCGGAACAGATGGTTCTGCGCGAGCACCGGCTCGAGCGGCTCGAGGAAGCCGGGGACGTCGGTGTTGTAGCCGGTAAGCCGGCCATCGGCGCTGCGCACCACCGTATTGACCGCGCCGACCCGGGCGGCAAGCGGGTCGACGGTGTCGAGCAGGGCCATGACCGCCTGCTTGTGCGGCATGGTGACATTGCAGCCGCGCCAATCGGGATCGGCACGGCGCGAGGCGATGTAGTCGCCGAGGCCAGCGGCGGTGACATGGGTGGCGCGATAATCGGCGGCAATGCCGAGCTCGGCCAGCCAGAAGCCGTGGATCGCGGGCGATTTCGATTGGGCGATCGGATCGCCAATCACCTCAGCATAGGCGCGCCCGGTCATCCCGGAAGGACTCCGCAGAGGCGCAGGCCGCCGAGCACCATGAACAGCGGCATGCCGAGAATGGTGAAATGGTCGCCGCGGACTTCGTCGAACACCTGCACCCCCCTGCCCTCGATCCGGAATACCCCGACGCAGCCGGACACCGCCGGCCACTCGGCATCGAGATAGTCCGCAATGAAGGTTTCGGACAAGGTGCGGACGGCGAGTTCGGCGCGGTCTGCCCAGTCCATTTGCACCTTGCCGTCGCGGGCAAGAGCGGCGGCGCTGTGGAGTTCCATCTTCTTGCCGGAGAAGAACCGCAGGTGTTCGGCCGCCGCCGTGCGGCTCGCCGGCTTGTCGAACCGGCGGCCGGCGCAGACCACCAGGCTGTCCGACCCCAGCACCCAGCGGCCGGGATGAAGCGCTGAGACTGCCTCGGCCTTGGCCCCGGCCAGGGCTCGGGCAACCTCGGCCGGCTCAGCCCCGGCGAGGCCCGCCTCTAGCTTCCGCTCGTCGACTTCAGCCGGAACGGCCATGAACGGCACACCGGCGGCTTCGAGCATGGCGCGGCGCGATGCGCTTTGGGAGGCAAGAATCAGCATTGCATTGGCAGCCTTCAGATCGCTTTCGTCCCCGCGCCATCGCTGCGGGGCCGATGTTCCTGATGCAGGCGGATCACGGCTGCGGCGGTTTCCTCGATCGAACGGCGGGTCACGTCAATCACCGGCCAGCCGTTATCGGCGAACATCCGCCGGGCATATTGCACCTCGCCGGCCACCTGTTCCTGGTCGATATAGCCGGTCGACGGCGCCTGGTTGAGCGACAGCAGCCGGTTTCGCCGCACCTGCACCAGACGCTCGGGCGCGTTGGTCAGGCCGACGATCAGCGGCCGGACAAGCTGGAACAAGGCGCGCGGCGGCGGGCTTTCGACGACAATCGGGATATTGGCCACCTTGAAGCCGCGATTGGCGAGGTAGATCGAGGTTGGCGTCTTGGAGCTGCGAGAAACGCCGGCGAGGAGGATATCGGCCTCCTCCCAGTCTTCCCACAGCAGGCCATCGTCATGAGCGATGGTGAACTGGATCGCGTCGACGCGGGCGAAATAGGCATCGTCGAGCATGTGCTGCCGACCCGGCCGCGCTTTGGCCTGCTGGCCGAGCATGTGCTGCAGGGCCGAGCTGACCGCATCGAGGGCTGGCACCGAGCGCAGGCCCAATGCCCGGCAGCGGTCTTCCAGCCGAGCACGGATCTCGGCATTGACGAGGGTAAACAGCACGAGGCCGGGATTGGCGGCAATATCCGAGAGGATTCGGTCAAGGTGCTGCTGTGAGCGGACCATCGGCCAGAAATGGCGGATCACCTCGGCATCGTCGAACTGGGCGAGCGCTGCCTTGGCGATCATCTCCAGCGTCTCGCCGGTCGAGTCCGAGAGGAGATGGAGGTGGAGCCGGGTCATTGCAGGGTCATGGGCCGGATCATGGGTAACGCTTGCGCCTGCCTGTGGATAGCACTCGGCATAAACCACGGGAGGAACCCGCTGACAATTCCGGCAGGGGAAACCATCACCCCTTCCGGCATTCCCCCCGGTAACTTGTGGACATGGGGATGGGGTTCCCCACAGGCTGGGGACAAGCAGGATAAGTCGCGCTTGACCGCCAGCGTCCGGGATTCGCACACGGCCAACCCCTGTTCAATCCGGGACAAATCGGGCAAGGGCACCCAATCCCCGATTTCCACAGGGCCAGAATCTCTCAGAATCCCTTTTTAAAGACTCTTATTTATTGGATTGGACCTGATTGGATGCCTGGTCTCCTTCTCAATACCCTGCGCGGAGTCTACGGTTCCCGACGGCCCGTGTGGCTGATGCGTCAGGCCGGGCGCTACCTGCCGGAGTATCGGGAACTGCGGGCAAACAAGGGCGGGTTCCTGCCGCTGGTCTATGACAGCACGGCCGCTGCCGAGATCACGCTCCAGCCATTGCGCCGGTTCGGCTTCGACGGGGCGATCCTGTTCTCCGACATCCTGATCGTGCCCTATGCCATGGGCCAGAACCTCGAGTTCCTCGCCGGCGAAGGCCCGCGCATGTCACCCCAGCTGGTGGACCATGCCCTGAGCAGCCTTCAAGCCGTCCCTCAGCGCCTTGCGCCGATCTACGAGACGGTGCGGCAGGTCCGCGCCCAGCTGACCTCTGAGCAGACCATGCTGGGCTTTGCCGGCAGCCCGTGGACAATCGCCACGTACATGGTCGCCGGCGAAGGCAGCCGCGACCAGCACGAGACCCGCGCCTATGCCTATCGCGACCGCGGGGCGTTCCAGGCGATCATCGATGCCGTGGTCGTGACCACGGTCGATTACCTCGAAGGCCAGATCCGCGCGGGTGCGGAAGCGGTCCAGCTGTTCGATTCCTGGGCAGGCTCCCTTGCTCCGGCCGAGTTCGAGCGCTGGGTCATTGCCCCGAACGCGGAGATCGTCCGCCAGCTCAAGGCGCGCTGCCCGGACACGCCGATTATTGGCTTCCCCAAGGGATCGGGCGAAAAGCTCGTGGCCTATGCCCGCGAGACCGGGATTGACGCTTTGGGAATTGACGAGACGATCGATCCGCTATGGGCTGCGCGCGAATTGCCGGAAGGGCTGCCGGTTCAGGGCAACCTCGATCCGCTACTGCTGCTGGCGGGCGGTGACGAGCTCGATCATCAAGCCCGCCGCGTGCTCGAAGCCTTTGCGGATCGTCCCCATGTTTTCAACCTCGGCCACGGCATCGGCCAGTTCACCCCGATTGAGCATGTCGAGCGTCTGCTCGGCGTGGTGCGCAGCTGGAGTCGCTGACCCTCGCGTGAAGCGCACCCGGCTCAGTATCTGCCGCAGGAAGTTGCGCCACGCGACTTTTGCCGAGGCACAGGAGGCTGCCCGCGGCGCTGCAGCGCCGCTCAGAGCCTATCGCTGCGACAAGTGCCGAACCTGGCACGTGACCAGCCGGCGGCGGGCTTGAGCCTCTCTCCCGGCTTGCCCGCCGACTTATCCCGAGGCATACCCCCNGCCATCCCATCAGGGCCCTTGCCAAGGCTGGCCGCTTTCCCCACCCCGGCCCCCGTCCTATGATCCCCCGATGCAACAGGCGCTTGCGATGACCTACCTCTGGCTCAAGGCCGGCCACGTGATCTTCGTGATCTTCTGGATGGCCGGGCTGTTCATGCTCCCGCGCTATTTCGTCTATCACCAGGAAGCGCCGGCCGGCTCGCCGGAGCGGGAGCGGTGGATTGACCGGGAGCGCAAGCTGCTGAGGATCATCCTGTGGCCGTCGCTGGTGGTCACATGGGTGCTGGGCCTCGCCGTGGCCATGCAGATCGGAGCATTCCAGCAGGGTTGGTTCCACGTGAAGCTGGCCTTCGTGCTCGGCCTCACCGCCTACCACTTGCTGCTGGCGAGCTATGCCGGCGATCTGGCGCGCGGCGAGGAACGGCTGAACGGCAAGAAGCTGCGCCTGCTCAATGAGGTGCCGGGGATTGCCGCGGCCTTCATCGTGGTGATGGTGATCGTCAAGCCGTTCTGAGCGGTTCCAGCACGATGGGTGCCCTCTCGCCGCGCAACTGCTGTTCGGCCATGGCGCGGTAAAGCCGTTCGAGATCGCGCGTGAAGCCTGCGGTGTTGAACAAGGGACAGGCGCGCCGGATCGAGACGAGGTGACGGCGCAGAGCAGCGCGGCGACCAGGATCACGGGCAAGCTCGAGAACCAGGCAGTCGGCCGCCTCGTCGGTGGGAGCGATCAGTTCCGACAAGCCGACCGCGTCCAGCAGGCTCGCGGCAACCCGCGATGCGAAGGTCTCGCCTGGGCGGGTGACGAGCGGCACGGCGGCAAGCAGGGCATCGCTACCGGTCGTGTGGGAAGTATAGGGGAAGGTGTCGAGTGCGATGTCGGCCAACTGTAGCCGGTCGATATGGTCGCGCTGGGTCATCGCCGCGGCAAAAACCAGCCGCTCAGGCGCGACACCATGGCCGGCCGCTTCGCCGAGCAACCGTTCACGCGATGCCTCGCCCTGGTTGAGCAGCCAGAGCACGCTGCCCGGGATTTCGCGCAGCAGGTTCATCCATCGCGCGAAAGCTGCGGGCGAGAACTTGTAGCTCGAATTGAAGTTGGCGAAGATCAGCCCCTCGTCCGGCAGTCCCTGGCTGGCGCGGCTGGGCGGCTCGCCGGGGATGAAGCTGTCGTCATTGGGCTGGTAGCAATGCGGCATCAGGGCCAGGATCTCGGAATAGTCCTCCTGGCTTTCCGGGGGGGTGACCCAGGGATCGCCGATGATGTAGTCGGCCAGCCGCGGCTCGCCGAGTGTCCCCGGATAGCCGAGCCATGAGACCACCAGCGGCGCGGGACGCAGGGCCTGGATGCCGAGCCGGTTCTCCTGGGTATAGCCCTTGAGGTCCACCAGAATGTCGATACGGTCGGCCAGGACCTGCGCAGCGGCTTCCTCGTCGGATATGCGGGCAACGTCACGGAAGCCGACGCAGGCCGGGGCGGCTTCGATTCGTGCCCGTTCGGTCGTGCCGATGTGGGCGCCCGTGGAATAGCAGACGAAGGCAATCGCGGCCGGGTCATGGACGGTGAGCACCCCGGCCATCAACCGCATGGTGGCATGTTCGAAATAGTCGGACGAGACGTAGCCGATCCGCAGGATACCGTCGTCACGCGGTTCGATCTGCCCAGGGGAAACCATCATGGGCCGGTGCAGCAACGAGCCATAGGTCTGCAGGGCATAGGCGCGGGCAACCGCGCGATGCTGGGCCCCCGAAAGGGTGGGGTGGATCAGCAGGTCGAATGGCGCGGGGACATGATCGACGTGCCTTTCCGCCGGATCGATGTTTGCGGCAATCTGCGCCTCGAGCGCGGGCAGGTCGGCCCAGTCCCACACCGAGCGGGCGGAGAGCATCCATTTCGACAGCGCCATGGTCAGCTTCGGATCGGCCAGAGCCGCGGCTCGGTAGTTCTCGGCCGCGCGCTCGGGATGACCGAGTTCGCGCAGGACATTGGCGTAGTTGCACAGCAGCAGTCCGTCGCCGGGATTGGCCGCCACGCCCTGCTCGAACCAGGCGGCCGCTTCGTCGAGGCGGCGGGTGTTCTGGGCAAGGAGGCCGAGGTTGTTGAGCGCCATCTTGTGACCGGGATCGCGCGCCAGTTCGCGCCGGTAGGCCTCCTTGCCTTCGGCGCTGCGGCGCTGGTCGACCAGCGCCGCGCCGAGGCACGCCTGGGCCGAGGCATGTTCCGGCGCCACCGCGATGAGATGGTGCAGCACGGTCTCGGATTCGGCGGGGCGGTGGCTCATCAGCAGGATGCGGGCAAGGTTGAACAGGCTGACGGTATAGTCCGGCTGGATCGCCAGGGCCTTGCGGAACAGGACTTCCGCCTCGTCCATTCGCCCTTGGCCCATGGCTGTTAGGCCGAGGTTGTTCCAGCCTTCGACTGAACCGGGATCGCAGGCCACGGCCGAGCGCAAAGCTGCCTCGCCTTCTTCGATCCGGCCGCTGCCGGCCAGCAGGTTGCCCAGGTTCGCCCAGGCCGGGGCGTATTGCGGGTCCGCGGCGACGGCGCGGCGGAACGCCTGCTCGGCCGCGTCCCGATCGCCCGAGTGGAGGTGGCAAAGCGCGATCATGTTGAGCGTATCACCCCGCTCGCCATGTGAATCGAGCAGGGACAAGGCGCGGTCGAGCGATCGTTGCAATTCGCCGGACTGGAAATAAATGCGCACGTCGTTGATAATATTATTGAAATCCATGCTTTTAACATTCTTGGCATAAAACCACGAGTTCAGTCGGCAACGGTTGCCGGATTGGCGGAAATTGGCAACCGACAAAGCAGGATCTACGTGATATTGCACGGCGCCGCGGTGCGCGAGCCGGGCGCTTGGCGATTGACGTCGTCGCGCGGGGGGCCTATTTCCCCTTCCGTCTCCGGCGCGAGCGCGGCGTTTATCGCCAGCATCGCAGGTCCGCTTTCCCCAAGCCCCATGACCCGAGCCGGCCACACCCAGAACCCGGAATAACGATAATGCACCTGAAAGAACTCAAGAAGAAAACCCCGGCCGAACTGGTCGAGATGGCCGAGGAATTCGGCGTCGAGGGTGCCAGCACCATGCGCCGGCAGGACCTCATGTTCGCCATCCTCAAGGAAGTGGCCGAAGATGGCGAGGAGATCCTCGGCATCGGCACGATCGAGGTCCTGACCGACGGCTTCGGCTTCCTGCGCAGCCCCGAGGCGAACTATCTCGCCGGGCCTGACGATATCTACGTCTCGCCCAACCAGGTCCGCAAATGGGGCCTGCGTACCGGCGATACGGTGGAAGGCGAGATTCGCGCGCCCAAGGACGGCGAACGCTACTTCGCGATCAATAAGCTGATCAGCGTCAACTTCGACGATCCCGATGCCGTGCGCCACCGAGTCAACTTCGACAACCTCACCCCGCTCTACCCGAACGAGCGCCTCGTGCTCGACACGGTCGATCCCACGATGAAGGACAAGTCGGCCCGGGTGATCGATCTGATTAGCCCCCAGGGCAAGGGCCAGCGCGCCCTGATCGTCGCCCCGCCGCGCACCGGCAAGACCGTGCTGCTCCAGAACATGGCGAAGGCGATCACCGACAACCATCCGGAAGTCTTCCTGATCGTCCTCCTGATCGACGAGCGTCCGGAGGAAGTCACCGACATGCAGCGCTCCGTGCGCGGCGAGGTGATCGCCTCCACGTTTGACGAACCGGCCACCCGCCACGTGCAAGTTGCTGAAATGGTTATCGAAAAGGCCAAGCGTCTCGTCGAGCACAAGAAGGACGTGGTGATCCTGCTCGATTCTATCACCCGCCTGGGTCGGGCCTACAACACGGTCGTCCCCAGCTCGGGCAAGGTGCTGACCGGCGGCGTCGATGCCAACGCCCTGCAGCGCCCCAAGCGCTTCTTCGGCGCCGCGCGCAACATCGAGGAAGGCGGATCGCTGTCGATCATCGCCACGGCCCTGATCGATACCGGCAGCCGCATGGACGAAGTCATCTTCGAAGAGTTCAAGGGTACCGGCAACTCGGAAATCGTGCTCGACCGCAAGGTTTCCGACAAGCGCATCTTCCCGGCGCTCGATGTCGGCAAGAGCGGCACCCGCAAGGAAGAGCTGCTGGTCGAAAAGGCCAACCTCGCCAAGATGTGGGTCCTCAGGCGCATCCTCATGCAGATGGGCACGGTCGATGCGATGGAGTTCCTCCTCGACAAGATCAAGGATACCAAGACCAACGAGGACTTCTTCGCAACGATGAACCAGTAAGCCAAAGGGCGCGGATCACTCCGCGCCCTTTTCCTTCGGTCGTCGGCCGGGCGACGCTCGTCAGCCCAGGTTGTCCGCGAAAAACGCCTCCGTCCGCCCGTCGGCCAGCCTGGCGCCTTCCTCGTTGCGGCGGTTTCCCGTCTCGGCTGCGAAGCCGTGGTCCAGACCGGGATAGTCGTGCAGGGTCACGTGGGGATTGGGATCGAGCCCCTCATGCATCGCCTTCTGCTGCTCGGGCGGGACGAAGCCATCGGCCGTAGGCACGTGCAGCAACAGCGGGCGGGCGATGGCGTGGCTCTCGTTGAGCATGTCGGCGATGCCGACGCCGTAGTAGCCGACCGTCGCATCGATATCGGTCCGGGCCGCTGCCTGGTAGGCAACCTTGCCGCCCATGCAGTAGCCGACCAGGCCAACCTTTGCCACACCAGCCTCACGCCGGATCCAGCGGATGGTGGCCTCCACGTCGCGGATCCCGGCATCGAAATCGTGTTTCATCATGAAGCCGATGGCCTGCTGGAAATCCTCCGGAACGTCGGCATCGAGCTCGATCCCTTCCTGCTGCCGCCAGAACACGTCGGGCGCGACGGCAAGATAGCCGAGGCTGGCCCAGTGATCGGCCTTGCGGCGAATCCCGGGATTGATGCCGAAGATCTCCTGGATGACGATGATCGCCGCCTTTGGCGCTCCGGAGGGCCGCGCCACATAGGCCGGGAAATTCCCGTCACCTTCGTAGGTTGCGATGCGCACCTGTTCGCCCATATTCCGCTCTCCGCTTCGATTCCCGTCCAGGAGCGCAGGATCGCCGCTTCGGTGGACTTTGCCAAGACCCTGTGCCAGCCTCGTCGGGCAGTGCGAGGAGCCAGCGATGAAGATCAACGTCGAAGTCGATTGCACGCCGGAGGAGGCGCGCCGCTTCCTGGGCCTGCCCGATGTGAGCAAGGCCAACGAGGTCTATGTCGACGCCGTGCTCAAGGCGATGCAGGGTGGCAGTCTTGACCAGCTCCATGCACTTAGCAAGCAGATCGCACCGATGGGCGAGATCGGGATGAACCTGTTCAAGCAGTTCATGGATCTCGGCTCCGGCGCCACGCGCAAGACTGACTGACACTCAACATTCCCGCGATGACCGACACGATCTTCGCCCTGTCGAGCGGGGTCGCCCCTGCGGCCATAGCCGTGGTCCGGGTCAGCGGGCCTAAGGCGCAAGCGGCCATGCGCGCCCTCGCCGGGCAGGTTCCGCCGCCGCGCCGCGCCGTCGCAGCCACACTGCGCACCGCAGATGGTTCGGTTCTCGACCATGCGCTGGTGCTCTGGCTGCCGGGCCCGGGCACCGCCACCGGCGAGGACAGTGCAGAGTTTCATCTCCATGGAGGGCGGGCGGTGATCGCTGCGGTCGAGACGGCACTCGCCGCCCTGCCCGGCCTGCGTCCCGCCCAGCCAGGGGAGTTCACGCGCCGGGCCTTCAGCAACGGCCGGATCGATCTCGCCGAGGCCGAGGGGCTGGCAGACCTGCTCTCCGCCGAGACTGAACTCCAGCGCCGGTCCGCCCTCGCGCTTGCCGGCGGGGACTTCTCGCGCCGGGTGGAGCAATGGCGCCTGGCCGTCCTCCACCTGTCGGCCCGGGTCGAGGCCGTGCTCGATTTTTCCGAGGACGACGACATTGCCGGCCTCGACCCCCAGTTTGCGGCCGATCTTGCGAATCTCGCCGGCGATCTCACTGACTGGCTGCAGCGACCGCGGGCTGAGCGGCTGCGCGAAGGGTTCCGCGTGGTCCTCGCCGGTCCGCCCAATGCAGGCAAGTCGACCCTGTTCAATGCCCTGGTCGAGGCGGAGGCGGCGATCACCTCTCCCATTCCGGGAACCACGCGCGACGTGGTCTCCTGTCCGGTGGCGCTCGATGGCGTCCCGTTCCTGTTTCTCGATACCGCCGGCTTGCGCGGCGAAACCAGCGATCCGATCGAACAGACCGGCATCGACCGTGCGCGCGGCGAGCTCGACCGGGCTGACCTGGTGCTGTGGTTGGGCCCGCAAGCGGATTGTCCCTCGGGCGCGTGGGACATCGCCGCGCAGGTGGACCGGCGCGATCGTCCGCCGAAGGAGACCGCGCGGCACCGCGTTTCCGCCATGACGGGTGAAGGGCTCGCCGGCCTGCGGGCTGACCTGATCACCTCAGCCCGTGCCGCCCTACCCCGCCCCGGAGATGCGGCGCTGAATCAGCGGCAGCACCGCCTGCTGGATGAAGCGCGTGAGGCCACCGTGGCAGCCATGCGGTTCGATGATCCCCTGCTCGTGGCCGAATCGCTGAGGCTGACCCGGGTCGCCTTCGATGCGCTGCTTGGCCGGTCGACGACCGAAGACATGCTTGATGCGCTGTTCGGGAGGTTCTGCATCGGCAAGTGACGCCAGCCGTGCGCTGTTCCACGTGAAACACTGAGTGTGCCCTCGGTAGACCCCTCGCCGCAAATCCTGTAAGCGGCGCTCCCATGCAGAGCTTCGATATCCTGGTCGTGGGCGGCGGACACGCCGGTTGCGAGGCGGCGGCGGTCGTCGCGCGGATGGGGGCGCGCGTCGGTCTCGTCACCTTCGATCCCGCCCAGCTAGGGGCAATGAGCTGTAACCCGGCCATCGGCGGTCTGGGCAAGGGCCATCTCGTGCGCGAGGTCGATGCGCTTGATGGGCTCATGGGCCGCGCGGCGGATGCTGCGGCGATCCACTACCGGATGCTGAACCGCAGCAAGGGCAGCGCCGTCCAAGGCCCGCGCATCCAAGCCGATCGCAAGTTGTTCAAGGCCTCCATTCAGGCCCAACTGGTGCAGCAGGAAGGGCTGACTGTGGTGGCCGCCGAAGCCGCCGCCCTGCACATGGCGGGTGGCCGCGTCGCAGGGCTCGTCCTCGCCGACGGCACTCTGCTGGAAGCGCAGGCCGTGGTGCTGTGCACCGGAACCTTCCTAGGCGGAACCCTGTTTCGCGGCGAGGAGCAGATGACCGGCGGGCGGATCGGCGAAGGGTCCGCCCAGCGGCTGGCCGCGCAATTGCGCGACGCCGGACTGCCGATGTCACGGTTGAAGACCGGAACTCCGCCCCGCCTGGATGGGCGCACGATCGATTGGGCCGTGCTGGAGGAACAGCCTTCCGACGTCGAGCCCTGGACCATGTCGCCGCTGACCCGCGCGCGCGCCAACCCCCAGGTGTTCTGCGCCATCACCCGCACCAACGCACACAGTCATGACGTCATCCGCGAGAATCTTCATCGCTCGCCGCTGTTCACCGGCGCAATCGGCGCCTCGGGCCCGCGCTACTGCCCATCCATTGAAGACAAGATCCACCGCTTCGCCGACCGCGACGGGCACCAGGTGTTCCTTGAGCCGGAGGGGCTTGATACCCCGCTGGTCTATCCCAACGGTATTTCCACCTCGCTTCCTGCCGAGGTGCAGCTGGCCATGGTGCGCACCATGCCGGGTCTGGAGCGGGTCGAGATCGCCACTCCCGGATATGCCGTGGAATACGACCACATCGATCCGCGGGCGCTGCGGCCCAGCCTGGAGCTGCGCGACCTGCCCGGACTCTATTGCGCCGGTCAGATCAACGGAACGACCGGGTATGAGGAAGCCGCCGCCCAAGGCCTGATTGCCGGAATGCATGCCGCGGCCGCCGTGCTGGATCGTGAACCAGCGAGGCTGGACCGTGCCAACAGCTACATGGCGGTGATGATCGATGATCTTACCCTGCACGGGGTCAGCGAACCTTACCGGATGCTTACCGCCCGGGCCGAATACCGGCTGCGTCTGCGCGCCAACAATGCCGGTACGCGGTTGACCCCGCTGGGTCTGGACTGTGGGGCAATCGGAGCGGAGCGGGCCAACTGGTTCCTGCGGCGCGAGGCCGAGCGGGCGGGGCTCGACAAGTCTCTGGATGCCCAGACAACCGGCGCTGAGCTCTTCCGGGCAGGTCTGCCGGTCAGGGTCGATAGCGGTCGCCTGCCGCTGCGTGAGTGGTTGCGGTTCTCCGGGGTATCGCTGGATAGCTTGCGGCCGTGGTTGGCACATGACTTGTCCGGCGATCCGGACCTGCTCGAGGAAGTTGCCGAAGATGCCGTCTACGCCCCTTACCTCCGCCGGCAGGAGAGCGAACTGCGCGCGCTGCGGGCGGGCGAGACCTTGGTGCTGGGTGACCACTTTCCCTATGCGGCCATTCCCGGTCTGTCGCGCGAAATGGTGGAGCGGCTTCAGCGCGCCCGCCCGGCCACCTTGGCCGATGCGGGCCGAGTACCGGGGATAACGCCGGCGGCCCTTGCCGCCTTGCTCGTCCAGGCGAAGCGGCGCGCGGCGTGATCACAACCGAGAGCGAAGCCCGTGCGCTGGTTCGCGAGGTCGGGAGCGAGGGGGCGGAGAGCCGCGTGGAGCGTCTGCTGATCCTGCTGGCGGAAGAGAACGCTCGTCAGAACCTTGTGTCGGCCGCAAGCCTCGCGAAGGCCTGGGTCCGCCATGTGGCCGATTCGGCCCAGCTCCTGCAATTTGTTCCACGTGAAACTTCCGGAGCCTGGCTGGATCTGGGTACAGGGGCCGGATTCCCCGGGCTGGCGATCGCAGCGCTCCGACCGGACTTGGCGGTGACAATGGTCGAATCGCGGGCTCGGCGAATCGAATGGCTGGACCGGGCGCGCCTTGACCTGGGACTGGAACGGGCGCGGGTGGTCGGATCTCGGCTCGAGCAAATCGAATCATTTACCGCGGCAGTGATTTCTGCGCGCGCGTTCGCCCCGCTGGACCGATTGCTTGCGCTTTCCGCACGATTTTCCACAAGCGACACGATATGGCTGTTGCCCAAAGGCCGGTCGGCTTGGGATGAAGTGAATCGCCTCTCGGGATGGCGGCACATGTTCCACGTGGAACAGTCCCTCACCGACCCGGAGGCCGGGGTCGTGGTCGGGACCGTTCAGGGCCCGGGTGCGCCATCGGGCAAACCGCGAAAGCAGAAAGCGCACGGCACATGATTCGCATCGCGATTGCCAACCAGAAGGGCGGGGTCGGCAAGACGACCACCGCCATCAACCTGGCCACGGCTCTGGCCGCAACCGGCTGGAGGACCCTGCTGGTCGACCTCGATCCGCAAGGCAATGCCTCCACGGGGATCGGCCTGCATGCTGCGGAGCGCGGCGCCTCGTCCTACGATCTGCTCGTCGACCAGGCTGCGCTCGCCGAGTGCACCGTCGCGACCCGCATCCCCGGAATGGACATCGTCCCGGCGACGGTGGACCTGTCGGGCGCGGAGGTAGAGCTGGTGGGGGTGGAGAACCGCACCGATCGCCTGCGTACCGCCCTCGCCGGGGAGCCCGGCTATGACGTCTGTCTGATTGATTGTCCGCCCTCGCTCGGCCTGCTGACGCTCAATGCGATGTGCGCGGCCGACACCATGCTGGTGCCGCTGCAGTGCGAATTCTTTGCGCTGGAAGGTTTGAGCCAGCTGCTCCAGACGGTAGAGCGGGTTCAGCAGCGGTTCAATTCCGCGCTCGGCATCGTCGGCGTTGCGCTGACCATGTACGATCGGCGCAACCGGTTGACCGAGCAGGTTTCCGACGACGTGCGCTCGTGCCTCGGGTCGCTGGTCTTCGAGACTGTGATCCCGCGCAACGTGCGCCTGTCCGAAGCGCCGAGTCATGGCCTTCCGGCCCTTGTCTATGACCACAATTGCTCCGGCAGCCGGGCCTACATGGCCTTGGCGCGCGAGCTCATCGGGCGTCTGCCTTCTCGGAGATTGGCTGCATGAGTGAAGATCCAGAAGTTCGGATGACCCCCGACGCTGCCGTCGCCGACCCTGCGCCGTTGAGCCGTCGCAGGGCCCCTGCCCTCGGTCGCGGACTGGGTGCCCTGCTGGGCGAAGTCCGTCGCGAGGAGCCGGTGTTCGGCGCCGGGTCCGGTGCTGCAGTTCAGACAGGCCTCACTACGCTGGCGGTTGCGGCGATCGAACCGCACCCGGAACAGCCCCGCCGCCGGTTCGACGAGGCCGCACTGGAGGAGCTCGCCGCCTCGATCGCCCAGCGCGGGGTCATCCAGCCGGTCATTGTCCGCCCGCTCGGCGCAGGGCGGTATCAGCTGGTTGCCGGCGAGCGCCGCTGGCGCGCCGCACAGAAGGCGCAATTGCACGAGATTCCGGCGCTGGTGCGCGATCTCACCGAACGCGAAGTGATGGCGCTTGCGCTGATTGAGAACCTGCAGCGGCAGGACCTCAATCCGGTGGAAGAGGCCCGCGCCTACGATCGCCTGGCCAATGCCGAAGGCATGACCCAGGCCGAGATCGCCCGGATGGTCGATAAGTCACGCAGTCACGTCGCCAATCTCCAGCGCCTGCTTGCCCTCCCCGGCGACGTTCTGGATATGGTCGAAGGCGGCGACCTGTCGATGGGGCATGCCCGCGCCCTGATCGGAGCGGAAGACGCGGTCGAACTGGCCCGTGCGGCGGTCGACAAGCAGCTGTCGGTGCGCGATGTGGAGAAGCTGATCCGCCGCCGCAACCGACCGGAGCCGGTAGGTCCTCGCAGGGCGCGGGAAGCGAACGGGACGGCGGAGAACGCCGACATCCTCGCGGTGCAGAACCACCTCGAGGAATTCCTCGGCCTCTCGATCCGCATCGCCGTCGACCCCGATCCGGCCTCTGGCACAGTGTCGATCCGCTACCGAACTCTCGATCAACTGGACCTGATCTGCCAGCGCCTCACCGGCGGAAATATCTGATTCAAAATCGGACTACTGAGGGATGCGTTTGTCGGGGGCCAGCCGCACACGCTTGTCGGGCGCGGCGCGTCTGGGGATATAGCGGGATCGGCGCGGGACCTCGGTGATAACCTCCTCGGTCACCACCGTTTCCTTGCAGGGTCCGCGCGCGGTCGGGGCAGTCCCCCCGATCATCGCCACCGGCACAAGCATGACGGGCACTCCATAGCCATAGTTCGCCGGATAGCCGTGCGCTCCGGGCACGTAGTTCTCGAGCATGGCCTCGCAGCGGTCGTGCAGGCGAGAAGCGTCTTCGGCCTTGTCAATGGCGCGGCCGGCGAGCGCACCGACCGCCGCGCCGGCGACTGTGCCAAGCACCTTGTCACCATGTCCGGCAATGACGTTGCCAGCCACCCCGCCAACCACGCCGCCGATCACCGCGCCCCCCACGCCATTGTCACCGAGCCTGCGCCGGCACTGGCGCAGCCAGGTCTCGCGGTCCCGCGGCGGCGGAGCGGCGTCCTTTTCGGCTACAGCCTGTCCGCCGGTCTCGATCACCGTGGGCGCCTGCCAACCGCCATACCACACGCCAAATGGACCGCCCCAGTGCTGCAGCATCTGCGGCCTGTCGCCATGGGCCAAGGCAGGCGTGGCGGCGAAGAGGCCCGTCAGGCCAAGAGTGAGTATGGCTTTGCTCATCGATTGCATTCCCCAATGGCGGGACGGGCCGTCCCGGCATAATAACCTGGAATTTAGCATCGTTTGTCGCGGTAAACCAAGCGAGGCGCCGGCACCGTCCCAATTCGGCGCATACTCGCGCGCGGCACGCCGGCTGCGGTTTCCCGCCTTGTAGGTTGTTCCTTTACGCGCAGGGGCCTATCTCACCATCCATGAGCGAAACCGTGCGCAAAGTTCTCGTCGTCCTTAGCCTCGTCGTCGTCCTGTTGATCGCGGCGGGCGCCTGGGTGCTCCATGGCAATCCGACCGACCGGCTGCCCTCATCCACGGTCGGCCGCACGCCGCAGCTGGTCGCCCCGGAGCCGGAGAAGTTCCCGACCATCGGAATCCCGAAGCCGATCGGCTGGAAGGATGGCGAAGCACCGGTGGCAGCTAACGGCCTGGTGGTGAACCGCTTCGCCCAGAGGCTCGACCACCCTCGTACCATGTTGTTGCTCCCCAATGGCGACGTGATCGTGGCCGAGACTAACCGGCCGGTTGCCGCCGATCCGGGCGGCGTGACCGGATTTGTCATGAAGCGGCTTCTGTCGCGGGCTGGAGCTGGCGATACCTCACCCAACCGGCTGGCCCTGCTGCGCGACGCCGATGGCGATGGCGTGGCCGAGCAGCGCTTCATCCTGCGGAGCGACCTCGATTCGCCCTCGGGCCTCGCGTGGGGGGCGAACAAGCTCTACGTTGCTGATCACGACGCCGTGCTCGCCTTCGACTACACGCCAGGGCGGACGACGCTAGCCGGTGCGGGGCGCAAGCTGCGCGATCTTCCCCCTGCCGGCAATCACTGGATGCGCAATCTCGTGCTCAGCCCCGACGGCACCAAGCTTTACGTCGCCGTCGGGTCATCCTCGAACATCGGGGAAACCGGGATGAAGTCCGAGGAAGGCCGTGCCGCGATCTGGGAGATCGACGTCGCCACCGGCCGTGGGCGGCAATATGCCGGCGGCATGCGCAATCCCAACGGCATGGACTTCAACGCGGCGACCGGCGAGCTCTGGGCCACGGTCCAGGAACGCGACATGCTGGGCGGCGATCTGGTGCCCGACTATCTGACCAACGTCCCGGTCGGCGTGCAATACGGCTGGCCGTGGTTCTACTGGAGGGACCAGCAAGACGACCGGGTCAAAGAGCCGATCCCCGATTTCCTTGGCGAATATGTCCGTAAGCCCGAATATGCGCTGGGAGCTCACGCTTCCGCCCTGGGCTTCCGCTTTGCGACGGCTGGCAACCGGCTTGGCGCGAACTTCGCCAATGGCGCCTTCATCGCGCGCCATGGCTCGTGGAACCGCAAGCCGCCAGTAGGCTATGACGTGGTCTTCGTCACCTTTGATGCCAATGGCAATCCGCGCGGCCAGCCTGTGCCGGTGCTGAGCGGGTTTCTGACCGATGACGGAAAGACCCATGGCCGGCCCACCTGGATAGCCTTTGACCAGACCGGGGCCCTGCTCGTCAGCGACGACACGGCGGGGATCATCTGGCGGGTGGTTTCGCCCACGGCCAAGCCCAGCGAAGGGGTCAAGCCGGTGATCACCGGCCACATGCCACCGCAGCGTCAGCTCAACAGCGAAGCCGCGGCGACTTTCCGCGCGAGCAGGCCGGACGAGGTGCAGCGATAACGGAAGCTCCGCCCACTCCGAGGCGGACGGCTAGAGCGAGCGCGCGGCCCTTCCAGCCAGTTCGTTGACATACTGCCAGGCCACCCGCCCCGAGCGGGCGCCGCGGCGCTTCGACCATTCGAGAGCGTCGGCCTCCTCGAACTCAAGGCCATGAGCCTGAGCATAGCCAGCAATGATCGTCAGATAATCGTCCTGACTGCAAGCGTGAAAGCCCACGGAAAGGCCGAAACGATCGGCGAGGGCAAGCCGGTCGTCGACGACGTCGCGCGGATTGATCGGGTCGTCCTGCTCCGAGAGGTGGCGGCTGACGATGGCGCGGCGGTTGGCCGTCACCGCGAGACGGACGTTGCCCGGCCGGGCTTCGACCCCGCCTTCCAGCCATGAGCGCAGCTGGCGCGGGCCGGAACTGTCGCCGTCCTCGAAGCCGAGGTCGTCGATATAGACGAGGTACGGACGCGACTGGGCGGCGAGAATGCCGAACAGTGCGGTGAGACCGGACAGCGCATCGGGCGCGATCTGCACCAGGGCGATCGGCCCCACCCCGGCCTGTGCAGCGGCAACGCCGGCGCGCAGCAGGGCAGACTTGCCCATCCCGCGCGATCCCCACAGCAGCATGTCGTGAGCAGCGTGGCCTGCGGCATGGCGGGCGATGTTGGTGACGACTAAATCCTTCTGGGCGTCGATCCCGCGCAGCAGGTCAAGTGCGGGCGCCGCGAGCACCGGAATGGCGCGAGGGCCCCCGCGATCCCACACATAGGCCGGGCTGGCCTGCCAATCGACGGCAGGCGGCGCAGGTGGGGCGATGCGCTCGAGCGCGGCGGCGATGCGGGCGAGAGCCAGGCCTTTGTCGGACGAGTGGGTCATGAAGCAAGGCTTTCGGCATCGAGTTCGTAAAGCACGCCGGCCCCGGCCATGGCCGCAGCTTTGAGCCCCGCCGCCTCGGGCACGATGTGCTCGATGAAGAAGCGCGTGGTCACGAGCTTGGTTGCTGCCAGAGTGCCGCCGACAGTACCCTCGGCCACGGCGCTGGCCTGGCGCAGCAGCTGCCACCCGGCGACGGCGACGGCGCACATCGTGGTGAAGGCAACTGATCCTGCGAGACGGTCATCTAGCGTGGCTTTGGTCCTCATCCATTCGGCGACCTCGATGCAATCCTGAGCCAGAGCTGCCAGTTGCGGCGCCGCGGAGACTGCCATTGCCACGTCGCGCAGGAGGGCGAGGACAAGGTCCCCGCCATCCATCCCCAGCTTGCGGGTGACAAGGTCGGCGGCCTGTATGCCGTTGGTTCCCTCGTAGATCGGGGCAATCCGCGCATCGCGGTAGTATTGCGCGGCGCCGGTTTCCTCGATGTAGCCCATGCCGCCGTGCACCTGGATGCCGAGGCTGGCGACTTCGCAGCCGAGATCGGTGCCCCAGGCCTTGATCAGCGGGACGAGGACATCGGCCCGACCCTGTGCGGCCGCATCACCCAGGCTGCCGCGATCGACTTGGCCGACGGTGTAGTAGAGCAGTGCCCGTCCGGCTTCCGTGAGGGTGCGCATGCGCAGCAGCATGCGGCGCACGTCGGGGTGCTCGATGATCGGCACAGGCGTCTTGTCGGCCGAGCCGGCGCGGGGGCTCTGCACACGGTCCCGGGCATAGGCCATGGCCTGCTGCAGGGCCCGTTCGGCAATCTGCACGCCCTGCCCGCCGACGTTGATGCGTGCCGAGTTCATCATCGTGAACATGCACTTGAGGCCCTCGTTCTCGGCCCCGACGAGCTCGCCAATGCATTCATCGTTGTCGCCGTAGCTCATCACGCAGGTCGGCGACGCATGGATGCCGAGCTTGTGCTCGAGCGAGGCGACGCGCAGGTCGTTGCGCGGGCCAAGCGAGCCATCGGCACCGACCAGCCGCTTGGGCACGACGAACAGGCTGATCCCGCGCGATCCGGCAGGCGCTCCCGGGGTGCGGGCGAGGATGAGGTGGACGATGTTCTCGGCCAGCTGATGTTCGCCCCAGGTGATGAAAATCTTGGTACCCTTGATCCGATACTTGCCGGCGTGGGGGCCGTCGGCAATTGGCGTGGCTGTGGTCCGCAGGGCGCCGACGTCCGATCCGGCGCTCGGCTCGGTCAGGTTCATCGTGCCGGGCCACTCGCCGCTGATCAGCCGGGGAAGATAGAGCTGCTTTTGGCCCGGACTGCCGTGGTGCTCGAGGGCCTCGATCGCGCCGACGGTGAGCATTGGCAGCAGGGTGAAGGCCATGTTTGCCGCACCCAGCGATTCCTGAACGCAGACGGCGAGACTTGCCGGCAGGCCCTGTCCGCCGAACTCGGGCGCACCGGCGACAGCGTTCCAGCCTTGCTCGACATAGGCGCGATAGGCCCCGGCGAAGCCTGCGGGATGCGCAACCACGCCGTTTTCCGCATGGGCCGGCTGCTGGTCTCCCAGCCGATTGAGCGGCGCCCATTCCCCTGCGGCAAAAGAGCCGATGCCCTCGACAATCGCGGCGACGAGGTCTGGTGTGGCAGCGGCGAAGCGTTCGCTTTGCGCCAGTTCGTCGATCCCGGCGTTGACGGTGAGGGCCAGCAACTGGTCGGCAGTAGGCGGCGTGTAGGTCATCTGATCGGCTCGGTCCCATGTTGCCGGCAGAATGGCCTGCTTGGCCATTGCGGGCTTGGTTTGCCTTGCGGGACCGCTATAGCGCCGGGATGACCGGGAACAATCACCCGTTGGTCCGCCCAGCGGACGAATCCGGCATCGCCGAGGCCGCGCAGAGACTTGCGCGGGGTGAGGCGGTCGCCGTGCCGACCGAGACGGTCTATGGCCTCGCCGCCCGGGCTGACCGGGCCGAGGCGGTTGCGACGATCTACCGGGCGAAGGGACGGCCTGATTTCAATCCGCTCATCGTCCACGTACCGGGCCTTGCCGAAGCGGAACGGCTCGCGCGGTTCGACGAGCGGGCGCGGCAGCTGGCGGCTGCCTTCTGGCCCGGCCCGCTGACCCTGGTCCTGCCGCTGCGCGAGGATGCCGCCATCGCTCCGGCGGTTACTGCCGGCCTGCCGTCCCTTGCCCTGCGCTGCCCGGCCCATCCGGTGATGCAGGCGGTACTGCTCGCTTGCCCTTTTCCCCTTGCCGCCCCGTCCGCCAATCGCAGTGGCGCCGTCAGTCCGACCTCGGCAGCGCACGTGGCGGCGAGCCTTGGCGACCGGATCGGCCTGGTCCTGGACGGGGGGCAGACCCGCGCAGGGATCGAATCGACCATTGTCGCAGTGCGGGACGACGGTTGGTCGATGCTGCGCCCGGGACCGGTGACGGCCGAGCAGATTTCCGAGCTGATCGGCCCGCCGCTGATCGAGGCAGCGCGCGGTATCGAGGCGCCGGGGCAGCTGGCGAGCCACTACGCCCCGGGAAAGCCGGTGCGGCTGGGCG
>JGI24751J29686_10000273_pt1 | contig 20099 bp, 23 predicted proteins | sample KBSSwiS6_FD_29686 | JGI IMG/M metagenome (IMG submission 29686)
ACCGGGCATCCGCCCGGCGCTTGCGGCGCCAGCCCGCTCCCCCGCCCGGCCACCCACGCAAGTATCCTGATGGGTGGCCGGGCGGGGGAGCGGGCTGGCGCCGGCGAGGCGGCGCGAACGCGCTGCCGGATACCGCACGAAAACCACATGGGCGAAGAAATAGAGCAGCAGGCCGTGGATGATGTGGCTGAACGAATACCAGTCGCTGAGCTGCTGGCTGTTTTCTGGGCCGTTGACCTCGCCGGTCCACAGCAAGATGCGGCCCGTGGTGGAAACGGGAACGCGGCCCATGGCGAGGAGCATGGCGGCGACTGTCGCCGCCATGGCCAGCGACAGGGCCATACCTGCGCGGGTGGGCAGGAGGCCGGCTGGCGGGGCGGGCGCGGACGGGTCTCGCATCGGGCGGGGTGTTTCACGCGGGTGCTGGTTTGGCAAGCGGCGGGTGTTCAGAGAGGCCGATTGGCGAATGACGTGGGGGCGGCTAAGCAGGCCGCGATGACCGCGGAACGCACAAATGTCGCAATTCTTGGCGGCGGCCTTTCCGGGGCGCTGATCGCGCTGGCCCTGACGGCGCGGCGGCCCGGGCTGCGCGTCACGATCGTCGAGCGCGAGGCACGGCTTGGCGGCAATCATGTATGGTCGTTCTTTGCCAGCGACCTTTCCCCCGAAGGCCAGGCACTGGTCGAGCCGCTTGTCGCCGCGCGCTGGGATGAGGGCTACGACGTGCGCTTTCCCGCTTTCAGGCGAACGCTGCGCACGCCCTACCGGAGCGTTACCAGCGCCCGGCTGGATGCCGTGCTGCGCGAGCGGCTGCCGGAGGGGAGCATCGTGCAGGGCGACGTGCGCGAGGCCGGGCCGGACCGGGTGGTGCTGGCTGACGGGCGGGTAATAGCCGCAGGCGGCGTGATCGACGCGCGCGGAGCGGCGCACTTGCCGCATCTGGCTGGCGGGTGGCAGAAGTTCGTCGGTCGGATGCTGCGGACGACCGCGCCGCATGGCCTCGCGCGGCCGATCGTGATGGATGCGAGCGTGGCCCAGTATGACGGCTATCGGTTCGTCTATGCACTGCCCTTCTCGGCCGACACGGTCTTCGTCGAAGACACCTATTACAGCGATGGCGCGGAACTCGACATCGGCGCGCTGCGGGGGCGGATCGGGGAATGGGCTGCGGCGCAGGGCTGGGAGGTGGCCGAAGTCCTTTCCGAGGAAACGGGCGTTTTGCCGGTGGTGGGGGGCGGCGATTTTGCTGCGTTTTCCCGGGCGATGGACCGGGGCGTGGCGCTGGCCGGGGTGCGGGCCGGGCTGTTTCAGCCACTGACGAGCTATTCGCTGCCGGACGCGGCGCGGTTCGCCCTGATGATTGCTGACAGCAAAGACCTTTCGGGCACTGGCCTTGCGGCGCTGGGCCGGGCATGGGCGGAGCGGCACTGGCGACGGGCGGCGTTCTATCGGATGCTGGCCGCCATGCTGCTGGGCGCCGCGCCGCAAGGCGAGCGCTGGCGGGTAATGCAACGCTTCTACCGCCTGCCCGAGGGGCTGGTGGAGCGCTTCTATGCAGGCGGATCGAAGATGATGGACAAGGCGCGGATACTCGCCGGCAAGCCGCCGGTGCCGCTGGGCGCGGCGCTACGGGCCATGGCCGGGCGGGCGGTGCTGGCGGACCTGGGAGGCGGCCATGGTTGAGGGCGCTGCGCCGGGCGCGAAGGCCGCCTGCGTCATCGGATCGGGCTTCGGCGGGCTGGCGCTGGCCATCCGGCTCCAGGCGGCGGGGCTGCAGACCACGCTGATCGAGGCGCGCGACAAGCCGGGCGGGCGGGCCTATTACTGGGAGCGCGAGGGCTTCACCTTCGACGCCGGGCCGACGGTGATCACCGACCCCGCCTGCCTCCAGGAACTGTGGGCCCTGACCGGCCACGACATGGCGGCGGACGTGGACCTCATGCCGGTCATGCCGTTCTATCGGCTCAATTGGCCGGACGGGACGAACTTCGACTACTCGAACGACGATGCCAGCCTTCGCGCGGAGATCGCCCGCGTCGCCCCCGGTGACCAAGAGGGCTACGAGCAGTTCCTGAACTATGCTGCGGGGGTTTACGAGGAGGGCTATCTCAAGCTCGGCACGGTGCCGTTCCTCGACTTCACCGCGATGATCAAGGCCGCCCCGGCGCTGGCGCGGTACCAGGCCTGGCGCAGCGTCTATTCGGTGGTTTCGGGATATGTGAAGAGTGAGAAGCTGCGCGAGGCGCTCTCGTTCCACACGCTACTGGTGGGCGGCAACCCGATGAGCACCAGTGCGATCTATGCCCTGATCCACAAGCTGGAGAAGGACGGCGGCGTGTGGTGGGCCAAGGGGGGGACCAACCGGCTGGTCGCGGGCATGGTCCGCCAGTTCGAGCGGATAGGCGGGACCGTGCGGCTGCACGACCCTGTGCTCAGGGTCCACACGCTGGGTGACCGGGTGACCGAGGTGGAATGCCAGAGCGGCTGGCAGCAGCGGTTCGACGCCGTCGCCAGCAATGCCGACATCGTTCACTCCTACCGCGACCTGCTGTCCGACAGCCTGGCCGCGCAGGACCGGGCGAAGAAGCTGATGCGCAAGCGGTTCTCGCCCAGCCTGTTCGTCGTCCACTTCGGGGTGGAGGGCACCTGGCCAGGCATCCCTCACCACATGATCCTGTTCGGCCCGCGCTACAAAGGCCTGCTCGACGACATCTACCAGCACGGCGTGCTTCCGCGCGACTTCTCGATCTACCTGCACCACCCGACGGTGAGTGATCCGAGCGTGGCCCCGCCGGGCAAGAGCACCTTTTATGCGCTGGTCCCGGTCGCCCATCAGGGCAAGCTGCCGATCGACTGGGAGGAAGTGGGCCCACTGCTGGAGAAGCGCATTCTGGACGAGGTGGGGCGGCGGCTGATCCCGGACATTCACGACCGGATCGTGACCAGGTTCCACTATGCCCCGCGCGACTTCGCGCTCGACCTCAACGCGCATCTGGGGAGCGCCTTCAGCCTCGAGCCGATCCTCACGCAGAGCGCCTGGTTCCGCGGGCACAACCGCGATGACCGGATCCGGAACTTCTACCTCGTCGGCGCGGGAACGCACCCGGGGGCGGGCATCCCGGGCGTGGTCGGCAGCGCCAAGGCGACCGCGGGGCTGATGATCACAGATCTGGCAAAATGAAGCGGCGCTTTCGTGGCCTCTCCCTCGCCGGTGCGCGTCGTCACTTCCCGATGACGGGGAGGGAAACCGCATGAAGCGGCTGGCGGTCTACTGCGGCTCTGCAACGCCCGAGGACGGGCGCTACATGGCGCTTGCAACCATTATGGGCCGCACTCTCGCCGAGCGCGGTATCGGCGTGGTCTACGGCGGGGGCAAGCGTGGGCTGATGGGGGCTGTGGCCAGCGCCGCGCTGGACGCGGGGGGCGAGGTGATCGGGGTGATCCCCGAGGCGCTTGCCCGGGCGGAGATCGCCAACCCCGATTGCACCGAGCTGATCGTCGTTCCGGGCATGCATGCGCGCAAGCAGGCCTTCACCGATCTTGCCGACGGGTTCCTGACCCTGCCGGGCGGGGTGGGGACGATGGACGAACTGTGGGAGGCGGTGTCCTGGTCGCAGTTGGGCTATCATGACAAGCCGGTGGGGCTCCTGAACGCCTTCGGGTACTTCGACCACCTGCTGGCGTTCCACCGCCACATGATCGCCAGCGGATTCATCCGCCCGGCGCATGAGGCGATCCTGATCGCGGAAGCCGAGCTGGACCTGCTGCTGACGCGGATGGCCGCCTATGCCCCGCACATGCCGATCTTCCGGATGCTGGCTAAGGACCTGTGAGCATCGGGCGAAAGGCTGAAAGTGGCCCACCCCCGGCCCCTCCCGCCTGCGGGAGGGGAGAACTGGTCGCTCACGCCCGCTCGGTGATCGCGCGGGGATCGAAGAGTTTCGCGGCGGCCTCACGCCTGTTCGACCGCGAGACGCGTGAGCGGGTATGGCTGCTCTATGCCTGGTGCCGGGAATGTGACGACATCGCCGACGCGCAGGACATGGGCGGGGCGCTGGGGGACCAGTCGGGCGCGGCGGAGCGGCTGGCCGATATCCGGCGGATGACCGCCCTCGCCCTCGGCGGCGAGCCGAGCGGCAATGCCAGCTTCGACTGCCTTGGCGTGGTGGCGCGCGAGTGCGGGCTGACGACGGAAATGGCCGAGGACGTGATCGCCGGCTTCGCGCTCGACGCAGCCGAATGGCAGCCGCGGTCCGAGGCCGACCTGCTGCGCTACTGCTACCACGTGGCCGGGGCCGTGGGGGTGATGATGGCTGCGGTGATGGGGGTTCCGGCGGATGACCAGGATACGCTCGGACGGGCGGCGGACCTCGGCATCGCCTTCCAGCTGGGCAACATCGCCCGCGACGTGGCCGAGGACGACTGCGCCGGGCGCTGCTACCTGCCGGCCGAATGGCTGGCCGAGGCTGACATTCCGCCGGGCGAACAGTTCAAGCCGCCCTACCGCGCCGCGCTGGTGCGGATCGCCCGGCGCATGGGCGACATGGCAGCGGCCTATGAAGCTTCCGCCCGGATCGGCGCGAGGCGGCTGCGGTTTCGCCAGCGCTGGGCGGTGCTGGCCGCGGCGGGGATCTATGGCGCGATCGCGCGTAAGGTGGCGGCAGGCGGCGCACATGCCTGGGACCGGCGGGTGCACACCGGCAGGCTGGCCAAGCTCGGCCATGTTGCCGCTGGGCTGGTGGCGGCAATCAGGGGGTGAGCGGCGGGGCCCATGGCGGGTTGGGACGGTGGAACAGCCGGCCCCGCTCACTGAACAGGACGAGGGCCAGCGCCATCAGCGAGCACAGCACCATGGCGCTCGACAGCGGGCGGGCGCTCTGGTCGTAGGCCTGGCCGATGGCGGCTCCGATGAACGCCGCGGTGACCGTGCGCAGGAACAGCTGGAGCGAGGAGGCCGCCCCGGCAATGTGCGCGAACGGCTGCAGCGCGATCGAGGCGAAATTGGCCCCGATGAAACTGCCGAACAGCATGTTGAGCGACATCAGGGGCACGAACTGCCACAGGGTCTCGGTGCCGGAATGGGCGAGCAGGTACTGGGCAATGGCCGTGAGGGCATAAAGGACGAGCCCCGCGTGCCCCGTGCGCCGCGCGCCGAACCGCATAACCAGCTTGGAATTGCTGAAATTTCCCACCGCGATGAACAGGGCCATGCCGCCGAACAGGATCGGGAAGGCCGCGCCCGCGCCGAAGTGTTCGCCCAGCAGCTGCTGACACGACTGGATGTAGCCCCACATCACGCCCATGATCATGCTGCCCGCGGCGACATAGCCGATCGAGGGGCGGCAGAGCAGGACTTCGCCCGTGCTGCCGAAGATCCGCGACCACGAAATCGGCTGGCGATTGGCCGGATCGAGCGTTTCGGGCAGGCGCAGCCAGACCCACGCCACCATGACCAGGCCCATTAGCGCCATGCCCCCGAAGATCCAGCGCCAGCCGCCCAGCAGGAGCATGGCCTGGCCGATGGCCGGCGCGAGCATCGGCACGACCATGAACACGGTGAAGACCAGCGATTGCAGGCTGGCCATGCGATCACCCTCGAACCGGTCGCGGATGATGGCGCTGCCAATTGCACCGAGCCCGCCGGAGAGCAGGCCGCAGAGGAACCGGAACACGAGCAGGGCGGTGAAATCGCGGGCGACGGCGCAGGCAGCGCAAAGCACGGCATAAGCCGCGATTGTACCCAGCAGGATCGGCTTGCGTCCGTAGCGATCGGCGAGGGTCCCGGGGACAAGCGCCCCGCAGCCGACCCCGATCAGGAACACGCCGACGACCAGCTGGCGGCGATTGGGATCGCTTACTCCGAGATCCTGGGCAATATAGCCGAGGCCCGGGAGCATCGCATCAATCGCCAGCGCCTGCAGCGCCTGGGCGAGTGCCAGCATGGCGACGAGTTCGCGTTTGCCGAGAGGGAAGGGCTGGGCTGGCCCGGTGGGGGAGGAAGCCATTGGCGCACCTATTGGCCATCCGCGGCGGAAAGTGCCACCCCTTGGATCATTAATTTTTGCGCCAGACCTTTGCAGTTGCGATAAGCTAAGGGGCATGAGCGCGGCAGACGACGATCCGGGCACGGGCGATTTCAGCATCCGGAAGATCATCCATGTCGACATGGATGCCTTCTTCGCCAGCGTGGAGCAGCGCGACGAGCCGGAGCTGCGCGGCCAGCCGGTGGCCGTGGGGTTCGCCGGGGAGCGCGGGGTCGTCGCCGCCGCCAGCTACGAGGCGCGGCGGTTCGGAGTGCGTTCGGCCATGGCCTCGGCTCAGGCGGCGCGGCTCTGCCCGGACCTGCTGTGGCGGCGCCCACGGTTCGACGTCTACCGCGAGGTCAGCAACATCATCAGGGCGATCTTCCTCGACTATACCCCCCACGTGGAGCCGCTCAGCCTCGACGAGGCCTATCTGGATGTGACCGAGGACCGGCGCGGGATCGGGTCGGCGACGCGGATCGCCGAGCTGATCCGGGAGCGGATCAAGGCCGAGACCGGGCTGACTGCCAGCGCAGGGGTTTCCTACAACAAGTTCATCGCCAAGCTGGCGAGCGACCAGAACAAGCCCGACGGCCTGTGCGTGATCCGCCCCGGCGAGGGCGCGGCTTTCGTCGGCAGGCTGCCAGTGAAGCGGTTCCACGGGGTGGGGCCGAAGGGCGCGGAGAAGATGGCGCGGCTGGGCATCCAGACCGGCGCGGACCTGCGTGCGCGCGACCTTGCCTTCCTGCGCGAGCATTTTGGCAGCCTCGCCGACTATCTCTACCGCGCCGCCCGGGGCATCGACCTGAGGCAGGTCAAGGCGGACCGGCAGCGCAAGTCGATCGGCGCGGAGCGGACCTTCCACCACGACATCTCCTCCGGCCCGGCCCTGCGCGAGACGCTGGATGGGATCGTCGGCATCGTGTGGGAGCGGATCGACCGGGCCAAGGCCCAGGGGCGGACGGTGACGCTGAAGCTGCGCCACAGCGACTTCACCACGCTCACCCGCGCCCGCTCGCTCGACCGGCCGGTGGCCGACCGGGCCGAGTTCGCCGCGCTGGGCCATGCCCTGCTCGCCGAACTGCTGCCCCTGCCCCAGCCGGTGCGGCTGATGGGGCTGACCTTGTCTTCGCTGGTGGGCGACGAGCCGGAGCCGCCGGCGGTCACCCCGGCGGCAGCGGCCGGGCAGCTTTCGCTGTGGTGACGTAATCGGCGAGACTGCCGGCGAAGCGGGGCGAGAGCGGATCGGGCAAGGCTTCCAGGGCGAAGAAGCCCGCCTCGGCGATCTCACGCCCGTCGGCCATGGCAGCGTCGGTGGACCAGCCGGCGACGAGCCAGACTTCGTGGAGACCGTCCCTTGGCCCCTGCCCCTGCCCGAGCAGAAAGCTTCCGGTGACCCGGCAGCCGCATTCTTCGCGCACCTCGCGAGCTGCGGCTTCGAGCACGTCCTCGCCCCGGCCGAGCCCGCCGCCGGGCAAGGTCCAGTGGCGTTCGCCATAGGAGTGGCGGATCAGCAGGACCCGGTCGCCCTCATCCAGCACCAGCACGCGGCAGCCGCGCACCGGGGCACGGCCGAGCCGCCGCGCCAGCCGCCACCAGCGCCGGCGCAGGGCATGGGCCAGCCGCAGGCCCGCGATGTGGAGCGGGGCGGGAAGGCGGTGGATCAGCACGGGGCGCAGGTCAGCAGAAGCAGGTCACTGGCACCGGCGGCGCGGCACGTGAGGCGGCGATAAGGAGGCGGCCGACGGGCAGATCGTGCGCGGGAACGCCCGGGGCGCCGGAGGCCGCGGCCTCGAACAGGGCGCGCTTGTCCGCGCCGCGGATCACGAACATCAGCGCATCGCTCGCCAGGAGGGCGGGAATGGTCAGGCTGATCCGGTCATAAGGCGCTTCGGGCGGCAGCGGATCGGGCGTGAGGCGGACGATGCGGCGCGGATCGTCGGGCTGCGGATCGGTGTTGGGGAAGAGCGAGGCGACGTGGCCATCGTTCCCCATGCCGAGCCAGGCGAGGGCGAAGCGCGGCGGCACGGCGCCTTCGGCCAGCGGCACGATCCGCGCGCCGACCGGTTCGAGCAGGGCGCGGATGCGGCCGACGTTACTGGCCGGATCGGCTTCGGGGACAAGGCGATCGTCGCCCGGCCAGATCGTGATGCGATCCCACGGGAGGTCCCGCGCGGCGAGATCAGCGAGGATCGGGAACGGCGTGGAGCCGCCGGGGACGGTGATGGCCACGCCTGTGGCCGCGCGGCCGATGGCGACCATCAGGCGTTCGGCGATCCAGTCGGCGATGGCGGAATCGGGGGCGGCGTCGATGAGGGTGATGGCCATGGGATGAGGGTAGCACCGTCTGGGCGGGCGCGGAACGGTGGTTCGAGACGGGGCTTCAGCCTTCGGCTTCAGTCCCTCCTCACCACGAATGGATTTTTTATGGATCGTTCGTCCTGAGGAGGCCTGAAGCTGCAAGCTGAGGGCCGTCTCGATGGACCTCAGGCAGTCGTCTGCCTGAGGAACCACACGCGCTGTTCGGCCTGGTCGGTCCAGTCGTCGATGATTCCGTCGGTGGCGTTGTCGCCGACTTCGCTGGCCGTGGCCTTGGTTTCTCGCAAGGCGGCGAGGAAGGTCTCGTTGCCGGCGATCAGTTCCTGGATCATCGCCTCGGGGCCGAGGTCGGCGGCGTCCTGAGGGGGGATGCGGGTGGCGCGTTCGAGCGAGCCGAGCGAGGTGTGGGTAGTCGCCCCGTTCTTGCGGACGCGCTCGCCGATCAGGTCGGTGAGGGCGAGGATCTCGGCCGCCTGCTCGTCGAACAACAGGTGCAGGTCGCGGAAGTGCGGGCCGCGGACATGCCAGTGGAAGTTCTTGGTCTTGATGTAGAGCGCGAAGGCATCGGCGAGCAGGCCGTTGAGGTTCGCGACGTGAGCGGTACGGGCATTGTCACCCATGGCTGGGTCCTCCTTGTGCGGTCAGACCTATAAGCGATTCCGGGTGATCGTGTTCCCGGTAAATTTCGGACAGAAAAATCGCTTCAGGCGATCATTTGTCCGGCGATGAGGGTAAGGCCGATCAGGGCGAGGGCGCCGCCGGCGATGCGGCGCTCGCGGCCGAGGCGTTCGGGCACGGCAGGGGCGAGCGCGGCGAGGACAAGCGCCGCGCTGCTACCGGCGGCTCCCCCGAGGCCCGCGGGGACGGGCGCAGCCGTACCGACGGCGAGGGCGAGGATCAGGAGGCGCGCGCCGTCGGTGACCTGGTGGGCGGAAAGGACGAGGAGCGCGGCGAAGAGCGACCGTGTGGGCTCGGCGGGGGCCTTGCCGGGGCGGAAGATGAGCATTTCCGCACCGGAGAACATCAGGATGAGCGCGGCGGTGAGCGTCCGGAGGGGGGCGGCGAGTTCGGGCAGGAGGCGCAGGCCGGCCCAGGCGGCAAGGGCGGCGGTGACGCCAGCGGCGACGAGGGCCGTGGCGATGAGCGCCGGGCGCGGGCCTTGCGCCATGGTCAGGCGGGCGACGAGCACCTGGTCGCGCGCGCCGAGGCTGGCGAGGAAGCAGGCGATCAGGGCGAAGAGGAAGCCGCTCACCCGCCCGGGTTAGCAGGCGCGCCTCCTCACGTGCAAACCTTACTGCCAGAACCACCGGCGACGGTGGACGGCGGCGCCTTCCGGCGTGACGACCGTACCGCCGCGGCCGGCTACCTGGGTGCCCTCGGCCCGGCCTTCCGCCCGCTCGGCGCGCAGTTCCGCCCGGCGCGCGCGATCGTCGGCGTCGCGGGCCAGTTCGTCCTCGCGGCGACGGCGGCGCAGGTGGTCAAACGACCACCAGATCTGGCTGTGAGCGAAGACCCCGAGCAGGCCGCCGACGAGGGCGACGTGAAGCAGGATCGCGGGCAGCTGCCTCGGATCCGCCAACTGGTTGTGGAAGAACAGGATAGTGAGCACGGTGAAGCCCGCCAGCAGAAGCGAGGCCAACCGGGTCATCATGCCGAGCCCAAGCGCGAGGCCGACGATGATCTCGAACAGGGCCGCGGGGAAGACCAGCGCCGGGCTGAGCGCGGCCGAGCTCAGCATGGCGGCAGCGGGGCCCGGGTCCATCAGCTTCATGATGCCGGAGACTACGAACAGGAGGGCGATCAAAATACGGCCGATCACGGCGGCGACGGTGGACATGGGCGGTCTCCCCAGTGTGTGAGGGGGGAGCGGCTGGGGCGGGGTTTGGTTCCGGGGGATAGATAGGTGTGAAGCCGCTTACAACTTCGGCAAAGTCACCCCGCGCTGGCCCATGTACTTGCCCGCCCGGTCGGCATAGCTGATCTGGCAGGGTTCGTTGCCCTGCAGGAACAGGAACTGGCAGGCGCCCTCGTTGGCGTAGATCTTGGCCGGGAGCGGAGTGGTGTTGGAGAACTCCAGCGTGACGTGGCCTTCCCACTCGGGCTCGAGCGGGGTGACGTTCACAATGATCCCGCAGCGGGCATAGGTGCTCTTGCCGAGGCAGATCACCAGCACGTCGCGCGGGATGCGGAAGTATTCGACCGTGCGGGCCAGCGCGAAGGAATTGGGGGGGATCACGCAGACGTCGGTCTTGCGGTCGACGAAGGAGTTGGTCGAGAAATTCTTCGGGTCGACCACCGCGCTGTCGACATTGGTGAAGATCTTGAACTCGTCGGCCACCCGGGCGTCGTAGCCGTAGGAGGAGAGGCCGTAGGAAATGCAGCCGTCACGCTGCTGGCGCTCGACGAACGGCTCGATCATGCCGTTGTGCAGGGCTTCGTTGCGGATCCAGCGGTCGGAGAGAATCGTCATGGGCGGGTGGTGGCGCAGAGCGTTGCGGCGGGCAAGACGAGGTGCATCCCTTGTCCACCGGACCGGCGCGTGATACCTCGGCGGCGATGACCAGGCATGACGAAACCGAGCCGCGCGGGCGGCGGGCGGTGCGCTGGGCGCTGGTGGCGCTCTATGCGGCGGCCGGCGTGATCCACCTCGCCCTGCCCGCGCCGTTCCTGACGATCACCCCGCCCTGGGTCCCCGACGCGCCGCTGGTGATCGCGCTGACGGGGCTGGCCGAACTGGCCGGCGCGGCGGGGCTGGCGCAGGGCTGGTCGCTCCCCCTGCGGCGGGCGGCGGGATGGGGGCTGGCCGCCTATGCGCTGTGCGTGTGGCCGGCAAATATCCATCACCTGCTGATGGACATGGCGCGGCCCGATCATGGGCTGGGCTGGGCCTACCATGGGCCGCGGATGCTGGCCCAGCCCGTGCTGATCTGGGCGGCGGCCTGGGCCGGTGGGGGACTGGCGGGGCGGCGGCCAAACCCTTCCCGTCTTTCCTGAGTTCTCCCGACCCGTCTGTGCTGAGCTTGTCGAAGGACTGCCTTTCGCTTCTCTGCATTGCGCGCGAGGCACAAACCAAAGACAGTGCTTCTACAGGCTCAGCACAGACGGTTGTGGAGTGGCGGGTGAGCTAGAGGTGGTGGTACTGCTTGTACCAGTCCACGAAGGCCGGGACGCCGGCCTCGATGCTGGTCGTTGGCGCATAGCCGAGATCGCGACTGATCGCCTCGATATCGGCATAGGTGCGCGGCACGTCGCCCGGCTGCATCGGCAGGAGATCGAGCCGCGGGGTGATTCCGGTGGCGTCTTCGAGCAGGCCGATCACCTTCATCAGATGTTCGCTCCGGTGATTGCCGATGTTGTAGAGCCGGTGCGGGGCCTTGCTGCCGCCGGCCTTTTGCGCGCCGTCATCGGGCGGGGGATTGTCGAGGCTGGCGATCACCCCGGCGACGATATCGTCGATAAAGGTGAAATCGCGGTACATGTCGCCGTGGTTGAACACCGGCAGGGGCTCGCCAGCATAGAGCAGCCTCGTGAAGATCCACAGCATCATGTCGGGCCGGCCCCAGGGGCCGTAGACGGTGAAGAACCTGAGGCCAGTGAGCGGAATGCGGTAGAGGTGGGCGTAGGTCTCGCTCATCAGCTCGTCGGCCCGCTTGGTGGCGGCATAGAGCGAGACGGGATGATCGACCCGGTCCTCCACGGCGAAGGGCACCTTGGCATTGCCGCCATAGACCGACGACGAGGAGGCATAGACCATGTGCACGACCCCGCGGTGCCGCGCGATCTCCAGCAGGTTCACGTGGCCGACGAGGTTCGACTGCACATAGGCGTGGGGATTCTGGAGCGAATAGCGCACCCCGGCCTGCGCGGCGAGATGGACGATCCGCTCCAACGGATGGGGCGCGAGGGCGGCGGTGAGGCCGGCGGTGTCGGCGATGTTGTGCTCGAGGAAGTGGAACCGCCCGGCGCCCTCCTGGCGCAGCACGGCGAGGCGGGCCTCCTTGAGGGCCGGGTCATAGTAATCGTTGCAATCGTCCACCCCGACGACGCTGTCCCCCCGGGCGAGGAGCGCTCGGGAGAGATGGAAGCCGATGAACCCGGCCGCCCCGGTGACGAGAACCTGCATGAGCCGCCCGCAATCCTGCCAGTGTGATCGATCGGCGCCCAGACTAGCGCCGCCGGGCCCATTAGGCCACGATCGGTTCGCAACGGGTTAAACCCGGCGAAAAGCCATTTGCGGGAGATGCCATGACCACCGAAGAAATCGCCGCCCAGCTCGAGATCCGCGACCTGATCGCCCGATACAACCAAACCGGCGACGCCAACGACGTCGGCGGCTTTGCCGGCACCTTCGCCGAGAATGGCGCCATCGAAGGGATCGGCTACAGCTTCGCCGGCCGGGAGGCGATCCTCGCGTGGAAGGTCTCCCGCACGCCGGGTGCAGGGTCCGTCCCGGTTGGAGGGCCGCTGTTCCGCCGCCATAACGTGACGACGACCCGGATCACGCTCGATGGGCCGGACCGGGCCTCGGGGCTGGTCTACTGGATGGTGATCTCCGAACTCGGGCTCGACCACACCGGCTTCTATACCGACCGCTACGTGCGTGAGGGGGGTGAGTGGCTGATCGGGCACCGGCTGGTGACCATCATCTGGCGCCACGAGCACAGCATGGTAAGCCCCGACCAGATCGCGCCGGAATTCGTGCCTCCGCCGAAGGGCTAGACCCTAATTTCAGCCAGGTGGAAGCATCGTCATCGCGTCAGAAAGTCCGCTGGCAAGGCGCGGCGTGCAGCAGGGGCTGGTTATCCCTGCAAGCGACGCAACGCAGTCCAGCGGGCTTTTCTGACGCGACCCCGCAGGGGCGGGCCAACTTTGGCTCCGTGCCGACGCTTCCACCTGGCTGAAATAGGGTCTAGATGCCAGCGTACCAAGCGTAGTCGGCCCGATCCTCCCAGAACCCGCCCTTGCCGCCATAGAGGCCGGCGAGGGTGGAGCGGGCCTCGATCCGGGTCACGAACTTGGCCTGCTTGTAGCCGAGCTGGCGTTCGACCCGGAGGCGCAGCGGGGCGCCATGCGCGATGCCGAGGGGGGCGCCGTTCATCGCGTGGGCGAGGATCGTCTGCGGGTGGAAGGCATCGAGCAGGTCAATCGATTCGTAATAGGGTGCGGCCCCGCCGAACCGGTCGGCACAGTGGAAGACGAGATATCTGGCGGCGGGGAGCAGCCCGGCGGCCCTGAGCACGGCGGACAGCTGAGTCCCGCTCCACTGGCCGATTGCGCTCCACCCCTCCACGCAATCGTGGCGCGTTATCTGGGTGCGCTGGCGCATGGCCTTGAGGCTCTCCAGCGAGAGTTCGAGCGGGCGCAGGACGAGGCCGTCGACGCGCAGGCGCCACTGGCTGAACCCGTTGGCGGCGTGGCTCGCCCATTCGGCATTGTCGGAGGCGGTGCGGCTGCCGTTGGCGCGGAAGTTGGGCGAGAGATCGTCCGTGGTGAATTCCGGCGCAAGCATGCCGCCGCCGAGCAGGCGCTGGCTGCCCCGGTGGGCGTCCTCCGCGCTTTCCAGCAGCGAGCGGAACGCCGGGGAGCCGTTCAGCCGATCACACCCGGACAGGAGCAGGCCGCCGGCCCCGGCAGAGCCGAGGGCGAGCAGGCGGCGGCGGGACAGGGGCTCAGCCATGGGCGGTTTCCTCCCGTACCTTTCCCGACCGCTCGCGCGGCAGGCGGTACCAGCCGGTAATCATCGAGCGGACCTCGTTGAACGGGCCGGCGAGGACCACCATGGCAAGGTGTACTGTGACGAACAGGACGAGCCCCAGCGCGGCGAGGAAATGGAGCGAGCGGGCCGACTGGCGCCCGCCGAACAGATCAAGGAGGAAAGGGGCGACGGCATTGAAGCCCGGCGACATGGTGAGGCCGGTGAGGATCGCCAGGGGAATCAGGCCGAACAGCACGCCGCAATAGGCGAGCTTCTGCAGGACGTTGTAGCGCAGGGCCGCCGCACCGGTGGGAAATCGCAGGCGGACATGATCGACCACATCGGCCAGGATATGGCGCGGCGACCATTCGGCGCGGGTGATGTGGAGATCGCGGCGCACATGGCCGTTAACCAGCGACCACAGCAGGTAGGCCAGCAAGGCGAAGGCGAGGACCCAGGCGAAGGCGAGGTGCCAGAGGCGGGCATCGGCGAGGCTGTAGGTGGAAGGAATGGTCATCCAGCCGGGGAAGGCCTGGGCCTGGACCGCGCCGTTGGCATCGGTGGCGACACCGATCAGCCCGGTCGTATCGAAGACATGGCCGGCGAGGCGGAGCTGGCCGCGACCGCCCGCGTTCGTCACTTCGAGCCAGGCGTGATCGGGATTGGCGCCGAACTTGCCCCAGTAAAGCCGGGGATGGGCATTGAAGATCATCAGCCCGCTCATCAGCATGATGGTGATCGCGGCGAGATTGGTCCAGTGCCACAGCCGAGTGGAGAGGCGGTGGCGGCGGACCAGTTCGCCCCCGCGCAGGACGGGAGCTGACGAGACGGGTTCGGACGGCTCTTCCGGCACGGGCGCTCTCCTTGCGGGGGCAAGCTACCTGTTCGCCACCCGTGCGGCAATGGATCTGCGCCATTGATCATTGCGGCCCGGGCGCGGCCCCGCCGAATGGCGCGCGGCGACGGCCCATTGTCAGCGGCCCCGTCGTGCCTATTTCCAGCCTTGCAGGCCCAACCACCTGCCGAGGACACCCCGACATGAGTGAACCGATTATCGAGCTGCGCCCCTTCGCTACGCTGGGGGCCGCCAACCACGGCTGGCTCGACGCCCACCATCACTTCTCCTTCGCCGACTTCTACGATCCGGCCCGCACCCAGTGGGGCGCGATCCGGGTGTGGAACGACGATGTGATCGCAGCGAAGAGCGGCTTCCCGCCGCACCCGCACCGCGACATGGAGATCGTCACCTATGTTCGCCACGGCGCGATCTCGCATCGGGACAGCCTTGGCAACGAGGGCCGCACCGGCGCAGGCGATGTCCAGGTGATGAGCGCGGGAACGGGCATCCAGCATGCCGAGTTCAACCTCGAAGACGAGGAATGCCGCCTGTTCCAGATCTGGATCCTGCCCGACAGCGCGGGGCATGCGCCGAGCTGGGGGATGCGGCCGTTTCCCAAGGACGACCGCGCGGGGGCCTTCGTCACCCTCGCCTCGGGCCTTGCCGGTGACGAGCACGCGCTGCGGATCAACGCCCGCGCCCGCGTGCTCGGCGCCATGGTCAAGTCCGGGGACACCGTGACCTATGCGACCGACCCGGCCCGCCATGCCTATCTCGTGCCGGCTTCGGGCAGGGTGAAGGTCGGCACGGTCGAGGCGGCGGCGCGTGACGGGGTGGCGATCACCGGGGTGGGGACGATCACCGTCACCGCGCTGGAGGACGCCGAGCTGGTCATGGTCGACGCGAGCTAAACGATCGCCCGGCCCGGTCGGCAGATTGTGTCGGCCGGGCCGGGCATTTCACCTTAGCACTGTCCGGGCTCCCGGCTATAGTCCGGCTCGCCATGGCAGAGACCCCTCTCTTCGACGATGCCGCCGCGCGGGGCTTCCTGCGCGGCTGCTTCGATGCCGCGCTCGATGCCGCCCGCCCCGGCCCGGCCGTGCTCGCCCACCTGCCGGACGAGCCCAGCGGGCGCTGCGTGGTCGTCGGCGCGGGCAAGGCCTCGGCTGCCATGGCCGCCGCGCTGAATGCCGCCTGGCCGGACGTGGACCTTTCGGGCGTGATCGCCACCCGCCATGGCCACGGCGTACCGGCGGGACGGGTGCGGGTGATCGAGGCCGGCCATCCCGTGCCCGACGAGCACAGTGTGACGGCCGGGCAGGCGATGGTGGCGGCCGTGGCGGGGCTGGGGCCCGACGATCTGGTGATCGCGCTGATCTCGGGCGGCGGCTCGGCCAGCCTCGCCCTCCCCGCGCCGGGCCTGACGCTGGCCGACAAGCAGGGGATGACGCGGGCACTGCTGCACAGCGGCGCGCCGATATCGGCGATGAATACCGTCCGCCGCCATGCCTCGGCGATCAAGAACGCCCGCCTCGCCCAGGCCGCTGCGCCGGCGCGGGTGGTCACCCTGGTGATCAGCGACGTGCCGGGCGACGACCTCTCGGCGGTGGCCTCCGGCCCAACCCTTGCCGACGGCTCCACTCCGGCCGATGCCCTGGCGGTGATCGAGCGCTATCGCATCCCGGTGCCCGACGGGTTCCGCGCTCATCTGAAACAGTCCGGTCCCGCGCCCCAGCCGGTAAGGGGCGCAGCCATGCTCATCGCCTCACCGGGGCAGGCCCTTGCCGCGGCGGCGGACTATGCCCGGGCGCGGGGCGTGGAGCCGGTCCTGCTCGGCGATGCGATCGAGGGCGAGGCCCGCGAGGTCGCCGCCGACATGGCCGCCAGGGCCCTTGGCGAACGCCGCCGTCCCCGCGTGCTGCTCTCCGGCGGGGAGGCGACGGTGACGATCGGGCCGGGCGGCACTGGCCGGGGAGGGCGCAACACCGAGTTCCTGCTGGCCTTCGCACTGGCGGCACGGGGCGCACCGGGGATCTGGGCCATCGCCGGCGACAGCGACGGCATCGACGGCACGGAAGATGCGGCCGGCGCGACCGTCTCGCCCGACCTGCTGGCGCGGGCCCGGGCGGCAGGTTGCGATCCGGCCGCGATCCTCGCCGCGCATGACAGCTACAGTCTGTTCCAGGCGACCGGCGACCTTCTGATCACCGGGCCGACGCTGACCAACGTCAACGACATCCGGGCCATTCTCGTCGCCTGAGCAGGAACGCAGTCCACGGATTGTCCGATTAATCCGGAGAGTTGCGGTCACCGCCTTTGCCTTGCGGCTGTGGCCGGGTGGCTTGCCGCGCGGCTGCCTCGCCCGCTCAGCGCTTGCGCACGAATTCCGCCCGCAGGACAAGGCCCTTGATGCCTTCGAACCTGCAGTCGATCTCCTGCGGGTCGCCAGTCAGGCGGATCGACTTGATCAGGGTGCCCTGCTTGAGCGTCTGCCCGGCGCCCTTGACGGTGAGGTCCTTGATCAGGGTGACCTGGTCTCCATCGGCGAGGAGATTGCCGACCGCGTCGCGCACTTCCACCGCGTTTTCGGCGGCGCGCTTGGCTGCCAGTTCGCTGGCGGGCAGCCATTCGCCGCTGTCCTCGTCGTACACGTAGTCTTCGTCGCTCATGGGGCCTCCTGTCGGGCCCGCTCTGCGCCCGGAGAGGCGGAGTGGCAAGGGGCCGCGATTCAGGCTTCTGCCGGGTCGACCGCTCCGCACCAGTCGCTGCGCTGGCCGCGCCAGGGTTCGGCGAGGCCCTCGCGCACCAGTTGCGCGCCTACCGACTGGCCGTGACGGATGACCACCCGCAGCAAACGCCCGTAACGGTCGCGGTCGCGGTCGTACGGGGCGAGCTCGAATGGGCCGGCGTTGAGCAGGGCGATGAGGCGGCGCGTGGCCGCATGGCCGCGGGCCTGCTCGGACGCACAGCGCGCGCCGTGCGTTTCTGGCGCGTTGATATCGGCGATGCGAACCTTCTCGCCCGATAGCCAGAAGGTGTCGCCATCGACGACGCAGGTGGTGCGCGGGCCTTCCGGGCAGAGCGAGAAGGCGGCGGCGGTGAGCGCGAGAAGTGCAAAGGCCATGCTCTGAAACCACGACAAAGCCCGCTTGGATTCTATCCGAGTAAATACTTGGTTATCCTCGAATTTGGAGCGGAGTTTCTCCGGTTTACAGCGGTTTACGAACCGATCGCAGGGTTGACGGAGCAGCTGCCCGGCGGGGATCGGTCCATGGGGAGCGGCGGCACTGGAGGCAATTCGCTCCGATCCGGCGCAGAATAATCCGTCCGGTCAGCTGCGCGCCCCTGCCGCTGAGTGCCCGTAAAACTGCTTCAAATTGCGTGGGGAGCGATTAAGGGGCAGGCATGACCACTTCGCAAGCCGCCACCCGCGATCCCGCCATGCTCGCCAAGGCCGAGACCCTGATCGAGGCCCTGCCCTACCTGCAGCGCTATGCGGGGCGCACCTTCGTAGTGAAATATGGCGGCCACGCGATGGGCGATCCAGAACTCGCGCTGGATTTTGCGCAGGACGTGGTGCTGCTCAAGGCGGTGGGCATCAACCCGGTCGTGGTCCACGGCGGAGGGCCGCAGATCGGGGCCATGCTCAAGAAGCTGGGCGTCGAAAGCCGTTTCGTCGACGGCCTGCGCGTGACCGACAAGGCCACGGCGGACATCGCCGAGATGGTCCTGTGCGGCTCGATCAACAAGGAACTGGTCGGCTGGATCGCCAATGCCGGGGGCAAGGCAATCGGCATTTCCGGCAAGGACGGCGGCCTCGTCACCGCGCGCAAGGTCGAGAAGATCATGCGGGATCCCGACACCGACGAGATGCTAAGCGTCGACCTCGGCTTCGTCGGCGAGCCCGACGTGATCGACACGACCGTGATCGAAACGATGATCGCGGCGGGAATCATCCCGGTGATCGCCCCGATCGCCTGCGGGATCGACGGCGAGACCTACAACGTCAACGCCGATACCATGGCCGGATCGATTGCCGCCGCGCTCGGCGCCGCCCGGCTGTTCATGCTGACCGACGTGGCCGGCGTGCTCGACAAGGACAAGAACCTGCTGACCGACCTCACCCCGGCCGACATTGCCCGGCTGGCCGAGGACGGCACGATCAGCGGCGGCATGATTCCCAAGCTGGAAACCTGCGTGCTCGCGGTGGAAGCCGGCTGCGAGGCGGCGGTGGTGATCGACGGGCGGGTGAGCCATGCCATGCTGATCGAGGTCTTCACCTCGAAGGGCGCGGGTACGCTGATCCGCAAGGGCTGAAGGACCATCCGACAGGAAACGGTCGGGCGGGTGCCCGTGGACGAGCCGGCCCTGACCGGCTAAGAGCGCCGCACCTGCCAATTGCGAGGGCCACGCAGTGCTGTTTCTGACCCTGTTTGAAATCGTGGGCTATCTGATCTCCATCGTGGTCACGCTGGTGATCGTCCAGTTCGTACTGAGCCTGTTGATCAGCTTCAACGTGGTCAACATGCACAACAATGTCGTCGCGGCCATCTGGCAGGCGGTCAATGCCATCCTCGATCCGATCCTCCGTCCCATCCGCAAGGTGATGCCGGCAACCGGGGCGCTCGACCTTTCGCCGATGGTCCTGATCATCGGCCTCACGATCGTGCAGATCGTGCTCAAGAACATGGCCGCGGCGGCCCTCGCCTGAACGGAGTTTTCATCCCGTGACCGACCTGATCGACGGCAAGGCCTTTGCCGAGGGGCTGCGCACCCGCGTCGGCGCGCTCGCGGCTCAGTTCGAGGGCAAGGCCGGGCGCAAGGCGGGCCTCGCCGTGGTGCTGGTCGGCGAGGACCCGGCGAGCCAGGTCTACGTGCGCAGCAAGGGCAAGCAGACCGTGGCCTGCGGCATGGCCAGCTTCGAACACAAGCTCCCGGCTGAAACTTCCGAGGCCGATCTCCTTGCCGTGGTCGAACGGCTCAACGCCGATCCAGCGGTGGACGGGATTCTCGTCCAGCTGCCGCTGCCGGCACATATCGACGAGCAGAAGGTGATTTCCACCATCAACCCCGACAAGGACGTCGACGGGTTCCACGTGGTCAACGCCGGGCGCCTCGCCGTGGGCCTCCCGGGGTTCGTCCCCTGCACGCCGCTGGGCTGCGTGATGCTGCTGAAGGATTGGCTGGGCAGCCTTTCGGGCCTCGACGCCGTGGTGATCGGCCG
>JGI24751J29686_10000276_pt1 | contig 19919 bp, 19 predicted proteins | sample KBSSwiS6_FD_29686 | JGI IMG/M metagenome (IMG submission 29686)
GGGGACGTCGGTGGCGACCGGGATCGGGCTGAACGCGTAGTAGCGCGGATCGTCCAGCCGCGCGCCGAGCTCATCGGCGGGGATGTCGAGCAGCTCGGACAGGTCGAGCAGCACGCTCTCGGTCTGATCGCCGAGCTCCTGACGGTTGATCGTGATGACCACGCTCCCGCGGTTCTGGACCAGGAGCGTCCCGTTCGCGTCCTTGATCACCCCGCGAGGCGCCGGGACCTCGATCAGGCGCACCGCGTTGTCCGCGGCCTCCCGCTTGAGCTCCTCGGAGGCGAGCACCTGCAGGAACCACAGGCGCGTCGTGAGGGCCGCGAACATCGCGAGCACCAGCAGGGCGAGGACCTTCACGCGCAGACCCATCCGGGGCTCGGTCACGCCGGTTCCTTGACGCTCACCATCGGGCGACCCGGCGCGAACGCGAACCCTCGGCGGCGCGGCGCAGCAGCGGGTACACGAGCGGGGTCAGGATCGCGTTGTAGAGCGCCGAGAGCAGAGCCACACGGAACAGGTAGAGCCAGCCGACGTCCAGCTGGCCGAGCAGGAACGACACGACCCCGTAGAAGACGACACCGGCGAACGTGCCCACCCCCACCAGCAGCACCGGCGTGACGGGCGAGGGACTCACGATGTACTGGCGAGCCATCCCGACCGCGTAGCCGAGGAGCGTGAGCGTGAGCGCCGTGATGCCCTTCGGGGCGTCCAGGAGGAAGTCCTGGGCCATGCCGCCCGCGAACCCCGTGATCGCCCCCGAGGCAGGCCCCTCCAAGATCGCGAAGCAGATCGTGAGCAGGTACATCAGCTCGGGCTTGGCGCCGAGCAGGTTGACCTCGGAGAAGACCGTGGTCTGGAGGATGAGCGCGGTCAGGATGACCGCCGAGAGCAGGAGCACGCGGCGCACGGACGACGACCCTACCCTCGCGTGTCACGGGAGAGCACCACGAGCACGAGGGACAGGGAGGAGAAGTCCACCGCGGGCCGGACCGTGAGGAGCTTCTCGGTGGCGGAGTCCTCGTCCAGGACCCGCGAGACCGTCCCGATCAGGATGTTGGGCGGGTACAGGCTCTCGGCTACGCCGGCGATCCGGTAGCCGGCGGTGACGACGTGCTCGTCCGGGGCGGCGTCGACGGTCGGGTCCACGAGGCTCATCTCGAGGTCGGAAGGGCCCGCGCCCGAGAGCAACCCGGTCTGGCGCGAGACGTCGAGGCGTCCGGCGACCGACGAGTCGGGGTCGATGATCAGCTGCACGATGGACGAGCTCGACCCGACACGCACCACGTGCCCGACGAGTCCGGCGCTGGAGACGACGGGCATGCCCACCGCGATGCCGCTGTCCGAGCCCTCGTCGATCGTGATCGTCCATTCGAAGTTCGAGACGCCGTTGGCGATCACCTGGGCCGCCGTCGTCTCGATCCGGTTCCCGAGGCTCTCCTGCAGGCCGAACAGCGCCTCCAGCTCGGCGAGACGGGCCTGGTCGGCCCTGCCTTCGGCGAGCTGGGTCTCGAGTGCGTCGACGCGTTCGCGAAGGACATCACGTTCGTGACGGATCGACGGGAGCCGGACCAGCGTCGAGAAGAAGTTCCCGATCGGGTGGGTGACCTTGGAGACGACCTCCTGCAAGGGGCTGATCACGGCGAGCGCGCCGTCCCCGAGCGACGCCAGCGGCCCCTGGGCCCCCTCGCGGTAGTCGACGGTGATCGTCACGAGCGAGATGGAGACCAGGGCCACGACCAGCAGGCGGGTGCTGCGCGCTCGGGTGCGCAGGGCCACCGCGAACCTACCTCCGGGACGGGCTCACCAGGACCCGTTGGAGGATCTCGAACTCCTCGAGGCACTTCCCGGACCCGATCGCGACCGAGGAGAGCGGGTTGTCGGCGATGTGGATCGGCATGCCGGTCTCGTGGCGGAGCCGCTTGTCGAGCCCTCGGAGGAGGGCGCCGCCGCCGGTGAGCGTGATGCCCCGGTGCATGATGTCCCCCGCGAGCTCGGGAGGGGTCCGGTCCAGGGTCGCCTTGATCGAGTCGATGATCGCGCTGACCGGCTCCTCGATCGCGGCGCGGATCTCGCCGTCGGTGATCTGGAGGGTCTTGGGGAGCCCCGAGACGAGGTCGCGCCCGGGGATCTCGGCCACGAGCTCCTCCTGCATCGGGTAGACGGCCGCGATCGCAAGCTTGATCGCCTCCGCCGTCCGCTCGCCGAGCAGCAGCGAGTACTCCTTCTTCACATGGTTGATGATCGCCTCGTCCAGTTCGTCCCCGCCGATTCGGAGCGACGACGACGTGACGATCCCGCCGAGCGAGATCACGGCGACCTCGGTCGTGCCGCCGCCGATGTCCACGACCATGTTGCCCGCCGGCTCGTGGATCGGCAGCCCGGCGCCGATGGCCGCGGCCATCGGCTCCTCGATGATGTACGCGCGACGAGCGCCCGCGGCGATCGTCGCCTCCTCCACGGCGCGTTGCTCGACACCCGTGATTCCGGAAGGCACGCAGACGACGACGCGAGGCTTGGCCAGCAGCCGGCGCTTGTGCACCCGCTGGATGAAGTACCGGAGCATCTTCTCGGTGATGTCGAAGTCGGCGATCACGCCGTCCTTCAGCGGGCGCACGGCCTGGATGTGCGACGGCGTCCGGCCGATCATCCGCTTGGCCTCGTTGCCCACGGCCAGGACGGCCCCGGACATCGTATTGATCGCGACCACGGAGGGTTCGTTCAGGACGATGCCCGCGTGCCGAACGTAGACGAGCGTGTTCGCGGTCCCAAGGTCGACTGCCATGTCCTGACCCAGGAACCCGAGTACCCCTTCACCGCCCGCGCTTCGACGGCCCTGGGATGCGGGAAGTTCGCGACGAACCTTCTCGGCCATAGGTTCGCGCTCTTTGTACAGGACCCCTATTTGGGTGGCAACTCTCGACCCGACGTGGAGGCAACCTTAGGGTTCACGCATGGTGTGACCTGCGCTTTCACTCGCCCTCGACCCACCGGGTAGGGTTCGTCGAGCGTTGGTCGAGGGCGAGTGAGATGCGTGCAGCGATCGTGTTCCCGGGTCAAGGTTCACAGTTCGTCGGTATGGCGGACGTGTGGAACACCCACGACGCCGCACGAGCGGTGCTCGACGACGCAACGGCGGCGATCGGACGCGATGTCGTCGTCGGCAGCCGCGACGCGGATGCGCTCGCCACCACCGAGTTCGTGCAGCCGGCGATCCTCGCGTGCGATGTCGCGGCGTTCCGCGTCCTGGATGCGCTCGGCGTCGCGTTCGTCGGCGCGGCGGGCCATTCGCTCGGCGAGTTCGCGGCCCTGGTGGCCGCGGGCGTCCTCGAGCTCGCGGACGCGCTGCATATCGTGGCGGTGCGTGGCCGGGCGATGCAGGCGGCGGGCGAGGCCCGGTCCGGAACGATGACCGCGCTGCTCGGCGTCGGGGCCGAGGCCGCGGAGGCGCTGTGCGACGACGCTCGCGGCGACGACGTGCTGCTCGTCGCCAACGAGAACTCGCCGCAACAGGTGGTGATCAGCGGCAGCGTCGCCGCGGTCGAACGCGCCGAGACCCTCGCCGCCGAGCGCAAGATCCGGGCCGTGCGCCTGAACGTCGCGGGGGCGTTCCATTCCCCGCTGATGGAACCCGCGGTCGAACCGCTGTCGGCCGCGATCGCGGAGGCGGCGTTCTCGCCCCCGCGGTTCCCGATCGCCTCGAACGTCACGGGCACCCTCGTCACCGGACCCGCCGAGCTCCGGGCTCTGGCCGAACGCCACGTCGTCTCACCGGTCCGCTGGGAGGCGAGCCTCGGCGCCCTCGCCGAGCTGGGGGTCGACACGTTCGTCGAGGCGGGACCCGGAGACGTGCTCACCAAGCTCGCGAAGCGAGCCGCGCCCGGGGCCCGGGCCGTCGCGGTGAGCTCGCCCGAGGCCGCGGCCGCGCTCGCCGAGGAAGGGACCTGACCACGCACGGAGTCGGCGAGCCCCTGCGGCGCCGCGTCGAGCACCACCCGCGGGCGATATCCTCGGCCATCGACGCGGGCGGCGACCGTCGCCCCGAGGGGGGATCGTGAGCGCGCAGCGATACGCGGCCGTCGCCGGCCTTGGTTCGGTCCTGCCGGACCGCGTCGTGCCCAACGAGTGGTTCGAGGCGTTGATCCAAACGAGCGACGAGTGGATCCGGGAGCGCACCGGGATCCGGGAACGGCGGTTCGCCGCCGACGGACAGACCACGTCCGACCTCGCCGTCGTGGCCGCGACGCGCGCGCTCGAGGCCGCGTCGATCGCGCCGGAGCAGGTGGACCTCCTCGTCTGCGCGACGCTCACCGGTGACACGCCGATCCCCTCCACCGCGGTCTGGGTCCAGCGCAAGCTCGGGATCGGGGCGCCCGCGTTCGACGTGAACGCGGCGTGCGCCGGGTTCTCCTACGCGATGTCGACCGCCACCGCCTTCGTCGAGTCCGGGCAGGCCGAGACCGTGGTGGTGATGGGTGCCGAGGTTCTGTCCAGGGTGATGAACTTCCACGACCGCACGACCTGCGTGCTCTTCGGCGACGGCGCGGGCGCGGTGGTGCTGCGGCGTTCGGAGGAGCCGGGCGTGCTCGGTTCGGTCCTGGGGGCCGATGGGCGTGCCGCCGAGATCCTGATCATCCCGGGCGGCGGTTCCGCCGAGCCGGCGAGCCACGCTTCGGTGGACGCGAACGACCACGCCATCCAGATGCCGAACGGCCGCGAGGTCTTCAAGCGGGCCGTCGTCGAGATGTCGAACGCGTGTCGGCAGCTGCTCGAGAAGTCCGGGTTCGGCCCCGACGACGTGGACCTGCTGATCCCCCACCAGGCGAACGCCCGGATCATGATCGCGGTCGCGGAACGCCTCAAGATCCCGATCGACCACGCGGTGGTCGACGTCGAATCCGTCGGCAACACGTCGGCGGCCTCGATCCCCGTCGCCCTCGATCGCGCGTGGCGCGCCGGCCGGGTCCGCGAGGGCGACCTGATCCTGCTGACGTCGTTCGGCGCCGGGCTCGCTTGGGGCGCGAACCTGATCCGCTGGACGGGACCGGCGGCCCGATGAGCGAGCAACCCCGCAAGGTCGCGGTCGTCACCGGAGGTTCNCGCGGGATCGGGCGTGCGTGCGCGGAGGCGCTCGCGCGGGACGGCTGGAGCGTGGCGATCGGGTACCGCTCGAGCGAGGCCGACGCGAAGGAGACGGTCGCCAGCCTCGAGGCGATCGGGACGCCCGGCCTCGCGGTCGCGATGGACGTCACGGAGGAGGGTTCGGTCACCGAGGCCTTCCGCCGGGTCGGCGACGAGCTCGGACCGGTCACGGGTCTGCTGAACAACGCCGGGATGTCGCGGGACGGCCTGGTCCTCAAGTACCCGATGGACGTCTACGAGCGGACGATGGCGACCAACCTGCGGGGCGCGTTCCTGTGCTCGCAGTCCGCGCTGCGGGGGATGCTCCGGGCCAAGTGGGGCCGGATCGTGAACATGTCCTCGGCCGTCGCGCTCCGCGGCAACGCGGGTCAGACCGTCTACGCGGCCACGAAGGCCGGTCTCGTCGGACTCACGAGATCGCTCGCCCGCGAGGTCGGGGGCAAGGGCATCACGGTGAACGCGCTGTGCCCGGGCCTGCTCGACACGGACATGACCTCCCATCTGACCGAGCCGGCGCGCGCGTACTACCTGGACCAGACGCCGGTGGGGCGGGCGGCGCACCTTGAGGAGGTCGCGAGCGTGGTGCGCTTCATGATGTCCGTGGAGGCCTCCTACGTGAACGGCGTGGTGCTGCCCGTGGACGGCGGGCTGACCGCCTAGTCGAAGGACGGCCGGCCCCCGTAGCATGGGCCGCCGAAGCGACACCATGAGCAAGGCAGTCAAAGAACAAGACGACGACACAGCCAAGGAGACACAGGAGGAAGGATGGACAAGGCAGAGATCGAGTCTCGGGTCCGCAAGGTCCTCGCCGAGCAGCTGGCGGTCGACGAGGCTCAGGTCGTCCCCGACGCCCGCTTCGCCGAGGATCTGAACGCCGATTCACTCGACCTCGTCGAGGCGGTGCTCGCCCTCGAGGAGGAGTGGAACATCGACATCCCCGAGGAAGAGATGGAGGGCGTCAAGACCGTCGGACAGGCCGTCGCCCTGGTCGAGCAGAAGCTCGGATCGTCCTGAGCCCGATGGGCGAGCGGGTCGTCGTCACCGGGATCGGACCGGTCACGCCGGTGGGCACCGGCGTCGACGACTTCTGGACCGGCATCACGTCCGGCAGGAACGGGATCGGGCTGATCACGGCCTTCGAGACCGACGATCTCCCCGTGAAGGTCGCCGGCGAGGTCCCGGGGTTCGATCCGGCGCCGTGGCTGGACCCCAAAGAGATCCGCCGGACCGATCGTTTCGTCCACTACGGGGTCTCCTCGGCCGCGCTCGCCTGGGACGACGCGGGCCAGCCCGAGGTCCCCTCCGAGCGAGCGGGCGTGATCTTCGCGACCGGCATCGGCGGCATCCAGACGCTGATCGCGCAGCACCTGGTGCTCCTCGAGAAGGGTCCGGGGCGCGTCTCCCCGTTCATGGTGCCCGCCCTGATGGCCAACGCCGCGAGCGGCCACATCGCGATGCGGTTCGGCTTCACCGGCCCGAACCTGTGCACGGTCTCGGCCTGCTCTTCGTCGAACCACGCGATCGGCGAGGCGCTGCGATATATCCGCGACGGCTACATGGACCTGTGCGTCGCCGGCGGTTCGGAGGCGGCGACCCTGCCGCTGACGGTCGCGGCGTTCGCGCAGATGACGGCGCTCACGAAGAACCCCGACCCCGAGACCGCGTCTCGACCGTTCGACAAGGGACGCGACGGGTTCGTGCTCTCCGAGGGCGCCTGCACGCTGATCCTCGAGTCCGAGACGCACGCGAAGGCCCGGGGCGCCCGCGTCTACTGCGAGGTCGCGGGGTACGGCGCCTCCGACGACGCCTTCCACATCACGGCCCCCGATCCGAAGGGTTCGGGTGCGGCCCTCGCGATGGCCTGGGCCCTGCGCGACGCCGGCGAGGAGCCGGGGGCCGTCACGTACGTGAACGCGCACGGTACCTCGACCCCGCTGAACGACGCGGCGGAAACGGCCGCGATCAAGGCGACCCTCGGCGAAGACGTCGCCCACCGCATCGCGGTCTCCTCGACGAAATCGATGACCGGTCACATGCTCGGTGCGGCGGGTGCGGTGGAAGGCGCTGTGTGCGCGCTCGCGATCGCGAACGGCGTCGTACCGCCGACGATCCACTACGAGACACCCGACGAGGACTGCGACCTCGACTACGTGCCGAACGAGGCACGCGAGCTCGACGTCCGACTCGCGCTGTCGAACTCGTTCGGATTCGGCGGCCACAACGCCGCGGTGGCGTTCCGCAAGGCCTCGTAGCTCCCGAGGCCGGCTCCGCCGTCAGCCGAAGAAGAGCTTGAGCTCGCGCTCGGCCGACTCGGGCGAGTCGCTGCCGTGCACGAGGTTCTCNGTGATCACGAGGCCGAAATCGCCGCGGATCGTGCCGGGCGGCGCCGTGGCGGGATCGGTGGGTCCCACCATCGTCCGCCAGACGTCGACCGCACCTTCACCCTCCAGCCGCACGACCACGACGGNTCCCGAGGTGATGAAGTCGACGAGCTCCCCGAAGAANGGCTTGTCGCGGTGCTCACCGTAGTGCTCCTCCGCNAGCGGACGATCGATCGTCAGCGAGCGGATCTCGGCCACGCGCAGGCCCTTGTCCTCGGCGCGTCGCAGCACCTCGCCGACCAGCCCGCGACGGACTCCGTCCGGCTTCACGATGAGCAGCGTCGATTCCTCAGCCAACTTAGGAGTCCCCTAGCAGTGCTCGGCGAGCGTCCGCGACAGTGTACAGAGAGCCCGTCACCAGGATGAGGTCGCCGGCATCGGAGGCGCTGGCGGCCGCGTCCAGCGCGTCTGGCACGGTCGCGAAAGCCTCGGTGGCGATGCCGTGGGCCGTCATCGCGTCGGCGACCTCCCGCGACGGTCGCGCCCGAACGCTGTCGACCGCGCCCGCGTACCCCGCGTCCGCGAGCGGGGCGAGCGGAGCCACGACGCCCTCGAGATCCTTGTCGGCGAACACCCCGAGGACCAGGTGTAGACGATCCCACGTGAAGAAGTCGGGCAACGAATCGGCCAGCGCCCGGGCCGCCGCCGGGTTGTGCGCGCCGTCCAGGATCACCAGCGGTCGATGCGCCGCGACCTCCAGGCGCCCGGGCGACGTCGCCGCGCCGAGCGCCAGCCGGACGGCGTCCGGGTCCAGGGCGCGTTCGAGCAGGGCCTCCACCGCGACGACCGCGGCCGCCGCGCTGTGCGCGGCATGCTCCCCGTAGATCGGCAGCAGGATGTCCTCGTACGTCGCGTGGAGCCCCCGGATCGCGAGGGCCTGCCCACCGACGGCCGTCGTCAGATCGTCGATCCCCCAGTCGCGCCCCTCGAGCAGCGGCGTGGCGATCTCCTCCTCGCATCGCCGCTCGATGACCTCGAGCGCCTCATCCGTCTGCTCGCGCACGACCGCGACCTTGCCCTGCTTGATGATGCCGGCCTTCTCGGCCGCCACCTCCGCGATCGTCGAGCCCAGCTCCGGATGATCGAGCCCGATCGGACAGATCACCGCCACGTCGCCGGAGACGAGGTTGGTCGCGTCCCACGTCCCGCCCATCCCGACCTCGACCACGGCGAGCGCCACAGGGGCGTCCGCGAAGGAGAGGAAGGCGAGCGCCGTGAGCGCCTCGAAGTACGTGACGGGCCCGACCTGCTCGTCGACGGTCCGCAGGTAGACGAGCAGGTGCTCGAACTCCTCACCGAACGCCTCCTCCGCCATCGGCTCCCCACAGATCTCGAACCGCTCGGTCACCGACTCCAGGTGGGGCGAGGTGAACAGACCGGTCGTGAGGCCATGGGCGCACGCGACCCCGGCGGCCAGCCGCGCGCTGGTCGTCTTGCCGTTCGTCCCGGTCACGTGGATCGTCGGGTACGTCAGCTGCGGATCGGCCAGCAGGGTGGCGAGTGCGCGGATCCGGTCCAGGTCGGGCTCGGGCATGTGCTCGGGCTGGCGACGCTCGAGCTCGGCCATCGCGTCGGCGAACCGCACGGCTACTCCTCGCGCGCCAGCTCGACCTCGACCGAGGGTTCGGTCGCCTCCACGTACTCGACCGAACGCACCTTGCCGGCCTCGGCGACGTCGCGCTCGACGCCGCGCAGGATCTTCAGGCGTTCGGGCGTGTCCCGGACGACGAGGCGTTCGACGTCGGTGCGCAGCGACCGCTTGGCGAGCGCCTTGGCCTTGCGGACCTCGCCGAGCGCCCACGCGGCCACCTCGTAGACGACCGGCTCGCCGCCGACCGGGAACGCCTCGGTCGAGGGCCAGCTCGCGCGGTGGATCGAGCCCTGCTTCCACCACGACCACACCTCCTCGGTCGAGTACGGCAGGAACGGCGCGAACAGGCGGAGCAGGACGTCGAGCGCGAACCGCAGCGATGCGATCGCGGACCCGGCCGCCTCGGGTCCGTTGCCGCCGTACGCGCGACCCTTCACGAGCTCGAGGTAGTCGTCGGTGAACCCCCAGAAGAAGCGCTCGACGATCTCCAGGGCGCGGGCGTGCTCGTAGCCCTCGAGCGCGGCCGTGGCCCGGTCCACGACGTCGGCGAGCCCCGCGAGCATCGAACGGTCGAGCGGGTCGTCGATCTGGGCCTCCCCGCCCTCGAGCAGCAGGGCGAACCGCGAGGCGTTGAGGATCTTGATCGCGAGGCGACGCCCGATCTTGATCTGCTGCTCGTCGAACGCCGCGTCGATCCCCAGCCGCGCGCTCGACGCCCAGTAGCGCACCGCGTCCGCGCCGTGCTGCTCGAGGTGCGCGACCGGGGTCACGACGTTGCCCTTGGACTTCGACATCTTCTTGCGCTCGGGATCCAGGACGAACCCGCTGATCGCCGCGTCGGTCCACGGGAGCTCCCCGAACTCCAGATGCGACTTCAGGACGGTGTAGAACAGCCAGGTCCGGATGATCTCGTGGGCCTGGGGTCGTAGGTCCATCGGGAACACGCGCGAGAACAGGTCCGGGTCCTCCTCCCACTTCCCGGCGATCTGCGGGGTGAGCGAGGACGTCGCCCACGTGTCCATGATGTCCGGGTCACCCACGAAGCCGCCGGGCATCCCTCGCTGCTCCTGCGTGAAGCCCTCGGGCGCGTCCGAGGACGGATCGACCGGCAGCCGATCCTCGCTCGCCACCAGCGGATGTTCGTGATCGGGCTTGCCCTCCTCGTCGAGCTGGTACCACACCGGGAACGGGACGCCGAAGAACCGTTGACGGCTGACGCACCAGTCGCCGTTCAGACCCTCGACCCACGATGCGTAGCGAGCGCCCATGTACTCGGGGTGCCAGCGGAGCTGCCGCCCGAGTTCGAGCAGCTCCCCTCGGAACTCGATCGTCTTCACGAACCACTGCCGGCTGGACACGATCTCGAGCGGTCGTTCCCCGCGCTCGTAGAACTTGACGGCATGGCGGATAGGCGTGGGTTCGCCGACCAGATCGCCGGATGTGCGGAGGAGCTCGGCGATCGTGGCCCGTGCCTTCTTCGACGGCAGGCCCACGAGCGTGCCCTGCGCCGCTGCGGCGGCGGCCACGTCGCGCGACTCCCAGCCGGGTTCGCCCCACCGCGACGGCGAGACGGCCCCGTCGCGTCCGATCACCACGCGCGCGGGCAGGCGGAGCTCGCGCCACCAGGTGACGTCGGTGATGTCNCCGAACGTGCAGATCATCGCGACCCCGGTCCCNTTCTCGGGGTCGGCGAGTTGGTGCGCGACGATCGGGACCTCCGCGCCGAACAGCGGGGTCACCACCGTCGTCCCGACGTCCGACCGGTACCGGTCGTCGTTGGGGTTCACGACTAGGGCGACGCACGCCGGGATCAGCTCGGGGCGCGAGGTCTCGATCTCCACCCAGCCCTCGCCGTCGGCCCGCGCGAACCGGACGCGGTGGTACGCGCCGTCGATCTCGCGATCCTCGATCTCGGCCTGCGCCACCGCGGTCTGGTAGTCGATGTCCCACATCGTCGGCGCCTCGACGTGGTACGCGAGGTCCCGCGCCAGCAGCCGCACGAACGCGCGCTGCGAGGCCCGGCGCGAACGCTCGTCGATCGTGGTGTAGGTCTGCGTCCAATCGACCGAGAGCCCCGTACGGCGGAACACGTCCTCGAACGCGCGCTCGTCCTCGGCGGTGAGCCGTTCGCACAGCTCGATGAAGTTCGGGCGCGAGATCGCGACCAGCTCGCCCGGTTTGCGCTCGAGCGCCTCGACGTCGAAGCGCGGCTCGTACGGCAACGAGGGGTCGCAGCGGACGCCGAAGAAGTTCTCCACGCGGCGCTCGGTCGGCAACCCGTTGTCGTCCCACCCCATCGGGTAGAAGACCGTCTTGCCGCGCATGCGCTGGAAGCGTGCGATCAGGTCGGTGTGCGTGTACGAGAACACGTGCCCGATGTGCAGGTTGCCGCTCGCCGTGGGCGGCGGGGTGTCGATCGCGAACACCGCCTTCCGCGGCTGCGAGCGGTCGAACCGGTAGGTGCCGTCGGCCTCCCACCGTTGGTCCCACTTCGGCTCGAGCCCGTCGATCGTGGGCTTCTCAGGCACGTTCATGCGCGGGAGTCTAAGCGATGCCCGACGGCGAACCGGAGCGCGCGGTCCTGGGTTTCCTCAGGGGGGCTGCGGGTCAGCCCTGCATGAACTGCAGGACCGGCGTCCCGTCGGTGTCGTTCATCGACATCGAGCGGCCGCTCACCTCGAACGAACCGATCTCCGCGAGAAGCTGGAGGTAGCGGTCCTCGGTGCTCTGCTCATCCTCGGGACAGATCTTCTTCGTCGCGGCGATGGGACCGAAGGAGATCTCGCTCCCGGTGGCCTCGTACGAAGCGTGATACGCGTTGCAGCCGGAGTTGCCGCTGATCGTCGAGCCGTCGAACTCGGCGCTCACACCCGTCTGGACGATCTCGGTCTGNCCACCGGCGGTCAGCATCTGCGTCAGGATCCACGACTCGCCCTCGAGCTCGGCGGGGTCCTGGGTGCCGCCGTCCGAACCCGATCCGCCGTCATCGCCGCCGCACGCGGCGAACGCGAAGGCGAGCACCACGAGCAGGAGGAGCGCGGACCGGCGAAGCTTCACGCGGTGCGTTCCTGCCGCTGGCGCTTGGGGGTCTCCTTCACCGGCACCAGCGTCGGGTTCACCTTGCTGCGGACGACGTCCTCGTCGATCACGCACTTGGTCACGTCCTGGCGGGAGGGCAACTCGTACATCGTGTTGAGCAGGACCTCCTCCATGATCGCGCGCAGACCGCGGGCCCCGGTCGCGCGCAGGATGGCCTGGTCGGCGATCGCGTCGAGCGAGCCGTCGGTGAACTCGAGCTCGACGCCGTCGAACTCGAAGAACTTGTGGTACTGGCGNACCAGCGCGTTCTTCGGCTTGGTCAGGATGTCGACGAGCGCGACCTTGTCCAGGTTGTGCACGTTGGTGATCACCGGCAACCGGCCGACGAACTCGGGGATCAGCCCGTACTTGAGGAGGTCCTCCGGAAGCACCTGGCCGAGGATCGCGCCGATGTCCTTGTCCTCGACCCGCCGGACATCGGCGCCGAACCCGATCCCGCGCGAGCCGATCCGGCTCTCGACGATCTTCTCCAGTCCGGCGAACGCACCGCCGCAGATGAACAGCACGTTCGTCGTGTCGATCTGGATGAACTCCTGGTGCGGGTGCTTGCGGCCGCCCTGCGGCGGGACCGAGGCGGTCGTGCCCTCGAGGATCTTCAGGAGAGCCTGCTGGACGCCCTCACCGGAGACGTCGCGCGTGATCGAAGGGTTCTCGGACTTGCGCGCGATCTTGTCGACCTCGTCGATGTAGATGATCCCGGTCTCGGCCTTCTTCACGTCGTAGTCGGCGGCCTGGATCAGCTTNAGNAGGATGTTCTCGACGTCCTCGCCGACGTAGCCGGCCTCGGTNAGCGCTGTCGCGTCCGCGATCGCGAACGGCACGTTCAGCATCTTCGCGAGCGTCTGTGCGAGCAGCGTCTTCCCGCACCCGGTCGGGCCCAGGACCATGATGTTGGACTTCTGCAGCTCGACGTCNTGGTCCTTCGCGCCGACCTGGATCCGCTTGTAGTGGTTGTAGACCGCCACCGACAGGACCTTCTTCGCGGTCTCCTGTCCGATCACGTACTCGTCGAGGAACGCGTAGATCTCCTGCGGCTTGGGGAGCTCCTCGAGCTTGAGCTCGGAGGTCTCGGAGAGTTCCTCCTCGATGATCTCGTTGCACAGGTCGATGCACTCGTCGCAGATGTACACGCCGGGTCCGGCGATGAGCTTCTTGACCTGCTTCTGCGACTTGCCGCAGAACGAGCACTTCAGAAGATCCGAGTCGCCGATCCTCGCCATGCCCTCTGAGCCCCCTGAGCCGAGCGGCCGAGCGAGTCCCGGCCGTCGAGGTCGAAATCCTACGACGAGCCGGCGGCCGCCGCTGCGAGTTCGGGTTTGATCTTCCGGCTGGTGATGACCTCGTCCACGACTCCGTAGGCGACAGCCTCGTCGGCCGTGAGGATGTAGTCGCGATCGGTGTCCTTCGAGACCTTCTCGAGCGGCTGCCCGGTGTGCTCGGCGATGAGCTCCTCGAGCAGCTTGCGGTACCGGGTGATCTCCTTGGCCTGGATCTCGATGTCGACCGCCTGGCCCTGCGCGCCGCCGTGCGGCTGGTGCAGGAGGATCCGCGAGTGGGGCAGCGCGTAGCGCTTGCCCTTGGTCCCCGCGAGCACGAGCACCGCGGCCGCCGAGGCCGCCTGCCCCATGCAGATCGTCGAGACGTCCGGCTTGATGTACTGCATCGTGTCGTAGATCGCGAACAGCGACGTGATGTCCCCGCCCGGCGAGTTGATGTACAGGTTGATGTCCTTGTCGGGATCCTCGGACTCCAGGTGCAGGAGCTGCGCCATGATGAGGTTGCCGACGGCGTCGTCGATCGGCGTCCCGAGGAACACGATCCGCTCCTTGAGCAGGCGCGAGTAGATGTCGAACGAGCGCTCGCCGCGGCTGGTCTGCTCGACGACGACGGGAACGAGGTAGTTCTTCATGACGTCTCCTCTGCTGATCCGTCCGCGGCCGCGGCCTCTTCGGAAGACCCTTCCGACTGCTGCGTCGGCTCCTCGGCGCCGGGGTCCGGNCTGATGTCCGCGTGCTCGACGAGGAAGTCGAGCGCCTTCGAGCGGATGATATCACCGGCAAGTGCTACGACTTGACCGCTCCGGTCCAGACTCTTGGCGAGATCTTTCGGCTCGCGTCCGAGGGCGGCGGCGAGGCCGGCGATCTCGCGACCGATCTCCTCGGCCGTGACCTCGATCCCCTCCTGGCGCGCGACCGCCTCGAGCACCAGGTCGGCCTTGATCGCCCGGATCGCGTGGTCGCGCGCGTCGGCGCGGAACCGCAGCTCGTCGAACCCCTGCGCCTCGAGCAACTGGTCCAGCGTCATCCCCGCCTGCTCGGCGCGCTCCTGCGCGTGCACGATCCGGTGCTGCACCTCTTCGTCGACGAGCGAGTCGGGCAGGTCGACGTCAACCGTGTCGATCATCGCCTGGAGCACACGGTCGCGAACATCTGCGTCGACCGATCGCTCCCGGTTCTGGCGCAGTTGCTCGCGCAGCTCGGCCTTGAGCTCCTCCAGCGTGTCGAACTCCGAGGCCACCTTGGCGAACTCGTCGTCGGCTTCGGGCAGCTTCTTGCCCTTGACCTCCTTGACCAGCACACGGAACGACACCTCCTGGCCCGCGCGTTCGCCCGCGCCGGGGCCGAGGGTGTCGTTGAACCCGAGGATCTCGCCGGCGCGCTTGCCGGCGAGCTCGGCGTCNAGCTTGTCCCCGAACTCGCCCGAGCCGACCGCGTAGAGATGATCGGGACGGGTGGCCTCCGGGATCTCCTCGCCGTGCACGGCGGCGTGCAGGTCGACGACCACGTAGTCGCCCTCCCGTGCGGTGCGCGAGACGGTCTCGAGCTCGGCGAACCGCTCGCGCAGCGAGTNNAGGTAGCGGTCGACGTCCTCGTCGGAGATCTCCACAGCCGGCCGCTCGACCTTCACGCCGCGNTAGTCCGACTCGTCGAGCTTGAGTCTCGGCCGCACCTCGACGACCGCCGTGAACACGAGCGCCTTGCCTTCCTCGACATCGCCGAGCTCGATGTCGGGTTCGGTGATAGGCGCGAGGTCGTGTTCCCGCAGGGCTTCCCGGTAGTAGGTCGGGACGGACTCCTCGATGAACTCGCCGAGCACCGCCTCGTGACCGAACTGCGCGTCGATGACCTGCTTGGGGACCTTGCCCTTGCGGAACCCGGGGATCTTGACCTGTTGCGCGATCTTCCGGTACGCGCGTTCGAGGTCCTTGTCCACCTCGTCCGGCGGGATCTCGACGGTGAGCTTGACGGTGTGCTTGTCGGTCTCTTCGAGGGTCGTCTGCATGGGTTCCCGAGCGTAACGGAAAGGAGCATCCGGTATCGTGCGCGCGGGCTCGCTCCGAGCGCGCCGGGAGGGCAAGTGGTCGAGCCAACGGGCGGAAAGGCGTTCGACGAGGAGCTCGCGTTCGCGCACGAGCTGGCCGACCTCGCCGGGGAGATCGGTCTGGGGTTCTTCCGGGGGACGTTCGAGGTGACGATCAAGCCGGACCAGACACCGGTGACCGAGGCCGACCTGTCGATCGAGGCCGCGATCCGGGAGGCCGTCAAGGAGCGCTTCCCCGGCGACAGCCTCCTGGGCGAGGAGGGCGGCCTGCAAGGCGAGGGCCGGCGACGGTGGATCGTCGATCCGATCGACGGGACGAAGAACTTCGCCGACGGCGTCCAGATCTGGTCGAACCTGATCGCGCTCGCCGTGGACGAGGAGCCGGTGGTGGGCGTCGTGAACTTCCCGGCGCTCGGCGAGCGCTACGACGCCTCCCGCGGCGGTGGCGCGCGCATGAACGGCATCCCGATCCACGTCTCCCGCGCCGACCGCGTGCCCCGGTCCTTCGTCGTGTTCGCGGGCTTGGGCGACTGGGTCTCGGGCCCCTACGCCCCCGGGGTACAGCAGCTGGTCTCGGACGCGCGGCGCGACCGCGGGTTCGGCGACGCGTGGGGCCACTGCCTCGTGGCGCGGGGCTCGGCCGACGTCATGCTCGAGCTCGAGCTGTCGACGTGGGACTTCGCCGCCCTGCAGGTGATCGTGCAGGAGGCGGGCGGCAGGATCACTCAGTTCGACGGCGCTCCCCTGGTGCACAGGGGGACCGTGCTGACCACCAATGGCTCGCTGCATCAGGAGATCGTCGCGAGGCTGAAGCCGAAGGCGGACTAGTGCCCGCGGAGCCGAGGACCCGCGGACCCCGAGCCGTCGCCAAGCGCGACCTGATCGCCGAGACCGCTTTGCATGCGTTCGCTGAACGCGGCTACCAGGGGACGAAGGTCGAGGACGTCGCCGCCGAGCTCGCGATCTCCAAGGGCTCGGTCTTCCAGCACTTCGGGAGCAAGGCGGGTCTGTTCCTCGCGGCGTTCCGCAAGGCGGTCGAGTCGCTGCCCGCGTGGCTGGACGCGCCCGACGAGGTGAAGGCCGAGGGTTTCTGGGCGGTCCTCGTGTATTGGCTCGAGCGGACCGAACACCTGGTCCAGGAGGACTGGGCCCCGTACCGGGTGACGCTGATCGGGACCTATGGCACCGACCTGACGCTCCGCACCGAGATCAACCGCTACATGGTCAGCGAGGACCCGTACGGGACGCTCGAGTTCGTGGAGTTCGGCGTCGAACGCGGCGACCTGCGCGCCGATCTGGACGTCGAGATGGCCGCCTCGATGCTCGACTGGATGGCCGGTGGGTTCCAGGACGCGCTCGTGAGCAAGGACTTGGACCCGGGCCTGCTGCATCGTCACCCCGACCCCGAGAAGCAGCGGGCGCTGCGCATCGAGCAGTTCGTCGACCTGCTGCGGCGGTCGCTCGGGTCGTCGCCCTGACGGAGAGGTCGTTCACGCTGTCGGCTGACGCCGCATCGCCGAGCGGGCGTCGGCGACGGTGACCTCCTTCTTGCGGTAGTTGCGCAGCGCGAACCGGTCGCATGTGGTCTCGGCCGACATCCCGCGACCGTGGTGCCGGTGCAGGTACCAGTGCATCCACTCGTGCAGGTAGAGGAAGCGCAGCACCTCGCGCGGCGTTCGGAACGTCACGCCCTCGGTGAGCCAGATGAACCGGATCGAGCGGCCGGGCCGCCGCTTGGCGCCGAACGCGACCACCTCGCCGAACGGCAGGAACGGTTCGGGGAGCTGCAGCGTGATCCGCCGGGTATCGAACTCGGTCTGCGCGGCCAGGTGGGGTTTCTCGCGATACCGGAGAGGCTTGACCAGGACCTCGAACCCGTCGGTATCAGGTAGGCCGGCCAGCATCCGGCCGGCGCGCGCGTCGGAGAGGTCGGCGACCTTCGAGGTGAGGAACACGGACACCAGGCTAGCCGCGGTCCCGGGTTCGGTCGGGCGCAGGGACTNGAACCGCCNGCCTCCGCTCCCAAACCAAGATCCGCGTAGTTCGTCTACCAGCAGTCCTGCTCTGGTCTGATGATCAGCGTAACAGCCACTCGCCTTGGACCGTCCCTGAGACGACGNGGCGAAGGTCGGAGCCGTCGACGCCGACGCTCCACAGCGACGACTCGCCCATCCGGCCGCTCTTCGAGAAGACGATGCTCGAGAAGATGAACCCTCGAAACGCCCCGAGCGTGCAAGTGGGCGTGGGGGCGGTACGAACCCGCCACCCCATATCAGTGGACGGCCCGGTACACCCGCCAACGGTCCGGAACGCCCTTCAGCTCGTGCTCGCCGGCGTCCTCGAAAGCGATCCCCGAGCCGGCCGTGAGATCCCGCACCGTCTGCGAAGTGAGCACCTCCGAAGCCTCCGCGAGCCCGCCGATCCTCGCCCCGATCACGACCGCCAGCCCGCCGGCCTTGCCATCGATCGTCTCGACCTCACCGGTGTGCACACCGGCGCGGACCTCGATCCCGAGCGTGCCCACCGACCGGACGATCGCCTGCGCGCAGCGGACGGCGCGGCCGGGCCCGTCGAACGTCGCGAAGAAGCCATCGCCGGCCGTGTCGACCTCGTGGCCGCGGAAGCGTGCGAGCAGCGCGCGGACCCTCGCGTGATGCTGCTCGACGAGCTGCTTCCACGCCTGGTCGCCGAGCGCCGCCGCGCGCTCAGATGAGCCGACGATGTCGGTGAACAGGACCGTGGCGAGCACCCGATCGAACGCCGCGTGCTCTTCCTCGATCGATTGGGCGAATCCTCGGATCGCCTCCGCGACCTCCCCGACGTCGCCGAGGTACACGTCGTCTCCGTCGCCCTGCACGGGGACGAGTTGCGCGCCGGGGATCTGGTCCNCGGTCCACCTCGCCTCCTGCACGTAGGCGTCGATCCATCCGATCCGCATCACCACGGCGGCCGGCACCTGGATCAGTGGGAGCACGCGCCGCGCATCGGTCGTGAACCACACTCGGCTGAACCGCGCCTGGTCGCCGGGTGAGGCCGCGTAGCGCTGGAGCCGGGTCAGCCATCGCACGAATGCCGGATCCCCGGCCAGGCGCTCGCCGATGCCCGGGAACGTCATCCGGGCCGTCTCCTCGCCCATCGACTCGTCGCCCCAGATCACCATCCGTCGACGAAGCCGCTCCTCGAATCGGTCCTCGGACACACCCCACGGGTAGTCCGGAGCGCTGGCCGTTCGGACACCGCCACGCCATAGCACCAGGCCGAGGGTCCGCCCCGGGTACGTGGCGGCGAACAAGGCTGCCAGGGCTCCCCCGTCGTTGTTCCCGACCACTAGGGTCCGTTCGGATCCGACCGCGTCGAGGACCGCCCGGAGGTCGTCGAGCCGCGCCTCGATCGTCGGGATCACCGACAGCCGGTCCGACAGGCCGACGCCCCGCTTGTCGAACAGGATCACCCGCGCCCATGAGCTCAAGCCTTCGACGAAGCGCTCGAACGCCGGCAACTCCCAGAACACCTCGAGGTGCGAAACGAACGCGTGCACGAACACGAGATCGATCGGGCCATCGCCGACGACCTGGTAGGCGATCGAGACGCCGTCGTCGGTGGTCGCGTACCTGGTCATGGGCTGGTCCATGTGCGCATCCTCGCCGCGGCCGACGCGCTCGACAAGCTGTGTCGTTAGCCCGGGAGCTGCCGCGGACGTCGCGCAGGCTTGCCTGCCCGCGTCGTAACCGTCGGGGCGGCCGGATTCGAACCGACGACTTCCTGCTCCCAAAGCAGGCGCGCTACCAGGCTGCGCTACGCCCCGTGGGATGGATGCTAGCGCGCTAGCCCGACGGAAGCGCTTCAGGCCGGACGTGCTCGTACTGGTAGACGACACACTGCCGCAGCGACCGGGCAGCCGTTCGATCCGGAGTCCCCGATACTGGGTGCCGATCCTCGGGTCCGAGCTCACGAGCCGAGCTTCGTCCCGCAGTTCGTACAGAACTGGCTGTCGGCCGAGTTCGAGCCCCCGCAGTTCGAGCACGTGAGCTCGTCGTCGGCCTTCGGCGGCGGGACCGGCGGCAAGATCACGCGCCCCGGCGGGGGTGGAGGAGCCGGAGGAATCGCCGCGGTCGGGACCGGACTCGGAGCCCCGGGGTCACCGGCGCGGGAGCTACCGGGCGCGGGACTGGGACCGTCGCCTGCGCGCAGGCCGCTTAGAGCCGGGCTCGGACCACTGGGACCACCTCCGGCGCCCGCCGAGGGGCCGCCCCCTGCGTGACCGGCGGCGGCGTGATCGCCGGCGTGCGAAGCGTGCTCGATGACCTCGGCTGGTTCGCCTCCGGGACCGCCGGGCGCTCCGCTCCCCCCGTGACCCGCTCCGATCCGGGCGGCCCGCCGAGCCCCGC
>JGI24751J29686_10000278_pt1 | contig 19873 bp, 17 predicted proteins | sample KBSSwiS6_FD_29686 | JGI IMG/M metagenome (IMG submission 29686)
ACCCCGCAGGGGCGGGCCAAATTTGGCCCATCGCAGCGTCAATCGTCGGTCACTATGCGAGAGCATGGCTCCCTCCTCTCTCCTCGCGCTGGGTCAGATTTGGCTCCGTGCCGACGCTTCCACCTGGCTGAATAGGGTCTAGCATGGTCCTCCTGCGGATCGCATCATATTTGCGCTAATCGTGCCGGGGGGATGACAGCCCTGATTGGCCCGCCCTATGGTTCACTGCTGCGCAGGCAACCCCAGACGGGGCAGCGCATTCCGAGAGGGAGCCGGGACATATCGTGAGTGAGTCGGAACTGATCGAGATCGTCGCCGAGGACGGCATCCGGATTGTGGCCGAGGCGTTCGGACCCGAGCAGGGGATCCCGGTCCTGTTCATCGGCGGGGTCGGCCAGACCCGGCATTCCTGGCGCCGCGCTGCCGAGCAGTTTGCGGCGGCAGGTTATCGCGCCGTGCTTTTGGACCTGCGCGGCCATGGGGACAGCGGCTGGTCGCCCGACCATATCTATTCCTTCGCGAGGTTCGCGGCCGACGCCGCGGCGATCGTGCGCAAGCTTGGCCGCCCCACGGCCTTTGTCGGGGCCTCCCTCGGCGGAAAGGTGGGGCTCGCGGTAGCGGGTTATTACGGGCCGGATATCGCCAGCGCCGTGGTCATGGTCGATACCGTGCCGCGGAACAACTGGGTCTCCGGGGCAGCGCAGGTTCCGGCTCCGGAAGAAGGCTTTGCCTCACTTGACGAAGCTTCGCAGGCCCTCGCCGGGCATCGCGGCGACACTGTCGCTCCCGGTTCGGGAGAGCGGCTGCGCAAGTCGATGCGGATGAATGAGAACGGGCGCTGGCACTGGCACTGGGACCCGCCGATGATGGACGAGAGCAACGGCCTCGGCGTCATGGATTCCCTGGATTACCTCAACGGTGCGGCCGCCCGGACGAAGGTGCCTGTGCTGGTGGCCCGCGCGGAGTTCAGCCAGGACGTAGACGACACCAACCTCGCTGAATTCCGCGCCCTGACCCCGCAACTTGAGGTGGAGACGACCCCGGGTGCGCGCCATATGCTGGTGGGCGACCAGAACGATGTCTTTGCCGGAGCGGCGATCGCCTTCCTTGACCGCCACCTGCGCGGCCAGGCCCGCGCCTGACCGGAAACGCGTCGGTCAGGCGGTCGCCGGGTCCGGGGTGCGGTACCCGTCGCGGGTCAGCAGCCGGATCGGATCCTCGCCCTGCCAATTTGCGCAGGTCTCGGCGATGCGGGCGACGTGACCCATGAAGGGGTCGCTCCGCTCCACCACTTCGCAGAGGAACCCGAAGTCCTTGCGGGTATCGATATAGCAGGCGCGATTGGCGCCGCCGAATTCGCCGATGACTTCATAGCCGCGGCTGGCGTAGCGACTCACGGTGCCGTCATAGTCGGCAGTGACCGTGCAGACATGGTGCAGGCCCTGCTCGCCCTCGCCGAACATTTCGCGAAAGGCGCTGGGCCCATCGTCGAACTGCTGGATGAGCTCCATCAGGACCGGACCGCACTGGACCAGCGCCACCTGCATGTCGATTTCGGTCGGAACGCCGCGGTAGAGGTAGGTCTGCCGGCGGCGCGGAAGGACATGGAAGGGGCCGACGCCGAACAGGTCGATCCACCGGCCCGCAGCGGCCAGCAGGTCGTCGACCACGCACCCAAGCTGGAAGAACCGGTAATCGCCGGTGAGCGGGTCATCCTGGTAGAGCAGCTTGGGGAACGGCGTCATGGGCGGCCCTTTCACATGGGGGTTCGGAACCGGGTTCCGCCGGGACGGGCTCAGCAGCCGCCCCGGCAGATATCCCGGGTGAACATTCCATGTCGCAGCCCGAGCGGCAAGCGGTGGGTCCTTACCAGGTCCCGCCGTCGCACCGGACATTCGATGCCGTGACGAAGGTTGACTTCGGCGAGGCGAGGAACAGGGCAGAGGTCACGATCTCTTCCGGGTTCCCGTGGCGCTTGACCGCATTGGTCGAGGTGGCGCGGCCTTCCTCGGTCCAGGCCTTGGCGATGTCGGTGAGGAACCCCCCGGGCGACAGCGTGTTGACCCGCACCTTGGGCGCATATTCGTGGGCCAGGCTGAGGCTCAGCGAATTGAGGGCCGCCTTGGAGCAGGCATAGGCGACCACCCCCGGCATCGGCCGGACGCCGGCTGTGGACGATACGTTGATGATCGAGCCGCCCTCACCATCGTACATGCGCTTGGCAACCTGAGATGCGAGCCGGAACGGACCCTTGATGTTCAGGTTCATCACGCTGTCGTAGAGCTTCTCGGTCACCTCGTGGCTGGGCGTCGTCGGGCCAATCCCGGCGTTGTTGACGAGGATGTCGACCTTGCCGAACTCCGCATAGGCGGCATCGATCAGGGCGTCGATCTCGTCCCACCGGCCGACATGGGCGGCATGGGCCAGGGCGCGGCGGCCCATGGCCCGGACCTCGTCCGCCGCCGCCTCGCAACTTTCCAGCTTTCGGCTGGCGATGACGACGTCGGCCCCGTGGGCGGCATAGGCACGGACGATCTCGAGCCCGAGCCCGCGGCTGCCCCCGGTTACGAGGGCAACCTTGCCGGTGAGGTCAAACAGGGGATCGATCGTCATTCCTTCGGCTCCAGCATGCCGGCGGGCAGGCGCGGGGCGAACTTGTCGCGGGCGCGCTGGCGCAGAAGGGGCAGGTACTCCTTGGGGAAGCGCTCTTCGGTGCCCTTGTGCCGCTTGAGCTCGCTACGGCCGGCGAACATCAAGTGGATCTCGGTCGGGCCGTCGGCCATGCCCATGGCGAGCATGGTCGACCAGGACCGGGCCAGCGGGGTCATGTTCGAGATGCCGAGCGAGCCGAGCAGGTGCATCGCCTTGAACAGGATGTTGTGCGAGACTTCGGCGCAGGCCGCCTTGCACGCCGCGATCCAGGGCAGGGCTTCCTTGTCCATGTGCTGGTCGAACATCCAGGCCGTGCGCAGCACGAGCAGGCGGAACTGTTCGAGCTGGACCCAGCACTGGCCGACGTCGAGCTGGACCAGCTGCTTGCGGGCGAGGACCTCGCCCTGGGTAACGCGGGACTGCGCACGCTCGCACATCATGTCGAGCGCCTTGCGGCACATGCCGATGGTGCGCATGGCGTGGTGGATGCGGCCGCCACCGAGGCGGGACTGGGCCACCATGAAGCCGCCACCGCGCGGACCGAGCAGGGCGTCGGCCGGTACGCGGACGTTGTTGTAGCGCACGTGCATGTGCGAGCCTTCGCTGTAGGGCTCGCCGGCGAGGCCGACGCCGCGGACCATCTCGACGCCCGGGGTCTCGATCGGGACCAGCAGCATCGACATGCGGTTGTAGCGCGGGGCATCGGGATCGGTCACCGCCAGCACGATGAGGAACGAGGCGAGGTCGGCATTGGACGAGAACCACTTCTCGCCGTTGATCACCCATTCATCGCCTTCGAGCACCGCGGCGGTGCGGAATTGCGTGGGATCGGAGCCGCCTTCGACTTCGGTCATCGAGAAGCAGGAGTAGATCTCGCCATCGAGCAGCGGCTGCATGTAGCGGGCCTTCTGCTCCTCGGTTCCGAAGCGGGCGAGGATCTCGCTGTTGCCGCTGTCCGGCGCCTGGCAGCCGAACACGATCGGGCCCCAGGCGGTGCGGCCGAGGATTTCGTTGAGGAGGCACAGCTGAACGGTGGTGAAGCCCGGTCCGCCGAGTTCGGGCGGCAGGTGCATGCCCCACAGGCCCTGGCGCCGGACTTCCTCCTGCAGCGGGCGGAGCACGGCGTAGGAGGTCTCGTTGCGGTGGTTGTAGGGCGCGTTGTGGGGTTCGGCGAAGAGCGCGTCGAGCAGTTCGACCTCTTCCTCGACGAAGGTCTTCACCCAGTCCAGCTTGGCCTGGAATTCGGGATCGATGCTGAAGTCAATCATGGTGGTTCTCCAAAAATCAGGAAGTGGGGGCAGCCATGTCGGCGGCACGTTGCATCAGGTTCAGGGCCAGCTGGCCGATCTCTTCGCCGATTTCACGCGGCATGCGGCCGTTGAGCCCGCGGGCGTAATGGCGCTCGAGCAGCAGGGACAACTTGAATTGGGCGAGGATCAGATAGTAGCGCAGGTTCGAGACATCGCGTCCGGTCTTGGCGGCGTAATGGGCAGCCAATTCCTCGCGCGAGGGGTAGTCAGGGTGGTAGAACACGCTCGGCGGATCGACCGTCTCGCGCTCGCCCTTGAAGCCGTAGAGCAGCCAGCCGAGATCGAGCAAGGGATCGCCGATGGTCGACAGCTCCCAGTCGATCATGCCGGCGAGCCGGGGCGGCTGGTCATGTCGGAACATGACGTTGGCGAACCCGTAGTCGCCGTGGATGATGCCGACGTGCGGGGTTTCGGGCACGTTGGCGCGCAGCCATTCGACCACCTCGTCCTTGCCGGGGATCGGGCGGAAGGCGTAGTTTTCGCTCTGGCCATAGCTGGCATGGTGGGCCAGCCAGCGGTCGACCTGCCGGGCGAGGAAATTCTCCGGGCGGCCGAAGCCTTCGAGGCCAACCGCCTTGTAATCGACCAGGGCCAGCTCGGCGATCCCGTCGACCATGGCGAAGGCCAGGGCGCGACGGGCATCTCGGCTCGCGAAGGCAGCGTTGATTTCCTCGCGCGGGCGGACGGACCAGCCGTCGATCAGGTCGAAGACGTAGAACGGAGCACCGATGACCGATTCGTCCTCGCAGTGCGCGTGAAGAGCCGGGACCGGAACGCTGGTCCCGGTCAGCGCGCGGAGCAGGGTCGCCTCGCGCGCCAGGACCTTGCCGCTATCGGGGCGCGGAACCTGCGGCGGGCGGCGCAGCGCCAGCCGGGCGCCGCCACGGCTGATCGCCATGACGATATTGGTGGCGCCGCCGGCGAGAACCTCCCACTGGAGCGGCCCGCTCCCGCATTCCGGGACGTGCTCGTCCAGCCAGGTGCACAACCGGGCCTGTTCCGCTGCTTCCACGCATTCCTCCATTCGCTTGCGGACAAGTATGGACACATCATTGGACAAATGTCCAGCCCCTAGATATATGTCCAGAACAGTGATCGGGAGATGCACGTCGTGTCACAGCCTTCCCTGGCGGAATCCCACAAGAACAGCACGCGGGCGCGGATCCGAGCGGCGACGATGGCGCTCGTGGCGCGGCAGGGCGCGGACCGGGTGACGATGGAGGAAATCGCCGCGGAAGCCGGAGTCGGCCGCGCCACCGTCTATTTCCATTACCCGAACAAGGGCGCAATCCTGATCGACAACTTCCGGGACCAGCTCGGCCGGCAGCTGCGGCTTCATGAGCACCTGCTGGGTACCGGCCCCCTCGGCTTCGCGCGCATCCGCGACTGGATCGACGGCTTCATCGCCGTGCTGATCGACCACCGCAACGAGCTCTCGCTGTTTCAGGTCTCGGTCACCCGCGACTCCGAACTCAAGGCGATGGTCGTGGAGCACCGCGAAAGGCTGCTTGGACTGCTGGTGTCCCGATCTGAGGGGCTGGCCGCCGCGCTGGGTGGACCGGACGAGCGGCGCCTGCGGACCGAGGCGCTGCTCATGCTCCTGGAGGTCGATCAATTCTCCAGCAGCATCGCTTCGCAGTATCCGGGGCTGGATCGGCAGATCGGTACGGACCTGGTGGCCCGCCGGCTGTGGGACTTTATAGCCGGGCTGGAAGGGCAGTGATCAGGTAGGCGATGACCGGCTGATACCGGCGCGCCCCGGCGCGGCCCGTGGCACATGTCGACAAGCCGCTTGCGCCCATGCGATTCGCCGGGAAGACAAGGTGCCCGGGAGATCGGATCTGATGCAGCCTCAGTCTGACAGGCGGTGGGTTCTCATCGTCATCGCCGTGGTCATCGCCGACGTGACCGCTTCGTTCGAATCGATGATGGTCGTCGCCACGCTCAAGGCGCTGTTCAAGGAATTCCGCGATCCCGCGGGCGTCGGCTGGATGGTCACCGCCTATCTGCTCGTCGCTGCCGTCGCCGCCACCCTGTGTGCGCGGCTGGGCGACCTGTTCGGGCGCAAGCGGATGATCCTGCTGGTCCTTGCCGCGGCAGCGGCCGGGTCCCTGCTCAGCGCGACGCACACCGAGCTCGAGTGGGTCATCGCCGGGCGGGCCCTGCAGGGCGTTTCGGCTGCGGTGTTCCCGCTGAGCTACGGCGTCTTGCGCAGCCATCTGCCGGAGGAGCGGATCGCGACCGCCGGCGGCTTCCTGATGGCGTCCAATTCAGTGGGGGCGATAGCCGGGCTGATGATCGGCGGGCTGATCGTCGACCATTTCGACTGGCGCGCCGTGTTCATGACGAGCGCGGTGGTGGCCATCCTGACCGTCGGGGTAGCATGGCTGTGGCTGCCCGCCGAACCGGCCAGGCGGGGGCCTGCCAACCTCGACATCCTGGGCGGAGTCCTGTTCGCCCCGGCGATTGCCGGCCTCCTGCTGGTGATCAGCAAGGCGTCGGTCTGGGGCGCAAGCGATCCGCGGACGATCGGTATCGCCGTCGGATCGTTCGCCCTGCTGGCATGGTGGGTCCACCATGAACGAAACCACCCCGATCCGCTGCTCGACGTGCGCCTGCTCGCCCGCAAGGACATTGCCCTCAGCAATATCGTCATGCTGCTGGTGGCGGTGGGGCCGCTGCAACTGACGATTGTCATGATGCTTCTGCTGCAACAGTCGCCCGCCACGGGGATAGGCCTGGGCATGACGGCGTCGGCCGCCGCCGCGCTCAAGCTGCCGGCCAATTTCGGGTCGTTCATCACTGCTCCGGTCGCCGGCCGTTTCTGCCGGTCGGCCGGCGAGCGGCCGGTAATGGAACTCGGTATCCTGATGAACATCGCCGCATGGATCATGCTATTCTTCGTGCATGACAACGTCTGGCTGGTCTTTGTCGCAGTGCTGCTCAGCACGATCGGCACGACCATTGCCTACGTCGCGGTCGCCAACCGGATCACCTTTGCAGCTCCGGCGGGGAGGACCAGCGAGGCCAATGGCGTGTCGATCGCGGTCCGGGCGGTCGGCAATGCCTGCGGGGCACAGGTGGTGGCGTTGTTGATCGGAGGGGCCGTGCTGTCGGAGCAGAAGGCGGGTGCGGCGACCCTTGCGCCTGCCGGTTACTACATGACCTTCGGCTTCATCCTGTGCTTCAGCATTGCCGCCCTTGCAGCTGCCCGGGCATTGTCCGGCGGGACCGGCGGGCGGAGCGAACCCGCGCCGGGAGCAGCGGCACCGGCGGAGTCGTGATCAGGGCCGGTCAGGCCTGTCAAGAGTTCCCCGGGAGCCGTTGGTTCCGCCCGCTCAGGCTGGGTCCGGCATCCGGCCGGAAAGATGTTCGTGCTGTATCCAGGTTCCCGATCCGGCCGCCCGGAACCAGCCGCTCGACGCCATCGTGCCGCCATCAACCGGGATGTTCACGCCGGTGACATAGCTGGCCATCGGCGAGGCGAGGAAAGCCACGACCTCGCCGCATTCGGCGATGTCGCTTTCGTAGCCGAGCGGGATGATGGCCCGGAAGCCCTCTTCATCCTCGGGCGTTCGCTTGATCCAGGTCGAGGGGTCGACCGGTCCGGTCTGGTTGCCGCTGATACCCGGAGTTCGGGTGTGGTCCGGCGCGATCGCGTTCACGCGGATTCCGTACTCGCCCAGTTCCAGAGCCATCGACTTGGTGAAGTTCAGCATTCCGGCCTTGCAGGCGGCATAGACTGCATAATTCGGAGCCGCGCGTGATCCCTCGATGCTCGACACATTGATGATCGACCCGCCACGGCCGCCGCGGATCATGATCGGTGCCGCGGCGGAGGTGGCGGCAAGCATGCTGATCAGGTTCACATCGATCAGCCGCCGCCAGTTGTACTCCTTCTGCTGCAGGAAGGGCCGCCACTTCACGCCGCCGGCGTTGTTGACCAGGATGTCGATGCGGCCGAAATGGGCGTCGGCCTCGGCCACCATGTCATTCACGCGGGCCACGTCGCTGACATCGGCGTGGATCGGCAGCGCGTCGACTCCGAGGGACTTGAGCGCTTCGGCCGCCTGGGTCGCCCGCTCCGCGATCATGTCGACCACCACGACGTTTGCGCCGGCCCGGGCCAGGCTGGTGGCGATTCCCTGCCCGATGCCGCCGCCGCCGCCGGTCACGATCGCGACCTGGCCCGCGAGAGCCGTGGGGCCCAATCCACCCGAGTTCGAACCGGCATTGACATCCATTTGCGGAATCTCCGAGAGGTAACCGGCGAAGATACCTATCGCATGCTCCGGCCTTTCCCCTGCGCTTTCCGGCCGTGATCATATATTCGATGAGTGGCTTGGCCGCTTTGAAGACTTGAGGTACCTGATTAATTCGATCGCAATAGCGCGATACAGCATTTGACGGGCAGGCGAGGAATCGCATTGCGCCCGTCCGCCTCCGGCGGGGCGGTCATGGACTTCGCGAGCATTCTGCTCGGCAAAACGGGCGACGGACAAGGAATACGAACATGAGTGAGGCAGTCATCATTGCACCGGCCCGGACGGCCGTGGGAACTGCGCGGAAGGGCAGCCTGATCCACACCCGGGCCGAGGAACTGGCCCTGGCCGCCGTCAACGGCGTGCTCGAGCGCTCGGGCATCGATCCGGAACTGGTGGATGACGTGATGCTGGCCGAGTCGCTCTATGGCGGCGGGGCGGTCGCGCGCCACGCAGCCATCGAGGCCGGGCTCACCCGGGCCGGCGGCATGGCGCTCAACCGGCACTGCGCCGGCAGCCTCACCGCGGTCGGTCTGGCTGCCGCCAACGTCCTCTGCGGGATGGAGCGGGCGATTATCGCCGGGGGCGTCATGTCGCTGTCCACCGGGCCCCAGATGCGCCGCCGCGTGCTCGGCACGATGGAGGAATTCGAGGAGCGGTGGCAGCCGCCGACGCACCCGTTCCACCCCGAGGCCCCGGCCACCGACATGTCGATCACCGTCGGCTGGAACACGGCGCGCCTGACCGGCCTTACCCGTGAGGAGATGGACGCCTGGGCCTGCCGCTCGCACCAGCGGGCCATTGCCGCCATCGATGCCGGCAATTTCGTCGAGGAGATCGTTCCGGTCCAGGCGCTCCAGGCCGATGGATCGCGCGTCGAGTTCAAGGTCGACGAGCATCCCCGGCGCGACACGACTATGGAGAAGCTGGCCAACCTCAAGGTGCTGCACCCCGAGATCGAAGGCTTCAACATCACGGCCGGCAATTCGAGCGGCACCAACGATGCCGCTGCCGCGATGCTGGTCACCACCGGCGAATTCGCCGCAGCCAACGGGCTTGCGCCCAAGGCCAAGATCCGCGGCTGGACCGCGATCGGTGCGGATCCGGTGCGTACCGGCCTGGCGGTGATCGACGTAATCGAGAAGCTGATGTCGCGCACCGGCCGGTCGGCCAAGGATGTCGTGCTCTGGGAGATCAACGAGGCCTTCGCCTCGGTGCCGATCGCGGCGAGCCGCCACTTCGGCATCAGCGAGGAGATCATCAACATCTCCGGCAGCGGCTGCAGCATCGGCCACCCGATCGCCGCTTCGGGCGGCCGGATGCTGGCCACGCTCATCAACGACCTCAAACGCCGCGGTGGCGGCCTGGGTGTCGCGGCGATGTGCGCGGGCGGTGGTCAGGCCGGAGCCATGCTGATCGAAGTCTGAGCTTTGCCGCCGCCGCGTTCGGTTTGCCGGTCGCGGCGGTGGGGCCGGCCTTTCGCTCGCTCCGCGAGGCAGCTAGGATGGCTTCGGACCTGGAGCCTTGCCGGCGGGGCGGGGGAGGATCGGCGCGATGTCAGCAATGAGGCAGCCGCTATCCGGCAGTGACCTGGCGGGGCTGCTTGCTGAGCTTCGGCCGGAGGACCTGGGTCCCGGCAGCGATTTCCCGGCCATCGCGGTGACCCTGGCCGATGCGGAGCCGGGGCTGGCGGATCGGCTGCGATCACTGCCGTGCCCGGTGATCGGCGTCGGAGACGGACGGCTGGCACCGGCCTGTGATCTCGTGCTGCCGGATGACGCGTTACTGCCCCGGATCTGGGAAAATGTGACGCGGGCCCCGATTGCCGCGATGACGCTGGTCCAGCATTTGCGCCTGTCCGAAGGGTTGGACCGTTCGGCCGGCCTCTGGGCCGAGAGCATGGCCTATGCCACGGTCCAGACCGGGCCGGAGTTCAGGGCATGGCAGCAGGCCGGCCGGGTGCCCCCGGTCGTCGCCGAAAACAGCGCGCCTCTGCTGATGGAGCGGAGCGGCGAGGCCTTGCACCTCGTCATGAACCGACCGCTGGGCCACAATCCCATCGGCGTGGAGATGCGCGACGCCCTGTGCGAGGCCTTCGACCTCGCGGCGCTCGATCCGGCGATTACCCGGATCACGCTCGGCAGCAATGGCCGGGCCTTCTCGACCGGCGGCGAGGTGGGCGAGTTCGGCACCGTCAGCGATCCGGCCACGGCGCACTGGATCCGCTCCATCCGGCTGCCGGCGCGCCACTTGCTGCCCGTGGCCGATCGGTTCGAGGTGCGGATCGCGGGAGGTGCGATCGGCGCGGGAATCGAGATCGCCGCTTTTGCGCGGCGGGTCGTGGCGACGCGCGAGGCCTGGTTCCAGCTTCCCGAGATCCGCTATGGCCTGATCCCCGGAGCTGGCGGGACGATCAGCATTCCCAGACGCATCGGCCGGCAGCGCGCGGCCGAACTGATGCTCTCCGCCCGGCGGGTCTCCGCATCTGAGGCGCTGGCCATGGGCCTGGTCGACGAGATCGAGCCCAGCGCCTGACGGCACCGCGCCGCGTCACCAGCGGCGGCGCTGCTGAGCGGACTCGGCCCGGGCGCGCAGGGCTTTCTGCCGTTCTTCGGGGGCAACCCTGGCCGTGTCGGCCGGCAGGTACTTCGCCACTTCCAAGATCGGCACCACCTGCGAGACCACGTCCGGCACGCCGCAGCCGTTGAACCGGAAGCGGCCGAAGACACGGGGGTAGTGCCCCTTGTCGATCCAGTTGGCGATGCCGGGATCCTGCGCCGAAATCACCAGCCGGAGCTTGCCGTCGCTGTCGAACGCCGCGCTGTGGGCGTTCAGGCAGCTCTGGTGGTACATCGAATTGAGGCCGTTGTAGAACGAGTCCATCAGCTGCACATTCCAGTAGCCCGGCTTCCGGTCGAGGGTGATCTCGATGACCATCGCCTCGTCGTCGGCGATCCGGATGTCGCCGTGGAGATAGACCTGCCGGGCAATCGCGCCGGCCTTGCGCCAGACATTGGTGTCGGCCAGCTGGTTGACCGGAGTGGCTTCCACGTCGTGCCGCTTCAGCGCCTCGATCATGTCGACGCCGGTCCATTCGAGGAACCGGGCGACGTTCATCAGGTTGCTGGTGATCTCCGTGTCAGGCCGGGGCATCCGGTGGTCGATCGGCCGGTCGATCCGCTGGATGGCGAAGCGGCCGTCGACCTCGGTCCAGTCCCAGGCCACCTGCCGGATCAGTGCGTAGGTGTCGTCGATCGCGGGATCGAGTTGCACCCAGTTGCCCTGGTAGCCTTCGGGCCGGGCGGCGCTGAGTATGATCTCGAAGGTACCGTCCTCGGCGATCCGGCAGTCATCGAAGCTGAGCGAGGAGATGGTCGGCCAGGCGTTCTGGCGGAAGCCCATGTAGCCGTGCATCACCTGCAGCTCGATCTGGCGAACGGTCCCGCGGTGCCCGCTGATCCGGTAGACGCCCGAGCCGCGGATGCGCGAGAGGTAATAGACGTTGTCCGGGTTGGGATTGATCGCCCGGTCGGACCCGTTCATCAGCGGCAGCCAATCGGGATAGTCGGCGTCGAACTGTTCCCAGAACTTCGCGCCGACCGACATCATCAGCAGCAGGAATTCATTGACCTGGATGCCGCGGTCGGGATCGGGGCTTTGCTCGGCCAGCTTGTGCAGCATGAGGCCGGTGGCGGCGAGGCGGTCGGTGAACGCGAGCCACTGCTGCGCCTCGGGGGAAAGGTTCGCGCGGTCCGATTCCATCGTCATGCCGGCGGCGGGGTGGCGATCACGGCTGCGGCAACGCGCAGCGCATCGCCGACGACCGTCTCGAATGCGATGTCGAGATCGGCTCCGGCCGCATGTTGGCGATCAAGGTCCACCACCGCGTCGAGGAAGCAGGTGCCGGCCATGAACAGGCGGCGCGAGCGCCAGGTCAGCGGCCAGTCGCCCGTCGCTACCTGCAGCAGGTCGACGACATGCCGGGTGACGGCGCCAAGATCGAACGGGTGGTGCCGGGGATCCACTTCCAGGGCGGTGCGCCGGAGGGCGAGCAGCAGCGAGGCATAGCTGAGGCGCCCTTCGGCATCGCGCATTTCAGCAATGGGCCGCAGCAGAACTTCGAGCAAGGCTCCCGGATCGCCGATCGCGCCGCGGATCGTGGCGGCGGTCAGCAATTCCCCGCGCCGGGCATCGAGCTGCGGTACGCGGTGTTCGAACATGGCGCGCAGAAGCCCGGCCTTGTCACCGAAGTGATATTGCACTGCTGCAGGATTGGCTCCCCCGGCTGCTGCGGCGATCTGCCGGAGCGACACGCTCTCCAGCCCGTGACTGCCGAACAGCCGCTCTGCTGCTTCCAGGATGAGCGTTCTGGTGCTTTCTCTTGTTTCGGGATGTTCAGCTGTGGGCGGCACGGCGGGGCCTTGTTGGGGAATGGACCGCGCGGGCTTAGGTTGCGGCTGTAAATCTGACAAGTATAGTATTTTTTAAATCAGGCGCGGCGGTGTAGCCCCAGGCCGCTCGTTTGCCGTGATCAGTTATGGCGATGCAGGCATAATCACTCAGGATTGGATTGCCCGCAGGCGGGAGGCGTAGAGCGGTACGAGCGAGCACACCCGGTGCGGACGGTGGGAGGAACGGCGTTGATTACCGCGGAGCAGTACCAAACCCAGCGACAGGCCCTCGATCCCGACGCGATGCGGCAGGAAGCGCGAGAAAAGGCCGGACTGGACGACTTTGGCGACGGCGTCTTCATGATCGCCTTCGACAAGATGTGCGAGTGCTATGCGCGCGATGCCGATTTTCACGCCGAGGGGCTGGCGAGCTATCGCAAGCAGACGGTGAACGAGCTGGTCAATCGCCTGCGGTTCGAGGAAGACCTCAAGCGTCATCCCGAGATCCTCGAGGAAGACGTCACCGATCCGATGATCATCATCGGCCTGCCGCGCTCAGGCACGACCAAGATGCATCGCCTGGTCGCCGCCGACGAGAGCCTGCTCAAGACCTTCACCTGGCAGCTCAGCAATCCCGCGCCGTTTCCGGACGCTAGCCCTAGGGAAGTGGACCCGCGGATTGCGGCGACCGTGGAATTCGAAAGCTTGCTGGAGAAGAATGCCGTCCAGCTCGCCGGGGCGGAACGGGCGAACGACATCCGCCTTGGCCACTTCTACGGCGAACTCGAGGTACAGGAGGATTGCGGCCTGCTCGCCTATACCTTCAATGACGACTACCAGCGCATCACCCGCGTGCCATGCGTATCGTTCCGCGAATGGCTGCGGGAGCGCGAGGCGCCGTCCTATGCGGACAACTACCGCTACCTTTATCGGCTGTTCCAGTACCTGCAGTGGCAGCAGGGCGGCAAGCAGGGCCGCAAGTGGATCATGAAGAACACCGGCCACCCCGGTCATCTCGATCAGATGATGGCGATTCATCCCAACGCGACGATCATGCACGTCCACCGCGATCCGCGCACCACGATAGCCTCGATCGCCAAGCTTGGCCGGGGGATCTGGAGCACGCGCCTGAAGGACATCGATTCCCATTTCTGCGGACAGTACTATTCGAACGTGATGCAGTGGCAGACGGACCGCTATCTCCGGTTCCGCGACGAGATGACGCTGGATGACCGGATCCAGGACGTGTTCTATCCGGACGTGCGCAGCAATCCCCTGCCGCCGATCCGCGAAATGTATAGCCGCGCCGGCTACGAGCTGACCCCGCGGGCGGAGCAGCAAATGATCGACTGGGACTTGCAGAACGAGGAAGCGAAATACGGCAAGAACGTCTACGATCTGGCGGATTTCGGCCTCAGCAAGGAACAGATCGAGCGCGACTTCGGCGAGTATATCGCGCGGTTCATCGATAAGGCCTGACCTTGGGGCTTGGCTGCGGGCGAAGCTAGACCCTGTTTCCACCTGGCTGAAATAGGGTCTAGCGCAGCCATTGCCGGGCCAGGGCGACGTGTAGCTTGACCCCGGTTTCGAGGATCGCATCGTTGAAGTCGTAGGCGGGGTTGTGCAGTGGCGCAGCCTTGTCCGCAGTCCCCTGCCCGATCCAGATGTAGGCGCCCGGGCGCTGCCGGAGCATGAACGAGAAGTCTTCCGACGTGGCCGCCGGTTCCGGCGCGAGGCTGGCGGAGGCGACTGTCGCCGCCACCTCGAGGGCATCGGCGGCGGCGGAAGGGTCGTTGATGGTGGCGGGATAATAGCGGTCGTAATGAACCGTGGCGCTCACCTCGAACCCCGTGGCGACGCCCGCGGCGATCTGACGCATGCGCTCCTCGATCCGGTCCTGCACCTGCGGATCGAAGCTGCGCACCGTGCCGGCGACAATGGCCTCGGTCGGCAGGACGTTGTGCGCATGGCCGCCGCGGATTTCCGTCACGGAGAGCACGGCTGCGGCAGAAGCCGGGATGGCGCGGGCGACGATCGTGTTCAGCTGCTGCACGAGGGTGGCCGCGGCGAGCAGGGCGTCAGGCGTGTCCTGCGGGACGCCCGCGTGGCCGCCCTTGCCGGTGAGGGTGATGCGAAACTTGTCGGCCGCCCCCATGATTGCGCCGGGGCGGGTCTGGATCGTGCCGGCGGGCAGAGCCGGCCAGTTGTGGAGGGCATAGACGCGCTCGCAGGGGAAGCGCTCGAACAGCCCGTCCTCGATCATCGCGCGGGCCCCGCCGTGGCCTTCCTCGGCCGGCTGGAAGATGAAGTTGACCGTGCCCGTGAACTGCGGATCGGCAGCGAGGATCCGGGCGGCGCCGAGCAGCATCGCGACATGGCCGTCGTGGCCGCAGCCGTGGAAGCAGCCCGGGTTGGTGCTGGCGTAAGGCAGGTTGGTCTGTTCGTCGATCGGCAAGGCATCCATGTCGGCCCGCAGGCCGACGGTGCGCGGGCCATCGCCCGCGCGCAGGACGCCGACGACGCCCGTGCCGCCGATGCCCTCGTGGACCTCGAGGCCAATTTCGCGCAGCGCAGCGGAGATCCGTTCGGCCGTGCGATGTTCCTGGTAGGCCAACTCAGGATGGGCGTGAATGTCGCGCCGGAAGGCGATCAGGGACTCGATGTCGGTCATGGCGTCAGGTCCGGTGAGTTGCGCCGCCCTGGCCAAATCCTCAGTGCTGCTCGCCGAAGAGGTTCTGGATCGGGAAGTGGTGCTTGATGAAGGGGCTCTTGATCACGACGTAGCTGAAATACTTCTCGATCCCATAGTCGCTTTCGAGCATGCCCTCGATGATCGACTGGTAGTGCGCGACGCCGCGGGCGACGAATTTCAGCAGGTAGTCGTAGCCGCCCGAAACCAGGTGGCATTCGACGATCTCGTCGAGCTTGGCGATCCGCGCCTCGAACCGGGAGAAATCGCCTCTCCTATGTTCCGACAAGGTGATTTCCGTGAATACGGTGAGGAATTCGCCGAGCTTGTTGAGGTTCACGTGAGCCCCATAGCCGGTGATGTAGCCGGCCTGCTCCAGCCGCTTCACGCGGGTGAGGCAGGGGCTGGGCGAGAGGCCCACCGCGTCGGCCAGCTCGACATTGGTGATACGGCCGGACTGCTGGAGCTTCGCGAGGATCTTGAGATCGATCCGGTCGAGCTTGGGCGCGGGCAGCATCGGCGATCCCCCTGTCAGGCCAGTACCGAACGGATGTCCGGCATTTCCAGCAACTGGTCGAGCGAGCGCTCGACCCGCTCGAAGATCTGGTCCATTTCGCTGTCAGAACAGCACAGCGCGGGGGCAAAGCCAATCACCGCGTTGGGGAAGCAGCGCAGGATCACCCCGTTTTCCCACGTCAATGTGCCAAGCCTGCCACCCACGTCGAGTTCGGGGCCGAAGGCGCTCTTCGCGGCCTTGTCGCTGACCAGTTCGATTGCCCCGACCATGCCCCGGGCACGAATGTCGCCGACCAGCGGGTGTTCCTTGATAGCCTGCATGCGCTCGGCCATGCGCTGGCCGGCGCGCAGGCCGTTCTCGAGGATGCCGCCTTCGCGGTAGAGCCGCAGGACTTCGAGAGCGACGGCCGCGCTCACCGGGTGGCCGGAATAGGTGAAGCCGTGGCCGACCACGAGCGGGCTGGCATCGGCGATCGCCTGGTAAACATGATCGGCCATGAACAGCGCACCCATCGGCGCGTAGCCGGCGGTGAGGCCCTTGGCGACGGTCATGAAATCGGGCGAGACCCCTTCCGCCTCGCAGGCGAACAGTGGCCCGGTGCGGCCGAAGCCGGTGATGACCTCATCGACCAGCATGAGGATGCCAAGCCGGGCGCAGGCTTCGCGCAGAGCCTTGAGCCAGCCCTTGGGCGGCACGATGACCCCGCCAGAGCCCTGGACCGGCTCGCAGCAGAAGGCGGCGACGTTGTCGGCACCCAGTTCGGCCACCTTGGCCTCCAGCGCGGCCACGGTCGAGGCGATCACCGCGGCGTCGTCGTGACCCTGCGGGTGGCGATAGGGATAGGGCGAGGCGATGTAGTGCTGCCAGTCGCGCGGCAGGTCGAAACCGCGGTGGAAGTTGGGCAGGGCGGTCAGCCCGGCGCCGTTGGAGCTGGAGCCGTGGTAGCCCCATTCCAGCGAGATGAACTGCTTCTTGGCCGGCTTGCCGATGGCGTTGCAGTAGTGGACGATATAGCGGATTGCGCTATCCACCGCGTCCGACCCGCCAAGCGTGAAGTAGACGTGGTCCAGCCCCGGCGGGGTCAGCGCCGTGAGCTCGCCGGCGAGGCGGATCGCCGGTTCGCTGGAAAAGTCGAAATAGCCGGTGGCGTAGGGCAGCTTGCGCATTTGCGCGGCGGCGGCTTCAACCACGCTGTCGTGGCCGTAGCCGATGTTGACGCACCACAGCCCGGCAAAACCGTCGAGGATCTCGCGCCCTTCGATATCCTTGACCCACATGCCCTTGCCCTCGGCAAGGATGCGGGCGCCGGCCTGTTCATGCCCGCGGAACGAGGTGACCGGATGGATCAGGTGATCCCGGTCGATCTCCACCAGGGAGCGGTTGGCGCGCAAGGCGAGCGTGTTCGGTGAGCTGGGCATTTGGGGAAGACTAGGCTGCGGTTGCGCTGGGAAAAACCGAAAGATGGGTGCGGGGCGGGGTGGCAGCGCATTTTGGCGGAAGCCGCGGAATTTTATGCCGCTGCCCGCGCCGATGCGTTTCAGCCCAGTTCGGCGGCGATCGCCTTGCCGCAGTCCACGGTGGAGGCAGCGCCCTTGAGGTCTGCGGTGCGGCCCGAGGGGGTCGCCAGAACCTTTTCGATTGCCTCGACGATGGCCGCTGCGGCTTCGGCCTCGCCGAAGTGCTCGAGCATCATCGCCGCCGACCAGATCTGGCCGACCGGATTGGCCACGCCCTTGCCCGCGATGTCCGGGGCCGAGCCGTGGACCGGTTCGAAGAGCGAGGGGCTGACCCCATCGGGGTTGATATTGGCCGAAGGGGCGATGCCGATCGTGCCGGTGCAGGCCGGACCGAGATCCGAGAGGATATCGCCGAAGAGATTGGAGGCAACCACAACGTCGAACCGCTGCGGGTTCATCACGAACTGCGCGGTGAGGATGTCGATGTGGTATTTGTCGTGTGTGACGCCGGGGTAGTCGGCGGCGATGGCTTCGACGCGCTGGTCCCAGAACGGCATGGTGATGGCGATGCCGTTGCTCTTGGTCGCGCTGGTGACGTGCTTGCGCTCGCGCTTCAGGGCGAGGTCGAAGGCGTAGCGCAGGACCCGGTCGACGCCGAAGCGGGTCATCACCGTCTCCTGGATGACGACTTCGCGGTCGGTGCCCGGGAACATGTGGCCGCCGATCGACGAATATTCACCCTCGGTGTTCTCGCGCACGACCCAGAAGTCGATGTCGCCGGGCTCGCGGCCGGCGAGCGGGCAGGGCACGCCGGGCATCAGGCGCACGGGCCGGAGATTGACGTACTGGTCATATTCCCGCCGGAACTGGAGGATCGACTGCCACAGCGAGATGTGATCCGGCACGGTTGCCGGCCAGCCGACCGCGCCGAACAGGATCGCATCGGGCTTGCCGATCTGGTCCTTCCAGTCATCGGGCATCATCTGCCCGTGCCTGGCGTAGTAGTCGCAGGAGGAGAACGCGTGCCACTGCTGGGCGATGGTGAAGCCGAACTTCGCCGCCGCAGCCTCGAGCACGCGCACGCCCTCGGGCATGACTTCCTTGCCGATGCCGTCGCCATCGATGACGGCCACCGTGTAGCGGCGGTTGGTGCTGGCCATTTCCTGGATCCCCTGTGTGTCAAATCTCGAGGCCGCCGATGTGGAAGGTCTTGGCCTCAAGGTATTCCTCGATCCCTTCGCGCCCGCCTTCCCGGCCAAGGCCGGACTGCTTGATTCCGCCGAACGGGCTCACTTCCATGGCCATCGCGCCGGTGTTGAGCGCGACCATTCCCGTTTCCAGTCGCTCCGCCACGCGGAAGGCGCGGGAGAGATCGCGGGTGTAGAAGTAGGAGGCGAGGCCGTACTGCGTGTCGTTGGCCATGGCGATCGCCTCGTCCTCGCTGCCAAAGCGGAACAGGGCGGCGAGCGGGCCGAAGGTTTCCTCGCTGGCCAGCTTCATGGCCGGCGAGGCCCCGGTCATCAGCATCGAGCGCACGAAGTTGCCGTCATCGCGGCCGGTGCCGGTGGCGAGCACCTTGGCGCCGTGAGCGAGGGCGTCCTCGTAGTGGCTGTGCACCTTCTGCACGGCCGCAGGATTGATGAGCGGGCCCATGGTGCTGCCCTGCTCCATACCAGGCCCCGCGTTGAGCGCGGCGACCGCCTTGGCCAGGCGGCCGGCAAATTCGTCGTGGATCGCGTCGGCGACGAAGATGCGGTTGGCGCAGACGCAAGTCTGGCCGGAGTTGCGGAACTTGCTCGCCATGGTTGCGGCGACGGCGAGATCGAGATCGGCGTCCTCGAACACCAGCAGCGGGGCGTTGCCTCCCAGTTCGAGGCTCAGCTTCTTGATGGTCGGCGCGCACTGTTCCATCAGCAGCGAGCCGACCCGGGTCGAGCCGGTGAACGACAGCTTGCGCACGATCGGGCTGGAGGTGATCGCCGCGCCGATCTCGCCGGGCAGTCCGGTGACGATGTTGATCGTCCCGTCGGGGAAGCCGGCGCGGCGCGCCAGTTCGACGAGGGCGATCGCGGTGAACGGAGTCAGTTCGGAGGGCTTGATCACCACGGGGCAGCCCGCGGCGAGGGCGGGCGAGCACTTGCGGGTGATCATGGCCGCAGGGAAGTTCCACGGCGTGATCGCCGCAGAGACTCCGATCGGCTCCGACAGGACTATGATCCGCCGGTTGCGCTCGGGTGAGGCGACGGTGTGGCCGCTTACCCGGCGGCCTTCCTCGGCGAACCACTTCACGAAGCTCGCGGCGTAGCGGATCTCGCCCTGGGCCTCAGCGAGAGTCTTGCCCTGCTCGGCGGTCATGATCCGGGCGAGGTCATCGAGGTTCTCGAGGATCAGGGCGTGCCAGCGCTCGACCACGGCTGCGCGCTCGTGGGCGGTGCGGCCCTTCCAGTCGGCCCAGGCGGCATTGGCCGCGGCGATGGCGGCCTGCGTCTCGACCGTGCCGCAGGCGGGCACCCGACCGACCAGCGCGCCATCGGCCGGCGACGTCACCGCGATCCCGCCTCCCGCGGGAGCCTCGAGCCACTCGCCACCGATCAG
>JGI24751J29686_10000282_pt1 | contig 19595 bp, 16 predicted proteins | sample KBSSwiS6_FD_29686 | JGI IMG/M metagenome (IMG submission 29686)
CCGCCACAGCTGCGGAACCTCCGACACCGCCAATGCGGCTCGCGAAGTCCTCGTTACCGTTACCGGTGCTTGCCGACCCGCCCGGCGCGGCGCCAGGGACGGCCAACTGGGAACCCGGGGCTCCGGGCAGCGAGCCGACATCGTACACGATGGTCGGCGATGCCGCGGGGTTTGCCGCCGGGGCGAGTGCAGAGGCAACTTGCGGAACCGCGGGGGCAGCGGACGCGGAGGCGGGCGCAGTCTCCGGGAGCTGGGTTATGGCCTGCGGGGCTACGACCGGAATTCGAGAGGCTGTCGTCCCGGCTACTCCGGGAGCACCCGTCGCTGGTCCGGCCTGGCCCGCAACGGGTGCGTTCCGTGCCGAATCCATGGTCCACAAAGTCGCGGCGCCAAGCATTCCCACCACGACAATGCCGGCGAAGACACCGGCACCTTCACGGCCCGACTTGCGCTGGGTCACGGCCGGCAGGACGTTGCGGGTGGCGAGATCGATGATCTCGGCGCCCTGAGCGTCGCGTGGGTCGCGGCCGTGATCCGGTTCAGCGCGCTCGGGCAGGTGGCGGTTCAGGCGCACGATCTACTTTCCCTTCGGCTCGGCGGGTTGGGCGGCCGCCAGCGAGGCGGTCGGCGTTGCAGCGGTGGCAGGGGTGGGAGCGGGAGCGGGGGTGCCGGCTGGCACCGGCGATCGATGCTCCCGCTCCAGGGTCGCCACGTCGCGACCGTAGCGCAGCACGATGACCCCCGGAACGCCATCAATGACGATCACATCGTCACGGACAGCATAGTTCACCGGACCTTCTGCTCCCGAATTGTTCCGGATTTGGATGGCCGGAATTGGGGTTCGGGGCGACCAGGCGAGGAAAGTCGCCTGTCCGTCATCGTAGACACGGACCGGAAGGAGCGCCGGCTTGCCCTTGGTCTTCCAGGCGAAGTTGAGTGAGGCTGGATCGCTTGCTCCGGCCTTCACCGCGCCGGCGGCGGCTTCGGCTTCCTCGTCGGTTACGGCCGGCTGGCCGAGGGTCGGGTTGCCAGCCCGCTTTGCCGCGAGCTTTGGCTCGTCCGGATAGTTAAAGCGCAGAACGTAAATTGGCGAGATAGCGGGACCGGCGATCAGGTCGAACAGATAGGTATGGCGGTCGGTAACCACGGTCATGTTGGTCTGCGCCCGAGCGGCGAGCGGCTTCAAGAACACCAGGTTGGCGCGCTTGTTCGGCGTTACCTGCCAGGCAACGGCATCGCCGATGGCGACATTCTCGATCCGCTCTTCCTCGGAGAAAGTGATGGCGGCCTGGATGCCCTGCCGAAGCGGAATGCGCACGACAGCGTCGGCGTTGAAGCGAATCGTGGTGATGCGCCCGTCGCGGGGGGGCTCCGCCAGTGCGGGGGCGGCGACAGTGAGTGAAAGGGCTGCCAGCAGAAACGGCAGACGGTTCATCTGATCATTCCCTTGGTCTGGTGACGTCGGTCGGAGAAGCGGCTGCCGATCCCCTGAGCGCGGCGACCGGGCCGCAGGATCGGCGAGGGCAGTTCGCCGGCGGGGCGGAGGACAACGGTCCGCCGGTCCGCCGGAGCATGACTGGCGGGCGAATGCAGGCTGGCTTGATGATCCGCGGCAAGCCCCGCGTGCACCACGGCACGATCGATCCGCCCGGACCTGGTGGCTGCGGTTGTGGCGGGCGATGGTGTTACATTTCCTGCGAGGACGGGCGCGGCACTTGAACGGGGGGCTGTGTTGCCGGACTCGCTCCGCTTGGCGAGACCGAATACCGACCAGGCCGAGACGGAGGTGGCGGTAACCTTGGCAATCATCACCATCAAGGCGAGGTGGACCGCGGCCATCAGGAACAACGCCATGGCAGATCGGCCGTCGATCTTGCCTTCTTCCGAACGCAGTCCGGCGATTACCGGCACCAGCAGTTCCATGACCATGCTGCCGCCTACCACCACGTAAAGCGGCGTCACGGCAGTCATGACCACGCTACGCAGCCATCCGGCGGTCAGGCCCCGCGTACCGGTGAACAGCGCCATGACGACGAATACCGGCCCCACCGCCACGAGCACCGCAAGGGCGATACGCGCAGTGATGAGCACACCCACCGTTCCGAGCAGCAACAGCAGCGCTCCGAGCCACATGACGTTTGCCGGAGTAAAGCTGCCCGAGGTGACTGCCGCGCCGGCGCCCTGCGCGCTCTGGCCCGAGCTGGAGGCCACCTCGGTAATTGCAGCAAAGATCAGGTCCATGCGGTCTGCGAAGATTTGTGTTGCTGAGCCGGTCGAGCCGGTCAGCACGCTGGCGATCTGGTCAGGCGCGCCAGTGGCGAGGTTCCAGACCACGCTCTGATAGGCCACCCAGCTGGTGGCAAAGGTGAGCACCAGGCCAAGGGTGGTCATGCGCGGCACGAGCGCGCCAAGGCCGAGGCTGCCGCGACCGGTCAGCAGGGTCATGGCGAAAAAGGCGATGTACAGCGTGAGGAGAATGGTCAGCGCCGGGGCGAGCGCGCCGCCGCCGCCAAACAGACGCCCGAACGCAGCCGACGTGGTCTCGGTTGCCAGGCAATCGACCGCGCGCAGGGCCGGCGCGATGCCCGCCGAAGCCTGTTCAGCAAGCTGCCGGCAGACGCTCATTCGGCGGCCTCGATCCACATGGCTTCGCCTTCGGCACTATCGCCGGGCCATTCACGCCCGGTCAGGGCCGCGAACCAGGCAGATGGCTGGTCGCCAAGTTCGGCCCGCAGGACGTCGAGCCGGCGAACCGTGCTCTCGCGACCGGACAGCAGCTTGAGCACTTCCGGCATTCCCGCAAGATCGAGGCGGACCACGACCGAGGCGTCCGGCTGGCGGATCAGGAAGCAGCGGCTGTGGGTCGGCAGGGTGCGGATCAGATCCAGTTCGTGCTCGGTGAGACCGAAGCCTTCGCAGTAGTCTTCCGCGCGAGCCCGGGCATTGGGCATGAAGATCATGGTCGCGGTCTGCTCGACCAGCGCGGCGGAAATCCGGCTGTCGAGCGCGTCGCGGGCGGACTGGGTGGCAAAGCCGACCAGGGCGTTGCGCTTGCGCAGGGTCTTGAGCCAATCGCGGATGCGCGCGGCAAAGACTTCGTCGTCGAGCGCCTTCCAGCCCTCGTCGATCAGAATCATGGTCGGCTCGCCGTCCAGGCGTTCCTCGATCCGGTGGAACAGGTACATCATCGTCGGCGTGCGCAGGCGCGGGCTTTCCAGCAGCGCCGTCATGTCGAAGCCGAGGGTGCAGGCCGAAAGGTCGAGCCGGTCGTCCGCATTGTCGAACAGCCAGGCGTGCTCGCCGCCGGCGATCCACGGGTCCAAGCGGCTGGCGAGGTCGCCGGGTTGCGGGCGGCGAGTGCCGGCAAGCAGTTCGCGGAAGTGGATGAGCCGGCGCAGGCTGGCCTCGTTGCCATAGGCGGCATCGACCGCGCCTGCGATGGTCGCCAGTTCCTCGGGCCCCCGCGCCTCGAGCAGAACGGCCAGCCAGTCCCTCAGGAACGAGCGGTTGAGCGCGCTATCGGGCAGGGCCATCGGATTGAAACCGGTGGGATGCCCAGCAGCCACTCGGCTGTAACGCCCGCCGATGCCGCGCACGAAGGCTTCCGCGCCGCGGTCCTTGTCGAACAGAATGGTACGAGGAGAAAACTTCTGAGCCTGGGCCGCCAGGAAGTTCATCACCACCGTCTTGCCCGAGCCGGAGGGACCAATAACGGTGAAATTCCCGAGGTCGCCATGGTGGAAGTTGAAGAAGAACGGAGTGGAACTGGTGGTCTGGAGCAGGCTGACGGCCTCGCCCCAGTGATTACCCGAGGCCTGACCGAGCGCGAAACCATGGAGCGAGCCGAAGTTCGCCATGTTCGCACTGGAAATCATTGCCCGGCGGACCAGGAAGTGCTCGTTGCCGGGGAATTGCCCCCAGAAGCTTGGCTCGAGATTGACTTCCTCGCGCACGGCGACGGCGCCCGCATCGGCAAGGGCCGCGGCGCAGGCGGCGGCCGCATCGTCGAGCTGGTCGAGCCGGTCTGACCGGACCAGCACCGAAAGGTGATGATCGCCGAAGCCGACCGCGCCCACGCCCAGCGCATCGCGCGCGGCCTGCATCTCGTGGCGCTCGGCCACGGCCTCCTCGTCGGCCGACCGGAGCCGCCGAACCGCAAGATCGATCCGTTCGCGCGCGACCTGACGATCTGCCGGACCATAGGTTTCGGTGAGGACGAGTTCGCATGGCAAGCGCAGGAGCGGATCGGTCAGCCCCGGGCTGGTGCCGTCAGGATAGTCCTTCAGGCTGATGATCGCAGCAAACTTCGCCTCGCTGGCGCCCCGCAGTTCCAGGGTGTCGTGTCCGAAGGAGATGCGTTTGTAGGGCAGCATGCGGCCGAGGTCGGTCCCTTCGCCAGGGCGGCGCATCGGGCGCATTTCGCCATTGTAAAGGGCCGACAGCAATTCAAGCACTTCCGAGCACTCGCCCGCAGCGCCGTCGTAGTTTCCGAGCAGACGCGCCCCATACTCGCCGAGCGATGCGACGATTGCGGTGGCTGCCGCGCGCAGGTTGCGCAGTTCGCCCGCATCGGCCGCGATGTCCTCGCCCGGGCGGCGCCTGACCAGACGGGTCAGACGTTCGGGCCAGCCGGCCTTTCCGCGCGCCGGGCGCCGCACGAGGGTAATGAACTGATCGTTGACGAAAAGCGCCCCGTCGGCCAGCCGTTCGCGCCAGCGCGCGTCGATGTGGGCGGCGACAGGGTCGTCGAAATGTGCCGCCAATTCAACATGGACCCTGCGACGCACGACATGATGATAGAGCACGAAGCGCGCATCGAGCGCGCTGCGCAAGAGGATTTCGCGCGCCGCCGCGCGGGCGTTGAGTTCATCGCTGTCGGCCGTCTCGAAGCTCACGCCCGGGACGAGCAACGAGATCATCAGGGAGCCATCGCGCAGGAGCACGACGTTGTCGTCGACCAGAGAGCGATAGGGCAGGCGATCGCCAGCCATCGCTTCCCGGCGGCGCCAGCGCCCATCGCCCGCATTGTTGGACAGAAATCCCATTAGTCCGGGTCCCTCATGGCGCGTAACTGTTGCAGCCCCAGCGCTTCCAATTGCGAACGCGTGGGCAGCGGCTCACCTTGGCGATCCACAGGTCGAATATCCTCGGTTCCCGCAGACAGGCGAGATAGCCGACCACGTGGATAGCCAAGGCCACCGGCAGAGCAAGGAAGCTCTTGGTGATCAGGAATGCTTCGGTGGTGAGCGCGGCGTTGATGATGAAGAAGCTGAAGGTCACGCCGGCGAACATCTGCGGTCGGGTCAGGGCCCGGTGGACCGGAGTGCGGACAAGGGTCATGGCGGCTTAACCGGCGCCGGCGGCGGACTGGATGCCGGAAACGATCGCTCCTGCTCCGAACAGGATGAAGGTGCCGATGATGACCGTGGCGCCGAAGCGCCAGTTCAGGCGGCCGGTCAGCATCATGAAGCCTACGGCGGCGACTGCCATCACCGCTACCGCCGTCGCCACATTGCCCAGCAAGGTCCCTTGAAGCCAGGTCAGCGCGGCGACGATCGGCCCGGACCCCTGGGGATTGGCCGGCGCAGGGTAGGCCGCCTGGGCGGCGGCGACTTGCGGCGAGGCGGCGAGCAGGCCGGCAATTGCAAGAAAGCGGACCGAATTCATCACAGTCATCTCCGGACGGGATGCGACAACCGCGCCATGATGGCCGCGACATAATCCCGGGTTTCGCGAATTGGGGGGATGCCGCCAGCGCGTGCGACCCTCGCCGGGCCGGCGTTGTAGGCGGCAAGGGCCTTCTCGACGTCTCCGTCGAAGCGGTTAAGCTGCAACCGTAGATAGCGGGCACCGCCTTCGAGGTTTTCGGCTGGATTGCGCCAGTCCACACCGATCTCCCTGCTGGTGCCGGGCATCAGCTGGGCGAGGCCCCGGGCTCCGGCGGGCGAGACCGCGTTCGGGTTCCAGCGGCTTTCCTGCCAGACCAGGGCTTCGAGCAAGGCGGGGCTGATGTCATACTTGGCGGCCAGGGCCGCGACATGGCCGCGCCATTGGTCAGGCCCCGCCGTCATCGGGACGCCGGTAAAGGAGTTACCGACGATCTCCGGAGGATCTGCCGCCAAGGCTGCGGATACGGGTTCAACGACCGGACGCGGACCGCCGACAACCCACACGTGGCCTGCGGGGCCGACTTCGAGCACGTCGGCTCGGGCTGGCTCGCCCGGAATCGCGCCGAGCCACAGCAAGGCGACGGCCAAATGGAAGGCCGAGGGACTGGAACGCGGTGTCATGCCGCCCAATTGCTGAAACTAGATGACAAACTCGTGACACGTCGATGAACCGCCCGAGACGAAAATGGCTCAGGCCCGAACCCGTTCTCCAACGCAGGTCTTCGGATGGGCAGTTTACCGCGCGGTCAGCGCATCACGATCGGCTGGCGGTCCGACAAACGGGACAGGGCGATCCGGGCGACCTGTCGCGAATCCATCCACCGACCGTCGGGCAATTCCACATCATACCGGTCCTGACTGACGACTGCGATCTGGAGCAGTCGGCGCGCCTCTGCGACACGGCCCATACGCGCCTCGACCGCAGCCTGATTGATCAGCACGATGGGATCGGCAGTGGAGCCGCTAGTGGTGCCGGCTCTCATGCTGGCGCTGGCGGGGGTGCTTGCCACCTTGTCCGTGGCGGCGAGGTTCAAGCCCTCCAGACCAGGGAGCGCGGGAGCCGTGGTGGCCAACAGTGCACCCGCGAAAGTTGCGATGAGGATCATGGCAGACTCTCCAGTTATGGTTCTTGTTGGCTGCAGATTACGCTCGATCGTACAAAAACGAAAGAAAAATCGCAAATTGTCACGAAACTGAAACAAAGAGCACTCGTCAGCTTGGTGGGACTCCAGTTGGCACCGCCGGATGATGGTCGAATCAGAGTTCGTGTCAATTACGTGTCATAATAACGACATCGTGCTGTCGTTATTCCGAAAACAAAATGTCACCCCGAGCGCCTAGTCCGCGATTCGCGACGGCACCCCTGCCCAAGTCGCCGTTTTCCATTCGGGGGATCAGTTGTGAAAAAATTCCACAGTTTGTGCCTGGTCGGCAGCAGCGCGCTGGCGCTCGCGGGTTGCGGCCCGGATGACGTCGCCTCGCCCGGAACCGGCGGCAGCGTCACCATCAACGTCACCGGAACCTCGGGTGGATCGTCCTCTGGCGGCACAAGCGGGGGTGGCGTGGTCGCCGCCGGCGCCTGCCCCACGATCGCGGATCCTCAGGGTCTGACCGACGCCGGCACGATCTCGGTTCCAACCGGTACCTGGCGCGTCTGCCGGCTGCCGAACCTGATCAAGGTATCATCTAGCCTGCCCAAGATTGCGGGCGTGCTCTACGAGATCAACGGTCGGGTCAACGTGGGTTGCGACGGTGGCTTCGCCGTGCCGACCAGCGGTGCACCGGTCACGTCGACGACCGTCGGCTGCACCACGCCGCTGACCGCGGACACCAATGTCACCCTGACGATCGCGCCAGGAGCGATCCTCTATGGCGCAACCGGCCAGTCGTGGATTGCCGTCAATCGCGGCAACAAGATCCAGGCCGTCGGCACGGCGACCCAGCCGATTGTCTTCACCAGCAAGGATAACGTCGCCGGATTCAACGACGACAATTCGCAAGGCCAATGGGGCGGCGTCGTGCTGATGGGCCGTGCGCCGGTCACCGACTGCAACGTCGGCACTGTTGCCGGTGGCACCTGCGAGCGCGACACCGAAGGCTCGGCCGACCTCGCCCGTTTTGGCGGCGCCAATGCGGCCGACAATTCCGGCCGGATGAGCTTCGTCCAGATCCGCTATTCCGGCTTCGTGCTGGGTTCGGGCAAGGAGCTTCAGGCGCTCACCACCGAAGGCATCGGTTCGGGCACGGTGCTCGACCACATTCAGAGCCACAACAGCTCTGACGATGGCGGCGAGTTCTTCGGCGGCGTGGTCAACCTGAAGTACTATGTTGCAACCGGCGCTGACGATGACAGCCTTGACGTCGATACCGGCGCCCAGATGAACGTGCAGTATGCGCTCCTGCTGCCGCGTTCGGGCAAGGGCGATGCCCTGATGGAGATCGACAGCAACAACAACGAAGCCGACACGCCGCGCACCAAGCTGCAGGTTTCCAACTTCGTTGCGATCCAGCCGGCCAGCAGCCCCGACAACGAAGGCTCGGGCGGCGACCTTGCCGCCACGCTCTTCCGCGGCAATTCGGACGTAACGCTCACCAACGGCCTGATCATCGCGCCGAACAACGAATGCATGCGCATGAACGGCTCGGGAACCACGCCTGCCACACTGACCGTCCAGTCGGTCGTGATGCAGTGCGGTTCGACCAAGTACCTTGGTTCGGGATCTTACACCGCTTCGCAGGTCCAGACCTTCTTCGGGTCCGGCGCGAACAACAACAACGATGCCTTCACCCCGACTCTCGCCAGCCTGTTCATCAATGGCAGCAACGAGAGCGGAGTGACCGCGTTCAACGCCTCGACCCTGTCCAGCTTCTTCGACTCGAAGACCTACATCGGCGCCGTCCAGAACAGCAGCGATACCTGGTATGCCGGATGGACGTGCAACAGCGGGACCGTGAACTTCGGGTCGAGTTCGACCCTGTGCACGTCGCTGCCGACCACCTGAGCGCGGCTGCCTGACACGTAAAGGGGGCGGCCACCGGTTGGCTGCCCCCGCCTTGCATCGATATACCGGGGGAACCCATATGAAGATCTCGCCGCGGCTGGCCAGTGCCATGCTGATCACGACGGCGCTCACCACGCCCGAATTCGCCTTGGCTCACGTTGCCGAGGCCGGGCCTGAAGCATCCGCCACGGCTCCAACCGAAGCGCCTTCGCCAGCTGAGACGAATCCCGAGCCCGCGCAGGAACAGGCGGTCGAGATTTCCGCGCCCGGTGCCGGCGAAATCGTCGTGACCGGCAGCCGGGTCAGAAACGTCGAGCGATCCGCGCCGCAGGTCGTCTCGATCCTGTCGACCGCGGACATCGCGCGCACCGGCGAGGGCAATATCGCAGGAGCGCTAGGCCGGGTCACCGGACTCAGCGTAGTGGGCAGCGGGTATGTCTACGTGCGCGGGCTCGGTGACCGATACTCGCTGGCACTTCTCAACGGTTCACCCCTGCCCAGCCCTGAGCCGCTCAAGCGAGTGGTTCCGCTCGATCTCTTTCCGAGCAGCGTGATCGCCTCGTCGCTGGTGCAGAAGAGCTACTCGGTCAATTATCCCGGCGAGTTTGGCGGCGGCGTCATCAACCTGACGACCAAGGCTGTGCCGCGCGACCCGTTCCTGTCAGTGGGTTTCGGGATTTCCGGCGATAGCGAAACGACCGGAAAGGTGGGGTATACCTACTACGGTAGCGGTAGCGACTGGCTGGGCTACGACAACGGCGCTCGCAATTCCCCCGCAGCGCTCAAGTCGTTCATCGCGAGTGGTGAACGGGTCAGTTCGGGCAATGTCGACGAGCAGGCGCTGGCGAGTTCCTTTGTCACGACGCGCAATGCCGCCGTCCAGCGGTGGAAGAACCTCCCGCCGAATTTTTCGGCTTCGCTTTCAGCGGCCAAGTCGTGGGATATCGGCGGAATCAATCTCGGTGTCATCGCCGCCGCCGGATACAGCAACAAGTGGACCAATCGCCAGCCGCGCCAGCAGCGCACCGGCAGCGCCGACCTTTCGTCTATCGATTCCGATTTCCTCGCCCTCAACACCGACCAACGGATCGTCGTCAACGGTCTGGCCGGGCTCGGGCTTGAATTTGGCGAGAACAAGCTGCGTTGGACCAACGTCTACATTCACGACACCCTGAAGCAGGCGCGCCTGGCGTTCGGTCAACAGAACCAGAGCACGGCCGATGTGATGCGGCAGGGTACCGGTTGGTATGAGCGGCAGCTCATCAACTCCCAGCTGGTCGGCGAATTTCGTCTCGGCTCGGACATCAGCCTCGACTTGCGCGCCAGCTACGCCAACTCCAAGCGCAAGGCGCCTTTCGAACTCTACTTCGAATATGTCCGCTCCAATACGCCCGCCAATCTTGATCCGTTTGGCGCCTATTTCGTCAATCGCCTGAACAACGGAAATGGCGGCGATGCGCGGATCACCTTTTCCGATCTCAACGAGAACCTGTGGTCGGGCGGTGCCGACCTAGGCTGGAATATCCTGCCGGGTCTGAGCCTGAGCGCAGGCGGAGCTTTTGCCGAGACCAAGCGGACCAGTTCCCGCCGCCAGTTCCAGTTCCTTGCGCCCAGCGTGTGCACGGGCATTTCGATCACGAACTGCTTGCCCGCCGGCGTAACCCTGCTTCGTCCCGACTATCTGCTGCAGCCTTCCGTGATCAATGCCTTCAAGATCGGGTTGGTTGAAAGCGACGAAGGCAACCCGGCCTTCCTGGCTCAGCTTAGGATTGTTGCCGGCTATGGCAAGGTGAACTGGCAGATTGCCGACACTGTCAGCCTCGATGCCGGCGTGCGATACGAATGGGCCCGCCTCAAGGTCGATCCCATCCAGGTCTTCACTGTACCTGGCGCAGCCACCGCGGGCCTTCGCCAAACCAACGGCTACTGGCTGCCCGCCGCCACGGTGACCTGGGAGGTGCAGCCTCAGATGCAGGTGCGCGTGTCGGCCTCGAAAACGATCGCCCGGCCGCAGTTCCGCGAACTCATCAACCAGCCCTACTACGATCCGGACACCAACCGTGAGTACCGCGGCAATCCCCTGCTGGTCGACAGCCAGCTGTATAATGCCGAGGCCCGGTTCGAATGGTATTTCGCACCTCGTCAGCGCTTCTTGCTGGCCGGGTTCTACAAGAAGATCGACAAGCCGATCGAGGCGTTCATCAATTCCTCGTTCATTACTTCCTATGCCAACGCGCCAAAGGCATCGCTCTACGGCGCCGAAGCGGAATTGCAAAAGACCTTCTCGATCGCGGATAGCGGCGTCTTCGCCATGCGTGACCTCGTGCTGATTGCCAACTACACCTACACCAAGTCCAAGCTGAAGGTTTCGGCGGCTGACCGGACAACGGTGTTCGGGGCCTTTTCCACGAACGCGACGGACTTTTTCCGGGACGGCGCCAAGCTGACCGGACAGTCGGATCACATCGTGAACCTGGAGATCGGCTTCGAGCATCAGGACCGCCTGTCGCAACAGACGCTGATGATCACTTACGCCAGCGACCGCGTGGTCAGCCGCGGCGTGTTCGGTACGCCTCCGCAGCCCGATATTCTCGAACGACCGGGAGTGCGGATTGATTTCGTTGCGCGCGAGGGCGTCAAGCTGTTCGAGCGCGAACTGGAAGTGAAGTTCGAGGCGCGTAACCTGACCGGCAGGCGACACGTCGAGTTCCAGCAGTCTGGCTCCAACCGGCTTGACGTGAACAGTTACGACGTCGGCAGGTCCTTTTCGCTTTCGGCTTCGCTGAAGTTCTGAACCGCGCCGGAGTTACTGTCGCTACCTCACCCTGCCTCGCCGGGCTAACAGTCGATTTTCTGTCAGCCCGGCACTTTTTCATGTGGGTGGTGAAATACCATCGATCCGGGGTTCCGATTGCCTTCGCGTCCTCGAATGCGAAGTCCGTCACCTGTGAACCGCGAGTACGCATGACTTTGCTGACGGCGTCATCCCCGTTGTGCTGGCCAACCCGGTGGCCGTTCATGCCGGGCACGAAAACTGTCGCATTTCAGTCTCCAAACTGCCCCCGAACTGCAACGCACCGCTCTTAGCAGGTGCAGCATTGACGGACTGCAACAGGGGTTAACAATGCGCATCCAATCACATCGCCGCGCGACTTCGCACAAGGTCATTCTGTGCTGTTCGGCGGCTGCCATGGCCACTTTCGGGGGTGCTACAGCCCATGCCGAAGCGAACGAGGACCAGGCGATCCAGACCAGCCAGGATATCGTCGTGCTCGGCCACATCGAATATCGCAATCGCAACGATAATGGCGCGGAGCCGGTGCTGGTGTACGATGACCAGTTCTTTCAGCGCTTCGAGCCGCTGACCGCCGGCGATGCGCTCAAGCGAGTCCCTTCGGTGACCTTCCTGTCCGACGTGATCGAAAGCGATGGCGCGCGACTGCGTGGCCTCGATCCCGGTTATACGCAGATCCTCATCAACGGTGAGAAGGTGCCCGGCTCAAACACCGACCGGTCATTCTTCCTCGATCGGATCCCCGCCGAACTGATCAAGCAGGTCGAGATCGTGCGCGCTTCCTCGGCCCGCCGCACCGGCGACGCCATTGCCGGCTCGCTCAACATCGTGCTGCGCGATGCACTGACCATGGACGGCGGCTACGTCCGCGGCGGCGGCCTGCTGTTCGATGACGGCAAGGTCAAGCCCACGGCCGGCTTGTACTACGGCGGAGCGCTGGGGCCGGGCCGGGTGCTGTTCGGCGCCAACGTCCAGGGCCGCTACAACCCCAAGCGCAAATCCAGCCTGCGTTACAGTGAATCGCCCGAAAACGATGCCAACTACGCCACCACCAGCTTCGTGAACCGGGAAGACCAGACCGACGTGCGCGACGGTACGGATTATGCCGCCAACCTCAGCTATGTCATCGAGGGGCCCCAGACCAAATTCGAGCTGTCGGGCAACTTCGTGCGCACGGAGCGAGTCGAGAACGAGCGCTCGTTCGAGTACAACAGCCCGACGGCCGTGAACGGACCGGTGCGCACCACCAACCCCGGCAACCTCCTGACTGACAATCACAACGTCAACGACATTACCCAGGAGAGCTGGAGCATCGGGGCGAGCCTAAAGCACGAGTGGTCGTTGGGGGTCACCAAGCTGAAGGCGGGCTTCGCGCGGTTTGACGACCGCCAGGATGAGTTCGAGAACGAGGCGGATTTCGACCGCAGCACGCCCCGCTTTACCGGAGACCTGATCGCGCGCCAGGTGCGTGACGACGAGCTTTCGTTCGGGCTGGAGCATGCCATTGCGCTGACCGGTCAGGCCAAGGTGGTGGTTGGCGGTCTGCTCCAGAACAAGGATCGCGACACTGCGATTGTCGAAGGGCGCGACCGCTATAACCTGACCGCTGCCGACCGCCAGGGCTATGACCAGTTCACCGCGACCCCGGACATGTTCGTGCGAACGCCTCCGGCGCTTGCCCCCAACCCCGGAGGGCTCAACAAGGTCGCTGAGCGGCGCCGCGACGTGTTCGCTCTGGTGGAAGGCGAGGCTGGGCCGATCAAGTACGAGGCCGGCTTGCGGTGGGAGAACACCGAATTCACCATCGACGATCTGACCGTTCCGGCCGTACAGCGCACGAAGTACGATTTCCTGCTGCCGTCGGTGTCTCTGAAGATCCAGATTGGCGAGGGCCGCATCACAGGCTCGGCTGCCCGCACGGTGCGCCGTCCGCGACTGGACTATGTTTCGCCCGCGCTGCTTGAGGCCGAGCTGGGCGACAACGATCTACTCGGCAATCCGGGCCTCCGGCCGGAGACGGCCTGGGGCGGCGATCTGGGCTACGAGCACCGGCTGGGGCGAACGGGGGTGGTCGGCATCAACCTGTTCTACCGTCGCATTAACGATCTGATCGAAATCGCGAATACCGGCACCGTTGGCTCGGAAGGCCCCGGAACCTTCGTGCTGACCCCGCGCAACGCCGGCAGCGGCGAGGTTTGGGGTGTGGAGTTCGACCTGTCAGCGGACCTGGCCTTCATCGGTCTGCCCGATACCGGCCTGTTCGGCAACCTGTCGCTGATCGACAGCTCGATCGCGGACCAGTTCGGCACGCGCCGGTTCAACGGGCAGTCGAGGTTCGTCTACAACTTCGGCCTCATCCAGAACCTGCCGACGTGGGGAGCCGCGTTCGGAGCGACCTACCGCAAGCAGGGCACCGCTTTCGATCGCATCGTCGGCGAGGAAGTGACCACCAGCTACGGCGCGGACCTCGAGGTCTTCGTCGAGAAGCGCTTCGGCACGAACTTCACCATTCGGGCCGTCGGATCCAACCTGTTGAACGGCAGCAAGGACGAAATCTTCAACAAATTCACCACTATCGCGGACCAGAGCGCACGGAGTTTCGACGAATACGAACTCGAGTCCGAGACCGCCGGTCCCGTGTTCCAGGTCGTGGCGAGGTACGCGTTCTGATGCGGGCTATTGCCGTCACTGCCGTGCTGGCGCTGTCCGTCTGGACAGCGCCGGTACACGCAGGCCCTCCGACCGCGCCCACCGTCGTCGTCGTCGCGCGCGGCGAGACCAGTCCGGTCGGCACGGGCAATGCCGATGCCGCTGACGATCCGGCGATCTGGCGAAATGCTGCTCGGCCGTCCGACAGCCTGATCGTGGCGACGGACAAGAAGGCCGGACTGCATGTCTATGGCATGGACGGCCAACCCCGCGACTTCGTCAATGCCGGACGGGTCAACAACGTCGACCTGATCGAGATGGGCAAAAGCGGGGTGATCGTCGTCGCCAGCGACCGCAATGACGAAGCCCAGGCCCGCCTCCTCATATATCGCCTCGATACCTCTGCGGCCAAGCTGGTGCCGCTAGGGTCGGTCGCGGGAGGCGCAGGGGAGGCCTATGGAGTATGTCTTGCCGCGCGCGGCGATGAAATAGACGCCTACTCTGTCCTGAAGCATGGCGCGATCCATCAGGTCCGGGTCAGCCTTGCCGGTCCAACCCCGGCCGGGCGGATCATGCGCAGCCTGCACCTGCCCTCGCAGACCGAAGGCTGCGTCGTCGATCAGCGCACCGGGACGCTTTATGTCGGCGAAGAGGGCCGCGGGATCTGGGCGTTCTCCTCCGCTGAATCCAGCAACGCAGGCAGCCTGGTCGCGCAAGTCGATGGAAATCACCTCGTGGCTGACGTCGAGGGCCTGGCGATCTTCCCGGAAGGCCGGCGCGGTGGCTGGCTGATAGCTTCCAGCCAAGGCGACAATGCCTATGCGCTGTTTCGCCTGCCGGACATAACCCCGGCCGGCCGGTTCCGTATCACCGCCGGGCGCTTCGGGGCGGCCGAGGAGACCGATGGCATTGCTGTCGCGCCGGGCTCGTTCGGCGCAGGGTTCCCCGAAGGTCTGTTCGTCGCCCAGGACGGCCAGAATGAACCGGCAGCACAGAACTTCAAACTCGTGTCCTGGCGGGCGATCCGCCGCGCAGTAGGGGCGAAGTGATGAAATTACGTTTTCTGGCTGCGGTTGCAGCCCTCGCGCTCGCCGTTCCCGCGGCAGCCCACGAGGGCCATCATGCGGGCAACGCCGAGCGCTACGACGCGCCGGCACCTACTGCCACGGACGCGTCGGCCAAGCGTAAGTGGCTGGCCGGCGATCATCACATCCACAGCGAGTTCAGCGCCGATTACCAGCCGAATCCAGTCGATCCCGGCGCGCTGCCCACGCCCCTGTTCGGCAAGGATGGGCGATACTCGATTCGCAAGAACGCCGAGATGGCGCGGCAGTTCAGCCTCGCTTGGATGGTCTCCACCGACCACGGCGGTCCCGGCCACGCCCGCATCAACCACGACATCGCCTACCCTGCCCTGCTCGAATCGCGGTCTGCCGTGCCGGAAGTCATCCAGTTCTTCGGCATGGAGTTCGACACGCCCGCCGGCGACCACTCGAGCCTGATCATACCCCGCAGCCCCGCCGAAAGGGGGCAATTGCGGGAGATCGAGGCCGGCTGGTCGCAGCGCGAGGCCCATCCCGCCGATCCCGCCCGCGACAAGCCCGAGCGAATGATCGAAGGTCTCACGGTCATGCGCCGGCAGCAACACCCGCCAGTGCTGATCGCCAATCACCCCTCGCGCTCGGCGCCGTCCGACACGGAATATGGCCGCTACGATCCCGCCGAGTTCCGCGACTGGAACGACGTGGCGCCGAATGTGGCCGTGGGCATGGAGGGCGCGCCCGGACACCAGGCCAGCGCGCTGAAGCCCGACGGGACGCTTGATCCCTCCGGCAAGCGGGGCAGCTATCGCAAGGTCGCGACGATGGGCGGCTTCGATCCGATGACCGCGCGCCTCGGGGGCATGTGGGATGCATTTCTCGGCGAAGGGCGACGGTGGTGGGTCACGGCCACCTCGGATTCGCACGTGAACTGGCGCGATGGCGGCAACGATTTCTGGCCCGGGGAATATGCCAAGACATATGTTCTCGCGCGGCGCGATCCGGGCGACATCGTCGATGGTCTGCGGCACGGACGGATTTTTGTGGCCACCGGTGAACTCGTCGATTCTGTCGATCTGCGCGTCGGACCAGCCGGCGGCCGCGGACCTGTCGCAACGACCGGTGGCACGCTCAAGGTCAAACCGGGGCAGAAGGTGACCGTCGAAGTATCGGTGCGCGACCCTGCCGGCCACAATGCTGCCGGTCGCTCCCCCGAAGTGTCGCGGGTCGACCTCATTGCCGGGTCCATCCGTCGGCCGGGCTTGGACCGGATGGCTGACAGAAATCCGACCACCCGGGTGGTCCGTCGCTTTACCTCCAGAGATTGGGCGCGGCGGGGCGATGTGCTGACCATGCGGCACACTTTCTCGAATGTGCGAGAGGCATTCTACGTCCGGCTCCGGGGCACCAGCGGCGGGGAACTCGAACCGGTCTCGGACCCCGCGGGAGAAGATCCCTGGAATGACCTCTGGTTCTACTCCAATCCGGTCTTCGTTGAACTGAAGTGACGAATAATATACAGTGATATGACAAAAAAATTACACGGATAGTTATACAACAACCCCACGGTAAGCAAAGGGTTGGCGATTTACTGCAGAAATCGAATCGAGTAGGTTCCGCCGCGTCATGATCGTCGGATTGTTTCGCACCTACGACCGTCTGCTTGGTGAATGCGTTCGCGTCCACTGGGCATCTGGGAATGATGCTGCCCCGATCCTCCACCCTGAAGTTTATAAGGCGATGGGCGGCCAGCCAGCCTACGAGTTGCTGCCAGCCCGCAAGGAATTCGCCGCGCATCACCGCGTTCCCACGGACCCTCTCGAGATCGTTTGAGGCGCGGCTTGCGCCTACCCGCCACTCGCCAGGCGCGATTCGATCCCCTGCCACAAGCGTCTAATCGCCTCAGCCGCGGCTGACCCTGGCGCAAAGGCGGCGACCGGCATTCGGCTCACCGCCATTCGTTCGACTATGCTCGACATCGGCACGACCGGCCATTCCGGGTGCGCCTCTCTGGCATCGGCATGGAGCTTCCGCCTGCCATCATACATGGCGAACACAGGAAGAACCGGGGCATGACTGCCGTGGTGGCGACGCAGGTGCTCGAGCACGTCCGCCAGACCCCGCTCGGCCAAGGGCGAGGCGGTCAGCGGGACAACGATGGCGTCGGCAGCGCGCAGCACCTGACTGCTGAGCTCGTTTAGCACCGGTGGGCAGTCCAGCACGATGCGTTCGTAGCGCCCGGCCAGCGATTGGGTCAGCCTTGCCAGCCGCCGCTTCTTGCCGAGTTTGGCCAGAAGCCCGGCTGCCTCGTAAAGACTGCGATCGGCGGGTAGGACGTCCAACCGCGGCCAGTCTGTGGCGATTACCGGCGGCCGAGCCGCCTCGGCATGGGCGAAGACCGCCAGGGCTTCGCTGCCGGCGGGCCGATCGATGCCGAGCAGGTAGGAGCCACTGCCTTGCGGATCAAGGTCCCACAACAGGGTGCTGCGGGAGGAGAGCGTGGCCGACGCCCAGGCCAGGTTGGCGGCGAGCGTGCTCTTTCCCACTCCGCCTTTGACGCTGTAGCACGCCACCACCTTCATCGCGGTCTAGCTCTCGATGCTATCGAGGACATAGCCTTGCGCACGAACTGTGCGCAGCGGATCGGGTGCGCCCTGCTCGCGCAGGGCACGGCGCAGTCGGCCGGTCCAGACATCAACGGTGCGCTCGTCAATCAGGTCGCTGTCCTTGCCGAGGCTCTCGATCAATGCCGCCCGGCTGAAGACCCGATCGGGATTGGCGACGAAGAAAGCGAGCAGACGAAACTCGTTCGGCCGCAGGTTGAGCAGCTTGCCGCGATAACGGGCAGCGAAGGCAACCGGGTCGACGACCAGGTCGCCATAACGCAGCCGAGGGCCGTGGTCCGCCCGCACCACGTCGTCAGCGGGTCTATTGGGAGGCAGCATCGCAGGTTCCACGACGATAGCGATGCCGCATGTCCGTGACAAACCTGTGACGTTTTCCTGACACCGGAGCTAGGCGGCTACGTTGAACCGGTTGGCATAACGCCCGGCGAGGCGCTCGATCGGCAGCAGCACGCAGACGTCGATCGTCCTGAACTCGTGATCGATATAGGCCCCGTCACCAAACCTCGCGCCGGCACGCAAATAGCCCTTGATCAGGGGCGGGAGTCCAAACATGGCGGCGCGCTCGTCATAGGTGCCGGGCTCCAGCCGTTCGAGCGTGATGCCGCAGCCGGCCAGAACTCCAGGGCGCTGGTCAGCCGGAGCAAGACAGTAGTGCGCGAGGTAGGACAGGCTCGCGGCGTGCTGGTCCGGGTCCGTCCCGTGGAACGAAGCGCAGCCGAACATGGCGCCGATGGTGTGAAGCGAGAGGTATTCGGCGATGCCCCGCCACAGCAACGAGATCGTCTGGCTGGTGCGGTAGGCCGGGAGCACGCAAGAGCGGCCGAGCTCGAGCAGGTCACCCGAGCCCCTGACGTGGCGCTTCAGGCGGGTGAGGTCGAACTCGCGGGCGGAGTAGAAGCCGCCATGCCGTCGCGCGACCCTTCCGCGCAGGAGCCGGTAGGTCCCGACCACCTTCTCGGCTCCCGCGTCGGCATCCACGTCGCTGACCAGCAGGTGATCGCACAGCTCGTCGAACGGATCGCGGTCGATCTGGCCGGCGCGATCATCGCTTGCCGCCCCCAATTCAGCCATGAACACCTGCCAGCGCAGGTGTTGCACGGCGGCCAGGTCTGCGGCGTCGCGCGCAAACCGCACGGACAACCGGCGCTCGGCAACGTGAGACACTGGGGCCGGATTCATCGACCGGCTCCGACCAGCTCGCGCACATCGGGCGGTGCGCCGACACTGCGGGCCGCGTCAATCGCCTGCAGGAATTGATCTGTGGCCGCCTCCCAGGTGAAGCGGCGCGCAAATATGGCTGCGGCGGCGCGGTCCATGCGCAGGGCTCGTCCGATCGCCACTTCGAGGTCCTTGTCGAGGCAACCGACTCGCGCCGGAAAGTCGTCGTCGCTCCCGCGCCCTTCGGGGCCGAGAACATCGAGCGGTCCGGTAACCGGGAATGCGGCGACCGGCACGCCGCAGGCCAGTGCCTCGATCATCACCAGGCCGAAGGTATCGGTCCGGCTCGGAAAGACGAAACAATCGGCCGCGCGGTAGGCGGAGGCAAGCGCTTCCCCTTCCAGCGCGCCGAGGAAGTGGACTGCCGGATAGCGGGCTCTCATCGCCGCAAGCGCCGGGCCATCGCCCACGATCACCTTGGAGCCGGGAACATCGCTGGCCACAAAGGCGTTGAGGTTCTTTTCGGGCGCGACCCGGCCGACGCTGAGGAGGATCGGCCGGGGCAGGTTCGCCAGCGCAGGGTGCAGCTCGCCGCACGGACGGAACAGCCAATGGTCGATGCCCCGGTTCCAGCGGCGGGTCTGGACAATGCCCCG
>JGI24751J29686_10000284_pt1 | contig 19532 bp, 21 predicted proteins | sample KBSSwiS6_FD_29686 | JGI IMG/M metagenome (IMG submission 29686)
ACGGTTAGCTTGTAAGGGTTATCAGTTGGTATCACTACTTTATAATCAGGAAAACGTGCATCAATTAACCGGCAACTCATTTGAACACTTCCATGCTTGACAAAAAAATGATTACTGTTATAGCTTAATGTAATCTCATCATTATTACCCGGCAATGCTGCTTTTAATAAACCCAATGGTTTCTTCGGTACAATAAATGAATCCGGTTTCGGACATTTAACATCGGTTCTTTTATATTTCACCAAACGATGTGCGTCGGTAGCAACGGCCTGCATCCCTTTTTTATCGAGTTCGAAAAATACACCTGTCATGGCCGGGCGCAGATCATCATTGCTCACGGCAAATAAAGTTTTATTGATAGCTGTTACCAATGAAGATGAAGTTGCATTGAATGAGGTCGTATCATCTGCAGCCGGTTCTTTAGGAAAATTATCCGGGTTTTCACCCATCACTTTGTACTTACCATTATCGCTGGTGATTTCAATTCCAAAGTTTTTATCAATATTAAAAGTGAGAGGTTGATCGGGAATATTTTTCAGACTATCCAATAATATTTTGGCAGGAATACAAACCTTACCGCTGTCCTTGGCTTCGATGTCTAATTGTACCCGCATTACTGTTTCCAGGTCAGTAGCCACTACATTGAGTTTATTTTTTTCTACTTCAAATAAAAAATCTTCAAGTATGGGAAGAACAGTGTTGGCGTTGATCACCCCGGCAATATGCTGCAGTTGTTTTAGTAAAGCAGAAGAAGAAACGATGAACTTCATAAGCGTCAATTGTTCCGAAGGGTCTCTTCGGGAAATTTTTGGAATAAATGATGGGAGCGAAACTACTGATTTTTAATTTATAGCCAACAGATTTGCCTGCTTTTGATGACGATAGAAATAAGCTGGTTTTAAATGAAATGGCTACCTTGCGCAGAAATTTTTACAGTTATGGGTAAAGACGAAGTTTTCAGGGAGGAAATTGAAAAAGTCAGCGATTTTAAGTTTGGTTCGGGGGTAGCAAAAGTGTTTGATGATATGGTGAACCGTTCGGTTCCCTATTATGGAGAGATCCAACGCATGATGGCTGAGCTGGCTGCAGACCATGCGAAAACCGGCTCTTTTGTTTATGATCTTGGCTGCAGCACCGGTACTACCATGATCGGAATGGATACGATGGTGGATAATAGCATCCGGTTTATTGGTGTAGATGATAGCCCGCAGATGCTGGATAAATGCAAATCGAAATTATTGGAGATCGGGTTTAGCCGCGATTATGATCTGAAATGTGCCGACCTGAACCAAGGTGTTGAAATAAACAATGCATCTGTCGTGGTACTGTGTTTAACGCTTCAGTTTGTAAGACCGATTTATCGTGAAAAATTGCTGGATGATATTTATAAGGGTCTTAATCCGGGCGGGGCATTGATATTAGTTGAAAAGATCCTGGCCGAGGACAGCTTGTTCAATCGTGACTTCATAAAATATTATTATAATTACAAGCGTCGTAACAATTATAGTGAATTAGAAATTTCTCAGAAAAGGGAAGCACTGGAAAATGTATTGATACCTTATAAGCTTACAGAAAATATTGCGATGCTTCGTGACCGTGGTTTTGCACAGTGCGAAGTATTTTTCAAGTGGTACAATTTTGCAGGAATGATCGCAGTAAAAAAGTAAAAAACACAAGAACCCAATTCCAAATCCCAATGCGTGCAACCGGATTTGGAAATTTGGGATTTCAGAATTTGTCCCGGGAGGGACTCCATTGGAGGAATTTATGGTAAGAATAGGAAACTTCTTTTTCAAACACCGCAACTGGCTATTCATCTTTTTTTATGGAGCTTTATTTATTCCCTCCTGGCCGATCGTTTCAAAAGAAAAGCTCGGCGAGAGTTATTTATGGTGGCCGGTCATTATTGGGTTACTCATAACAATTAGCGGCCAGCTTATTCGCGGGTTCACGATCGGTCTTGCTTATATCGTTCGTGGTGGTAAAGGAGGCAAGCCTTATGCAGAAGGATTGGTTACCGATGGCATTTTTAATCATTGCCGCAACCCGCTGTATGTCGGGAATATTTTGATGCTGTTGGGCGTTGGCATACTTGCTAATTCATTATTATATGTTGCTGTTATCATCCCGGTTTTTCTTTTTATTTACCAGGCTATCGTTTTGGCTGAAGAAGATTTTTTAAGAAAGAAATTCGGCNATCAATTTGATGGATACTGTAAAAANGTAAATCGCTGGGTGCCCGACCTGAGAGGCTTGGGNAAAACAATGAATGGGATGGAGTTTAAATGGAAACGCTGGATATTAAAAGAACATACAACACAATATATATGGCTGGCGGGTATTATTCTTATCTTATTATTACGCTATCCTGAATTGACGAATAATGATACATCCACAAGAAATACCGTTGGGATCATTTTGCTTGGTGCACTTACATTAATTTATATTTTGATTCGTGTATTAAAGAAAACGGGAAAGTTCAAAGAATAAATTATTACCTGATAATCTGCTGTTGAATCTGCAGTATGAAGAAGGGCAAGTGCTGTGGCGGAGTTGGAAGGGGGAATAAAAAAACGGTCCGCATTTGATATAAGGGGACCGTTAAGGTTTATGATTAAGGGTATGGGTTAAAACCTGCGGTGAGGACGTGGATGCCTGCGGTCACGAATATCTTCTCTTCTGTCTCTCACGTCTTCACGTCTGTCACGAACATCTTCCCTGCGATCACGAACGTCTTCTAACCTGTCCAATACGCCGCCATCATGCCTTGCATCCCTGATATCTTCACGTCTGTCACGGACATCTTCCCTGCGATCACGCCTGTCTTCACGACGATCACGAACATCTTCTCTGCGGTCACGAATAAGTCTGCGTTGTGCATCGGCTCTGTTGTTTATTGATGCAGCTAAAAAGATCATACCGCATAATAAAGTTGTTTTGATGAATTGCTTTGTTGTCATGGTTATAATTTTTTGCTGGTTACGGATTGTTTTAATGAAAGAATAGACCGGGCAGATAATATGAGGTTTAATCAAATAAAAAAATGCTGTCTTTAAACAGCATTTGAAGTATAAAATAGAAAATTTACTAAGCTATCTCTTTGCGGACCCGCTCTACCTCTCTTGCACTTTGAAAACCAGCAATTAAAAAATAAACAATAGCCGCTTTATAAATTTTCTAGAAAGCTCGTGGGGCTTCTAATTTTATGTCCCTTTTTAATATCGCATCACGGTTAGCCATTTCCCATGCAGTATAAAAAACGAGCTGGGCTCTTTTTGCCATTAACGGGTAATTTATTTTATCCGGTGTATCTGTGGGCCGGTGATAATCGGCGCCCAGCATGCCATCATAGTAGAAGATAATAGGAACGCCTTTATTTGCAAAATTGTAATGATCGCTACGGAAATAAATGCGATTGCGATCATTCGGGTCATTGAATTTATAATCCAATTCAAGTTTTGTGTACTTTTTATTAATGCTTTCACTGATCGGTTTCAAATCGCTGCTCACCTTATCATCTCCAACCACGTACACATAATTCAACGAATCTCCTGCATGACGGCTTGAATCAGTACGACCGATCATATCGATATTGAGATCAACCGTGGTTTTCTCCAAAGGGAAGATCGGGTTGTTGCTATAATACTGAGAGCCCCATAACCCTTTTTCTTCACCGCTTACTGTCATAAAAACAATACTCCGTCTTGGTCCTTTTCCGGCTTGCTTTGCTTTTACAAATGCTTCTGCCATTTCCAAAACACTCACGGTACCGGATCCATCATCGTCAGCGCCGTAATAAATAACCGTATCATTTCTTTTTCCCAAGTGATCATAGTGGGCTGTTATAAAAACATATTCATCTTTCAGATCGGTTCCTTCCAGTACGCCCAATACATTACTGCTTTGCAGATCAGTAGTTGCTTTATTAAAACTCAGCATAACATTAGCTGTATAAGTTTTAGGTTGAAGCGATCCTGTTTTTGCTTTATCATAATCATCTCCCATGATAGCCCTGGCAATATTTTCTGAAACCTGGAATTGATTAAGCCGTACGGCTCTCTGAAATGAATTCAGGTACATATTTCCTTTTGGACTTGTTTTCTGTTGCCTGGGAAANCCAGGACTGATAACAAGCACGGCTGCGGCTCCATTCTTTTGGGCAGCATCTATTCTTGCAAACTGGTTGCCAAAACCACCTCTTTGTCCTTGTTGTGTTTGATTTTGCGCAGCAAGCAATAAAACAACTTTTCCGCGAACATCTATTCCTTTGTAATCATCTCTTGTGGAATCAACTGTTCCCTGTCCCATAAATACGACTTCTGAAAAACGGTACGTTGAAGGATTTGACTGACCAACATTTATTGAAAAATCTTTATCGAGTTCAAATGTTTTTTCATTTACCTGGACTGAAGTATAGGTCAAAGAGTCCTGGTAGACCGGGTATTTCATTTGATAACTTCCGTTATTACCGGGTATCAAACCCAGGGACTGGAATTGGCTTTCAATATAGGCAGCGGCTTTTTTCTGGCCGGGTGTTGCTGTTTCTCTGCCTTCCATTTCTTTACTTGCCACAATATACAAATGCCTTTTAAGATCGTCCGGCGAAATGCTTTTTGCGAAAGTTGACGGGTCGGTTTTCTTTTGTGCTGCAACAATTATTGATTGCAATACACAAACAACAAGAAATAATTTTTTCATGTGTATAATTTAGGAAGGCCAAACTTAGTAGAAAATATAGTTAACCAGGCAGAGAAAGGATGAGTGGCTAACAATCGAATTTTGTAATAGATCAGGCACAAGCAATTTTATCTACACGTTTTGCATGGCGTCCGCCTTCAAATTCGGTATGCATAAAGAGGTTGACCATTTTCTCCGCATCACCTTCGCGAACAAAACGGGCAGGTATGCATAGAACGTTTGCATTGTTATGTTCTCTTGAAAGCTTAGCCAGCTCTTCGCCCCAGCAAACAGCAGCCCGGATACCCTGGTGTTTATTGGCCGTTATGGCAACACCATTCGCACTACCACAGATTAATATTCCAAAAGAGGCTTCTTTTTTTTCAACTGCATTTGCAACCGGATGAGCAAAGTCAGGGTAATCAACCGAGTCTTTGCTATGTGTGCCATAATCAGTAAAAGCCAGATTTTTTGCTTCTAAAAATGAAATCAGGTCTTCTTTATAATCGTACCCGGCATGATCGCTGCCGATAGCTATGGGTTTGCTGAGATCAAATGGAGAGTTCATAAAACAAGTATTTGTGAACAGATATGAACTAATAGCAGACCAAAGTTAAGAAACTTCTTCTGTGAACGGCCGTTCTTATCATTATCAGCTCCATTCTTTCATTTCTCTTTCTTTTTCCCTATTAATGCGTGATGCAATAATAATACTTGCTTCATAAAGCAAATACAATGGGATTGTGACAATTCCAAGGCTAAAAGGGTCTGTTGTAGGTGTAATAATAGCCGCAAGAATTAATATAATTACAAAGGCGTGTCTTCGATACTTTTTTAAAAAAGCGGCGGTAACAATTCCGATCCTTGTCAATACCATTACTAACAACGGCATTTGAAATAAAACACCGATACCAACTGTTGTATAAATAAGATTTTCTAAATAATCTGAGAATAGAGGTCTTATTTCAATGAGGTCACTCAGTTTATATGTAAAATAAAAATTTACCATGAATGGAGTAAGTACATAATATCCAAAAGCCACCCCCAGGAAAAATAAAAAGGAGACCCAAAAAATCACACCTCTTGTTTTCTTCAACTCTTTTGGAGTAAGAGCAGGCTTAACAAATTTCCAAAACTCCCAAAACACATAAGGGAAGGCGACAATAAATCCCCCTACGAACGCTACAGTAAAGGAAGAAATAAACTGTCCCGTCATTGCAGTTTCCTGGAATTTCACATTTACATCGCCAAAACAAAGCGCATTACCCATTCCCAATTTTTTTCCAATGTTGCAAAACCATTGTGCAGAAACAAAATCAGGCTTGGCTGGGGCAAATAAAATTTTATCCACGACATCATTAATGAAAATAAAGATCACAATTGCCCCAACTATAATAGCGATCACGCACCGGATAATATGCCAGCGCAATTCCTCAAGATGGTCAATAAATGACATCTCGACGCTCTCATCTTTTTTTCTTTTATTTAAAAAATCCAGTAATGCCATATTTTTAAGAGCGACAAAGATAGGGACTGTGCGGGGTTTGGATTAAATGATAGAATCAGTTTACTTTTAATGATACATGAAACATAATTCAGCCATACTGGGTGCTGCATTCCTGATGGCAACCTCAGCAATTGGCCCCGGGTTTTTAACACAAACATCCAGGTTTACGGGTGAGCTGATGGCCAGTATGGGGTTTGTTATTTTGATCTCTGTGATACTCGATATCGGAACGCAATTAAATATCTGGCGGATCGTAACAATGAGTGAGGACCGGGCACAGGATCTGTCAAATAAAATAATTCCGGGCCTTGGCTATTTTCTTGCTGCGTTAATTGCGTTAGGTGGTCTTGTTTTTAATATCGGGAATATGGCCGGCTGTGGTTTAGGAATAAATGTATTAACCGGCATTAAACCCGAAACAGGAGCAATTATCAGTTGTGTAATTGCATTGGGAATTTTTTGGTACAAAGAGGCAGGAGTATTAATGGATAATTTTGCAAAGCTCCTGGGCATATTAATGATTGGACTGACTGTATATATAGCTATCAGCTCCCGTCCACCTGTCGGTGAAGCATTGTACAGAACATTTTGGCCCCTGGAGATCGATGTAAAAAAAATTGTCACATTGGTGGGAGGCACAGTTGGCGGGTATATTTCTTTTGCCGGCGCCCATCGCTTGCTGGATGCTGGTATAAAAGGGAAAAATTCCCTGAAACAGGTATCCAACAGCGCTGTCAGTGGTATTTTAATAACCACACTCATGCGATATATTTTATTCCTGGCCGCATTGGGTGTTGTATCGGGTGGACTCATTTTAACAAAAGACAATCCGGCTGCCTCCGTTTTTCAAAACGCTGCAGGGCAAATTGGGTATAAATTTTTTGGAGTTGTTTTATGGTGTGCCGCCATTACCTCGGTAGTTGGCGCTTCCTATACCTCTGTTTCATTTTGGAAAACATTCTCGCCGGCTATTGCAAAAAAAGAAAAGATAATTATTAGTTTTTTTATTATTGCTTCAACTATAATATTTACACTTAGGGGGAATCCTGTTGATTTGCTTATAAAAGCCGGCGCTGTTAACGGTATTATTTTACCGATCGCTTTAGCCGTGATTCTGATTGCAGCTACCCGGTCTTCTTTAATGAAACAATATAAACATCCGGTTTGGCTGCAGGTATTCGGCTGGTTAGTTGTTGCTGTTATGACGTGGATGAGTATTAAGACGATTCAGCAATTGTTTTAAAAACAAATCCCCGGCAAAGCGGGGATTCTGATTANGGCTAAAAATAATTTTATTATTCAACGACTTTCACCCCTTTTACAGTCATTGTAACTTCTTTTTTAGGGTCTTTAATTTTTTCAATCTCTTCTTTGCTTTTGCCTGCATCTTCAGCATAATGCTTTTGCATATTAACTGAGGTTTCTTTAACTACGGCAGAACCTTCAGCCAACACCACTTTACCAACAATATCCAATGGCATTGCAAATTCATGATCTTTTACTTTGATCATAATGGTGCTGCCATCATCTTTCTGCAATTTGGCCCAGCAGCCCATTGCCTTGCAGACCTCCACAACTTTTCCTTTTACTTTTCCTTCATATTTATTATCGACCATTTTAGATTCAAGCTCATTAGCAGCAACTACGGTTCCTTTCTCAGAAATTTCACCATAAACAACTCCGGGCTTGGCGGAGGGGGCGTCTTGTGCATTCATATTTATGGCAAGAACAAGGGTAATAATGGCAAACAGTATCCTTTTCATAATTCAAAAATTTAGAGATCAAATATCTGCTATTTTTTCGGGTGAAGCAAACCATAAAATAGACACCACAATAAGGTATTTTTAAAATTCTTCCCAAAATATTAGCAGGATATTGCTAAATCGTTTAGCTTTGAAGGCCTAATATAATTTTCATCAGAGCTAATTGAAAACCTAACTTTGAAATATGGCAAAACCAGATAAAGAAAAAACCCCGGACATGTCAACCAACAACGAAAAGCTTAAAGCGCTAAAATTGACGATCGATAAGATCGAAAAAGATTTCGGCAAAGGCAGTGTAATGATGATGAATGAGAAAGCCGATGTTCAAATGGAAGTTGTCTCCACCGGTTCCATCGGATTGGATGTTGCACTCGGCATTGGAGGCTTACCTAGAGGAAGAGTGGTAGAAATATATGGACCCGAATCCTCCGGTAAAACAACTATTGCAATACATGTGATTGCTGAAGCTCAAAAGAAGGGCGGCATGTGTGCTATTATTGATGCTGAACATGCTTTTGATAATTCATATGCAAAAAAATTAGGAGTTGATGTTGACAACCTTTTGATTTCTCAACCTGATTATGGAGAGCAGGCACTGGAAATTGCCGATCGGTTAATATTATCCGGCGCATTAGACGTTGTGGTTATTGATTCCGTTGCTGCATTGGTACCCAAAGGTGAATTAGAAGGTGAAATGGGTGATAGTAAAATGGGTCTGCAGGCAAGACTAATGAGCCAGGCCTTAAGAAAGCTGACTGCAACTATTTCCAAAACAAATACGATCTGCGTTTTTATCAACCAGTTGCGGGAAAAGATTGGAATAATGTTTGGAAATCCCGAAACAACAACGGGTGGTAATGCATTGAAGTTCTATGCATCCGTCCGTCTCGATATTCGTCGTTCATCACAAATCAAAGATGGCGAAGAAGCTGTGGGTAATCGTGTGAAAGTAAAAGTGGTAAAGAATAAAGTTGCTCCTCCGTTCCGTGCTGCAGAGTTCGATATCATCTTTGGAGAGGGAATTTCTAAAACAGGTGAAATAATCGATATGGGTGTTGAATTAGGTATTGTGCAGAAAAGCGGTAGCTGGTTTAGCTATAATAATGACAAGCTTGGCCAGGGTCGTGATGCAGTGAAACAATTGTTGACAGATAATCCTGAGCTTGCAAATGAGATTGAAACGAAGATCAGGGAAAAGATCAAAGAGATGCAGACCACTTAGTTTTAATCCGCACTTTTTTAAATATGGGTTAGTAAGACTTGCCGTTCCAATTGCCGGGACGGCATTTCTTTTAGATTAGTTTTGTTGATCGCTAAAATTAAAATAGTATGGCAACCAGAAATTTAAATGCCCGTAAACGAATTGCTTTAGTAGCGCATGATAATAAAAAAGAGGAATTGATCGAATGGGCAATTTTTAATAGATCGACTTTAGCAAAACACAGATTATATGCCACCGGTACAACAGGAGCCCTGGTTGAAAACGCTCTTGATCAGTCGATAACTAAATTATTAAGTGGTCCGCTTGGAGGTGATCAGCAAATAGGAGCTATGATAGCCGAAGGTAAGTTGGACGTTTTGATCTTTTTCTGGGATCCGATGGAGGCGCAGCCTCATGATCCGGATATCAAGGCATTGCTTCGTGTAGCTGCAACCTGGAATATACCTATTGCATGTGACCGGTCAACAGCCGATTTTATTTTAACATCGCCGTTGATGCATGAAGAATATGAAGCCATATTACCGGATTATTCTGCTTACATAAAAAGAAAGATCTGAAGCAAAAGAAGGAAGAACATCAATTGTAACATTGATTTGTCTGCCCCTTAAGAATTATTAATTTGCAAGACTATGTCTTCATTCAAACTCCAGGCACCATTCCCTCCGGCGGGTGATCAGCCACAGGCAATACAACAGCTAACTGATGGGATTTTGCAGGGAGAAAAATATCAAACGCTGCTGGGCGTAACGGGTAGCGGTAAAACATTTACAATCGCCAATGTCATTCAAAATGTACAAAGACCAACCCTGGTTTTAACGCATAACAAAACATTGGTTGCCCAATTATATGGAGAATTCAAACAATTTTTTCCAGAGAACGCAGTAGGCTATTTTGTTTCGTACTATGATTACTATCAACCCGAAGCATACTTACCTGTAAGTGACATTTATATTGAAAAAGATCTGTCTATTAATGATGAACTGGATAAGCTGCGTTTGCAGGCCACTTCGGAATTGTTAAGCGGAAGACGAGATATAATTGTTGTTGCATCGGTCAGTTGTATTTATGGCATTGGTAATCCTGATGAGTTTGCCAATGGCATTATCCGGATACATAAAAAACAAAACTTGTCAAGGCAAGGNTTTTTGCATTCGCTGGTAAATATTCTTTACTCAAGAACCACACTCGAATTTAAACGCGGAACATTCCGCGTAAAGGGGGACACCATTGATATTAACCTTCCTTATCTCGATACCGGTTATCGAATTACTTTCTTTGATGATGAAATAGAAGAAATAGAAAGCTTCGATGTGGTAACCGGCAGACGGATCAGCACGATGGATAATGCTGCAATTTTCCCAGCAAATCTTTACCTGGCACCAAAGGACATGATCCAACAGATACTGTACGAAATACAGGATGAAAAGAATGCACAGGTAGAATATTTTAAAAACGGGGGAAAATATATTGAAGCGCAACGACTGAGCGAAAGAGTTAATTATGATGTTGAAATGATCCGCGAGTTAGGTTATTGTAATGGAGTTGAGAACTATTCAAGATTCTTTGACAGGAGAAAGCCGGGAACAAGACCGTTTTGTTTACTGGATTATTTTCCTCCTGACTTTTTGTGTGTAATCGATGAAAGCCACCAGACGATCCCGCAAGTAAGTGGAATGTATGGCGGTGACAGGAGTCGAAAATTAATTTTAGTTGATTATGGTTTTCGCTTACCATCTGCATTGGATAACCGACCATTAAATTTCCAGGAATTCGAATCCATGTTGAATCAAACCATTTTCGTTTCCGCAACTCCTGATGATTTTGAGTTGGAAAAATGCGGAGGTGTTGTTGTTGAGCAGGTCGTAAGACCAACAGGATTATTAGATCCACCGATTGAAATCCGCCCATCCGTAAATCAAATTGATGACCTGCTGGATGAAATTGATAAACGGGTAACGAAAGGAGATCGGGTCTTGGTGACTACACTTACCAAGCGCATGGCTGAAGAAATGGATAAATACCTTAAGCGGATCAATATTAAATCTAAATACATCCACAGTGAAGTCGATACTTTGGAAAGAGTTGAAATACTTCGTCAATTAAGATTAGGTGAAATTGATGTGTTGGTGGGCGTAAATCTATTACGTGAAGGGTTGGACCTGCCGGAAGTTTCATTGGTGGCTATCCTTGATGCCGATAAAGAAGGTTTTTTGAGGAATGAAAAAAGTCTGACACAAACCGCTGGTCGTGCAGCAAGAAATGTGGATGGGCTGGTGATCTTTTACGCTGATAGGATAACTGAGAGTATGCAGAAAACAATTGATGAAACAACCCGCCGCCGTGAAAAGCAGGTTGCCTGGAATATTGAGCACAGCATTACGCCACGTACAATTAAAAAAACTACGAAAGACGTTTTTGCGCAAACTTCTGTTTTAGATATAAAAGGCTATGACCCCCAAAATCCTTACGCACTAGCTCCTGATGATGAGTTGGTAACCATTGCAGCGGAAGATCAGGCAGTGTATAAAACCATTCCGCAAATGGAAAAAGCAGTTTCGAAAATCAGGAAAGAAATGGAAAAAGCGGCAAGAGATATGGATTTTATAGAAGCTGCACGACTTAGAGATGAAATGTTCCGGCTTCAAAAACAATTAGAAGAAATGAAGAAGTAGGCGCCTCGTAATTTTACGAAACGCTGGAGGGTACAAACGCTCAACTTTAATTATAAGGTTCCTTAAAAATTGTATGACCAAGAGAGCTTCTCTACTTTAGTCTTCAGAACAAGAATCCAATATTTATTTAAAACCTGTAAATCCAATATTATGAAAAGGCGTGTTCGTAAAATCGTAAACTTCTTTGCATTCAATCTTCTGTTCTTCGCTCTTTACCTAAATTTTATTCATAAGGATAATGTAGCGACAGCTGTGGTAACTGATAACAGTTCCGCAAACAATGCTGCCTTCAGCGGTACGGTCCTGGTTTCAAACCCGGAGCAATACCTGAAGAAGAACGAAGTGACTATTCCAACTGTTCAACAAACAACAACTGTTGAGAACAAAACTGAACAACCAGCGAGCCAACCATTAAGACTTTCTATCAATTAAGCAAGCGAAGCAGAGTTATAATAAAACCAACCCGGTGTTTTTCTAAACTGCCGGGTTTTTTTGTTTTTATAAATGCCCATTTTGCTGCAATCTGAAATAATTACCTTAGCGGCATGGCTGAAAAAAAACTATTCCTGCTCGACGCATATGCGCTGGTATTCAGGGCTTATTATGCACTCATCCGAAATCCGAGGGTTACATCCAAAGGAAAAAACACAAATGCCCAATTTGGATTCACTAATACATTAGTTGAATTATTAAACAAACAAAAGCCAACTCATATGGCTGTTTGCTTTGATACGGCGGCTCCTACAGAGCGGCATACTGACTTTGCAGATTATAAGGCGAACCGGCAGGAAACACCAGAAGACATAAGTGCTGCAGTTCCGGATATTCAAAAAATAATTGAAGGCTTTAATATTCCCATAATGGCTGTCGATGGTTATGAGGCAGATGATGTAATTGGAACGCTAAGCAAGCAGGCTGAAAAAGCCGGTTATGATGTGTATATGGTAACACCTGATAAAGATTATGGTCAGCTTGTTTCCGGTAAAATAAAAATATATAAACCGGGTTACCAGGGAAATGATGTAGAGATAATGGGGCCGGATGAAGTATGTGCAAAATGGAATATTAAAAGGGTCGACCAGGTAATAGATATTTTGGCAATGATGGGTGATGCTGTTGATAATATTCCTGGGATTCCGGGTGTAGGCGAAAAAACAGCTGCAAAATTTTTAGCTGAATATGATACGGTTGAAAATACAATTGCGAATGTCGATAATATCAAAGGAGCAATGGGTGAGAAAGTAAAGAAGGGTAAAGAGATGGCATTACTTTCTAAAAAGCTGGCAACAATCATCACAAGTGTGCCGGTTAAATTTCATGAAGAAAATTTCCGGATAAAGGAATGGGATAAAGAAAAGCTCAAAGAAATATTTGCTGAGCTTGAATTTAAAACACTTGGTAAACGATTATTAGGGGATGACTTTTCACTTGCAGCAGCCACCAATGGATTTATAAAAAAAGAGCAACCCCAGGGAGTACAAACCGATTTATTCGGGAATATTATTGAAGAACCCAAACAAACAATACCTGTTCCAAAAGATGAAGAAGAAACCGGAAACGGATTGAGTATTGATAAGAACATCAACAATACCGCACATACGTATACTGCAATAACAACGGATGCCGAAATAAAAAAGCTTGTAACTGAATTAAAAAAACAAACTGAGATATGTTTTGATACGGAGACCACCGGGATCGATGCCAACGAAGCCGAACTGGTCGGATTAAGCTTTTCTATAAAGCCTGGGGAAGCTTATTATATTCCATGTCCTGCTGATCAGAAAAAAACAAAAGATGTCCTTGCTCAATTTGAGTCATTATTTACAGATAAAAAGAAGACATGGATCGGTCAAAATATCAAATATGATATGCTTGTTTTAAAATGGTACGGGATCGAATTTGCAGGCAATATATTTGACACAATGCTGGCGCATTATGTAATCGAGCCAGATGGAAAAAGAAGCATGGATGATCTGAGCGCAAAATATTTAGGTTATGAACCCGTACATATTGAAGAATTGATCGGTAAGAAGGGTAAAACGCAAGGCAACATGCGGGATGTAGAATTGGAAAAAATAAAAGATTATGCTGCTGAAGATGCCGACATCACATTACAACTTAAACAGATTTTTCTTCCGCTGTTAAGCAAAAAAGAAGTAGAGAGGGTTTTCTATGAGGTGGAAAACCCTTTAGTGAAAGTGCTTGCAGATATGGAGTACGAGGGAGTGAAAATAGACGAAGAATTTTTAAATGAATACTCCAAGGAATTAGAAAAAGAAGCTAAGAAAAGTGAAGAAGCTGTTTATAAACAAGCAGGGGTTCGATTCAATCTTGCATCTCCAAAACAATTAGGGGAAGTGTTATTTGATAAACTAAAACTGGATCCTTCTGCCAAAAAAACAAAAACAGGTCAGTACCAAACCGGTGAGGATGTATTATTAAAGCTCGCGGCAAAGGGAAACAAGATCGCTGATGACATTCTTTCTTTCAGGGAAATGACCAAATTAAAATCAACCTATGTTGATTCACTACCCTTATTGATCAATAAAAAAACAGGAAGAGTGCATACAACTTATGGCCAGGCTGTGGCTGTAACCGGGAGGCTGGCAAGCAACAATCCAAATCTTCAAAACATACCCGTAAGAACCGAAAGAGGAAAAGAAATAAGAAAAGCGTTTATACCAAGAGACAATAAACATATCCTTTTATCTGCCGACTATTCACAAATAGAACTCCGGATTGTGGCTGCTATCAGCGCAGATAAAAATATGTGTGAGGCTTTTCGTAAAGGAACAGACATTCATACCGCTACTGCATCGAGGGTGTATAATGTTGGAGAAAAAGATGTAACAAAGGAAATGCGTTATAAAGCCAAGAGTGTAAACTTTGGGATCATTTATGGGCAGGGCGCATTTGGCCTGGCAGATAACCTGGGTATTTCAAGAACAGAGGCAAAAGAAATAATTGACAATTATAAAAAACAATTTCCGGGTATTCAGAAATATATGGATGATACGATCAACTTTGCCAGGGAGCATGGATATGTACAAACTTTGATGGGAAGAAAAAGATGGCTGAGAGATATTAATTCCGCCAATTTCACAGTTCGGGGTTTTGCAGAACGCAATGCCATCAACTCTCCTATCCAGGGAACTGCTGCTGATATGATCAAACTGGCCATGCAAAAAGTTCATGCGGCTATGAAAAAAGAAAAGATGCAGAGTAAAATGATAATGCAAGTGCATGATGAGCTGGTTTTTGATGCGCTAAAATCAGAAGCAAAAGACTTAAAGCCCCTGATCATTGAATGTATGGAAGCAGCTATGTCATTGCCTGAAAAAGTTCCTGTAATTGCTGAATGTGGCGAAGGTCAGAACTGGCTTGAAGCACACTAGTGATAAAAAATTTCCGTCTGCTTCTAACATTTGATAAATTGAAATGAAACGTGATATTGAATCCAGAAAGGACCTGTTCGAGCTGATGAAATCATTTTATCACAGGCTTTTAAATGACCGATCCATTAGCTATCTATTTACAGATGTGGCTAAAATAGATCTTGAACACCACTTACCTGTCCTGGTTGACTTTTGGGATTCTGCGTTATTTCAATCTGACACCTATCGCAAGAATGCGATGCAACCCCATATGAATCTGCATATCAAATCACCCTTGCAACCTCATCATTTTGAAACCTGGCTCACCTATTTCAAAGAATCAGTTGATGAATTATTTACCGGCGAAAAAGCCTTCATGGCAAAAGAACGGGCAACAAGCATTGCAACAGTTATGAAAATAAAGCTAGCTCAATTGAAATAATTTTTTCATCACTTATTTTTCTCCTTTCATCAGTTTTTCTTTTGTTCTGTAAAAGGAATTAGTACCTTTTCTATCCAAAAAATTTTTTTATGAAACAAATCATCTTAACCTTCTGCGCTGCCACTTTATTGTTATTGGCTTGTAATAATGACAAAACAAGCGAAACAAAGACAGATGCTACTTCCGATAAAGCTTCTACGGAATCTGCAGACAAACCCAAAGCATGGGTCCCGATTGATTCAGCCATGATGGAAAAAGCCTGGAAAGAAAGTATGGCTATTACTGAGCATCATAAAATGCTAGCGAAGGCCTCCGGAACCTGGAATGCCGACGTTACGATGTGGATGGCTGCGGGAGCTCCGCCCATGAAATCAACAGCAACAACTGTGAACACAATGATCTTCGGAGGGCTTTATCAGCAATCAAAACATAACGGGAACATGATGGGTGCTCCATTTGAAGGGATAAGCACTACTGCTTACGATAATGTAGCAAAGGAATATGTATCAACATGGATCGATAATATGGGTAGCGGTATCATGGTTATGAAGGGAAATTGGGATGAAGCTTCTAAGTCAGTTAATCTTTCCGGCACAATGAAAAACCCTGCTAATGGAATGGATTGTACCATCAGGGAAGTTTTCAAGAATGTTGACGATAACACTCAAGTACTTGAAATGTACGGCCCCGATCCACAGACAGGGAAAGAATTTAAAACAATGGAAATAAAATATACCAGGAAAAAATAAAAGACGATTTCATTCTTATTAACCCTGCAAAACCCTGCAGGGTTTTTTAATTGCAGCCTTTAATTGATCGCGAATGAAAAGAAAATAAATTAAAAGTTTAGTATCCTGAAAAACTCCGGCCAGGGTCCCATCTCTTCCTTGTACTGCTTTGCCATTACTCTTGTTATTTGTGCAATATGTGTAAGGTCATGCACGACCCATGTGGCCAATAAATTCCGTAAAGTTACTTCTCCTAATTCCGGATGCATTCCTTTTTTATCTAAATCCTTTTCGGATAATTTCAATGATTTAAACCAGGTCATATTATCTTTTCGAAGAGTCTTAAATTCGTCAAGCAATTGTTCCAGGGATTTTCCTTTGCTTTCTTCGTATTGTGCAAAGCGGTCCCATGGTACAAATGTTTTGGTATTGCCAAATTCAAGTATCATTTTGGCTCGGGGAACCCAGTCTGTTTTTTCACCATGAATTAAATGACCAATCACATCATAAGGTGAAAATGTTTCAGGGCCTTCATTACTCATTACCCACCCATCATCCAGGTTACTGAGCACGGCTTTTAGCATAGCTGGAGTTCGATCGAGTATTTGACAGGATTTTTCTACATCGTATTTCATTTCTTTTTCTTAGCTGTTTTCTTTTTACTGGCTTTCGCAATTTTATTATACTCAAGTGCCAGCTTCACCCAATACTCAAGTTTCTTTTTTGTAGTTAATACATCAGCATCGACAAATACAAATCCTTTCATGATTTTTCCTGTAAAGTCCATTGGCTTGCATCCTTCTTTTTCCATTACCTCATCATATTTAGCAGGATCAAGTCTCACCATTAATCGCTCTTTTTCGACTCCCAGGCACATTTTATCATTTACCATAAAACATAAACCACCAAACATGGCTTTCTCTTCAACATTTTTATGCGTTTGAGAGATAAGCTCTCTCGCCATATCAGCCAGTTTTTCATTATAAGCCATAACAATTTTTTTATGCGCTGATCACGTTTTGTAATGCTTCATTCCTGTTTCGAAGATCAATACCTCCTTCAAATAATGACTTCATGTTAGTCATGTAAAATGTCCAGCCTGTCTTACAGCCAATATGCCAGTTTTGTTTTGCTTTATCATCTGTCGGTATATTGTCCTGGAGCAATTCAACAATCATTTCATTTTGCTCTTCATAAATTTTTATTGAGCAATTACCAGCTCCGCCAAATTGAAATTTAAAAAAATCTTTTCCATTACAGTCCAGTATTTCTCCCTGCTCAACTATTTCATCCGGATAGCCATGCCACCACCATGAATAGCGATCTCCTTTTTTTACAAACTCACCATTATCATAAAGTGTACCATCTGGTTTTTTATAATCTGATCTTCGTAAAAACCAGTATTCAATTCCTTCGCGGGTGGCCCAGGCCCAATATAATTTTTCTTTAGTCACATCTTTAATATTGATACGAACCGAAAACCGGCTCCAGTCAAAATCTGCCATACTTATTTTTTGTAACGTGAATAATGAAAATCTGATCTTCTGGAGGTATTGGAAGGACCTCCATCTACAAAAGCATGAACTGAATCACTATTGATGCGGATATAACTGATACGTTTTGGAAAATTATGTTCAGGATTTTCGGCAATAAAACTACTATCTGTAAACGAGGTGATCTTAAATTTTACCTCTTTTTCATTATTTTGACCATGGGCAGTGGGGCAATAAAAATATTCGTTATTGCGACACACCAGGCGGACATTTTCCAACGGCTCTGTTCCATAAGTACTCTTTATCAAAATACTTTCACCTACCATCGTACTGTCGTTAAGTAATATCCAGGTTTCCATAATAGCACCACGTTTTACATTCGTTGTCCAGGAACCTGCTATCCATTTGAAAGATTGCATTTTATTCGTATAAAAATTCCTTTTGGTAAGAAAACCTGCCAGGATCATAAAAAGAGTAATAACAAACAAAACACGTCTCATAGATCATTATTGAGGCACTGAATGTAAACCAATTCTGTTTCCTTCTGTGTCTATAATTACAGCCATATATCCATATTCAGGGCTGATCTCTGTTTTAGGGACCATGATCTTTCCGCCAGCCGCCTCAACGCGATCCAGGATATCCTGAACATCAGGATTGCCATTAAGATAAATTAACGGACCATCTGTTGAAGAGGGCTTATGAAATCCACCACTATCTACTATTGCGCCACCAACTTGTGTCATCATATCATCCAAAGGAAACATTCGCATTTTAATATTTGGCAGATCAAGCGGAGCTAATTTTACATTAAAAACAGTTTCATAAAATTTTGTTGCCCTGTCAAGATCATTTGTTCCAATCTCGAACCAGCTAATTGCATTTTTCATGTTGTATTGTTTAAAATTTTAATTCATTGCATTTATTCCAGACAACCTGATAATACGGTATTACTGTGGTTTATATAATCTTTCATTACAATCATTTTTCTTTACAAGATCCTTCCATACGCTCATACCTCCGAGCATATTAATTACTTTCTTAAAACCATTTTGTGTAAGCATATAACTGGCACGTGGACTGCGATGGCTATGCGAGCAATACACGATAATTTCTTTGTCTTTATATTTTTCAAGCTCTTTTATTCTTGCTTCCAGTTCCTGCACAGGGATATTTATCGCATTTTTTATTGCACCAAACTTGTCTTCGGCAGTTCCATTAAATTCTTCTGTTGTCCGTACATCGAGAAATACAACCTTTTTTTCATTTAAAGAACATAATTGATCGGGCTGAATATTTTTATGAACAATAGTTGACTTATCAACCAACGGCATATTACAATGACCGCATGTTCCAGGCCCATCATGTGCAGTTGTATCGCATTCGGCACCACAAGGTGTGCAGACATAATTTATGTTAATCTTCCCGATACCCGGTTCAGTCTTTTTCATCCATGAACTAAAAAAGATTAATACTGCTGAAATGCAGAAACCCGCTATAATTTTTTTCATGGTATTATTGATTGATATCTTTTCCTTCTTTCAGTTTTGCAATGTTTGCGGTTACTGCAGGCTTCGCTGTTTCCGGNGCCTGAGCCAATGCTTTGTTTGCATAGTCTAATGCTTTTTTGAAATCACCTTTTGCTGAGTAATAG
>JGI24751J29686_10000285_pt1 | contig 19530 bp, 15 predicted proteins | sample KBSSwiS6_FD_29686 | JGI IMG/M metagenome (IMG submission 29686)
TGGAGGAGGTGGTCGCCCAGCTCAAGGCGCTCAAGCTCACCATCCGCAACACCCCGCTGGGCGCGGAAAAGCCGAGCGGAGCCTGCGTGTTCACGGGCGAGCCGGCGGTAGAGACGATCTTCGTGGCACGCAGCTACTGACGCTGGCTACGCCCCTTCGACTGAGGCGAGCGCTCTCTAGAAGCCCTCGTGCTGATCCACCACGGCAAGCCGGATAGCGGTCACCGCCTTGGCCACCCTTGCACTTCCATCCCGCGTCAACCGGACGAGGGTGCGGCGGGCATCCGTGGGATCGGTATATTGCTCCAGCAGATCCTGCTGCTCCAGCAGACTGATCCACCGCAGGGTGGTGGTGAGGGGAACGCCCGCGCCGAGACCGATCGATTTCACGCTTAGCGGCAGCGCATGGGCGAACAGTTCCAGCAGAATGTCCCAAGCCGGTTCCCCGAGCAAGTCACCCGGAAGGGTCTGCGCGCGTTGCCGCCGTCCCGCGGCAATGCGCGCGGCAGCCTTGCGCAAGGCGAAGTTGGAGTGTGGAATACCCGAAATGCAAGTGGCGCCGCCACCTGGCAGGACTGCGTGAGTGAAGTCCTGCAATTGACAAAATGCGGTCCCCGCAGGACGAAATGCCGTCGCTCCGCAATCGGCAATGCTGGGGCATGATGAACAATCTTCGATCTGCAGAAAACCCATGGCCATTCCCCTCCATTGACTGGGTTAGGCAAATCTACGTCGTAAAAACAATCGATTAGCGTTTGCGGGGTTGTGGATAAGTTTTGGTGGGGGCGGTCAGGCGATATCCTGGGTGCAGGATCCGACAGTCGAATCTGCATCGTTCATAAGTTTCTATTTTCCAGATATAAATCGCCCTTGCAGCCCTATTGCTTACCTTCGGTAAGGGGCCCTTGTCGGGCTGATTCAGATAGGATGATGTCTTGATCACGAAGACTGATGCGATGTGCGCCGCTGCCGATCCTATTAACAGCAGTGGTGATGACGGTCCCAACAACGCAATTGGAATGGTCTGAATGTTGCGACCGTACTAGCGAGGCAAGCACCCGTCGCCCCCGTCCGGTGCCGGGAACTACCATGCAGGGATATTGGATCGGGGGATCCGCATTGGCCCGTGATCGACATCCCGAACCCGGTTCGGGCCCCGCGTGAGGGTGCGCGGAGCACCGTTAACCCCAACCCGATTCGTCAGGGAAAGTGGAGCAGGTTCGATGCCAGGTCGGCCGGCGAGAGGCCAACCTTCTTCTTGATTATCGCGAGACCGCCGGGGCTTGGGGCCATCGGCGCGGCGTCCTCGAAACCCAGTGGTTTCGCAAGTTCCGTGATCCTGCCGGACGGGAGGCCGTCATTGGGATGGAACTGCGACTGCAGTTCAGGCACCTGCAAAGGATCGGGATGAAAGACGTCGCACATCCGTGTGCAATCCTCTCATAGCCCGATTTTCAGTACCGCTTACTGGCTCACCTATCTTTCGCCATCTCCGCCTTGTAGGCATCGAGGCTGATCGGACGCCCAAGGAAATCCGCCACCAGCGCCGCCGCGGGCTTGCTCCCGCCCGGCTCCAGCACCTTGCGGCGATAGTCCAGAGCGGTTGCCGGGTTGCGCAGGCCTTCCGCGGCGAACCGGGTGAACAGATCGTCCGCAATTACCTTTGACCAGCGGTAGGTATAGTAAACCGCCGAATAGCCGTTGAGGTGGCCGAAGCTGTCCTGGAACTGCGAGAAGGCAGGGGCGGGCAGGGGATTGTATACCGCATCCAGCTCGCGCATCAGCGCGCCGAGATCGGCCGGGGCAGGGCCCTGGTGATAGCGCAGCGAGATATTGCTGAGCGCCAGCTGGCGCATGTCGGCCATGCCCTGGTCGAAGTAGCGCGCGCGGTTCATCTTTTCGACGAGGTCGCGCGGGATCGTGTCGCCCTTGGCGTTCCTCGCGAAGCGGGCCAGCGTATCATAGTCATAGACCCACTCCTCAAGCATCTGGCTGGGAGCTTCCACGAAGTCCCACTCGGTGGCCACACCGCTCTGGCCGGCCCAGCGGGCCGACTGGCCGCCGAACACGTGGTGGAGCATGTGGCCGAATTCGTGGAGGAATGTCTCCACGTCGCCATGCTCCATCAGCCCGTTGGGGAAGTTCTGCACCAGTGCGCCGACCGGGATCGCCCCCGCACCGCCGGGGCCGGCGCGGCCCTGGCGCAGGCTGATCATGTTGGCGTGGTTGTACTTGCCGGGGCGGGGGTGGCTGTCGAAGTAGAACCGGCCGATCACCTGGCCCTTGCGGGGGCCCGAGCGGTCCAGCATCTCGTAGGCCTCGACCGCCGGGTCCCAGACGGTTGTCTTCCACGGCCGGATGGTCACGCCGAACAGGTCGCCGGTCAGCGCGAGGACGCCGTCGCGCACCTGGCCATAGGCAAAGTACTGCCGCGCCTCCTGCCGGTCGTAGGCAAAGTCCCGCTTCTGGACACGGTTGGTGAGATAGGCATTGTCCCAGGGCTTGAAGCTGTCCGCGCCCGGATGATCGAGTCGGTAGACGGCGAGCTTGCGGGCATAGTCCCGGCCGCTCGCCGGCCTGGCGGCGCCGGCCATCTCCGCCAGCAGGCTCTCCACCTTGGCCGGCGTGTCGACCATCTTGTCCTCGAGCACCAGCGTCGCGTGATCCTTCCGGCCCAGCAGGCGAGCGAATTCGTCGCGCAGGTTGATCAGGTCACGCAGATTGGCGTCGTTCGCCGGGTAGGCGCGGGTGACATTGGCCTCATAGAGCCGGCGGCGCAGGTCGTCGCTCTTGGCATAGGCCATGACCGGGAAGAGATCCGGGTAATCCGTGGAGATCACCACCTTGCCGTCCTTACCCGGCTTGTGCGCAGCAATGAAGTCGACGGGCAGGCCCTCCAGGTCGGCCGGGTCGGCGAGGACGGTCTTGCGCCCGTCGGCGATCGCCTTGTCGAAGCGAGTGCCGGCCTCGGCTATCCGGTCCTGCAGGGCCTGCGCCCTGGCGCGCTCGGCATCAGGCAGCGCCACGCCCGCGCGTTCGAAGGCGGCGATGGTGCGAGCAAGATAGAGCTTCGTCGCCGCATCGGCGGGCGCGGGAATCGCCTTCAGGCGGTCGTAGACCATGCGCGAGAGGCTGAGGCGGGTGTTGGCCCCGGCGATGCGCACCTCGCAAGCCGCGGCCGCGGACCGGCGGGCATCGTCGGCCATGACCTCGCGCAGCAAGGAGAATTCACCGGCGGCCGAGGCCAGGATGTTGGCGATGTCATCATAGCGCTGGAGCGTGCGGGCGACGGTGGCGGGGCCCGTCTCTCCCTCCAGGACAGTCTGGCGGCGGGTAATCTCGGCGATCCAGCGATCACAGCGTGCTGTTATGGCCGCGGCATCGGCCGGGTTGGCGAGAACCGGGCCCATGAAGGCATCCACCCCCTGCGGCGCGGCGCGGTGAGGGCGGTGAGTGGCGGCCTGGGCCGGAAGGGCGGTGCAGGCGAGCAGGGCGACGATAAGGGCTAGACGCATGAGCGGAACTCTCGCCACAGGCGCGCGATTGTCAATTGCCAGGATTAGCGCCAAGGCGGGAACATGCCCAAGGATACCCAGAAGAAGCCCCGCCCCAAAGCGCCTCGCTCGAAGACTGGTGCCCATGCGCCGGGCCTGCCGAGCCGCAGCCAAGTGCTCGACTTCATCGCCCAGTCCGACGAGCCCGCCGGAAAGCGCGAGATCGCCAAGGCCTTCGGGCTCAAGGGGCAGGAGAAGATCCAGCTCAAGGCCCTGCTGCGCGACATGGCCGAGGAAGGCCTGATCGACGGCAACCGCTCTGCCTTCCACCGAATGGGCGGCGTGCCCCGCGTGACCGTGCTCAGGGTGATGGAGATCGAGGACGGCGAGGCCTGGGCCATCCCCGATAGCTGGGCGCCCGATGACGCCACGCCGCCACCACGCCTCAGGGTGATCGAGAAGGGCCGCAAGGAAGCCGCGCTCAAGGTGGGCGACCGGGTTTTGGCCCGCACCGAGGAACTGGGCGATGAAGGCTCTGGCCGCTGGCTCGCCCATCCGATGAAGAAGCTCGCCACCCAAGACGAGCAGATGCTCGGCGTGGTCGAGCTCGACGGTGCGGGCAAGGGCTGGCTCGCGCCGGTCGACAAACGGGTGCGCAATGCCGTGCCCATCGCCGATCTCGGCGGGGCCGAGGCCGGCCAGCTGGTCATGGCCGAGCCCGCGGGCCGGTCCCCGCGTGCAGGGGTCAAGGTCACCGCCGTGCTGGGCGATCCGCTCGCCCCGCGCGCCTTCAGCCTGATCGCGATCCACAAGCACGGCATCCCCCACATCTTCCCGCGTGAAGTGCTGGACGAGGGCCAGGTTTCCGCCGCCCTGCCGCTCTCCGAAGACCACCGCGAGGATCTGCGTCACCTCCCCATCGTCGCCATCGACCCCACCGACGCACGCGACCACGACGACGCGATCTGGGCCGAGCCCGACGGCAAGGGCGGGTTCAACGCCCTGGTCGCCATTGCCGACGTCAGCTTCTACGTGCGCCCGGGCACGGCGCTCGACCGCGAGGCCCGCAAGCGCGGCAATTCGGTCTACTTCCCCGATCGGGTCGTGCCGATGCTGCCCGAAGTGCTCTCGGCCGACGTCTGTTCGCTGCGGGGCGGCGAAAACCGCGCCGCCATGGCCTGCCACATGCGGATCGATGAACACGGTCGGGTGCAGGACTTCCGCTTCACCCGCGCGCTTGTCCGCATCGCCGAGGTTATCGCCTATGAAGAGGCGCAGCGCCGGATCGACGCGGACGAAGCCGCGCCGCACCTGCAAAACCTCTGGGCCGCCTGGCGCCTGCTCGAAAAGGCCCGCGACACCCGTGATCCGCTGGCGCTGGAACTGCCCGAACGCCGCGTCCAGCTGGACGAGCAGGGCCGCATTGCCGAGATCGCCGTGCGCGAGCGGCTCGATGCGCACCGGGTGGTCGAGGATTTCATGATCGCGGCCAATGTCGCTGCGGCGAAGGCGCTGGAAAGCAAGGTTGCGCCAGTGGTTTACCGCATCCATGAGCCGCCAGGCCGCGAGAAGCTGGTCGCGCTCAAGGACTATCTCGCCACCTTCGGGCGCAAGCTGGCGCTGGGGCAGGTGATCACCCCGGGCCTGTTCAACCGCATGCTCAAGGACGTCAGCGACGAGGCGGAGAAGGCGCTGGTAATGGAGGCCGTGCTGCGCAGCCAGACCCAGGCCTATTATGGTCCGCGCAATGCCGGTCACTTCGGCCTGGCGCTGGGGTCCTATGCCCACTTTACTTCGCCGATCCGGCGCTACTCGGACCTGTTGGTCCACCGCGCGCTGGTCGATGCCTTCGGGCTGGAGCAGCCGGTGAAAGGTGAGGGTGTTCCCGCGCATTCCGGCCTGTCGGACCGCGACAGGGCCGATCTCAGCCGGGTGTCCGATGCGATCAGCCAGGCCGAGCGGCGAGCGATGGAGGCCGAGCGCGAGACGATCGACCGCTATGTCGCCGCCTGGCTTTCCGCCCGGGTGGGGGAAGTCTTCCCTTGCCGGATCACCGGCGTGCGCAAATTCGGGTTCTTCGCCACGATCATCGGGCTCGGCGGGGATGGGTTGGTGCCGGTCTCCACACTGGGCGACGAGCGCTTCCACTATGACGAGAAGGCGCAGGTCCTCGTCGGCGAGGAAACGCGCCAGACCTACGCCATCGGCACCATGCTCGACCTGCGCCTCGGCGAAGCCAATCCGCTGACCGGCGCGCTCAAGTTCGAGCTGCCCGACGGCGAAGGCCGGGTTGATCGGCGCGGCCGGCCCATGGTGATGAACAAGCGCGGCGGGCACCTAGTCGGCAAGCGCGGGCGCCCGACGAACATCCGGCATCAGGGGCGGCGGCACTAGACCCTATTTCAGCCAGGTGGAAGCATCGAACCCGCAGGGGCGGGCCAGATTTGGCCCATCGCAGCGTCAATCGTCGGTCACTATGCGAGAGCATAGCTGCCTCCTCTCTCTTCGCGCTGGGCCAGATTTGGCTCCGTGCCGACGATTCCACCTGGCTGAAATAGGGTCTAGGTTCTGCACCCCACCTGCCATCGTCGTCCCGGGCTCGACCCGGGACCGCTGTCGGACCTTCAGGCGAGACCTGTTCGGGAGGCAGAGTCACTGCTTCGCAGGGAACTCCGGTCCCTGGTCAAGCCCGGGACGACGTCCGCCGGCACCCCAGGGGCGAACCCTCAGCTCAAGTCATCCAACCGGCTCTCGTCGAGCGAAGCGGGCACGATGTAGAGCGGGCAGGGCAAGGTGCCCACGCCCGCACCGGAGAACCACGACACCAGCGGCCCGGGCCCGCCATCGGCCGCCGCGCCCAGCACCAGGGCGGCCACTTCCGGATGCTCGACAAGGTGCTCGGTGACGGCGGTGACGGCCTCTCCGATACGCACCGCAATGGCGGGCATCTTGCCGCTCTCCGAGAACACACTCCCTGCCAGTGAGGTCACCAGGACCTCGGCCCGGGCGCGGGCTTCCTCCTCGATCGTGGCCTGAACCCCGGCGAAGGCGACGAATTGCTGGCGCGGCACGATGGCAAGCAATTGCAACTCGCCGCCCGTCTTGGCCGCGCGGCGCGAGGCGAAGCGCAGCGCCGTCTCGGCCTCGGCCGACTCGTCCATGATAACCAGATAGGTTCTCATTTATTCGCGCCTTCCGTGGGACTATAACTTATTTGGCAAATTTAGCAGTGTTGCTCTTGCGAGCGTTCTCGCTGACGTGCAGCAGACTCGGCGAGGAAAGCCTCGCCGGAGCCCGCCAGATGCCGATCGAAATCAAGATGCCTGCACTCTCCCCCACCATGGAAGAAGGTACGCTAGCCAGGTGGCTGGTCAAGGAGGGAGACACGGTTGCCGCCGGTGACATCCTCGCCGAGATCGAGACTGACAAGGCCACGATGGAATTCGAGGCCGTCGACGAAGGCACGATCAAGACCATCAGCGTCCCCGCCGGGACCAGCGGAGTCAAGGTCGGCACGGTGATCGCCACCATCGCCGGCGAGGACGAGGGAGCCGCACCGGCCAAGCCGGCTGCCGCCGCTCCCGCCCCGGTCGCGAAGGCCGAGCCGGCCGCGACGCCTGCCCCCGCTGCACCCACCGCCGCGCCGAGCCCTGCACCTTCACCTGCACCTTCACCTGCTGCGGCTGTACCGAAGGCCGAGGGCGCCCGGGTGGCCGCCAGCCCATTGGCGCGCCGCATCGCGGCCGAGCGAGGGGTGGACCTCGCCACCGTCACCGGCACGGGACCCAACCAGCGGATCGTGCGCGCCGACGTGGAAGCCGCGAAGCCGGGCTCCGCGCCTGCCGTCAAGGCTGCCGCGCCCGCTGCCGCACCAACTGCCGCGCCAACTGCCGGACCCGCCCCGGCCGCACCTCTCGCCGCAGCTCCCGCTCCTGCCGGCAAGCCGCCCGCGCCGGAAACCCTGGCCCTGCTCGACGCCCGCGTACCGCACCGGATCGAGAAGCTCTCCGGCATGCGCAAGACCATTGCCCGCCGGCTCGCCCAGTCGATGCAGGAAGCGCCGCACATCTATCTCACGGTCGACGTCCGGCTCGACCGGCTGCTGGCCCTGCGCGCCGAGCTCAATGCCGCGCTGGACAGCCAGGGCATCAAGCTTTCGGTGAACGACATCCTGGTGAAGGCGCTGGGCAAGGCGCTGATCATGGTGCCCGAATGCAACGTGACCTTCGCCGGCAACGAGATCATCCGCTACGAAAGGGCAGACATCTCCGTTGCCGTATCGATCCCGGGTGGCCTGATCACCCCGATTGTCCAGGACGCCAGCGGCCGCAGCCTCGCCTCGATCGCCGCGGCGATGAAGGACCTTGGCGCGCGGGCCAAGGCCGGCAAGCTGAACTCCGACGAATACCAGGGCGGCACCGCATCGATCTCCAACATGGGGATGATGGGCATCAAGCAGTTCACTGCCGTGATCAACCCGCCGCAGTCGACCATCCTCGCTATCGGTGCGGGCGAGAAGCGGCCGTGGGTGATGGAAGACGGGTCGCTCGGCGTCGCCCAGGCGATGACCGTAACCGGCAGCTTCGATCACCGCGCGATCGACGGGGCTGACGGCGCACGCCTGATGACCGCATTCCGCGAGCTGTGCGAAAAGCCTCTGGCCATGCTGGCGTGACCGCCGCCGCCGCAGATCAGGCCGGCCATCCGGATCGAGCCCTGGCGGCGGGAGCCGACGAGCGAGGAAACCAACAAGGTGACCGTGGCCGTGTTCACATTTGTCGCAATCGAAGCTAACGGCCGCCCCAGACCCATTGCAGCGGGGGCCGGCGCGCAAAACCCCGATACTCAGGAGTAGATCAGTGGCTGAACAATATGACGTGATCGTGCTGGGTTCGGGGCCGGGCGGCTATGTTGCGGCAATCCGCGCGGCCCAGTTGGGCTTGAAGACTGCCATCGTGGAACGCGAAAGCCTTGGCGGCATCTGCCTCAACTGGGGCTGCATCCCGACCAAGGCCCTGCTGCGCTCGGCCGAGGTGTTCCACCAGATGAAGCACGCCAAGGCCTATGGTCTGGCCGCCGAAGGCGTGACAGCCGATCTCGCCGCTGTGGTCGCCCGCTCGCGCGGGGTGGCCGGCCAGCTCAACAAGGGCGTGACCGGGCTGATGAAGAAGCACAAGATCGCGGTCCATATGGGCGTGGGCAAGCTGGTCGGCGGCGGCAAGCTGGAAGTGACTGGCGAGAGCGGCTCGCAGGTGCTCGAAGGCAAGCACATCATCGTCGCCACCGGCGCACGGGCGCGCGAGCTGCCTCATGCCAAGGCCGACGGCAAGCGCATCTGGACCTATCGCCACGCGATGGTCCCCACCGAACTGCCGAGCAAGCTCCTGGTGATCGGCTCAGGCGCAATCGGCGTGGAATTCGCCAGCTTCTACAATGACATGGGCTCAGACGTCACCGTCGTCGAGATGATGGACCGGGTGGTGCCCGTCGAAGATGCCGATGTCTCGGCCTTCCTCGAGAAGGCACTGAAGAAGCAGGGCATGAAGGTCCTCACCAAGGCCAGCGTCAGCGGCGTGAAGAATGGCGCGGAAGCGGTAGAGGTCACCATCCGGGACAAGGACGGCAAGGAGACCACCGACAGCTACAGCCACGTCATCGTCGCTATCGGCATCGTGCCGAATGTCGAGAACTGCGGCCTGGAAGATGTCGGCGTCGAGCCGGACAAGCGCTTCCACCTCAAGACCGATCCCTACGGCCGCACCAATGTCGCCGGCATCTGGGCGATCGGCGATGTGGTTGACGGCCCCTGGCTCGCCCACAAGGCCAGCCACGAGGGCGTGACCGCAGCCGAAGCCATCGCGCAGGAACTGGGCAACAAGGACGTCCATCCCCACCCGCTGGATCGCCGCAACATCCCCGGCTGCACCTACTGCCATCCGCAGATCGCCAGCGTCGGCCTTACCGAGGCCAAGGCGAAGGATGCGGGATACGAGCTGAAGGTCGGCACCTTCCCGTTCATCGGCAACGGCAAGGCGATCGCGCTGGGCGAGCCGGAAGGTTTCGTGAAAACCGTGTTCGACGCGAAGACCGGCGAACTGCTCGGGGCGCACATGATCGGCGCGGAAGTGACCGAGATGATCCAGGGCTATGTCGTCGGCAAGACGCTGGAGACCACCGAGACCGAGCTGATGCACACCGTCTTCCCGCATCCCACGATCTCGGAAGCCATGCACGAGAGCGTGCTGGCGGCCTACGGGCGGGCAATCCATATCTGATTGTTGCGGAAAGGGCCGGTGCCGCAAGCCTTCGACGGATGTCGAAGGCGCACCTATAGGATCACGCGCTCCATATCCGCGCGGGCAGGCCGCCCGGGCCTCCATTGGCCTGGCGGACGATGTGTTCGAACACGGCCGGATACAGGCGCTGCTCGAACTCGCAGCCGATCATTGAACCGCTGCGCCAACGGATGTTGGCCTTGAGCACCTGCAGGCCAGGGATGCGCAGCCACATTCCGCGCGTCAGTTCCATGGCAGGGAGCCAGACCAGGCAGAAACCGGTCTCGGACAGGTTTAGCAGGCGCGAGTGGGTCCAGGGGCTCTGGCCCTGGCGCACGTCGCAGGGCAGCGACACAGGCGCGCGCCGGGCACGCACCCGGTGCAGCTTGAACTCGTTACCGTTCGCCCCGTCGCGCACGTCTTGTGGCCCGTGTTTTCTCCGACCCTGCAATCGATATAAGCGCAAGCTTAAAGACCTGTTTATTGCGACCGGGAGCTTGAGCCGTCCCGCTGCGTTTGCCCGCCTGCTTCAGCGACAACCTCGATCCGGCAGATGATGCCGGCCGGATCCCAGTCGGTGGCGATGGAGGTCAGACCGCCATGCGCGCGCAACAGGCGCGCGCCCATGCCCCGGGTCCTCGGCGGAGCAACCGGCGGGCCGTCCAGTTCGCGCCATTCCAACGCCACCCGTCCCCCGCTGGCCGGCTGCCAGGTGAGCGCTACCCTGCCTCCGTCTCGCGACAAGGAGCCATGCTTGAGGGCATTGGTCGCCAGCTCGTGCAGTGCCATCACCAGTGGCGTCGCCGCGGAACGATCCAGCACGCAATCCGGACCGACGCAGCGAAAACGCGCCATGTCGAACGCGGCCAGCGCGGTGGTCACGAGTTCGGACAGGCTGGTTGATTCAGCCGAGCCATACCGCAATAGCTCGTTGGCCCGCGCCAGCGCCTCCATCCGGCCGATCAGCTTTGCATGGAATTCGGCCGCATCCTCGCCGGACGCGGGACCGCGCCCGATCAGCCCGCGCAGCACCTGCAGCGAGTTCTTGGCGCGGTGCTGAAGTTCGGCATTGAACGAATCGGCCAGCTCGATGTGGCGCTGGTTCTCGATCAGGATGAGCCGGATGAAATGCCCGGTCCCGACGATCAGGCCAATGATCACTGCATAGAGCGCGATGATCGCTGCCTGCACCGAGGGCTCGGCGAGGCGGATCGATCCGGGCACGAACAGCGCCCAGGCTGTGGCCACGGCCCCCACCCCGGCCAGCAAGGCATAGCGGCAGCCGAGGCAGAGCGCGGTTAGCAGGATCACAGGGAAGAAGGTCAGGAACGGCACCCCGTATGCCCCGCGATCCAGCGCCCAGCGCAGGCCGCCCGCGATCGCCAGCCCGGCAAGGGTGAGCAGCAGCTTCTCCGCCGTGCTGCGCCGGCGCAGGATCACGCGTTTCAGGCATTCCTGCCACACTCGGCCTGTCACGAAGCCTCCCCGTCCGGTCACCGGTCCAGCGCGAACCCCGCCGCCTCGGCTGCCGAGGTGGCGCACAGATTCTCTGGCTTCGGATTTTCTCTTGAAAACACATTGATTTACCGGGTGCAAGCATCGACTTACCTGGTGCCATTTCGTCGTTTTGCCGCGACAGGAGCACGGTTGGGCTCCGGAGTCCCGCTATGGATCGCCTAACCCCATCCAAATATCTGGAAACAATAGCTTTCCAGAAGGTTAACGGTGTGGCTATGACCACCGGTGTTCAGCTGAACAGGAAGGAAGCGCAAATGAAGAAAGCATGGTTAACCGCCACAGCGGTGCCCATACTGATGATGGCCGCCCAAGCCAACGCGGCCATTACCATCACGCCGTCGGCCCCGTCCGGCACTTTCGAAAACGCAACAGTGACCTGCACCAGCGGCACCTCTGACTGCTCGTTCTCGGACACGATCACCTTCACCACCCCCACCGGCTACAACCAGGTCGGCGGGACGCTGACTTCCGGTCCGGCGCTCACTGCTGCGCAGGACATCATGTTCGGTGCGCTTGGCCTGCTCTCCGGGGTGACACTCAACGGGCAGAGCTTCAACCTGCAGATCACCGGCGAAAATGAATACGCCACCCTCAGCCCGATCAGCCTGGTGGCGGGCGCCACCAACACGCTGGTCATTTCCGGCATCGTTGGTCAGAGCGGCTCTGGCTCCTATTCCGGAACCCTGACCTTCGGCAACATTGCCGCCGTGCCAGAACCCGGCACCTGGGCGATGATGCTGATGGGCCTCGGGGCAACCGCGTGGCTGCTCCGCCGGAAGAAGGCCTTGGCCAGCTCGGGGAACCTCGCGCTCGCCTGAACAGACCGGGGCGCTTGCGGACACCATATGCCGGTGTAGCCCGTCCTGCCAAGCGTTCGTTCCTGATGAACCCCGCGTCGCTGCAGCGTCGCGGGGTTCATGCTGCCCGCAGAGCGAGGGCCACGGCTCCGAGTACGCCGGCGTCAGCCCCGAGGTCGGGCGAAACGATGATGGCCTCGAGCGCCTCCGGCGCGTAGCCCGGCATATATTCGCCTAGGGCCCGCGCGCTCGCCGCACGGATCCGCGGGAGAAGCCCGGGCTGCCCATGGCCGACCCCCCCTCCGACGACGATCCGATGCGGCGCGAGGGTAAGTATCAGGACCGCCAAGAGTTCGCCGACCTCCCCGCCAACATGGGCCCACACCGGGTGATCGGGCCCTAGCTGCTCGGCTGGCAGACCCGTCCGGGCGGCGATCGCAGGGCCTGACGCCAAGCCTTCGAGGCAGTCTCCGTGCGCCTGGCAGATCCCCGCGAAGCCGAGGTCTGCGCTCCGGCGAATGCGCAGATGTCCGAGTTCGGGGTGGAGCGCACCGTGGACCGGCTTGCCGTCGACGACAATCCCGCCGCCGATCCCGGTCCCGATGGTCAGGTAAACGTGGGTGCCGCACCCCATCGAGGCGCCCCAGCGGCCTTCCGCCAGAGCGGCGCCGGCAACGTCGGTATCCAGCACGACCGGGCAGCGGACCGCCGCGGCGAGGGGGCTCAGCACGTCCACCCCGGACCAGCCCGGCTTCGGAGTCTGCGCCATCCGACCATGGCGCGGCGCTGCGGGATCGACCCACAGCGGCCCGAAGCTGGCCACGCCCAGCGCGGTGATGACCGCTTCGGCATCGGCCTCGGCCAGCCAGTCCGCAATCGCGCCCAGCGTTGCCGCGGGGTCATCCCCGGTCGGCCACTGCGCGCGCCGGATAATCCGCTCGCCCCGGGCGAGGGCGGCGATGCACTTGGTCCCGCCGAGCTCGACACCCGCGACGAGGGGAGCCGTGTCGGTCATGCCAGCATGGCCCTGTCGTTATCGAGCGCCAGTCGCAGCACCGGCGCCGGCGTCCCGCCGAAATGCCGCCGGGCGAGGGCCGGGTCGGTGGGCTCCACCAGCAAGCCGGGACGATCGACGAAGCCGATCACGGAGAGGTCGTGCAGCACCTGCCAGCTATAGGCCTGGATCGGCCCCTCCGGAGGATTGGCGAAGACCAGCCCCGCGCCATTGAGCGGAGCCCATGGCCCGTCCATGCGATCGGCCACCATGCCGTAGAGCCCGTTTGGTCCTGCGGTAACGCCCGTGGCGAAGACCTTCCGCTGGGTCGACCAAAAGCAGTAGTATCGGCTGGCGTAATGGACCAGGTGCGGGCGTTCGAGCTCGTTGTTGACGCCGTCGGCGCTGATCAGCGGCGGCTGCAGGGTCCAGGTATCGTCCTCGCGGCGGGCAAGGCCGACGATGCCGTTCCATGGCGATGACGAGTGGGCGTCGGAGGCTGCGAAAAGCAGGTAGTCCGCCCCGTCGCACGGATCCCGGAACCAGGCCGGATCCCGAAAGGCCTTGATCGTGCCGATCTGCTGGCCGCCACGCATCTCGCGGGCATAGATCACGCCGTCGGGAGCAACCAGTTCCCACGGCGCCGTCCACGGGCCGAGGCGCGGCAGGCCTCCGGCGATGTCGAGCGGTGCCGAACTCGCGAACAGGCGCTGATCGAACGAGATGGCAATCTCGCCGCGGTGCCCGGCGGCGGTGAAGTAGACCGTCACCCGGTCGTGATCCGCGGAAACGATGGCCGAACCCGACCATTCGCGGCTGCCGGGGCTGAAGCCGTCGGAAAACAGGTTGCCAAGGTCGCGCCAGCCTTCGGCGGTGTGGTGCATCAGGCGGATGCGCGCCAGCGCGTGGCGCTCTTCCGGATCGCCAAGAGCCGGCGCGCAAAGCAGCATGTGCAGGGCCCCGCCTGCGATCTCGGCCGTGCGCCCATCGCATTCCTGTACCGGCCAATGGTCCCACAGGTCGTAACCGGGAAGAATCTTGCGCACAGCCTCCGGGGCGATGACCGGCGCATATGCGACCGGACAGTCGGCGATGGCAGCGAGGTCGCGGGCGGACCAGGCAGTCGTCATGAGTGTCGCCTAGAAAAGAGCAGCATTAGCCCCGGGTGAGCGGGATAACTCACCCGGGGCCGGGGGAATCAGAAGTCGAACTTGACCGCAGCCAAGACCGTGCGGCCGTTGATCGAGCGGGCCCGCACGATGCCATTGGCGGGGATCGCGCCTTCCTCGGCTTCGGTGAACCCGGTCGTGTTGAACAGGTTGTTGGCGTTGATCGTCAGCTGCACCCGCTCGATCGGGCGAACCCTCAGGAAGGCGTTGACCTGCGTGAAGGCCGGGAGCTTCAGCTGGTTGCTGTCCTGGGCATAACTGGCGGTCGTGCCGACAACACTTGCCCCGACCGTGAACAGGCCGGTCGAGTAGCTCGGCGCGATCCGGTAGATGAGGTCGGCCTGGCGGCGCGGCTTGTGGCCAACCACCGTCGCATCGAGCGACTTGACGACCTTCGCATCGGTGTAAGTGCCGCTGGCCGCCAGCATGAACCCGCCCATGCGGTAGCTGCCTTCAAGCTCCAGGCCCCAGGCGCGATAGGTGTTGGCTGTGGAGCGCTGGGTGGTCGCCTCGTAGTTCTGCTCCTCCGTCCGGGCGTAGAAGCCGGTGGCGTAGAGGTTGAACCCGCCGCTCTGATACTTGGCGCCCAGTTCGGCCTGCTTCACGAAGTCCACTGGCCGGGCATTCGGCAGGAGCGCGCCGGTCGTCGGACTGGTGTTGCCGCCGAACACGAAGCGGTCGGCATTGGCGCGGCCACCGCGGCTGTAGCGGGCGAAGACCGAGAACTCGGGCGCCACGCGATATTTCGCGCCCACCGAGTAGGACCAGTAGTTGTAATTGTAGTTGACCGGACGCTGGGCATTCAGCGGCATCGAGGTGTTGAGCGTCTCGGGCTGGCTGATCACGCCGTTGCCGTCGACATCGAAGGGCACGACCGCCCCGTCACCGGCAACATAGCCGCGGGCATTGCCGGCGTCATAGCGCAGGCTGGCGTCGAGCGTCAGCTTGTCCTGGCTGTAGCCCAGCGAGACGTAAGGCGCGTTGGTGTCGAAGTCGACGTTGTAGGTCCGGCGGCAGCAGTTGCCAAAGAACGAGGCGCCTTGGGCGACGAGGCCGGTGTCGGTCTGGAGCACGCCGCCGGCGTTCTTGACGTCGATCAGCGCGGCATTGTCACCCCCGGCCTCGAGCAGGAAGGACGTCCAGGTCCAGTCCATGTCGATCGTCTGGCGCGACTTGTAGAAGCCGGCGGTCAGGTCGATCGCGCCGCCGCCCATGTCGAACCGGCGGCTGAGCTTCAGGTCATTGGTGACGTTGTTCAGGCTGTTGAGCTTGGTGTTGAACAGCACGATGCCGATCGCGGTCGTACCCGCGGGCACAGCCTGGCCTGCCTTGGCGCCATTGGCATAGATCGCCGTTGCGCCCGCGCCGCCGATGCTCGTCGCCAGGTTGCCGATCGTGTCGGCCGCGGCGGGGAAGGGCGAGATGAACCGGCCCGAGATATCGGCATAGCGGAACTTGTCGGAGATCTTCCAGCCGTCGGCCACTTCGAATTCGGTCTCGAACCCGATCGACTTGACCACCGGGTGCATGCCGTCGCGGATATCGTCCACCTCACGGTTGTTGCGCCCGTCGAGGGTCACCGCGCGGGTGAAGTTGATCGAGTGGATCGTGTCGGTGTGCGGGCTGAGGCCCGGCAGCGCGGTGTAGCGCGGATCGGCATTGGTGCCGGTCACCAGCACGGGGCTGGGCAGGTAGGCGATCGCCCGATCATTGAGGTAGGCGAAGTTCAGGCGGAAGAAGCCGGTGTCGAAGTGCTTGGTGACGTTGCCGCGGATCTGGCCGCCCTTGTTCCCGTCATAGCCGGCGCGGCGCGGGCCTTCGCCGACCCGGTAGAAACCGCCGAGCTGGAAGTTCACGCTGTCCGAGAGCTTGCCGCCGTAATTGGCGTCGACCCGGTACTCGCCATAGTCGAGGCCGACGGTGCCCTGGATCGAGCCGCCTTCCTGGTCGCCGGTCTTCGAGATCAGGTTGATCACGCCGCCAGGCGAGTTGGATGCGAAGGTCGAGGCCGAGCCGCCGCGAACCGCCTCGACGCGCGCCACGGTGAAGTCCGTGCGCAGGAAGATGTCGGCGTTGCCGAAGGCGATGTCGCCGAATTCGAGGATCGGCAGGCCGTCCTGCTGGAGCTGGAGGAACTTGGCGCCGCCAGTCGAAATCGGGATGCCGCGGACCTGGATGTTGGCGTTGCCTTCGCCGCCCGACGATTCGGAGCGGATGCCCGGCAGGTTGCGGAACAGTTCGGCGGCGGAACGCGGCGCGGCATTGGCCATGGCCTCGGCGCCGAGCGAGCTGACCGAGATCGATGTATCGAGTCGGTTCTGGCTACGGGCGACGGCGGTGACGACGATTTCGCCTTCGGCGGGCCCAGCGGCCTCAGGGGCGGTGGGCGGCGCGGCCTGCTGGGCCTGCGCCGGAACGGAAACTGCGATCGCACAAGTGGCGAGCAGGATGGTCTTGTCCTTGAACATGTCACTCTCCCTCAACCGCCGGTAACCGGCTTGCAAACCCGTTACGCGCCTTCGTAAACGTTTACAACTAAAAATTGTAATCGTTTACGAAGGCAGCTATGTCCTTCCTCAACGGGGCGCATGCGCTAAGTGTTGCCCACAAGGAGAGTGCCATGACGAGCCTTCTGCCAGCCAAGCCGCACTTGTCGATCACCCGGATTCTCCAGATGAATCTCGGCTTCTTCGGCCTCCAGTTCAGCTTCGGCCTGCAGCAGAGCAACATGGGGCCGATCTACAGCTATCTCGGCGCCGACGAGGGCGCGATGCCGCTACTGTGGCTGGCCGGACCGGTGACCGGGCTGATCGTCCAGCCCCTCATCGGCGCGATGAGCGATCGCACCCGTAGCCGCTTCGGGCGGCGCACGCCCTATTTCCTGATCGGCGCGATCCTCTGCAGCCTCGGCCTTTTCGCCATGCCCTACAGCCGCACCTTGTGGATGGCCGCCAGCCTCTTGTGGATCCTCGACGCGGCCAACAACGTGACCATGGAGCCCTACCGCGCCTACATCAGCGACCGGCTCGACGATAGCCAGCGCCCGCTCGGCTTCCTCACCCAAAGCGCCTTCACCGGCCTCGCCCAGACCCTGTCCTATCTCTCGCCCTCGCTGCTGGTCTGGTGGGGCATCAGCAAGGACCTGATCGATGCCAACGGGATCCCGGAGATCACCCGGATTTCCTTCCTGTTCGGAGCGATCCTGTCGATCGCCACCATTCTGTGGTCGGTCTGGCGCGTTCCCGAGCTGCCGCTGACGGCCGAGGAAGACGCGGCGATTCGCGCCGATCCGCTGTCGTTGCGTTCGACCCTCGGCGGACTCGCCGATGCCTTGCGGGAAATGCCACCCGCCATGCGCCAGCTCGCGCTCGCCATGCTGTTCCAGTGGTTCGGCATGTTCTGCTACTGGCAATACATCGTCCTGACGATCGCCCGCGGCGTGTTCGGCACCTCCGACCCGGCCAGCAGCGGCTTTCGCGACGCGAGCCTGCTCAATGGCCAGCTCGGCGCCTTCTACAACATTGTCGCCTGCGCCGCGGCCTTCGCGATGATCCCGCTGGCGCGGCGGGTGGGGCCACGCGCTGTCCACGCCGTGGCCATGCTACTTTCTGGCCTTGCCATGCTGACCATCGCCTCGAGCGGGTCGGTCCCGGTGCTGTTCCTCGCCATGATCGGCATCGGCGTGGGCTGGGGCAGCCTGATGGGCAATCCCTACCTGATGCTTGCCGGCGCCATCCCGTCGGAGCGGACGGGGGTCTACATGGGAATCTTCAACATGTTCATCGTCATCCCGATGATGATCCAGATCCTCGTCGTCTGGCTCGCCTACGATTCGGTGCTCGGCGGCGATCCGCGCCACGTGCTGCTGCTCGGCGGAGGGATGATGCTGGCCGCCGCTGCGGCAACTGCCCTGGTCCGGACCGGGGGAGCCACGCCCGCGGCAGCCTCGGCCTGACCTTCAGGCCGAACCGCGCAGGATCAGTTGGGGCGTCATGACGACCGAGCGGACCACTTTCCCGTTCATCCGCCTGAACAGCAGGTCCACCATCGTCAGGGCGCCCGCCGCCACGTCCTGCCGGATCGTGGTCAGCGCCGGGGTCGAGTACCTTGCCAGCTGGACGTCGTCGTAGCCGACCACGCCCACGTCCTGCGGCACCCGCCGGCAGCGGGCGGCGAGAGCCTTGAGGGCGCTGATCGCGATCACGTCCGAGGCCGCGACGATGCCGTCGGGCGAGGGGTGGGAGCCGAGATAGTCCGCGATGGCGTCGTACGAAGCCTCGCCGGTCAGGTGGACCGGCAGCAGCGTGGCCGGGCCCAGGCCAGCGGCCTCCACCGCCTGCGCGAACCCGGCGTGGCGCGCGGCGAACTCGGGAATGTCGGTACTGCCGAAAAACGCCAGTTGCTTGCGGCCCTGCGCCAGCAGGTGCTCGGCCGCCATCCGCCCGCCGGCCACGTTGTCGGATCCGACCGTGATCTGGGCCTGCCCGGGAAGGTCCGCACCCCACACGATCATCGGCTTGTAGCGCGCCGCGACCCGTTCGATCACGTCGATCTGGTTGGATTGCCCGATCAGGATCACCCCGTCGACCCGCCCCGCGTCGACGATCGCGTCGAGCCAGTGGTCGTCCCTCGGGATGACGCGCGAGAGCAGCAGGTCATACCCCCGCTCGGCGATCGCGTCGGCCAGCGGGCCCAGCAGGTTCATGAAGAACGGATCGGACAGGTGCTGCTCGGCCTCGTGCCCCAGCGGCAGGATCACCCCGATCGCCCCCGTCCGGCCCAGCCGGAGATTGCGCGCCGCCTGGTTGGGCTGGAACCCATGCTCGCGCGCCAGCGCCTGGATCCGCGCCCGCGTCGCCTTGGCAATGGCCGGATTGTCGGCCAGCGCTCGCGAAACGGTTGCCGCTGTCACGCCGGCCAGTTGCGCCAGCTCGGTCAGGGTCGTTACGGGGCGGGTGGAAGCCATGGGGCGTCTTGTGCCACCGCGAACCCATTCCGCCAATGCATCATGGCAGGCACGCCCGGTGACAGCGCCCGGGGCAGCGCAAGGCCTGAGTCAGCTGAGGCAGGGTTTCCTGCGTGTCTGGCGGACAGGGTGGGATTCGAACCCACGGTGAGCTTGCACCCACGGCGGTTTTCAAGACCGCTGCCTTAAACCACTCGGCCACCTGTCCCCGGATAGGAGAGACGCCCGCTAGCGCCGCATGGCGGTTTTGTCACGCCTCGTCGCGCTCCGGGCGCCTGCCCGTGTAAATATTGCCGCAGCGGCTTTCCCGCCGGGCCG
>JGI24751J29686_10000287_pt1 | contig 19440 bp, 17 predicted proteins | sample KBSSwiS6_FD_29686 | JGI IMG/M metagenome (IMG submission 29686)
CCCGAGCCGCTCTCGGAGCAGCTCTCGTCCGCGATCGCCGAACGGATCCGCCGCGGCTCGCTCGCCCCGGGCGCCCGATTGCCGACCGTGCGGGCGCTCGCCCAGGACATCGAACTCGCGGCGAACACGGTCGCGAAGGCCTACCGCGCCCTCGAGGAGGCGGGGTTGGTCCAGGGGCGAGGACGGAAGGGGACGTTCGTGGCGGAACTGCTGCCCGAGCGCCTCCCCGACCGCGAGCGGCACCTCGCCGAGGCCGCCGATGCGTTCGCGCGCCGAGGGTCGCAGCTGGGGTTCGGGGCGGGGGAGCTTCGGCGGGCGCTGGAATGGGCCCTGCGGTCGCTGACCTAGTCGAGCGCGAGCAGGCCGGCCATCACGCCGAACCCGGCCGCGATCCCGAGGAACTGCACGATCGAGATGCGGAGGTCGGTCGACTTGTGGAGCTCGGGGATCAGGTCGGAACCGGCGATGTAGATGAACCCGCCCGCCGACAGGGCGAGCATCGGGCGAACGACCCCGCCGATCGCGTCCTCGAGCAGGAGTGTGATGATCGCGCCCGCCACCGCGGTGAGCGCCGTCAGGAAGTTGAAGAGCAGGGCGCGTCTCGGGGTGAGCCCNGCGTGGACCAGCACCCCGAGGTCGCCCATCTCCTGCGGGATCTCGTGCAAGACGACCGCCGCGGTCGTGGCGATGCCGAGCGGAGCGCTCGCCAGGTACGACCCGGCGATGATCGCGCCGTCGACGAAGTTGTGGAGTCCGTCGCCGAGCAGGTTCGTGAGCGCGACCGGATGGATGTGGCCGTGCGCCGGCGCCTCCAGCCGGTGGTGCATGTGGATGAACTTCTCGAGCACGAAGAAGCCGAGGATCGCACCCGCCATGACCCACGAGATGCCCACCGTGATCCCGCCGTCGTCGGCGAGCTCCGGCAGGATGTGGAACAGCGCATCGCCCAGGAGCGCGCCCACCGCGAAGCTCACGAGGATCGGGACGACCTTGTGGAGCAGCCCCTGACGGACGACCAGGATCACGATCCCGACGAACGAGATCAGGCTCACGATCAGGACGGAGACGATCGTCTGGGCCCAGACCGTGGAGGAGGCGGCGAGCACGCGCTGAGGCTACACGACGGTCGTGCGCGGACCGCTCAGGGCGTGAGGTACGGGTGGTCGGGGCGCTCGACCGCGGCGATGTCGGAGGCGTCGACGATGACCTCGCGCCCGATCGGGAAGATCGTGCCCGTCACCTGGACCCAGTCCTCGTTCTCGAACTGGCCCGGCGTGACGTTCACCACGCGAACCTCGGCGATCGTCGCATCGGCAACGCAGCACGTGACGACGTAGCGCGCCAGCAGGAACTCGTCGGCCGGGGTGTCGTCGCGGATCGAGACGAACCCGACGAAGCTCACGGTGTCGCCGGCCCGCTTGGCGAGCGCGTGTTCGCCTTCGGGGCTGGTCTCGGCCGCGGCCACGTCGATCAGCGTGAGCTCGCCGCTGCCGATGTCGCCGGCCGAGGCCGAGAACCCGGCGCCCGAGAACCCCGCTCGCTTGCCGGCCGAGAACGTCCCCAGCGTCGTGACCGGCGCGAACAGCACCAGCACGACCGGCACGACCATCAGCCCCATGATCCAGAGCTCGCGCGCGGGGAGCGGGCGGGGCACGACGACGCGGGCCGACGCGAGCCGGCCGACGGTCGCCAGGGTGAGCAGGACTGCGGCGATCGGGACGACCCAGTCGGTGCGCGTCGACAGGTAGAAGGCTTCGCGCCCGCTGATCCACAGGAACCAGAACAGCCCCGCCCAGGCAGCGAGCACGACCGCGCCGGCGAGCCCACCGGGGCTCCAGCGGCGGCGAGGCGCGGTCTCGGTCCGCAGGGCGGTACCGGCGCGCGCGACGACGGCGTCGCTCATCCGAACGCCACCCCCACCCACAGCGCTCCGACGAACGTCGCGACCGCCGCGACCAGCACCACGGTCCGTGCGAACCCACGGCGGAACGTCCCCGCGTACAGCGCGACGAGCTTCAGGTCCACCATCGGCCCGAACACGAGGAACCCGAGCATCGCCGAAGGGCCGAACTGCACGAACGACGCCGCGACGAACGCGTCGGATTCGGAGCACAGTGACAGCGCGGCCGCGAGCGCCATCATCGCGATGACGCTGAGCACCTGGCGTTCGGCCAGGCCGGTCAACAGCGATGTCGGCAGGAACGTCTGGATCGCCGCCGCGATCGTCGCGCCGAGCAGCAGGTAGCGTCCCATGAACAGGAAGTCGTTGCCGAGGTGCACGAAGAAGCGTCGCCACCGCGCCTCGGGACGTCCGAGCTCGAGCAGGTGTTCGTCCACCTCCTCGGGGTTCGGCTTGAGCAGCTCATCCTTCGAGCGGTTTCCGACGACCCACCCCACGGCGATCGCGACGAGCATGCCCAGGAGGAAGCGGCCGCCGACCATCGTCCACAGCGTGGTCCGCCCGCGGAACGCGACGAACGTCGAGGCGATCACGACCGGGTTCAGCACCGGCGCGGCGAGCATGAACGTGACGGCCGCCGAGGGCATAAGGCCGCGCTGCATCAGCCGGCGCGCGACCGGCACGGAGCCGCACTCGCAGATCGGGAACGCGATCCCGGCAAGCGCGGCCGCGGGGAGCTGCAGCGGCCGCGGGAGGTCGCCGAGCTTCTCGAACACCCCGATCGGCACGAACACCTCGACGAGCGCCGCGGCGAGCGCCCCCAGAAGGACGAACGGCAGCGCCTGGATCAGCAGCGAGCCGAAGATCACGAAGAACGTCCGGACCCACGCGATCCGCCCGGGGTCGCCGACGCTGACGACGAGCGCGACCACCACGAGGGTCGCCCCGACCGCGATCACCGTGCGTCGGTCGGCTAGGCGGGGCAGCTGTGCGAGCCGGCGCCGCTCGGCGATCTGGGCCATCGAGCGCTCCTCGTTTAGCAGTAGCGGGCGAACGAGACGGCGAACCCCTGGAAGGCGTCCGCCAGCATCCTCTCACCGCTCGGTCCGGAAGCCGACAGGAGCGCGTCGACGGCGACTTGCCCAGTCACCTGCTCGTCCCTCAGCACGGCCTGGTCCAGGAACAGGCCGCCGGCGATGGTGGCGGCGACCGCGGGCGCGTCGCCCGGCACGGCCTCCTCGACGTCGCCGACCAGCTGTCGGTCCGGGACCGCGCTCCGGTCCGTCTCGGACGACCCGGTGCCCGCCACGACCACCAGCGTGGAGCCCGAGGTCGCGCGTTCGGCTTCGGTCACGATCTGGCGCGTCCAGCGATCCATCGAGCGGATGCGACCGTCGAGCACGACCCCGAGGACGTCGGGAACGTCGTCCGCTCCGTAGCCCGTCGTGAGGTGGACCTCGACGGAGAGCGGCGCTGCCGCGCTGTCGCCGATCACAGTGTCGACCGGGTCCTCGCCCGGGTACCAGTGACCGCCCACGATCCCGCGATCGCGCTCGTCGGTCGCGACGAGGCCGACCAGGGTCGATGGGTCCGCGTGGTCGAGGTCGTCGGCGAGCGTCGCGATGATCTGCACAGGAGCATCGGGCGCGTAGGCCTGCACGACCCGCCCCTGACCGTTCCGGATGAAAGAGCCGGTGATCCCGTGCTGCGACGGCAGACCGCCGGTCCCGATCGTCGTGAGCGTGGCCGCCGGATCCAGCGGCAACGATCCCGCGGCACCGTCGATCGTCCCCGAGCCCTCATCGAGCAATGAGGACAGGAACGGCCAGTCGTCCGGACCGGCCTCGAGCTCGGCGGACCCGACGCCCTTCCATGCGATCAACAGGACGAGACGTGGCCGGTTGCCGTTCGCGACGCCCGGAACCGCCGTGCCCGAACGCACCTCCGGGAACGCGCGCTCGAACCCGAGAGCGTCGCTCACCGTGGGCGCGACGACGTCGAGCGTGGTCCCGTCGGACACGCTGGCATCCCTGCTGACACCCGCGCCGGCGAACACGATCGGTACCCGCGAGTCGGAGTCGGCGACGGCCGGCCACGGCGTACGAGCACCATCGACGTCGGTCACGACGGGCGTCCNGTCGGCGACCGCGAGGACGTCGGGCGAGCGTCCTTCGCGGAACCCGTTCACGACTCCCTCCTTCACNGCGTCGGGGAGAGGGCAGAAGGGGACACGCACCGCCTCGCCACCCGACGCGTCGCACGACCGGCCGGCGCACGTGGCCGTGAGCACGGCCGCCGGGATCCCGATCGCGGCGAGGACGACGAGCATCAGGACGAGGCGCCGACCGGTCACGAGGCAGCCACGCTATCGCGCCCGGTCATACTGGGTTGTCGTTCTGGGCGGGGTCGTGTTTGGTAGGCGCGCCGATGCCCTCCCGACGTGTGTTCGCCGTGCTCGCCGTGCTGTTCGTCGTGGGGACGGCGTGCTCGGGCGACGAGGTCAAGCTCTCCGAGGCGTCCCGAACCCCGGCAACGACGATCACCGAGCCCACGGGCAGCACCGGGCCCGAGCCCGGAGCGCAGCCGCCGGCGTCGGGTGCGAGCCTCGCGTCTGTCGCCTGTTCGATGCCGCACGAATGGCTCCTGCGGACCTGGCGCGGCAACAGCGAGGACCGCAGCGCCGAGATCCAGATCCTGCCGATCGAGCCGAACTACGTGGGTTCGGGCCTCCCGCACGTCGGGCCGTGGGACTACGCGCAGGACATCCCGATGTTCTGGTACGGCCCCGGCCACATCGCCCCGGCCGGCCAGGTCGAACGCCCCGTGACGCTCGCCGGCATCGCGCCGACCGCCGCGCAGCTGCTCGGCTTCCCGTTCCGCGCGATCGACGGCTCGCCGATGACCGAGGCGATCGCCGGCAACCAGACGCCGCCCCGCCTGCTCGTGACGATGGTGTGGGACGCGGGCGGCCGCAACGTGCTCGAACGCTGGAGGAACGACTGGCCCTACCTCCGGTCGCTGATCCCGCAGGGCGCGTGGTACGAGCACGCGACCGTCGGCACCAGCCCGACATCCACCGCGCAGACGCATGCGACGATCGGGACCGGCGCTTTCCCGGATGAGCACCTGATCGTGGCGCACAAACTCCGGATCGGCCCCGACCTCACCACGCCCTGGGCGAAGGGTCCCGCGTACCTGATGGAGCCGACGCTCGCCGACCTGTACGACCGGGCGATGGGCAACGAGCCGGTCGTGGGCGAGGTCGGGACCGTGAGCATCCACCTGGGGATGCTCGGCCACGGCTCGATGTGGGGCGGCGGCGACCAGGACATCGTCGCGATCCGAGAGAAGATCGGGGCGGACACGCTCGGTGCCGAGGGTTCGGACTGGAACCTCTCGTCCGAACTCACGCCGTACTACCGGTTCCCCGAGTACGTGAACCAGGTCGGCGGGTTCGGCAAGGACGTGCGGGCGGTGGACGCGAACGACGGGCAGCTCGACGGCCGGTGGCGGACCAACGACATCGAGGCGCTCCTGCAGGGGTTCGACACGCCGGCACGGATCCCGTACCAGACCCGCGTGATCGAGGAGATGATCCGGCGCGAGGGGTTCGGCGCCGACGACACGCCCGACCTGCTGTACGTGAACTACAAGATGATCGACTACATCAGCCACGTGTGGACCGTGAACAGCCCGGAGATGCAGGACGCCGTGAAGGGGCAGGACTCGGCGCTCCAGACGTTCGTGGACTTCCTGAACGCGACGGTCGGTCGAGGCCAGTGGGCGATGGTGCTCACGGCCGATCACGGTTCGATCCCCGACCCCAAGGTGACCGGCGCGTTCCAGATCGCCGCCACGCCGATCCAGGCCGGGATCAACGCCAGGTTCGACACGGACGGCGACGAGACGCATATCGTGCAGCTGATCCAGCCCACGCAGATCTTCGTGAACCAGGCCGAGCTCCGGCAGAACGGTCACACGCTCGAGGAGGTCTCCGAGTGGATCCTCGGCCTGACGAAGGGTCAGACCGCGCAGCCCGGCGTGAGCGTGCCCGCCGATCAGGCGGACGACCTCGTCTTCCAGGCCGCGTTCCCGTCCAAGATGATGCGGCATCTCCCGTGCCTGCCCGAGGCGCGCCCGTGAGGCGCCTCGCGCTCCTGCTCGTGATGGCGGCCATCGTCGCCGCTTGCACCTCGGACGCCGGGACCGAGACGCCCCCGCCCGCGTCGAGCTCCTCGGGCTCGGGCTCGAGCGGAGGCTCCGTCGAACCGGTCGCGCCCCCCACGCCCGGAGCGCTGGCCGACGCCGCCTGCGCGATCCCGCACGAGCAGCTCCTCCGGATCTGGCGGGGGACCGACCCCGAGCGTTCGGGGCAGATCGTGTTCGTGCCCCAGGAACCGAACTTCGTCGGCACGAACTTCCCGCACTCGGGTCCGTGGAACTACCTCCAGGATGTGCCGCTGTTCTGGTACGGCCCAGGCATCATCCCGGCGCTCGGCCGGGTGCAGCGTCCGGTGACGCTCGCCGATGTCGCACCGACCGAGGCCAAGCTGCTGCACTTCGGGTTCGACGCGCCGGACGGCAAGGCGATCCCGGACGTCCCGAGGCCCGACACCCCGCCGCCGCTGATCATCACGCTCGTGTGGGACGCCGGCGGCGACAGTGTCCTCGATGCGTTCCCGAACGACTGGCCGGTGCTGCGCTCGATGATCCCCAAGGGGATCTGGTTCGACCACGCGAGCGTGGGTTCGTCGCCGTCGATCACGCCCGCGACGCACGCCACGATCGGGACCGGGGCCTTCCCGATGCACACGGGCCAGACCGACGCCGAATTCCGCCTCGGCGACGACCTGGTCCGCGCGGGCGCGCTCGGGCCGGTGCTGCTGATGGAGCCGACGCTCGGCGACCTGTATGACCGCGCGATGGGCAACGAGCCCCAGGTAGCCGCGCTCGTGAGCGTGACGTGGCACCTCAACATGGCGAGCCACGGGTCGCTGTGGGGCGGCGGGGACCGTGACATCGCGGTGCTCCGCCTGCCGACCGAAGCGGACAACGAGGGCGCCGAGGGCACGACGTGGAACCTGCAGGGGACCTATCAGCCCTTCTACGAGTTCCCCCCCTACGTGAACGATCTCCCGGGCCTGTCCACGTACACGGGCGCGCTCGACCGCCAGGACGGTGCGATGGACGGGAACTGGCGAGACAACTCGATCTCGCAGTTCGAGGAGGGCTGGGCGACGCCCGCCCGGATCCCCTACCAGACCCGGATGGTCGAAGAGGTGATCTCCCGCGAGGGGTTCGGGAAGGACGACGTGCCGGACCTCCTCTTCATCAACTCGAAGGCGATCGACCACATCAGCCACATCTTCAGCGTGAACAGCCCCGAGATGCAGGACACGCTCTCATGGCAGGACGAGGATCTCGGGCGGTTCGTCGACTTCCTCGACCAGGAGGTGGGGAAGGGCCGGTACGTGCTCGTCGTGACCGCGGACCACGGGGCGCAGTTCGACCCGGCGGTCTCGGGGGCGTTCCAGGTCACGCCCACCGAGCTCGGACGCGACCTCAACGCGGCCTTCCCGGCTACCGGCGGCGGTTCGGTGTTCCAGGCCGTCCGCTCGAGCCAGATCTACCTGAACGACGACGTGCTGGCCTCGAGCGGCTACACCTCCGAGGAGATCTCGAAGTTCCTCCTCGATTACACGCACGCGCAGGGAACCCCGGACGACGCGTCTCCGCCCCCGGCGGGCGAGGCCTCCGAGCGCGTGTTCTCGGCCGCGTTCCCGATCTCGCTGATGCAGCATCTCGGCTGCCTGCCCGAGGCTCGGCAGCCTTGACAGGTATGCCCTCAGGGATGCGGAGAGATCCGTCGCGTATCCTTGGCCGGTCCCACGCTCGCCCGACGCCCGCGTGAGCCCGGGGCGACGAGGGGGATCCCGCAGACCGATGGCGCTCACGAAGGAACGTCCCGAGGCCGCCGTTCAGGCTCCCGAGCCCGTGCGGCGGGGCTGGCTCTCGAGCCCGCTCGTCCTCATCGGCGCGATCGCGATCTTGCTGGTCGCGTTCGGGTGGACGTTCCTCCAGGACCCCTCGATCAGCGCCCCGACCCGCGACCCCGCTTGGTACACGTGGCGCTCGAACCTGATGATGCACGACTACCCGGGCTTGATCGCCGGGGACTGGGGCCCGTTCTCGATGTTCGGCGGCGGGTACCGGGTGAGCGTGCCCCTGATGGGCTCGATCCTTCAGCGGGTCGCCGGGATCGACCTGTACACGTTCAGCGCGTTCTTGATGGTCGGCGTCCCGGTGCTGACCGGCCTCGCGCTCGGCGCGTTCTCGTGGCGGACGCACAAGGACCCGCTGCTGTTCCTGCTGATCATGCTCTCCACCGCGGCGCTGTTCATGACGACGCCGTACGTGGGCTACCTCGACAACATCACGGTCCTGTACTTCCTCTCGTTGATCCTCGCGTTCTTCGCGCCCGCGAGGACGTCTTGGGGCGCGCGGACCGCGATGTTCCTGATCGGCATCGCCGCCGCGTTCACGCACCCGACGACCTGCGTGATCTTCGGCTTCTCGCTGGTGGCCGTGTTCGGCCTGCGGCTGTTGACGAGCCGGTTCCACCTCGGGCCGCCGCTGAAGGAGCTCGGGCCCTCGCTGATGTCCGTCGGGTTCGGGATGATCTTCGGCCTGTCAACGTGGCTGATCGCGCCGTGGGGCGTGACCGGCTCGCTCGCTGACGCCGCGCTGCCGCCCCCGTACACCAAGGAGGTCTTCTTCAGCCGCCTCTCCGGGTGGGTCGGCTCGCTCCAGCCGGGGATCTTGGTTCCTCTGGTCCTGCTCGCGATCGGGTGGACGATCTGGAGCGCGCGGAGGGATCGAACGCGCTCGGACGAGTTCGGAACGATCTCGGCGATGCTGCTGCTGCCGTTCCTCGGCATCTTCGGGTTCGTCGCGGCGACGTATCCCTACTACCGCTTCATGAACGCCACGATGGCGCTGTTCGCCCTCGGGGGGCTCGGGGCGTACGTGGCGATCCGATGGTTGTGGAAGCGCGAGGGGGCGGCCAAGGTCGCCGGGGTCGTGGCGTCGCTGCTGATCGTCGCCTCGTTCGGCTACATCTGGATGCAGGGGCGGGAGATCTCGCACTGGGCCGACCCCGACAGCCAATGGATCGACCAGCCGACGCGCACCGCGCTCGAGGCCGCGCGGGCCGTCGTCGAGAACGAGCCGGGCGACCGCCCGATCGTGTTCGTCGTGAACTACGACGACACCTACCAGTCCTACGGGTGGTCGAAAACGTTCACGAACGTCTCGCGCACCGGCCTGCCCGGCGACGCGGTGAAGCGCTCGATGACGTACTTCGGCAGCGTCGAGGACTTCCGGGCCGACCAGCCGACCGTGCTCACGGACCCGACCTACAACAAGATGTCGCGGGCCTTCCAGCGCGAGCTCACCGACCTGCGCGAGGAGTACACGGGCCCACCGATCGCGATCTTGGTCCGGCAGTTCAACGAGGGCACCGTGAACGAGGACCTGCTCGATCAGGCGCCGGACGACCTCGTGATCCTCGGTGACGACGTCGCGGTAGTGACCGGGCCGGGCTTGACGACGCCCTCGGACACGGCCATCGCGGACGCGCGCGCGGCGGAGGCCGAGGTCGCGGCGTTCTACGCCGACCACCCGGGGATCTTCGGGAACCTCGGGCACACGCTGTGGGTTGTGTTCGCGCTCGCGCTGCTGCTCGTCGTCCCGGGTGCGATCGCGGCGAGGTGGTTCGAGCTCGACGACACGTGGCTGAAGATCGCGCTCGTGCCGGGGATCTCGATCACGCTCATCGTGCTGTCGGGGATCGTCGTGGTCGCGGTCACCCGAGCACCCTTCGGCGTCGTCCACGGGTGGGCGTCGCTGGGGCTCGCGACGGCGGTCGCGGCGGGACTGCGCTTCGGCGCGAAACCGCTCCTGCGCGTGCTGAACGGCTTCAGCGGCTTCTTCAACTCGATGTTCTCGGTCTTCTCGAACCGCGACTTCTCCGTCCTGGTCGGCATGCAGTACCTGGCCCAGATGGGGCAGGGCGTCGTGCAGGGCGCGATCGGCAAGTCGATCGCGTTCGGGGGCGAGAAGGGGTTCGACGTCTCGACCGTCCCGTCCGCGGACTACCTGCTGAAGGTCGTGCTCGCGCTCTACGTCCCCTACACGCTGATCTCGCCGTTCATCGGCGTCTTCATCGACCGCTTCGAACGCCGCAAGGTCGTCAAGTGGACGAACATCGTCGTCGCCGCGGTCGTCGCGGCGGTGGCCGTGGTCGCGATGATCCCGCTCGGCAAGGCGACCACCGAGGGCGACGTCGGCGCGACGGTCGCGCTCATCATCGGTCTGCTTGCCGCCCAGGCGTGTGTCCGCGTCGCGCTGGCCGTGAAGTCGGCCGCATTGCCCGACGTGCTCTCGGGCAAGGACCTGCTCCAGGGCAACGGACTCTCGCAGGCCGGCGGGGCGCTGTTCCAGGTGGTCGGTATCGGGTTCGCGCTCGGGGCTGCGGCCGCGCTCCCCGCATGGCTCGTCGTGGTCGTGGGGGCGGGGCTGCTCGCGGCGGCAGCGCTCGTCGCGCGGCACATGCGCCACGCGGAGGTCTCGGTGCACGAGACGAACTTCGGCGCCGAGGCGTCCCAGGTGCTCAAGAACATCTCGGCGGGCATCCGCGAGCTCGCGGCGCGGCCGCCGGCTGCGGTCGGCCTGTCCTCGTTCCAGATGCTCCGGTACCAGTTCTGGGGGTTCGTGCTGTTCACGTTCGCGCTGTACGCGAAGAACCTCGTGCAGGGCGGCGACGCGAGCAACGTCGCGCTCGGCTTGTCGGGCGGCGGGGGGCTGATCGGCGGCGCACTCGGCCTGATCCTCGCCCAGAAGTGGAAGGACCGCGTGCCGCCGATCCGGCTGCTGCTCTCGTCGATGGTGTTGCTCGGCGCCGGGACGATCGTGTTCGGCGCGCCGGTGTCGCTCGCCGGGTTCACCGCGCTGCTGTTCGTCGGGTTCTTCTCGTTCTTCCTCGGCAAGATCTCGGCGGATACGATCGTGCAGCAGGCGATGCCGGACGATTTCCGGGGACGCGCCTTCGCGCTGTTCGACATCGCGTACAACCTCGGGTTCATCATCCCGGCGCTGATCCTGTCGTTCGTCTGGATCGAGAACGACCCGGCGCAGGTGCGGACGATCCTGATCATCTCCGGCGCCGTGTTCCTGGTGCTGACCGCGTTCGTGTGGCGCTGGTCGCGTTCGATCCGTAACGAGTTCGCGCCGCAGGACGACCTCGTCGAACTGGAGGTGTAGCCAACAGATGGAGCGCCTGCCCACACCCGATCCGGTGGCCGAGGCCGCCGAGTACCAGCGGTACCTCACAAGTCTGGTGGGCGAGGACGACCCGGCCGAGGTGCAGGCCGGCTCCGCCGACGCCTGGCGCGAGCTGATCCGCGGCGCCGGCGCCCGCGTCGCCGAACGTCCCGAACCCAAGGAGTGGTCCGTGCTCGAGTGCCTGGGTCACGTCACGGACTCCGAGGTCGTGGTGGCGAGCCGGTACCGCTGGATCGTCGCCCACGACGAACCGCCGCTCGTCGGCTACGACCAGGACCTGTGGGTCGACCGGCTCCACCACAACGAGGACGACCCGGAGGTGCTGCTCGAGACCTTCGAGGCGCTCCGGCGCGCGAACCTCGCGTTGTGGGCCCGCTCGACCGAACAGGAGCGTGCCCGCGTCGGCCTGCACACCGAGCGCGGACCCGAGAGCTTCGACCTCACGTTCAACCTGGCCGCGGGCCACGACCGGTTCCACCTGGATCAGGCCCGACGGGCGCTCGCGGCGCTCGGCTGACCGGGCTAGCTGCCCGCGATCTCGCGCTCGAACCCGGGGAAGTACCGGCGGATCACGCTGACGTCGAACGACGGCAGGATCGACTCCTTCGGCTCGCGTTCGAGCAGGAACGCGAAGCAGTCGCGGACGAACGCCTCGGGCGATCGCCCACCCCCGAGCCGCTCGAGATCGGTCTCGGAGACCGTGACCTGGTGCTCGGTGGTCGTGTCACCCTCGCGCACGTTGACGTCGAACCGCATCGGGTCTCCGTCCGCCCTGCGCGTCGCCGTGATGTCGGCCATCCCGGCGCATCGTACGACCGGGCCTCCGATAGGTTGGGTCCGTGCCCGAGGTCCGAGGCGAGGACGCCACGCTGTTCTGCGAGGTGGAGGGCGAGGGCGAGCCCGTCACCGTGTTCGCGCACGGTCTGACGAACAACCGCAACGAGCTCGCCGCGTTCACGCCGCTCGTGGCCGGGACCAAGGTCCGGTTCGACTTCCGCGGCCACGGCCGTTCGAGCTCGCCGGCCGACCCGAAGGCCTTCCGGTTCGAGGACTTCGCGCGCGACCTGGACGCGGTGGCGGACGCGTTCGGCGCCACCGTCGCCGTGGGGACCTCGCTCGGGGCGGGCGCGATCGGCAACCTTGTCTGTCGCGAACCCGACCGGTTCGAACGGATGGTCTGGCTGCTGCCCGCCGGGCTCGACCTGCCGTTCGGGCTCGCGAACCGCTACCACCTGCTCGCCGAGGACCTCGAGGGCAAGACGCCACAGGAGGCGCTCGAGACCGTGCTGAACGACCCCGAGCGCGTGGCCGAGTACGTCGAGACGCCGTGGCGTCTGGAGCTCGATCGCGTGATGTGGCAGCACGACGACCCCGACGGTCTGGCCCGAGCGATCCACGGCGTGATCGAGGACTGGCCGATCCCGGACCGGGAGCTGCTGCGCGATGTCGCGGCGCCGACGATCATCGTGACGATCGAAGGTGACGAGGTCCACCCGGCCGAGCTCGGCCGGCTCTTCTCGCAGCTGCTGCCGGACGTCGAGCTGATCGCGCTCGAGGATCAGGACGAGTTGCTCNGTCGGATCCCGGAGCTCGTGGCCCGNGTCTCGGCCTTCATCGCAGGCGAGGACGGAACCGGGCAACGCCGGAGGTAAGAGTCCGCCGGCGGACCGAACCGGGAGTTACTCGCGACCCAGGTTCCGAGCGAGATGCAGGCCGACACCCGGACCGCCGTGAGGCCGGATGGCGGATCGGTCGACCTGATGGAAGTGGCGGATGAGCGTCGCCCGGTGTGCCGGATCGATCCCGGCGCCGTGGTAGCTGACCCACAGCCGCAACCCCGACTTCTCACTGTCGGCGCAGATCGTGACTTCCGAGCCATCGGGCGCATCCTCCAGCGCATGACCNAGGAGGTCCGTCAAGATCTCGATGACCAGGTCGCGGTCCGTGGCGACGGTGCCCTCGGGGATGTCAACGGCGACGCGGTCGGATGCGCCGAACCCCGCCGCGACACCACGGGCCACGCCGGCGAGGTCGACCTGGAGGATGTGGAGAGGGCGGCGTTCGAGCTCTCGGAGCATCGCGTGAGAAGTATCGGCCCGATCCGACGTCATCCTGAGTATCTCCGCGCGACTTCTCGTGGTTGCGGCGGAACGGCCTCGGGGGCACGAGGGCCGGTTCCGAGGTCGGCTACCCTGTGGGCGTGACCGAGGAGCTGTGTGCCACCGATGCGTACGCGACGTCCTGCGATGCGATCGTCGAGCAGGTCACGGACGGGGGCGTCGTCCTCGATCGAACGGTCTTCTACGCTCGGAGCGGAGGCCAGCCGGGGGACACCGGGGTCCTGCGGTGGGACGCAGGCGATGTCCGGGTTGTCGACACCGTCAAGGAGGGCGGCACGCTCCTGCACCGGCTCGAAGGCGATCCTCCCGCCGTGGGTGCCGCCGTCACGGCCGAGATCGACTGGGATCGCCGCCACACGCTCATGCGCACGCACACCGCCCTGCACGCGCTTTCGGCGATCGTCTTCCGGGACTACGACGTGAAGGTGACGGGCGGGAACATGGAGCCCGGGGTCGCGCGCATGGATTTCGAGCTCGAGTCGATCGATGCCGAGTTCGGACGAGAGGTGGAGGACAAGCTGAACGCCGAGCTCGCGGCCGGCCGCCCGGTGCGCGTGAGCTTCCTCCCCCGAGCCGAGGCCCTGGCCGATCCCGACCTGATCCGCACCAAGGTGAACCTGATCCCCGAGTCGGTGGATCCGATCCGCGTGATCGAGATCGAGGGGCTCGACAAGCAGGCGGACGGCGGGACCCACGTTCGTTCGACCGCCGAGGTCGGACACGTGCGCGTGGCGAAGACCGAGAACAAGGGCAAGGCCTTCAAGCGGATGCGGATCGAGCTCGCCTGAGCGTGACCGACCCGACCGCCCGCGATCACCCACCCGCCCCGAGCGACCCCTCGGGCCGCCGCGACCTGCTGGGCGGCGCTTCCGCCGCGGTCTCCGCGGTGCTGTTCGGGACCATCATCATCTGGGGCCGGTTCGTGCTGGAACGTGGTGTGCCGGTGGAGACGATGCTGTCGATCCGGTTCGCGCTCGGCGCCGTCGTGCTCCTGCTCGCGCTGCTGCTCACGCACCGGTCGATCCTCGCGGCGCGCGGCGAACGGCTCCGGCTCGTGATGCTGGCGGTGTTCGGCTACGCGATCGAGGCGAGCCTGTTCTTCACGGCCACCCAGCACGGGACGGTCGCCGCGGTGACGCTCCTGTTCTTCACGTATCCCGTGTTCGTGACCGTCTGGGCGTGGGCGCTCGGGGGCGACCTGCCCGCCCGGCTCACGGTCATCTCGCTGCTGTGCGCGGTCGGCGGCGCGGCGATCGTCGTCGGGACGGGGACGGGTCTGGCGATCGACGGCATCGGGGTCCTCCTGGCGCTGGTGACCGCGATGACCTACAGCGGCTACCTCACGGGCGTCGACCTGCTGATCGAACGCACGAACGCCCTCACCAGCGCGATGTGGATCAGCGCCGGGGCGTCGCTCGGGCTGTTCGTCTACGCCAACGTGGTCGGCCACTGGGACCTGCCCGCCGGCGCCGCCGAGTGGTGGCCGCTCGTCGGCATGGGGTTGTCGTCCGCGGGAGCCTTCTTCTTCCTGATGGAGGCGCTCGCGAGGATAGGCGCCGTGCGGACCTCGATCGTCTCGGCGATGGAGCCGCTCGCGGCCGCGGTCCTCGGGTTCGTGTTCTTGGACGAGTCGGTCACCGTCGGGGTGGCGGCCGGCGGCCTGTTGATCCTGGCCGGGGCGATCACGGCGAGCCTCGCCCGCACGCCGACGCCGCAGGAGCAGCAGATCCCCTAGCGCAGCCGGGAAGCGCGCATCGCGAGGTAGCGCTGTTCGGGCACGCTCGCGGTCATCGTCGCCGCGCGCCGGTACGACTCCCGGGCCGCGTCGAGCTCGCCAGCCAGCTCGAGCAGATGACCTCGGACCGCCTCGAGCCGATGGGTGTTCGCCATGCGATCGTCCGCGTCCAGGGTCCCGAGCACCGCCAGCCCCGCCCGAGGGCCGTCGACCATCGCCACGGCGACCGCGCGGTTGAGGGTCACGACGGGGCCGGGGGAGACCTGCTCGAGCACGTCGTACAGGGCGAGGATCTGCGGCCAGTCGGTCTCGTCGGCGCTGGGCGCCTCGTCGTGGATCGCCGCGATCGCCGCCTGCAGCTGGTACGGACCGACCGGGCCCCTGCCGAGGGTGTCCGAGATGATCCCCACGCCCTCCTCGATCTGCGCCCGGTCCCACCGGGCCCGCTCCTGGTCGGCGAGCGGGACCAGCTCGCCGCCGGGGGTGGTGCGCGCCGCGCGCCGGGCATCGGTCAGCAGCATCAGGGCCAGGAGCCCGGCCGCCTCACCTTCGGTGGGGACGAGCCGGCGGAGCAGNCGCGCCAGCCGGATCGCCTCCGAGGTGAGATCGGTCCGGTGCAGCGACGGACCCGCGCTCGTCGTGTACCCCTCGTTGAACATCAGGTAGAGCGCGTGCAGGACGACCCGGAGCCGGTCCGCCCGCTCGGCGTCCGGTGGGAGATCGAACCGGGCACCGGCCTGTCTGATCGTCTGCTTCGCGCGGCTGATCCGCTGGGCCATCGTGGGCTCGGGGACCAGGAACGCGTTCGCGATCTCGGCGGTCGTCAGGCCACCGACCGCTCGGAGGGTCAGCGCGAGCTGCGACGGCACCGAGAGTGACGGGTGGCAGCACAGGAACAGGAGCGTGAGCGTGTCGTCGTGGCCGTCGACGGGTCCCGGCCCGGGAACGTCGAGGACGGCGACGTGCTCCTCGCGGCGACGGCGGGCGCCCTCGGTGCGCCACCCGTCGACCAGCCTTCGCGACGCCACCGTGACGAGCCAGGCTCGCGGGTTCTCGGGCACGCCCTGGTCGGGCCACTGGGTCGCGCCGGCGAGCAGCGCCTCCTGCACCGCGTCCTCGCTCGCGTCGAACCTGCCGTACCGGCGGACGAGCGCGCTGAGGACCTGNGGCGCTAGTTCGCGCAGCAGGTCCTCGGTGTCGGGTGCGTCGACCGGCGACACNGGTCCGTCGCTACGCCGCCGCCTCGGCGGCGCGCCGGAGCCCGTCGATGTCGATCTTGGTCATCTGCAGCATCGCCTGCATGGCCCTTGCCGCCCGCTCGGGGTCCTGGTCGCCGAGGAGCTCGCCCAGCGCGGTCGGGATGATCTGCCACGACACGCCGTAGCGGTCCTTCAGCCAGCCGCACGGGCCCGCCTCGCCGCCCTCGGACAGCGAGGACCAGAGCGCGTCGACCTCCTCCTGCGTCTCGCAGTCCACGAAGAACGACACCGCCTCGGTGAACTGGTGGTGCGGGCCGCCGTTCAGCCCGGTGAACTGCTGCCCCTCGAGGCGGAACGACACGGTCATGGCCGAACCGGGCTCGCCGGGTCCGCCCTCCGGGTAGCGCGCGACCTCCAGGATCTCGGACTCGCCGGCGGAGCCCGGCCTCGCGTTGAACACGGACACGTAGAACTCGGCGGCCTCCTCGGCCTCGTCGTCGAACCACAGGAACGGTGCGATCTTCGGCATCACGGTCTCCTTCCGGCCATCGTGCGGTGGTCGATGCTCGGACTCAGAACTCGGGTGGGGCGTCGGCGATCTGCCGAACCTCGATCGGGCCCTCGATGAACGCGACGATCCGCGAGGCGATCTCGAGCACCCGCTCCTCGGGCACGTCGACGATCAAGTACCCGGCGAGCGACTCCTTCGCCTCCGCGAACGGGCCGTCGGTCACGACCGGAGCGCCGTTCTCGAACCGAACGGTCTTGGCCTGCGTCGGGTCGACGAGCCCCTGTCCGTCGACGAACTCGCCGGACTCCCGTAGTTCCTGGTCGAGGTCCGTCATGAACCCGATCATCGACCGGATCCACTCCGTCGACCGGGTCTCGATCATCGTCCCCTGGTCCCCGAACATCATGATCAGGTACTTCATCCCGTCACCCCTTCCGTCGGCGCCCGCGGTGGGCTCCCTCACGACATGGTCGGAGCCGCTGGGCGGTTCTCGACATCCGACCTCGACGGAACCCTAGGCGACGGGACGACCCGGGTGCGATGCGGCTCGCGCAGGCACGATCGGCCCGGCGAGGACCGCCGCTAGGGCCCGAGCCCGATCGCGAGTGCGGTCAGGGCCACGTAGATCGCGAGCCCGCCGGCCACCAGCAACACGCGCAGCGACCGCTGGATCGGCGAGCGTCCGAACGCGTAGTACGCGATCGGGCCGGCGAGCGGGATAACGAGCACGACCAGCATCCACAGAACGCGGGTCCGGTTCGGCACGGCGTCCTGGCGGACCAGATCCCATAGCGCGATCGAGACCCACGCCGAGTACAGGATCAACGGCAGCGCGTAGGCGTACAGGCCGATGAACACACCCCACCAACTCGTGGCGAGCGAGATCCCGAGCACGGTGACCTCCTGAGAGACGTCGGATGACCCCGGCACGTCGAGCGTGCGGGCATCGCGGATGCGGACGGGTTCGGGGACGGCGGTCTCGGCGATCGCCGGGTCGGGCGGGGCGCTCTCGGCGCCGGGCATCTGTTCCTGGTCCGGCGGCGGCGGCTGCGAACGCCAGTCGCCCACGGCCACATCTCCGAGCGTGGCCGCGAGGTAGCGCTCCAGCGGGCCGACGATCGCGCCCAACGAACCACCGGGGATCCGGGCGAGCGGCGAGCCGCACCCGGCCCGCCATTCGATCGCCGGCGGCAGGCTCGTGGAGAAGGCGTTGCCCGAGAAGCAGTCGCCGCCACCCGACGGCGCGCCGAGCGCCAGGTCGGCCCGTCCCGAGCTCCGGACGAGGTTGTCGCGGACCTCGTTGCCCTGCGTGAGCCAGACGTCCTCGTCGGGCGAGGGCAGGAGCGCGATGCCGAACGCCTCGTGGTCCTCGACGAGGTTCTGCGTGACGAGGTTGTCGCGCCCGCCGTTCACGATGATCCCGATCCCGAGCGACGGGTACTCCAGGTCGAACGACGGCGCGTCCGCGTTGTTATTGTCGTGCACCCAGTTGCCGGCGATCAGGGCGTCGTGCTGCGGCGCGAGCTCTTCCGAGTCCAGGGTCTTCGGCACGATCCCCGCGAGGTTGTCGCGCCACTCGGAGTTCACCACGAACAGGTCGCCGCCGGCGTTCGTGCCCGAGTACCCCACCGCGTTGTTCTCGGCGAGCACGTCGGTGATCACGGCGTGACACGGGGAGCACTGGCCGATGTAGAAGCCCGAGTCAGGATGCCCGCTCGCGTACGACTTGTCGAACTGCCCGAACTCGGAGTCGAACGCGAACAGCCCGTGGTCGCCGTCGTTGAACGCCGTCAGGTACGACCCTCGGTAGCCGAACACGCTCGACCACAGGAACCCGTTCACGAGGTAGTGGCGAGCCGTCATGTTCTCGATCGTCACNCCATCGGCCTCGATCACCGCGATCCCGTTGTCGAGCGTGAACCCNCCCTCCAGGATCACCCGGTTGCGGTCGAGCCCNCGGATCGTGAGGAACGGCGTCGTCACGACCACCGCCTCCTCGTAAACGCCGGGAGCGATCACGACGATGCCGCCGGGCTCGGCCGCGTCCACCGCAGCCTGGATCGTCCGCTCGTCCTGCGGCACACGGATCTCGGCGCCGGGGAGCGAGGGCGGGGTCTCGCGACCCGGTCCGACGTCCGACGGCGCCCCCGGGATCGGCGCGTCGCCGACCAGCACCAGGCCGGTCATCCCGGCACCGGGCGAACCGTGGATCGAGCAGAAGTAGGGATAGGCGCCCTCGGTCGCGAACGTCTCGTCGAACACCTCGCCGGGCGCGAGATCCGTTGAGGCGAACGCGCCGTCGTCGGCCGTGACGTTGTGCGGGCTGCGGCCCTCGTTGGTCCACTCGACCGTCCCTCCCACCGGGATCCGGACGATCCGCGGGGCGAAGACGTTGTCGAGCATCTCCACATCGAGGCTCGAGCCCGTGGACGAGGCCCGAGCGTACGCGACCGGGAGGGCGAGCACGAGCGGGAACGAGAGCAGGATGACGGCGCGCAGGCGTCGGCGCATCGCGGGCGAGGCTAGCACCGGTTCCCACCGCGGCCGCGGAGCGTACCCTGTGGGGGTTCGGGGGCTCAAGGAGCGAGCGCGAACGCGCGAGCGGTAGCCCCCGGTAGGAGGGTCATGGCTCC
>JGI24751J29686_10000290_pt1 | contig 19108 bp, 18 predicted proteins | sample KBSSwiS6_FD_29686 | JGI IMG/M metagenome (IMG submission 29686)
CCGGCCGCTCGGGCATGGCGGCGTCGAAGCGGAAAGCCAAGCGGCCCAGCCGCCAGTCACGCGCAACCCGCCGCGTGGCCATGGCCTTGGCCCGCGGATCGGCAGTGAGGACCGCGGCGCGGATCGCGCTGGCGACGGACGGCAAGCTGGCGGTCAAAGCGCTCTTGCGGCCTCCAGCACCTCGGCGGCGTGGCCCTTGACCTTCACCTTGCTCCACACCCGCGCGACCTTGCCCCCGGCATCGACCAGGATCGTGGTGCGGACCATGCCCATGTAGGTGCGGCCATAGTTGACCTTCTCGGTCCAGATGCCGAGCACATCCGACAGGCCGCCTTCGGACGCATCAGTGGCGAGCGGGACGGTGAGATTGTGCTTGGCGGCGAACTTGCGGTGGCGCTCGGCGCTGTCCTTGGAAATGCCGAGCAGCGCGGTACCCACCTTCTCGAACTCGCCAGAAAGCGCGGTGAAATCGATGTTCTCCGTGGTGCAGCCCGGGGTGTCGTCCTTGGGGTAGAAGAACAGGACCAGCTTGCGCCCGGCATAGTCGGACGGCTTGACCGCGCTGCCATCGGGCAGGGTCATGGCGATATCGGGCAGGCTTGCGCCGGGAGAGGGTGCGGTCATCTCAATCGAGCTCCAGAGTTTCGCCGAAGATCTCGGCCCAGGCCGCGGCAACCAGCATCCTCGCCTCGGCGAATCCGGCGGTCACGCTGTCCCAATTGTCATATCCACAGGCCGCCGCAAGAGCCGCGCGCGGCCCGGGCGGAGGAATTTCGCCATCGGGAGCGAGCAGGCGGGCAGCGACGAGCAGCCGGGTGAGCCGGTCGTGGGCCCGACGCAGGGCCGGGGGGAGCTGGCCGGCGGCAGCCAGCTGGTCGATCGCCTCGCCGAGGTTGGGCGTCAGCCCCGCACCGCTGCCGAGCTGGCGGAAATGGATGAGGAACTCCACATCGACCAGCCCGCCGCGCTTGAGCTTGGCATCGAGCGGGCCTTTCGGCGCCTTGTGTCCAGCCATGCGCGCGCGCATTTCGAGCACGTCGGCCCTGAGCTTGGCCGGATCGCGCGGGGCGGCAAGAACCTTTCGGACGATCTCGCAAAGCTCTGCCTGGCTTTCCGCCGGGCCGAACAGCGGGCGGGCGCGGCACAGGGCCATGTGTTCCCAGGTCCAGGCCTGCTCGCGCTGGTAGCGCTGGAAGGAATCGAGGCTGACGGCGAGCGGCCCCTGCGTGCCCGAGGGGCGCAGACGGGTATCGACCTCATAGAGCGCGCCCTCCGCCGTGGGTACCGACAGCGCGGCGCTGATCCGCTGGGCGAGGCGGTTGAAATAGAGTGTGGCGCCCAGCGGGCGGCGGCCATCGGATTCGGTCTCATGGGCGCCCGTGAACAGGTAGACGAGGTCGAGATCCGAAGCGTGGGTCAGCGCCCCGCCGCCGAGGCGACCGAGACCGAGGACCACCAGTTCACCGCCGGGGACGCGACCATGGCTCTGCTCGAACTCGCGCACCGTAGCCTCGGCAAGCACCGCCAGCGCGGCTTCGGCGACCCGCGAATTGGCCGCGGCGATCGCCAGCGGGTCGTTCGCACCCTCGATCAATTGCACGCCAAGGGTGAAGCGCCGTTCGGAAACCTTGCGGCGAACCCGGTCGAGCAGGCGCTGATAATCGTCCCCGGTCTCACCGTCGGCGAATTCCTCGGCGAGTTGGGCCGTTTCGGGCGGCAGGGCGAAGGCCGAGGCGTCGATGAGGGGATCGAGCAGGTCGGCGCGGCGCGCGAGGGCGTCGGCCAGCGGCGGAGCGAGGCCGAGCACCTTGGCGAGGAGTTCGAGCAGGGCCGGGCGGTTCTCCAGCAGGTGGAACAGGTTGAGTGCGCTCGGCAGGCCGGCGAGCAGCTCTTCCCAGCGGTTGAAGGCCCGGGAAGGTTCGGGCGAGCGGGCGAGGGCGGCGAGGAGGGCGGGCTGGATCGCATCGAGCGCGAGCCGCGCGGCATCGGAGCGCAGGGCGCGGACCGTGCCCTGCCGCCAGCCGTCGATCCGCTCCGCCAGCTGGCGCGGTTCGGCAAAACCGAGGGCGGCGAGCTCGGCGGCGAGCGGGCGCGCCTGCCCCTGATCCGGAACAGCGACGGCACTGGCCCCTTCCGCGCCGTGCTGGGCGATCAGGGCATCGTAGCGGGTGCCCACGGCCTCGGTGATCGCCGCCAGCTCGGCGACGAGGGCCGCGCCGTCGGCCAGGCCGTCAAGCCGGGCGACATTGTCGAGCGCGGCGGGATCGGCGGGGAGGGCGTGGGTCTGCTGGTCCTGCACCATCTGCAGGCGATGCTCCAGCGTCCGCAGGCGGTCGTAGCTTTCGCCCAGCACCGTGGCATCGGCGGGATCGATGATACTCGCCGCGGCGAGGGCATCGAGTGCTGCGCGGGTGCCGCGCTGGCGCAAGCTTGGTTGGCGGCCGCCGTGGATCAGCTGGTGGGTCTGGGCGTAGAATTCGACCTCGCGGATGCCGCCGCGGCCGGTTTTGAGGTTGAAGCCGGGGCCTGGGCGCCCCCCAAGTCCATTCGGGCCTTCCTTGGCCTGACGAATGCGGGCGGTGAGCCGGCCGATTTCGGCAATTGCGCCGAAATCGAGGCTCTTGCGCCAGACGAACGGCCGGATCGCGGCAAGGAACTGGTCGCCCGCCGCCAGATCCCCGGCGCAGGCACGGGCGCGAATGAATGCGGCGCGCTCCCAGGCGAGGGCCGAGCTTTCATAATGGGTGAGCGCGGCGTCGATCGACAGCGCCGGGGGCGAGACCTCGGAGGCCGGGCGCAGGCGAAGGTCGACCCGGAAGACATAGCCCTCTTCGTCCACCTGCCCCAGCAACTGGACCACGCGGCGGGCGACGCGGGCAGCGGCCTCGCCCGGATCGTCGCGCTCGCGGCGGGGCAGCGTCGCGGGGTCATAGAGCAGGATCGGGTCGATGTCGGAGGAGTAGTTCAGCTCCTGCGCACCGTGCTTGCCCAGCGCAAGGGCGAGAAAGCCGGCCGCCTCGGAATCGCGAACCCGCTCGACCACGGCCTCGGCAATCGCGGCATCGAGCGCGCGGTCGGCGAAGGCGGACAGTTCGGCCATGACCCGGACAAGCGGGAAGGCGCCGGCAAGGTCCCCTACCGCAAGGGCAAGTGCAAGTGCGCGGCGTTCGCGGCGCAGCGCGGCGCCGACCGAGGGGGCATCGGTGCCGACGGACCGGGCATGGGCAAGGGCAGCTTCGCCGTCGCCTCCGGCGAGCAGGGCGACAAGGTCCGGCTGGCGTTCGATCAGGCCGGCGAGGAACGGGGCATGACTGCGCGCGCGATCGAGCGCGCCGGTCCAGTCAGGCGATTGCATGGCAGGCACTCCTGTCTCCTCCAGCCCGGCGATGCCCGGTTGCGCGGGGGCGATCAAGCGGGTGGATCGAATCTTGTCGACGGCCTCCGGGGCTGGCAGGGCAAGACCCATGACCGACGCGATGCGCATGCCGCCCGAATGGCACCCCCAGGAGTGGATCTGGATCGGCTTTCCCCACGACGCGGAGGAATGGCTCGGGTTCCTGGGCGCGGCGCAGGAGCAGATCGCCGGTTTCGCCAGCGCCGTGGCCGAAAGCGGGCAGACGGTGAAGCTGGTGGTGCGCGATGCGGCGAACCGCGCGCGGGCGGAAAGCCTCGTTTCGGCCGGGGTGGAGCTGGTCGAGCGGGTCTATGGTGACGTGTGGCTGCGCGATACCGGACCGCTGGTGGTCTGCGGACCCGGCGGGCGGCGGGTGGCACGGCGGTTCGCCTTCAACGGCTGGGGCGGCAAGTACCTGATGGACGGCGACCAGACCATCGGCGCGGCCCTCGCCCAGGATGCCGGGCTGGAGGTGACGAGCGCGGACTGGGTCCTGGAGGGGGGCGCGCTGGACACCGATGGCACGGGGCTGGTGGTGACGACCGAACAGTGCCTGCTCAATCCCAACCGCAATCCGCAGCTTTCGCGCGGGGATGTCGAAGCGCGGCTGGCGCAGGATCTCGGCTTCGACCGGGTACTCTGGCTCGGCGACGGGCTGATCGACGACCATACCGACGGACATGTCGACAACCTCGCGCGATTCGTCGGCCCGAACCGGCTGGCCCTGCCCTGCGCGACCGGTCCGGACGATCCCAATGCCGCGATCTATGCCGATGCCAGGGCCCGCGCCGAGGCCTTCGGTGTGGAGGTGGTCGAGGTACCGTCGCCGGGTCGGGTGATGAGCGGCGGCCGGGTGGAGCCGGCAAGCTACATGAACTTCGCCGTCACCTCGCAACTGGTGGTCGTGCCGATCTATGGGTCCGTGCACGATGCCGACGGCGTGGCGGCGATCGCCGAACTGTTTCCCGACCGGGGGACGATCGGCCTCATGGCCGATGCCGTGCTGATGGGGGGCGGCTCGTTCCACTGCAGCAGCCAGCAGATGCCCTTGCCGCTGGCGGATTAACGCTTCGGTAAGAACTTCAGGCGCATCCCATGGTCATGGCCCATGCGCTTGCCCTTGCCGCTCAACCGATTCGCTACATTTCCGTTGAATGGCTGCGGATGGCGGTGGTCAGCGGCTGCGCGCTGGCGCTGATCCTCGCCGAACGCGCGCTGCCGGTTATCTGACCCGGCCGGGGCTTTGCCCCCGCTCTCAGCGCAGGTCCGGCGGGGTCGCCTCGCCCTTCAGCATCGCGATCGCCTCGGCCAGCGGCATGAACCGCTGGCGTTCCTCGCCGAGCGTGCGGATGGCGACGGCGCCTTCCTCGGCCTCACGCTTGCCGACGACCAGCAGGTGCGGAACCTTGGCAAGGCTGTGCTCGCGCACCTTGTAGTTGATCTTCTCGTTCCTGAGGTCGGTTTCGACCCGGATGCCGGCCGCTTTCAGGGCCGATGCAACCTCGCTCGCATAGCCATCCGCGTCGGAGACGATGGTCGCCACCACGGCCTGGACCGGGGCAAGCCAGACCGGCAGTTTTCCGGCGAAATGCTCGATCAGGATGCCGATGAAGCGCTCGTAGGATCCGAAGATCGCGCGATGGAGCATGACCGGGCGGTGCCTCTCGCCATCCTCGGCGATGTAGCTGGCATCGAGCCGTTCGGGCAGGACGCGGTCCGACTGGATCGTGCCGACCTGCCAGGTGCGGCCGATGGCGTCGGTGAGGTGCCATTCGAGCTTGGGCGCATAGAACGCGCCTTCGCCGGGCAATTCCTCCCAGCCGTATTCGGGCGTGGCGAGTCCGGCTTCGGCGACGGCGTTCCTGAGTTCTCCCTCGGCCTTGTCCCAATCGGCATCGGAGCCGAAGCGTTTTTCCGGGCGCAGGGCGAGCTTGATCGAATAGGTGAAGCCGAAGTGCTGGTAGATCCGGTCAGCCAGTTCACAGAAGGCGCGCACTTCCGCCACAATCTGGTCTTCGCGGCAGAAGATGTGGGCATCGTCCTGGGTGAACTGGCGCACGCGCATCAGGCCGTGGAGCGCGCCGTGCGGCTCGTTGCGATGGCAGCAGCCGTTCTCGTAGATGCGCAGCGGCAGGTCGCGGTAGGACTTGAGGCCCTGGCGGAAGATGAGGACGTGGGCCGGGCAGTTCATCGGCTTGAGGGCCATCCAGTCAGCCTCGCCGCTGATGACCGGGCCTTCGTCATCGACGTTCGGCACCTCGTCGGGGATGACGAACATGTTCTCGCGGTACTTGCCCCAGTGGCCGGACTGCTCCCACTGGCGCGCGTCCATGACCTGGGGGGTCTTGACCTCGCGGTAGCCGGCGGCGTCGATCGCGCGGCGCATGTAGGCCTCGAGCTCGCGCCAGATCTTGTAGCCGTTGGGATGCCAGAACACCGAGCCGTGGGCCTCCTGCTGGAGGTGGAACAGGTCCATCTCCGCGCCCAGCTTGCGGTGATCGCGCTTGGCGGCTTCTTCCAACCGGGTGAGGTGAGCGTCGAGCTGCTTCTTGTTGAGCCAGCCGGTGCCGTAGATGCGCGAAAGCATCGCGTTTTTCTGGTCGCCGCGCCAATAGGCCCCGGAAACGCGGGTGAGCTTGAACGCCTGGGGATCGAGCTTGCCGGTGGAGGGCAGGTGCGGGCCGCGGCACATGTCGAGCCAGTCGTCGCCGCTCCAGTAGACGGTCAGGTCTTCGTTTCCCGGCAGTTCGGCGGCCCATTCGGCCTTGAAGCTTTCGCCCTGCTGCTTCCAGCGGCTGATCAGCTGTTCGCGCGACCAGACTTCCCGGCGCAGCGGCTTGTCTGCGGCGATGATCCTGCGCATCTCCGCCTCGATCGCGGGCAGGTCTTCGTCCGTGAAGGGTCGGTCCTTGCCATCGATTCTGGGGGGCGCGAAGTCATAGTAGAAGCCATCGTCCGTGCTCGGGCCGAAGGTGATCTGCGTGCCGGGGAACAGGGCCTGCACCGCCTCGGCGAGGATATGGGCATAGTCATGCCGGGCAAGATCGAGCGCTTCGGCCTCGTCGCGCGCGGTGACGAGCGCCAGCTGCGCATCCCCGGTGAACGGCCTGGCGAGATCGACCAGCTCGCCATCGACGCGCGCGGCGAGGGCGGCCTTGGCGAGGCCGGGGCCGATCGCGGCGGCGACGTCGAACGGGGTCGAGCCCGCAGGCATTTCGCGCGAGGACCCATCGGGCAGGCTGATCTTGATCATCTCGGACATGAATTGGGACGCTCCTGGGGCAAGGCCCATAGCGGCGGCAGGCGACTGCGTCCACGGTTCGCGCACCTTGCTGCCCCGCGGTTGCGCCGCGGCGCGATTCACGCGGCCGGGCCGGCGCGCGGTTGCAGGAGCCAGACGGCAGGAAAGCGCCTGTTGCCAGGCGCTTTCCATAGGTCGGTTGGCGCGAACTGCCGGGGGCTTTGCGGCACCCGGCAGCTGCGTGGCGCCGGATCAGAAGTTGACGCTGGCCTCCACGCCGATGGTACGACGCAGACCTGCACCGAAGGTGGCGAACTGGCCGAAGTCGACACCGCCGTAGAAGTACCGCTTGTCGGTCAGGTTATTGCCATAAACCGCGATCTGGGCCGTCACCCGCTCGCCCGAAAGCGGGATCTTGGACAAGGCGATCCGTCCGCTGAGCAGCCCGTAAGCCGGAGCATTCAGCAGCGCCTTGAACCCCGTGCCTGATTCAACTTCGGTGCCCGGGACAGAGCTGGTGTGCGCGTAGTTGGCTGAAATCTGCCATTCGCCATAGCTCTGCGGGATGACATAGCTCCCGCTGATCGTGAAGTTCGACTTGGGCACGGAACGGAACGAAGCAACCGCGGCGCAATCCTGCGCAATGGGAGTGTTGGTGGTCGAAAGTATGGCGACACAGCCGGGGGTCAGAGTATTCCCGGTCGCCAGCGCACGCGGATAGCTGCTGAACTTCGGGTCGACTAAGCCCCACGATCCCGTAAGCGTCAGCCCGTCGACGGGGACGACGGTGGCCTCAACTTCTATGCCCTTGTAGGTGGCATTTGCATTGGAGGCTGTCGAACCACCGAGAGCCGCCGAGAACGCGACGATCTGCAGGTCGTTGTACTTGCTGTGGAACGCCGCGACATTGAGGCGCAGGCGTCGATCCAGGGCATCAAGTTTGAAGCCGCCTTCCCACGACTTGATGTACTCGGGCCGGAAAATTGGATCAACTGACGAGCGGACAGAGAAGCCTCCCGCGCGATAGCCCGTCGAATACTTGACGTAAGTCAGCAGGTCGGGGGTCCATTGGTAGCTGGCCGACGCCAGATAGGACGTGTTTTCCGTCGCAAGCGGAACGGTGCGAACAACCGCGCGGGTCTGCGAGAAGATCCGGTTGTCCTTGGTATACCGGATGCCACCGGTCAGCTCGAACTTCTTGTCAAGAAAGGAAGGTTTCCAGCTGACCTGGGCGAATGCAGCCTTCGACGTGCCGTCGACCGTGTATTCACGGAAGGTGTTCGAGCGGTTGGCGGAGGTTGCGCTGACTATGACGGGCAGCAAGACTTCGCCGAAATCATAGGCCTTTTCGTTGAAGTAGTAGAGACCCAACACATAGTCGAAGTCCGACACCGACCCCAGGGCCTGGAGTTCCAGACTCTTCTGGCGCTGGTGCTGCCTGCGGGCGGGGTTGGAGTAGAAGCCCGGGAAAGTGAAGACCCCGAGGAATGCGTTGGTCGTCCGATCGTAGACCGGCCCCTTGAGGTCCGGTCCGAGGGCTGCCGGGTCGTCGCGCCAGAATGAGCGAAGGCCGCCGATCGCCTTCAGCGTCAGCTCCGGGGAAACCTTGTATTCGAGCGTGAGGCCCGCGCCCTTGGCTGAAACAGCCTGGGAGAAGTAATTGAAGTCTGGATAGGTATAGTTCGGGGTAAGGCCGATCGGAACCGCGGCGCCGCCATAGCTTGGCGAATTGGCGTTATATGCAACCAGGGACGGAACGCCGGCGATGATCTGGAGAACCTCGGGCATGCCGGAGAGCTTGTTGTAGTCTCCGGTGAGCGTCGCCTTCAGGTTGCCCCACTCGCCAACGATCTTGCCGAAAAAGGATTCACTCTCAATCGAGCCCGGATCCTTGTAGTCAGGTAAAGTAAGGACATCCATCGTGCCGTCCTGCTGGCGGCGATTGTAGGCGGCGGTCAGCTTGATGCCGGATTGCCCGAGCAGGCCGCTGTCGATCCGAGCACTGAACTGCCGGTGGTTGTAGGTTCCGTAAGAGGCCTTGACCCGTCCGCTGAACTCATCGGTCGGGGTGTGGGTCTGGACAATGATGGCGCCGGCCGTGGTGTTACGGCCGAACAGCGTCCCCTGCGGCCCACGCAGGACCTGCACCGAATCCGGTTCCACCAGATCCATCATGGAAGCGTTCAGACGGCCGGCCGCCACGCCGTCGAGATAGACGCCGATAGGCGAATCCTGGCCCAGCAGGTTGTCGGAAGCCCCGATCCCGCGAATAGCGATCGTGGACGAGCCGAGCACAGCGGTCGTCTGGTGCATAAACAGGTTCGGGGCGATCTTCGAGAGGTCACCCATGTTGATGATACCGCGCCGCTCGATCATCTCGGAATTAACCGCAGTAATGGCGATAGGGGTGGATTGCAGGTTTTCCTCGCGGCGCCGCGCGGTCACGACGATGTCGGCAATGCGCGATTCATCGTTGCTCGCGGCAACATTTGCGCCACCACTCTGCGCCTGATCGGTCGCGGCAAAGGCAGTCCCGGACATGACGCCCATCGCCAGTGCGGCGCAGGCGGACGATACCAACCATTTTTGAGAACTCATACGAGCCCCTCCCTCAGTTCGTTTTTGCTTTTCGGGAGATCGTTGTGAAATGCCCCCCGCAGTCGGCAAGCTACAGATGGTCAGCAAGACTGTAAAGGGTGCAGATGTTACTATCTATCGACCGCTCTGTCAGACCGCTCTTGCCAAGCGCGCGACGCAGGCGGATGAGCGGGGAATGACTGCCATCACCTATCACGCGTTCCCCGGCGGGCCGCGCCTTGCCTATCGCTTCACTGACGGCACCGGGGCGGTGCTGGTGTTCCTGCCCGGCTACAAGTCGGACATGTCGGGCGGGAAGGCCTGTGCGCTGTTCGAGCGGGCGGCCGAACGCGGGCGGGCGGCGCTTCTGCTCGACTATTCGGGCTGCGGCCTTTCCGGCGGGGACTTCGTCGAGGGTACGCTCTCGCGCTGGCGCGACGAGGTGCTGGCGCTGGTCGCGGCGGTGTGCCCGGGGCGGAGGCTGGTGCTGGCGGGCAGCTCGATGGGCGGTTGGCTGATGCTGCTGGTGGCGCTGGCGATCCCGAGCCAGATAGCGGGGCTGGTCGGCATCGCCCCAGCGCCGGATTTCACGGATTGGGGCTTCGATGCGGCGCAGAAGGCGCTGCTGACTACCGGCGAGGTGCTCTATGAGGAGAACCCCTATGGTCTGGAGCCGACGCCGACCTATCCCGGGTTCTGGCGGGATGGCCAATCGCAGCTGCTGCTCGGCCGGGAAATCGCCCTCGCCTGCCCGGTGCGGCTGCTGCACGGACAGGAGGACCCGGACGTGCCCTGGGACGTTTCCCTCCGGCTGGCCGCAGCTCTGCGTTCAGCCGACGTGCAGGCCACGCTGATCAAGGACGGCGACCATCGCCTCAGCCGCGAGGCCGACATTGCCCTGCTGGTCCGGACGGTGGATGCGCTGCTGGACGAACTGGCGGATTAGGAACCGGAAATGCCGCTGTTGCTGCCTCTGCTGCCCTTGTTTGCCCAGGTCGGCCCGTTTGCAACCACGCCGGGCGCGGGGCGGTCGACGCCGGTGGAGCAAGGCGTGGTTCGGCCCAAGCGTCGCCCGACCTGGGTGGCCGAAGGGGCAGCACCGGAAGCGGCGCGGGCGAACAGCAGCCGGGGCAGGGAGTGCGTGGCGCAAGTGGACGAAGATGCCGACGATGCGGTCGACCTCGCCGAGGGCTGGCTGGCGAATGGTCCCAAGGGAGAGCAAGCCGAGGCGAACCTCTGCCTCGGCATGGCCCAGGCACGGCTCCAGCAATGGGATGAGGCCGAGAAGGCCTTCCTCGTCGCGCGCGACGCGTCCGGAACAGACCGGCTGATGCGGGCGCGGCTTGGGGCCATGGCCGGCAATGCGGCGCTCGCGGCCGGGGCCGACGAGCGCGCGCTGGCGGCGCTGGATGGTGCTGCGGCCGACGCACGGGGCCTCGCCGATCCGGCGCTCGCCACGACTATTTCGCTCGACCGGGCGCGGGCGCTGGTCGGGCACAAGCGGCTGGACGAGGCGGCGGCGGCGTTGGCCGAGGCGCGCGCGGCGAGCCCCGGCAATGCCGAGGCCTGGCTGCTTTCGGCGACCCTGGCGCGCCGGCAGGGCAATCTCGCCGCCGCCCAGGACCAGATCCTCCGCGCGGCCGAGCTGATGCCGGTGGATCCAGCCGTTGGGCTGGAGGCCGGGGTCATCGCCATGCTGACCGGGCATGAGGAGGCCGCCCGCAAGTCGTGGCATTCGGTGACCGCCGCCGCGCCGGACAGCCCGGAGGCGGAGACGGCCCGGGGCTACATTGCGCAGCTTGGCCCGGCTCCGGCGAGCGTGGGCGGGAGCGGGCGGTGATTCCGCTTTCGGTTCTGGATCTCGTGCCCGTGCGGGAAGGCGGTTCGGTGGCCGAGGCCATGGCGGAAGCGCCGCTGCTGGCGAGGGCCGCCGAGGGCGCAGGCTATGCGCGCTACTGGGTGGCCGAGCACCACGGCATGGCTGGGATCGCCGGCGGGGCAACTGCGGTGGTACTGGCCCACGTCGGCAATGCCACAGCGAAGATCCGCATCGGCGCGGGCGGGATCATGCTGCCCAACCACAACCCCTTCGTCATTGCCGAGCAGTTCGGCGCGCTCGATGCCATGTTCCCCGGCCGGGTGGACCTCGGCCTCGGGCGGGCGCCCGGGGCGGATTCGCGGGTGGCGCAGATGCTGCACAAGGACATCGCCCAGGCCTCGCAATATTTCCCGCAGGACGTGGTGGAACTTGCGGCCATCTTCGCCGGAGATTCCCGCCTGCCTCTGCAGGCAACCCCCGGCGCGGGCGCGGCGGTGGAAATGTGGGTGCTGGGCTCCAGCCTGTTCGGCGCGTCGCTCGCCGCGCAGCTCGGCCTGCCCTATGCCTTCGCCTCGCACTTCGCGCCGGACCAGCTCGACGCCGCGCTCAAGCTCTATCGCGAGCGGTTCCAGCCGAGCGAGCGGCTGGCTCGGCCCCATGCCATGGCGGCCATGAACGTGCTCTGCGCCGAAACGGACGCGGAGGCGCAGTTCCTCGCCTCGTCGATGGAGCAGAGCTTCGTTGCCCTGCGTACCGGCACACCGGGACGGCTGAAAGCCCCGGTTGAGGGCTATCGCGAGAGCCTGCCGCCGCAGGTTCTGGCCGGGCTCGAGCATACGCGGCAGGTTTCCGCCGTGGGCAGCCGCGAGACCGTGCGGGCCAGTGTCGGGGCCTTCATCGCGCGCACTCAGGTGGACGAACTGATCGTGGCCGGGGCCACCTATGATCCGGCGGCGCGGCGGCGGTCCCTTGAATTGACGGTGGAAGCTTTGGGGTGACGACATCCTTGGTCAAGCCCCGGACAACGTCAGCCTGACCTACTCGCCTGCCGCCGCTTCCCGGCTGACCAGCAGCTTGTCGATCTTGCGGCCATCCATGTCGACCACCTCGAAGCGCCAGCCCTGTTCGTGGAAGTGCTCGCCTTCCTTGGGCAGGCGCTTGATCACCGAGAGGACGAAGCCGGCGGCGGTCGCGAAATCGCGGTCGTCGGGCAGTTCCAGGTCGAGGCGGCTGGCCAGGGCGTCGGCCGGGAGCGCGCCGGAAACGAGCAACGATCCGTCCTCGCGCATGACCACCATCGGATCGGCCCCCTCGTCCTGATAGGAAGCGAAATCGCCGACGATGGCGGTGAGCAGGTCGGCCGGGGTGACCACGCCTTCGAGGTGGCCGTATTCGTCGTGGACCATGGCCATGGCCACATCGGCGCCCTGGAGGATGCGCAGGGCATCCATCGCGTCGAGCTGGTCGGGCACGATCTCGGCCTTGTTCATCAGCCGGGCAACCTGGAGGCGCTTGCCGGCGAGGAGAACGGACAGCACGTCCTTGGCCTTGACCACGCCGACGATCCGGTCAGGCTCACCGTCGGTGACCGGCCAGAGCGAGTGCGGCGAGGATTTCAGGAGCGCGCGCACATCGGCCTCGGTGGCGCGGCGGTCGATCGTGTCTAACAAGGTGCGCGGGGTCATCATCTCGCGAACGGGACGATCGGCGAGACGCATGATCCCGGTCATGATCGCGCGCTCCTCCTCCTCCAGCACGCCCGAACGGGTGGCCTCGGCGAACATCATGTGCAGCTCTTCCTCGGTCACCTCCTGTTCGCTGGCCGACTTGAGGCCGATCACCTGCATCAGCAGGGCGGAGGAGCGATCGAGCAGCCACACCAGCGGCGCGGTCACGCGGGAAAGCACGCGCATCGGCAGAGCGGCGGCGATGGCGATCGGCTCGGCCAGGCGCAAGGCGACCTGCTTCGGAACGAGCTCTCCGACGACGAGGCTGAAATATGTCGTCACCGCGATGACGACGGCGAACCCGATTTCCTCGGAATGCTTGGCGGGCAGGCCCCAGGAAACCAGTCGCTCGGCTGTGGGATGGCCGAGGCTCGCGCCCGAATAGGCGCCCGCGACGATGCCGATGAGGGTGATGCCGATCTGGACGGTGGAGAGGAACTTGCCGGGATTGTCCGCCAGGGCCAGCGCGCAGCGGGCACCGGTCGAGCCGCGCTCCGCCGCGACCTTCAGCCGGGTCGGCCGCGCCGAGACGATCGCCAGCTCCGACATGGCGAACAGGCCGTTGAGCAGTATCAGCCCCGCTATGACGAGGACATCGGACCAGGGATAAGGTGTCACACCTTGCGCGCTAGCAGAAATGCGCGGGGGCGCGAAGGGGTGGGAAGATTGCTCCGTTCACCTTGGGATCATCTTGCGTGATTCACATCTTCCGGGAATACCGGGCCGCTCCGGTCCTTGCAGAGAGAGGGCATCTGCCATGAAGAAATCCCGCATCGTCATTTCCAGCCTGTGCGCGGTGTCGCTCCTTGGCCTGTCGGCCTGCGTCACCGATCCGAACACGGGCCAGCAAAAGGTTTCGCGCACGGCGCTCGGCGCGGGCGGCGGCGCGCTGGCCGGCATGCTGCTGGGCGGCCTGATCGGCGGCGGCACCGGCCGGATCATCGGCGCGGGCATCGGCGGTATCGCCGGCGGCGCCTATGGCTACACGCTCGACAAGCAGATCAAGCAGCTCAAGGAGCAGACCGCCGGTTCGGGCGTGGACGTGACGCCGGTGGACAATGGTCAGGCGATCCTCGTCAACCTGCCAGAAGGCGTCACCTTCGACGTCGGTTCCTATTCGCTCAAGCCCGAGTTCCGCGCGACGCTGGACAAGGTGGCCGATAGCCTGAAGCAGTATCCCGACAGCCTGATCGACGTCTACGGCCACACCGATTCCACCGGTTCCGACGCCTACAACCAGACGCTCTCGGAAAACCGCGCGCGGACCGTGGCCAATTACCTGCAGATGCAGGGCGTCAATCCAGCCCGCATCCGCAGCCAGGGCTATGGCGAGACCATGCCGGTGACCGACAATGCAACCGAAGAGGGCCGCCGCAAGAACCGCCGGGTCGAGATCAAGATCGTCCCGGTCACGCAGGAAGACGTGGCTCGGGCGCGGGGGCAATAAGCTCCCTCACCCCTCACAGAGGAAAAACGCCCGCCTTCCCGGGGTTGGGAAGGCGGGCGGAACATTGCCCCCGATAGGGATTGCGGCGTCAGCGGTAGAAAACGGGCCCCTTCCGCGTCAGCGGTAGAAAACGTGATTATCGACGCGGGCTACGCGGGTCAGACGCCAGTTCGGCGAGACGCTGGTGGCATGAAAGAACAGGGCGCCTTCGGCTGGGCTGGGATAGGCATTGGCATGGGCGATCTTGGCCACGGCCACGGCGTTGTGCCACAGGCGTGAACCGCGATCGATCGCCGGCATCTGGCCACCGCGAATGAAAGAGAACTGCGAGCGCTGATAGACCACGCCGCAGTAGGAAGACGGGAAGCGGCCCGACTTTGCGCGGTTGATCACCACGCGGCCAACGGCGAGCTGGCCTTCGAGGCTTTCGCTCTTGGCTTCGAAATAGATTGCGCCGGCAAGGCATTCGAGCTCGGGCGTCATCGCCACGGAGCCGAGCGCGGCAACGCGCGACAGGACTGGCGCGACGGGCGCAGTGACCGGGGCCGGAGCTTCATCCGGAATGGTCTGGACCGGCGGAGGGAGCTTCTCCTCACGCGCAGGACGCAGATCGGCGTCGCCCGGGTTGGCCTGGGCCGCGGAATACGAACCGGGAAGGAGATTGTCGGGACCAGATGCGGCGGCCTCGGCCGGCGATGTCATCTGCGGGGTCCGATTCTGGGCTGCCGCGCCGGAACCGTCGGCGGCTACAATTGTAAACACAAAGGCCAGGCCTGCGGAGGCACTGGACAACTTGAGCTTGAGGCTCATCAAACCGTCTTTTTCGGCGGTTGGCACGCCTGCACGAGGGGGCGGCAAGTTCCCGGGAACGCTGTGGCGTGCCCTTCCCTTCCCGCCGGAATCTCGCCGGCTGCCACCCGTCTGCGTGCCAGTCCCGGAGCTTGATTGCCCCGAATGACCGCCTGCGCGTGAGTGGAGGGCGGCCTTTGTTTGTGCAGCGCAGCAGAGTCAACCCGCGCAGAATTACTATCCGACGAACCGTTCGCCTTGCGGGATGTCCAGTTCGATGATCCACAGGTCTTGATCCTGCGCTTGGCGCCGATCGAGCCAATCGGCGAAGGCAACTGGGTCTTGCGGATCGGCCGTGCGCGAGCAGGCCCAGGCGCGGGTGCCGTCGACCTGGGGCATGCGTTCGAAGGCGCGCTGCGGCGCGGCGCGATCGGCCAGAACCACCAGGATCGTGCCGGCATCGGGCTCGCCCCGCGCGAGCACCGTGGCGAAACCGCCCTCCTGCTGGACCCGCCGCAGCAGGCCGGCGACTTCGAGGTGCGCGGGTAACCGCGCTTCCGGCGCGGAGCCGGGGTCAGCCACCGGTGGCGGGGTTGTAGCCGGGAAGACCGGAGAGCGCGATGCGGCTGCGCATGAAGGTGCCGGTGCCGCGGCCGATTTCCTCGCCCTCTTCGTCCACCAGCCGCGCTTCGGCGACAAGCACACGGCGCCGGCCGCTGACCCAGTGGCCCTCGGCCACGACCCGGCCGCGCTTGACCGGGCGAACGAAGTGCAGGTTCATCGAGGTGGTGAGCAGGAAGCGGTCGGTCACCAGGGTGTTGGCCGCATAGAAGGCAGCATCGTCGATCATCTTGAAATAAATCGTCCCATGGGCCGCGCCGGCGGCATGATGGACCCGCGGATCGACGTCGAAGGCGATGCGGGCTCGGCCTTCTCCGGTGATGGTCAGCTGGGAATCGAACAACTGGTTGATCGGGGCGGACGCATAAAGATGCTCTAGCGCCCGCCAGTGCAGGCTGGCTCCGGCAACCTCGGCAGGCGCAGGCGAATCAGGCAGCGGTACGGTCAATGACGTTGACCAGCAGGCCGTAGAGCGCCTCGGTACCGGGGGCGTCGCGCAGGGCCTGGTGCATGCGCTCGTCACGCATCAGCCGCGAGATGGCGGCAAGGGCATGAAGATGAGCGGCTCCGGCCTGTTCGGGCGAGAGCAGCCCGAACACGACATCCACCGGCATGCCATCGGCCGCATCGAAGGCCACCGGGGCTTCGAGGCGCAGGAAGACCGCGACCGGGCGGCCAAGGCCCTCGATCCGGGCATGGGGAATGGCGACGCCACGGCCAAAGCCGGTGCTGCCAAGCCGCTCACGCTCCTCGATCCGTTCCAGCACGTTGCTGGCCTCGAGCCCATAGACTTCGGCAAAACGCTGCGCGAGCAGGCGCATGATGGCAGGCTTGTCGTCAGCGCGGATCGCGCAGACGGCTTCGGGGAGGAGAGTGAAGAGAGCGGTCATTCGAATCGTATCGCCTGTCGGGCCATCCAGCGGGTCCAATGTGGCCCCGGCGGATGGCAGCTGTGTCCCGGAAAATCCGGGCCTCTCCTCCTTGAACGCCGGAAATGACGCGTGGGTTCTCACCCGGTCGTTTGACGCGTCATGACGGTTCGACCCAGCCGATCGACCCGTCGCCGCGGCGGTAAACCATATTATGCTTGCCCGTGCCAGCGTTTTTGAACAGCAAGGCGTTGGTGTTCCTGAGGTCCAGCATCATCACTGCATCGGACACTGTGGCCTCCGGCACATCGACCCGGGTTTCAGCAATGACCAGCGGGGCATCGACCGTGACCTCCTCGGCCTCAGGCTCCGGCTCGGCGAAAACCACATAGGCCGCCTCTTCCGCGCGGGCAGCATGGCTGGCCTGCTCATGATGATCCTTGAGGCGTCGCTTGTAGCGGCGCAACTGCTTGTCGATTTTCTCCGCGGCCTGATCCAGCGCGACATGGGCATCGGGCGCGAAGGCCGCGCCTTTGAGGATCAGGCCCTGCATGACGTGGGTTACGATATCGCAGCGGAACGAGGCGGCAGGCCCGCGGTTGAAGGTGACCTGACTGGACAGACCGCGATTGAAATACTTCTCGACGATCGCGGTAAGGCGTTCGGCGGCGTGGCTCTGGAGGGCTTCGCCGGTTTCAACCTGGTGACCAGCAACGCGAATGTCCATAATCATTCTCCTCCTTCTAGCATTCTAAGGGGCCACCTCGTTCCACAGCGGCGCTTTCACGCCTTCAAGGAACGCGGCGTGGGCCGCCAGTTCCGCTTCGCTGGGCCCATGCGGGCGCGGCTCGCGGTAGACGCGCGTTCGGCGCACCAGGGTGACCTCGGCAACGATATCGGCGCTGCGCACGCCGGCCAGTTCGAGCCCGATCTGGCGGCCGCCGTTGAGTTCGACATAGACCTGAGCGAGCAGTTCGGCATCGAGTAGCGCGCCGTGTTTCGTCCGGTGGCTGCGATCGATCCCATAGCGGGTGCAGAGAGCATCGAGGCTGAGCTTGGCCCCCGGATGGCGCACCCGCGCGAGCTTGACCGTATCCACCATCCGGCTGTGGCAGACCGGTTCAAGCCCGCATTGCGCCAGCTCAAAGTTGAGGAAGGCGAAATCGAAACCGGCATTGTGAGCGACCAGCGGGGACTCGCCCAGGAATTCCATGAGCTCGGCGCAGCGTTCGCCGAACAACGGCTTGTCGGCCAGAAAGGCGGCGGAGAGCCCGTGGACGGCTTCGGCCTCGACTGGCATGTCGCGGCAGGGATTGAAGTAGGCGTGGAAGACCTGCCCCGTGGGCACCCGGTTGACCAGCTCGATACAGCCGATTTCCACCATGCGATCCCCTTTGAGCGGATCGAGACCGGTGGTTTCGGTATCGAAGATGATTTCGCGCATCGTTTGAACATATCGGCCGCGAAAGGCTGACGTGCAAGCACGATTATGTCATTCGCGACCAGTCAACTGGTGCACGAGATGCTGCACGGCATGGCGCGTTTCGGCGAGCGAGGTGCCTGTATCGATCACGTAGTCGGCCCGCGCGCGCTTCTCCGCATCGGGGACCTGCAGCTTGAGGATCTGGGCGAATTTCTCCTCGGTCATCCCCGGGCGGGCAAGGACCCGTTCGGCTTGCATCGGCGCCGGAGCGGAGACCACCACCACCGCGTCGACCCCCTGGGCATTGCCCTTTTCGTAAAGCAGGGGGATGTCGAACACGACGAGCGGCGCATTGGCGTGAACCGCCATGAAGTCCCGGCGCATCGTGGCTACCGCCGGGTGGACGATGGCTTCCAGCCGGGCGAGCTCCGCCGGCTGGCCCAGGACCATTGGACCGAGCTTCTGGCGATCCACTCCGCCCGGCCCTGTCGTACCGGGAAACGCCGCCTCGATCGCATCGACCAACGCGCCGCCCGGACCCTGCAGAACGTGGACCGCCGCATCGGCATCGAACACGGGGACGCCCAGCCCCTGGAACATGGCGGCGACGGCGGACTTGCCCATGCCGATCGAGCCGGTCAGCCCGAGGATGAACGGACGCCCGATGGTCTTTGGCGCGTCAGCCACCGGTGATCCTTCGACGCAATTCCGCATCGCGGTCGCGCGGGGGGCGCCGGCCGAAGAAATGGACGAAGGCATAGTCGGCCTGGCCGATCAGCATGGCGAGCCCGTCGATCGTGCGGAAGCCGGCCGCCCGCGCGTCCTGGAGGAAGCGCGTGTCGAGTGGGGCGGTGACCACGTCATAGGCGAGGCTGCCGGGGGGGGCATGGCTCCAGTCGAAAGCGAGCGGCGGCTGGCCGACCATGCCGAGCAAGCTGGCGTTGACGACGAGATCGCAACAGCCTTGTCGATCGTCGAAGGCGAAGTCGGTCGGATCGGCGAAATGGGCGATGTCGACCGCATGGTGCTCGCCGCCGGGATCAAGCTCGTCGAGCAAGGCTCGCGCCTTTGCCGGATCGCGGCCGGCGACGACCAGAACGAAGCCGTGGCCCGCCAGCCCGGCAATGATCGCCCGCGCCGCCCCGCCTGTGCCGATCACCCGGGCCATGCGGAACAGATGGTTCTGCGCGAGCACCGGCTC